>Ga0105246_10001055_pt1 | contig 15889 bp, 15 predicted proteins | sample KBSM64metaG_FD_99694 | JGI IMG/M metagenome (GOLD analysis project Ga0105246, IMG submission 99694) | Miscanthus rhizosphere microbial communities from Kellogg Biological Station, Michigan, USA - KBS M6-4 metaG | ecosystem: Host-associated > Plants > Roots > Rhizosphere > Soil | place...
CCCTGGTCAGCCGGTGACGGCCCCGACCTCGATGCCGACCTCGGCCCGATCCTCGTCCCGGGCCGTCGCGGCCGCCGGGTCGGTGGCGCCCTCCGGGCGCAGGCGCGAGATGGCGGCAGGAGGGGCGACGGACGGCAGAATGTGACGCCACATCACGGCGACCCGGCCGCAGGCGTCCGAAGCGGTGTCCGTCTTCGAGTACGTCAAGGGAGACCTCACCGCCCCGGCCTCCCTGCGTGGCATCTGCCACGGCACCGCCACCAGCCGCACCCGCCTGCATGCCGAGCAGACCGTACTCGCCGCCGGCGGCACAGTACTCAGACCACCGCTCGTGTATGGCGCCGGGGACAGGTGGCTCGTCCCCAACGCCTGTACGTGCTGCAGGAGTTCGGCCACGGCACGCTCGGCCTGCCAGTCCCCAGGACGGCGTCGCCCTCCACGGCTACCTGACCCGCCTGCATACGACACCCGGACGAGTCGGCGCATACCCGGACGAGTCGGCGCACACCAGGCCGGGCTGCTCGCAGAGGAACGCTGGTACCGCTCCCCGCTCTGGTCCCGCCCCGACTGCACACCCGGACCCGGACACCGGACCAGGCTGAGCGAGGCAGCCCGTGGTACCGGAAGACGCTGACCTGGCGGACGCCGTCCGCGACGTGACTGCGCCACCAGACGTGTTTCACGTGAAACACAGCCGTGGGGCGGAAGACCCTCAAGTCTCCCGCCCCACGCCGTAGTTCGGCCCGCAGCATGTCACCGGCCGTCGTCGTGCTGCGCGGCCTCCTCCTCGGCCTCCTTGGCCTGCACCTCAGGGTCGAGCAACGACTGACCGCTGCCGTCCACCGACGACAGCCGGCTCGACTCCGGAACCTCTGTCGCAGCAGGCGGCTCGACCAGCCAGTCAGGGTTGGCCTGCTTGTCCCACCACTTCCAGGCAGCAAAAGCACCGCCCGCGAGAGCACCGAACACCAGCAACACCTTCGCGGCGCGGCCGGCCCTCGCCCGACGCTCATGCCGACGAGCCAGTTTCTGAATCTCCTTCGGCGAGACCTGACCGCGCAGCGCAGCCAATGCGGCAGCACCGCGCGCGGCGGCCTCGTCCCTGACGGGCCCGGCCACGGCCACCGCCTGCTCCAGCCTCGGCCGGGAATAGTCGGCGGCCTGCCGGGCCGCCTGCCGGGTACGGACGGCAGCCTCATGGGCGGCCTGGTCGACCTTCGGCGGCACATGCGTACGGGCCTGCTCCAGCCGCGGCGCGACATAGGCGCCGTACTGGACGCGGGCCTGATCCGCGGCTTGGGACACCTTCGGCGCGAGCCGTACGCGCGCCTCGTGTGCGTAGTGCGCGGCCCTGTCCTTGGCCGTGTCGGCGTAGGGCGCCACCACTTCCGCGGCGTGCAGCACGCTGTCCTTCGCCGAACCGGTCGCGGCGCGCACGCTGTCGATGCGGGTCACGGGTTCCTCCTCCTCGGTGGCGTACGGTATTTCGACTTTCCACCCTTTTACGGATCATGCCTGTCAACAGACACCGGGGCATGTGAGGGCGGGCATCCGGGTCATGCACACCGACTCAGGACCATCTCGATCAAGAGCCGATCAAGAGCCGATCAAGTCCAATAGAGGATGAATACGGGGCAACAGGCGCTTGTCGTCGACAATGCCACGGATCGCCGCCGAGCGCCCCCGGCCCGGACACACTCGACCGGTTTTCTGCAAGCAACCTCCCCCGACAAGAGCTCACAGACGGGCGCCGGGCGACGCACGACGCAGACCGTGCGAGGATCAGGGGGTCACAGGAAGACAACGGAAGGCAGATCGTGGCTGAGCAGCTTTACGCCACCCTGAAGACCAACAACGGCGACATCGAAGTCCGGCTCCTGCCGAACCACGCGCCCAAGACGGTCCGGAACTTTGTCGAGCTCGCCACGGGCGAGCGTGAGTGGGTCAACCCCGAAACGGGCCAGAAGACCACGGACAGGCTCTACGACGGCACGGTCTTCCACCGGGTGATCAGCGGATTCATGATCCAGGGCGGAGACCCGCTGGGCAACGGCACCGGTGGTCCCGGCTACCAGTTCGAGGACGAATTCCACCCCGACCTCTCCTTCAACAAGCCCTACCTGCTGGCCATGGCCAACGCCGGTCCGGGCACCAACGGCTCGCAGTTCTTCATCACCGTCTCTCCCACGACGTGGCTGAACCGCAAGCACACCATCTTCGGTGAGGTCACCGACGCCGCCAGCCAGAAGGTGATCGACGCCATCGCCACCACCCAGACCAACCCCCGCACCGACCGCCCGGTCAACGACGTCGTCATCGAGTCCGTCGTCGTCGAGACCCGCGAGGGCTGAGACCCACGAGGACCCCATCCGCAAGGTCGAGTCCCCGCACAGCAGGAACCAAACGCCCCGCCCATCCGTAAAGATGGGCGGGGCGGTGCGTTTGTGCACAGCACCCGAACGACGACCTAGGGGATCTCATGGACCAGGCGCCAGGCAGCCCACAAGGCCCGGACGACCAGGGACCCCAGCACGCCCAGAGCCTGCCCGGCTGCTACCGCCACCCCGACCGCGAGACCGGCATCCGCTGCACCCGCTGCGAACGCCCCATCTGCCCCGAATGCATGGTCAACGCCTCCGTCGGCTTCCAATGCCCCGAATGCGCCCGCGGCGACTCCGGCACCGGCCACCCCCCGGCCGCGACCCGACCCCGCACCATCGCCGGCGGCACCGTCACGGCCGACCCCCGCCTGCTCACCAAGATCCTCATCGGGATCAACGTGGCGGTGTTCATCGCCGTCCACGTACAGACCTCGCTCCTGGACCACCTCGTCCTCATCGGCGAATGGCCCCCGGCACCTTTCAAAGCCACCCAGGGCGTCGCCGACGGCGAGTGGTACCGCCTGGTGACCGCGATGTTCACACACCAGGAGCCCTGGCACATCGGCTTCAACATGCTCAGCCTCTGGTGGCTCGGCGGCCCCCTCGAAGCCGCCCTCGGACGCGCCCGCTACCTCTCCCTCTACTTCGTCTCGGGCCTCGCCGGCAGCGCCCTCACCTATCTGCTGGCCTCACCGACCGAAGCCTCCCTCGGCGCCTCCGGCGCCATCTTCGGCCTCTTCGGCGCCACCGCCGTCCTCATGCGCCGCCTCAACTACGACATGCGGCCGATCATCGCCCTGCTGGTGATCAACCTGATCTTCACCTTCGGCTGGAGCAACATCGCCTGGCAGGCCCACATCGGCGGCCTCGTCGCCGGCGTCATCACCGGCTACGCCATGGTCCACGCCCCACGCGAGCGCCGCGCCCTCGTCCAGTACGGCACCTGCGCCCTGGTCCTGGTCGTCGTAGTGGTCCTGACCCTGCTCAGGACCGCTCAGCTCACCTGACGTGCCCACTTGTCCACAGCGGGTTGCGAGTCTTGTGCATAGCGTGCGGGAACAGCTGTGCCCCCTGTCACTGACCAGTGTTTCCGCAGGTCAGGCAGGGGGCGAACAGGTTTGCGAAGCCGGGTGGGATGGTCGTATCGGCGTCAACGGTCGACTGGTTATCCACAGATGGTCGTTCTTTATCCCCAGGGGTTCTGTGGATTTTTCTGCAGGCTGTGGATAACTCAGCGGATAGCCCTGGGCAGGGCTATGTTCACCGAGGTGTGGCCGTTACTTCCACTGCGTGGAGACGCCGAATCCGGCGGCGATGAAGCCGAAGCCCACCACGATGTTCCAGTTGTCCAGCGCATCGATGGGCAGCGAACCGTCGGTCACGTAGAAGACGACGATCCAGGCCAGGCCGATGAGGAACATGGCCAGCATGACCGGCGCGACCCAGGCACGGCTGTTCAGCTTGATGGCGGTCGCCTGCTTCGCCGGCGGCGGCGTGTAGTCGGCCTTCTTGCGGATACGTGACTTCGGCACGAGGGTCTCTCCTGTCGATGCGCTGCGTGGCCGCGCAGGGAACTGTGGCTGGCTCCGGAGCAGCGTACAAGGGGACACTTAGCGCTCCCCCGGGCGTCCGTTAGCGTAGTGCTTCCGCGGCGCCGAAGGAGATAAGGGTACGTTGAGCAATTCTGCCGACTCCCCCCAGGACGGATCCAGTCCTGCCCGCGAACGCCGTTTCCGGCCGGTGCGGGTGCTCACCGTGGCCGTCTTCGCCCTCGCAGGGCTCATTTTCTTCACCAGTTTCAATACGGCCAAGGGCACCAATATCCGTACGGACACGTCCTTGCTGAAGCTTTCCGACCTCATCCAGGAGCGCAGCCGCAAGAACGGCGAACTGGACGAGTCCAACGGCTCCTTGCGCCGGGAGGTCGAGTCCTTCGCCGAGCGTGACGACGGCAGCACCAGGGCGCAGGACAAGAAGCTCGCGGGCCTGGAGAAGGGTGCGGGCACGCAGAAGCTGAAGGGTGAGGCGATCACCGTCACGCTCAACGACGCCCCGCCGGACGCCACCGCCAAGCTGCCCGGCTATCCCGAGCCGCAGCCCGACTACCTGGTCATCCACCAGCAGGATCTGCAGGCCGTGGTGAACGCGCTGTGGCAGGGCGGCGCCAAGGGCATCAAGGTGATGGACCAGCGGCTGATCTCCACCAGTGCCGTGCGCTGCGTGGGCAACACCCTGATCCTTCAGGGGCGCGTCTACTCACCGCCGTACAAGATCACGGCGATCGGGGATCCCGACAAGCTGAACAAGGCGCTGTCGGATTCCACGGCGATCCAGAACTACATGGTCTACGTGAATGTGTACGGCCTGGGCTGGAAAGTGACCCATGACGGGACGGTGACTCTGCCCGGTTACTCGGGCACAGTGGATCTGCACTACGCCCAGCCCGTGGAGTGAACTGAGCCGTTTCGGGAGCTGCCGGTGCGCGTCGTCGTCAGGACCGTCAGTGAGCTCTGTATCACCGTGGGCAGCCTGATCGTCCTCTTCGTCGTCTATGTGTTGTTCTGGACCGGCGTGCGGGCGGACGGTGCGATGAACCACCAGATCGATGTCCTGCAGGAGCAGTGGGCGAAGCAGACGGCGCATCCGGCGGCCACTGCCGCGCCCGGTGCTTCGTCCGGTCCCGGGAGGCCGGCGCCGTATGTCGGGGGCAAGCCCTTCGCGATCATGTACATCCCGCGGCTTGGTTTCACGTGGAACAAGCCGGTGCTCGAGGACACCGCGGTGAGCACGCTGAAGAAGGGGCTCGGTCACTACGCGAACACGGCGCAGTTGGGGCAGGAGGGGAACTTCGCGGTGGCGGGGCACCGGCGGACGTACGGAGATCCGTTCGTGGACTTCCCCAGGTTGAGGCCCGGTGACGCGGTGGTGCTGACCGACGGGACCACCTGGTTCACGTATCGGATCGACAAAGGGCCCTACAAAACTGTGCCGACGGACGTTGAGGTGATCGATCCTGTGCCACGTAAGTCGGGGTATACGCGTGAGGGCCGTTATCTGACGCTCACCACGTGCGATCCGGAGTGGGGGCACAGTCATCGGCTGATCGTGTGGGCGCACCTGGATTCCACACAGCCTGTGGAGGCCGGGAAACCAGCGGCGCTGCGCCGTTAGTCTGGTGCGGGTACGGCGTGAGTCTGGTGCCGTGGTGGAACGGAAGGGACGGCATGTACGGCTGGATCTGGCGGCATCTGCCGGGCAACGCGTGGGTGAGGGCGCTGATCTCACTCCTGCTGGTCCTGGTCGTGGTCTATGTCCTGTTCCAGTACGTCTTCCCGTGGGCCGAACCGCTGCTGCCCTTCAACGATGTGACGGTGGACAACCAGTGAGTGCGCGGATTCTCGTCGTCGACAACTACGACAGCTTCGTCTTCAACCTGGTGCAGTACCTGTACCAGCTGGGCGCGGAGTGCGAGGTGCTGCGCAACGACGAGGTGTCGACGGCGCATGCCCAGGACGGTTTCGACGGTGTGCTGCTGTCGCCGGGTCCGGGTACGCCGGAGGAGGCGGGCGTCTGCATCGAGATGGTGCGGCACTGTGCGGCGACGGGTGTCCCGGTGTTCGGTGTCTGCCTGGGCATGCAGTCGATGCAGGTGGCGTACGGCGGTGTGGTGGACCGTGCGCCCGAGTTGCTGCACGGCAAGACCTCGCTGGTCGAGCATGAGGGCAGGGGCGTCTTTGCCGGGCTGCCCTCGCCGTTCACGGCGACGCGTTACCACTCGCTGGCTGCGGAGCCGGAGACGGTGCCGGCCGAGCTGGAGGTGACGGCGCGTACGCACGACGGGATCATCATGGGCCTCAGGCACCGTGAACTCCCGGTCGAGGGCGTGCAGTTCCACCCGGAGTCGGTGCTGACCGAGCATGGCCACCGGATGCTGGCCAACTGGCTGGTGGAGTGCGGCGACCAGGGTGCCGTGGCGAGGTCGGCGGGGCTCGCCCCGGTGGTGGGCAGGGCCACGGCGTGACCGCGCTGCGCCCCGAGCGCGAGTCCGCCGCCTCGTACGGGCAGGAGCCGTACGAGGGGTACGAGTCGTACGAGGGGTACGAGGCGTCTGGTGGGTTTGAGGCGTCTGGTGCATTCGAGACTTCCGGTGCGTTCGATGAGTGGAACGGCGGGGCGGCGGGGCAGCAGGGGCAGTCCGGCGGGTATGCGGCGGCCGCGGAGTCGTACGCGGCGCCGGTGGAGGAGCCGTACGTACCGCCGCTTGTGGAGGAGCCCGAGCCGTATCTCCCTCCCGTCGACGACGAGACGGTGGCTCTGCGGATACCGGAGCCGCCGTCGGGCGGTTCCATATCGCCCTCTGACGCCTCAACAGCCACGTCTGCCACAGGAACCACTCCGGGCGGCCGGGCGGCCCGGAGGAAGGCCGCCAAGCGCCGTCATGGGCGTCATGGGGGCGCTCGTACGACTTCGGAGGCCGCGGAAGGTGTCGAGGAGTCGTCCGCCGACGGTTCCGGGGCTCCGCTTTCGCGCGTGGAGGCGCGTCGGCAGGCCCGTGCACGCAAGCCCAGTCCGGGCGTCGTCGCGAGCCGGGCGGTCGGTGAGGTGTTCATCACCACCGGCGTACTGATGCTGCTGTTCGTCACCTACCAGCTGTGGTGGACGAACGTCCGGGCGCATGCGACGGCGGACAAGGAGACCAGCACCCTGCAGAACGACTGGGCGAGCGGGAAGCGCGCGCCGGGCGAGTTCGAGCCGGGCCAGGGCTTCGCGATCCTCCACATCCCGGAGCTGGACGTGGTCGTGCCGATCGCCCAGGGCGTCAGCAACAAGCAGGTGCTCGACAAGGGCATGGTCGGTCACTACAGCGAGGGCAAGCTGAAGACGGCGATGCCCGACGCGAAGACCGGCAACTTCGCGCTGGCGGGCCACCGCAACACGCATGGCGAGCCTTTTCGATACATCAACAAGTTGAAGAAGGGCGACGAGGTCGTCGTCGAGACGCAGGACAAGTACTTCGTCTACAAGGTGACGTCGATGCTGCCGGTGACGTCGCCGAGCAATACGAGCGTGATCGGTCCCGTGCCGCCCCAGTCGGGTTTCACCAAGCCGGGCCGGTACATCACGCTGACGACCTGTACTCCGGAGTTCACCAGCAAGTACCGGTTGATCGTCTGGGGCAAGATGGTCGAGGAACGGCCGCGCAGCAAGGGCAAGCCGGATGCGCTCGTCGAGTAGGGGCAGATTGAACGTGGCAGCGACCACCGACGACACTCAAGAGGACACGGACGCGCCCGCGGCGCCACCGGCCCGCCGCCGCGGCACGGGCCGTATCGCGGCGGCGGTGAGCGTCTTCGGTGAACTCCTCATCACGGCGGGCCTGGTGCTGGGCCTGTTCGTCGTGTACTCGCTCTGGTGGACGAACGTCATAGCCGACCGGGCGGCGGACAGGCAGGGCGACAAGGTCCGCGACACATGGGCCCACGAGGGCCGGAACACGGGCCCCGGCGCGCTGGACACCAAGAACGGCATCGGCTTCCTGCACGTCCCCGCCATGAAGAACGGCGAGGTCCTGGTCGAGAAGGGCACGTCGACGAAGGTCCTCAACGACGGCGTGGCCGGCTACTACACGGACCCGGTCAAGGCGACGCTGCCGACCACGGGCAAGAAGGGCAACTTCACGCTGGCCGCCCACCGGGACGGCCACGGCGCGAAGTTCCACAACATCGACAAGCTGAAGGTCGGCGACGCGATCGTCTTCGAGACGAAGGACGAGTGGTACATCTACAAGGTGTACGACGTCCTCGACGAGACCTCGAAGTACAACGTGAAGGTCATCTCGCAGATCCCGAAGGAGTCGGGGAAGAAGAAGGCCGGGCACTACATCACGCTGACGACGTGTACGCCGGTGTACACGAGCCGGTATCGGTATGTGGTGTGGGGGGAGCTGGCACGGGTGGAGAAGGTGGACGGTAAGAGGACGTTGCCGAAGGAATTGCGGTGAGGTGACGACGGGGGTCCTGGAGGGACCTCAGTCCTCTAGCATGGCGGAGGCCCGAAGCCGCAACTATCTCTTGCGGCTTCGGGCCTCATTGCGTCAGGTCAGGCCGTGCCTACTCCAGGATCTTCAACGGCTCACCGGCGGCCCACTCCTCCAGCATCCCGCGGTGTACGGCGGTGATCCCGGTCTCGGCGGCGAGGCGCAGCGCGTCCGGAGTAAAGGGGCACGTTGCCACGAAGAGTGCCACTTCCGCGCTGTACAGAACCTTCGCCGAGCCGATGAACTTCTGGATGGCCGGGCTGCTGATGGTGAGGTAGGGCGCGTACCTCTTGCACTGGACGACAAGGCGGCGCCCGTCGGCCGTGAGCCCGATGACGTCAACGCCGCGGTCCCCTTGGCCGCCCTGGATGACGACGTTGGTGCATCCGTCGCGTACGAGCAGTTTGGCAATGTGCTGCTCGAAGGTGCGGCCGTGCATGGCGTCCATGGCGGCCATGACTCCGATGGCGGGACGGTCGTCTCGTACCCCTTCGAGCCTCTTGAGCCGTTCGTTGTGTTGGTGGAGCCGTCGCTCGATGCGCTGGACTCCGGCCCTCAGGGCGATCAGCTCCTTGCGGTGCTCACCCGATGTTTCGATCAGGGCGTTGAACATCGGAACGACCGTCTTGCCGAGGATGTGGGTGATGCGTTGGTCGATGCGGTCGTCGAGGGAGATGGCCTCCCTGTGGACTGAGTTATCCACAGGCTGTGTGCGCGCCAGGTACTCCATGTCCAGGAGGTACACACGCACCTGACGTGCGACTTCGCTGTCCCGGAGCAACATGGCGACGTTGAGGACGGCTCGGCGTGGGTACAGCGCGAGGGATCGAGAGCGTGACTGAATCCCACTGACCTCCTTAAAGGAGGTCAGTTCTGTACCTGCCAATACGCGGTATCCGTTGGCCACCAGTTCCTCTCGATGGTCGAGCACCAGCGACTCGATGGCCTTGCGGCTCACCTCGAAGTAAGCCGCCACCATCGCCGTCGTCACATGCATGCCGTCCGGCAACAGCGACAGCGCTTTGACTCTGTCGAGTACGTCCGTGCGCTCCAGCACGCTGTCGCGCAGGGACTTGGACTCCAGTAGCGCCGATTCGTTGATCACGTTCTGCCCTTCCGCTGGTGGTGTGGCCGTGTGGCCAGGGCAGAGCTCTGACACCCCACCCCACCCGATCAACGAGTCGGCATATATGAAGACACGATCGACGCAGGAACAAATGTCTGTTCGCGAGGTCTCCCATGCCTGGTCGGTGGCAGACAGATGGGCCCCTGCCGGGAAGTCCGGCAGGGGCCCATCGATGGAGGTGGGGTGCGTCAGCCGCTTGTACCGCCGAAGATGTTGGTGCCGCCGTCGTTCCCGCCGTTGTTGCCGTTCCCGCCGATGGTCGTCAGGTTGACCGGCGTGCCTTGGTTGACCGTGCTGCCCGGCGTCGGGTCCGAACCGACGACGATGGCGTTGTCGTCCTGGGAGCCGTTGATGTTGCCGACCTGGAGACCTGCCTGCTGAAGGGCGTTCTTGACGTCCTTCAGCTTCTGGCCCTGGATGTTGTTCGGCACCTGGACCTGGTTGTTCTGCTTCTGGCCGATGTTGATCTGGACCGCGGTGTTCTTCTTGACCGGGGTGCCGATCGTCGGGTTGGTCGAGATGACCTTGTCGACCTGGTTGTCATCGGTGGTGGGTGCGTTGACGCAGTTGCCGGTGAGGCCGACGGCCTGCAGTGCGGACTTGGCGTCGTCGCAGCTCTGGCCGCTGACGTCGGGCACTGCGACGGTCTCGGGGGCTTTGGCGATGGTGAGGGTGATGGTGGAGCCCTTCTCCACTTCCTTACCGAGCTTCGGGTCCTGGGCCAGGACCGTGTTCGGCTTCTCTGTGGACTCCTGCGTCTTCACCTTGACGTCGAAGTTGTACTGGTCGCCTTCCAGGGTCCGCTTGGCATCGTCGAGGCTCTCGCCCAGGACGCTCGGGACCTGGACCTTCGGGGCGCCGGTCGACACGACGAAGTTGACGGCGGTCCCCTTCTTGACCGTTTTGCCCTTGCCAGGGTCCTGCGAGCAGACGCTGCCCTTGGTCTGGCTCGCGCAGGGCTTGCGCGTGACCGTTCCCACCTTGAGGTCGCTGTTGGTCAGCAAGTTCTTGGCGTCGTTTTCGGTCTGGCTGACGAGGTTGGGCACGGGAACTGTGCCGTTTCCCACGCCCCCGTTCCCGCTGAACGCATACTTCCCGATCAGGATCGCGCCGACCAGGACGAGGATGCCTGCCACAACGAGCAGGATCGTCGACGTGTTGGACTTCTTCTGGCGGCGGCGGGAGCGGTCGTCGTAGCCGTAGCCGCCGTCGTCCGGGTTCATCGGGGGCAGCATCGACGTGGCGCCGGCGTCCGTGGCGCGCAGGGCCGTGGTCGGCTGGTCGTCGGGGTAGCCGCCGTAGCCGACCGAGCCCATGGCCGCCGTGGCCGCGACGGGCTGGCCGTCGAGGCAGGCCTCGATGTCGGCGCGCATCTCGTCGGCGGACTGGTAGCGGTAGTTCGGGTCCTTGACCAGGGCCCTCAGGACGATGGCGTCCATTTCGGGGGTGATCTCGGGGTCGAAGACGGAGGGGGGCTGGGCTTCCTCACGTACGTGCTGGTACGCGACGGCGACCGGGGAGTCGCCGACGAAAGGGGGGCGTACGGTCAGGAGTTCGTAGAGCAGGCAGCCGGTCGAGTACAGGTCGGAGCGGGCGTCGACCTGCTCGCCCTTGGCCTGCTCCGGTGACAGGTACTGTGCGGTGCCGATGACGGCGGCCGTCTGCGTCATCGTCATGCCGGAGTCGCCCATGGCGCGGGCGATGCCGAAGTCCATGACCTTGACCTGGCCGTTGCGCGTCAGCATGACGTTCGCCGGCTTGATGTCGCGGTGGACGATGCCGCTGCGGTGGGCGTACTCCAGGCCCTGGAGGATGCCGATGGTCATCTCCATCGCGCGCTCGGGCAGGAGCTTGCGGCCGGAGTGGAGGAGCTCGCGGAGCGTGGAGCCGTCCACGTACTCCATCACGATGTACGGGATCGAGACCCCGTCGATGTAGTCCTCGCCCGTGTCGTACACCGCGACGATCGCGGGATGGTTGAGCGAGGCGGCCGACTGGGCCTCCCGGCGGAACCGGGCCTGGAAGGAAGGGTCGCGTGCGAGGTCCGCGCGCAGTGTCTTCACCGCCACCTGGCGCCCGAGGCGGGTGTCATGCGCGAGGTAGACCTCCGCCATGCCACCACGACCGAGCACCTGGCCCAGTTCGTACCGGCCGCCGAGGCGACGCGGCTCTTCCATAGCTCCTACCAGCCCTCTCCGTCGGTCCCGACGCGCACGTGTGTGCGGCCGGAGGCTGCCGTCCGGGCCTACCGTACCCGGCTAGCTTTGTGTGACCTGGCTAAGTGCGTCACCCGATACAGGACCGGTATCGCAACGTGCACCGTTGTGAAGGGGACGTGAGCGGGGTCACTTCTTGGAGTTGATGACCGCCTCCATCACGCTCTTCGCGATCGGGGCCGCGAGGCCGCCGCCGGAGATGTCGTCACGGTTGGCGTTGTCGTCTTCGATGACCACGGCCACGGCGACCGGCGCGCTGCCGTCGCTGAGCCTGGCGTAAGAGATGAACCAGGCGTACGGGTTCTCGCTGTTCTCCACGCCGTGCTGGGCGGTACCGGTCTTGCCGCCGACGGTGACGCCGCCGCCGATCTGGGCCTTCTGGCCGGTGCCGTCCTTGACGACGGTCTCCATCATCGACTGCAGGATCTGCGCGTTCTTCGGCGACAGGGGCTGGCTGAGCTCCTGCGGGTCGGTCTGCGCGATGGTGTCGACGTTGGACGACTGGAGCTTGTCGACCATGTACGGCTTCATCAGCTTGCCGTTGTTGGCGACGGCGGAGGCGACCATGGCCATCTGCAGGGGGGTCGCGGCGGTGTTGTACTGGCCGATCGAGGACAGCGCGGTCTGCGAGGAGTTCATGTTGTCGGAGAACACCGAGGCGCTGGAGCGGACCGGGGTGAACTGCTCGGAGTCGAAGCCGAACTTCTTCGCCTCGGCGAGCATCTTGTCGTTGCCGAGGTCAGAGCCGATCTTGCCGAACACGGTGTTGCAGGACACCTTCAGGGCGACCCGCATCGTCGCGTTCTTGCAGGGGATGTTGCCCTCGTTCTTCAGCTCGGTCGTCGTGCCCTTCATGATGTACGGCAGCGGCGAGTTCGTGTTCTCGTCGGCGGAGTTGTACAGCCCGTTCTCCAGCGCGGCCGCGGCCGTGACCACCTTGAAGGTGGAGCCCGGCGGGTAGGTCTCGCGCAGTGCCCGGTTGAGCATCGGGTCGGACTTGTTGTTCTTCTTCTGGAGCGCGGTCCAGTTCTTGGAGTCCGTCGACGTGGAGTTCCCGGCGAACGACGAGGGGTCGTACGACGGGTACGAGGCCAGCGCCAGGATCTTGCCGGTGGACGGGTCGAGCGCGGCTACGGCGCCCTTGCCGCCCTGGGACTTCAGTCCGTTGTAGGCGGCCTTCTGTGCTGCGGAGTTGAGGGTGGTGACGACGTTGCCGCCCGCCTTCTCCTTGCCCGTGATCATGTCGAGGGTGTTGCGGAAGAAGAGCCGGTCGTCGGTGCCGGTGAGGATGCCGTCCTCGATGGACTCCAGCTGGTTGGCGCCGAAGGCCTGCGAGGCGTATCCGGTGACCGGCGCCCACATGGGGCCGTTCTTGTAGGTGCGCTTGTACTTGAGGTCGTTCAGGCCGCTGGTGCTGGTCGTGGTGGACCCGGTGATGGGGTCGCCGTCGACGATGATGTCGCCGCGCGGGGTGGAGTAGCGGGCGATGGTGACGCGGCGGTTCTTCGGGTCGTCCTTGAGGCTGTCGGCCTTGAGGTACTGGAGCCAGTTGTCGCGCAGCAGAAGCGTGAGGACGAGCAGGCCGCAGAAGATCGCGATCCGGCGCAGGGGCTTGTTCATGACGGGCGGACCACCTGGGTCATCTCGGCGTCGGGGTTTCCGGCGGGCGCGGGCGCCGGGCGGCGGGCGGTGTCGCTGATTCTGATCAGGATGCCGATCAGGGCCCAGTTGGCGAGCACGGAGGAGCCGCCGTATGCGACGAACGGCATGGTCATACCGGTCAGCGGGATGAGGCCCATGACGCCGCCTGCGACGACGAAGACCTGGAGGGCGAAGGCGCCTGAGAGGCCGATGGCGAGCAGCTTGCCGAAGGGGTCGCGGGCGGCGAGGGCGGTGCGGACGCCGCGTTCCACGATCAGGCCGTAGATCAGCAGGACGGCCATGACGCCGGCCAGGCCGAGTTCCTCGCCGAAGGTGGCGAGGATGAAGTCGGAGTTGGCGGCGAAGCGGATGAGGTCGGAGTGGCCCTGACCGAGGCCGGTGCCGAGGGTGCCGCCGGAGCCGAAGGCCCACAGGGCCTGCATGGACTGTTCGGAGTGGCCGGCGACGCCCGCCTGGCTGAGCGTGTATTCCTTCATCGGATCGAGCCAGGCCTGGACGCGCTGCTGGACGTGCGGTTCGAAGCTGGCCACGCCGACGGCACCGGCCGCGGACATCAGCAGACCGAAGACGATCCAGCTGGTCCGCTCGGTGGCGACGTACAGCATGATGATGAACATTCCGAAGAACAGCAGCGAGGTGCCGAGGTCGGTCTCGAAGACCAGGATGAGGATCGACATCAGCCAGACGACCAGGATGGGGCCGAGGTCGCGGCCGCGCGGCAGGTACAGGCCCATGAAGCGGCGGCTGGCGAGGGCCAGGGCGTCACGCTTGACCATCAGGTAGCCGGCGAAGAAGACGGCGAGGACGATCTTCGCGAACTCACCGGGCTGCAGGGTGCCGAGGCCGGGGACCCTGATCCAGATCTTGGCGCCGAAGATGTTGGCGCCGAGGCCGGGCACCAGCGGCAGGATGAGCAGCACCAGTGCGCCGAACATCGAGATGTAGGTGTAGCGCTGCAGGACGCGGTGGTCCTTGAGGAAGATCAGCACGACGACGAACAGGGCGATCCCGAGCGCGGTGTACAGCAGCTGACGGGGCGCGGCCTGCACGTAGTTGGGCAGCGACTGCAGCAGCTTGGACTGGTCCAGGCGCCAGATGACGACGAGCCCGAGTCCGTTGAGCAGCGTGGCCAGGGGCAGCAGCAGCGGGTCGGCGTACGGGGCGAACTTCCGTACGGCGAGGTGGCCGACGCCTGCCAGCAGGCCGAGTCCGAGGCCGTAGCTCAGCAGCCCGGCCGGCACCTTGTCGTCGATGGCCAGGCCCACGTTGGCGTAGGCGAAGACCGGGATGACGACGGCGAACAGGAGGAGCGCGAGCTCGGTGTTGCGCCGGCTCGGTGCGCCGATCGCGCCGATCGTGGACGTATGGTGCGTCGGTGTGTTGGTAGTACTGCTCATCGTGTGACAGGGCCTCTCACGGCTTGCCTACTGCTTACCGCACAGCGAGACGACCTTCTGCTCATCCTCCGAGAGGGTGGGGCCGGGGCTGGGGGTGGGTGCGGTCGCTGATGTGGACGGGGTCGGTGAGGTCGAGGGGCTCGGTGTTGCCTTGGACGTGAGGGAGGTCTTGGTGGTTCCCGTGGTGCCGCCCGCCTGGCCCGTGCCGGTCTTCGAGTTGTTCTTGCTCTCGGCCGCCTGACGCTCGGACTCCTTCTTGCATGCGGAGGCCTGCACGGACAGCTCGTTGATCTTCGACTGGGCGCCGGGCAGGCTGCCTTCGGCGATCGTGGCCTTGACCTGCTTCTGCTGGTACGGAGGCAGGTACTTGAGTTCGATCTCGGGGTGGTCCTTCTCCACCTTGGAGAGGGAGACCCAGGCCAGGTCCTGGCTGATGCCCCGGTACAGCGCGACGTGCTCGTCCCTGGTGCCGACGTAGTACTGGGTCTGGGTCCAGCGCCAGCCGCCGTAGAGGCCGCCGCCGACGACGGCGAGGGCGAGCACGATGTAGAAGGATCTCTTCGCCCACTTGCGGCCCTTGCGGGGTTTGACGAAGTCGTCGTCGGTGTAGTCGCCGAAGCTGCCCGCGGGGATGTAGCCGGTGGTGTCGCCGGAGCCGGGCGGGCCGAACTCGCCGCCGCCCCCTCCGTGGCCCTGGCGGCCGAGGCCGGAGGCGCGGCCCGCGGGGGTCTCCATGAAGCCGGGGTCGTGCAGGTGGTTCTGGTTCTCGGCGACCGCTCCGACCACGACCGGGGTGTCGGAGAGCTGCCCGGCGAGGGTGTCCCCGGTGTCCAGGTCCAGTACGTCGGCGACGATGACGGTGATGTTGTCGGGGCCGCCGCCGCGCAGGGCGAGCTGGATCAGCTCCTGCACGGTCTCCTGGGGGCCCTGGTAGCTGGCGAGGGTGTCCTCGAGCGTCTGGTGGGAGACGACGCCGGACAGGCCGTCGGAGCAGATCAGGTAGCGGTCGCCGGCGCGGACCTCGCGGATGGAGAGGTCCGGCTCGACGTGTTCGCCGCTGCCCAACGCCC
>Ga0105246_10001060_pt1 | contig 15878 bp, 13 predicted proteins | sample KBSM64metaG_FD_99694 | JGI IMG/M metagenome (GOLD analysis project Ga0105246, IMG submission 99694) | Miscanthus rhizosphere microbial communities from Kellogg Biological Station, Michigan, USA - KBS M6-4 metaG | ecosystem: Host-associated > Plants > Roots > Rhizosphere > Soil | place...
GCCTAAGCGAGGTGCCGAGTGGTGGGGCAAGAGCGTTTTGCTTACTTTTGCGCTTTTCAAAAGTGAGCCGCCGTCAGGGCGGAACCCTAAGTGGCCGTTACCGCAGAAACGGATATGTACTCGGCCTGATCCAGAATCCTGGTCGGCCCAGAGGCCGCCATCGGGGGCAAGCCCCCTCCCACAGTTAACCGCGTACACCCGCAACGCCTGTGCTCGACAGCCAGCATTCAACCACGGGGCAGGAATACATCGGCCAGCAGTTGATTACGCGGCAGCCCCGCCAGGAACAAGCGTTTGGAAAAGGCTTCGACGCTGTCAGGATGCCCGCAGACTAAGGCCAGCGTTTGCCGCGATATGAGCCGCAGTTGCCCCAATGCCTGGGCCAACTCATGTGCGGTCCACAACTCCACTGTAAGGTTCTGATGCTGCGCGGCCAGCGCCATCAGGGGCCCGGCCAGATAATGCCCATCAGCATCATGCGCCAGATGAACCACGCGAATGGCACCTTGGTGATCCTGCCGCAACGCCTCACGCAACACCCCCCACAAAGGCCCCAGCCCGGTACCGGAGGCGAGCAGCCACAGCGGTCGCGCCTGCCAGTCCGGATCGTAATGCAGCGCCCCGCCGCGCAACTCGCCCAGGCGCAGACAATCCCCCAGGTTCAACTGTCGCGCCGCATCGCTGAATTCGCCGGGTAAACGGCAATCCAGATGAAACTCCAGGTACGGGTCCTCCTGCGGCAAACTCGCCAGGGAATACGGCCGCGCCACCTGCCCCGCCCATAACACCAGGTGCTGCCCCGTGCTGTACCGCAGGCCGCGCTGCGGTTGCAGGCGCAGACGCAGCACCGATGCCGTCAGCCAATCGGCACCCACCACCTGCGCCGCCACACCATCGCGCACAGGATCAAAGGCTTCGACCTGCAGATCGCCAACCACCTGGCACTGGCACGCCAGGCGCCAACCGTGCTGGCGCTGCTGCGGGCTCAACGCGTCAGGTTGGCGGTCCTGAACTTCGCCCTGGCAACGTACCAGGCAGGCATGGCAACTGCCGGCGCGGCAACTGTAGGGCACGGCCACACCTGCCTGGTTCAAGGCATCCAACAGGTTGCTGCCGGTGGCGACCGACCAGTGGCGTTCGCCGACGTGCAGTTCAGGCATATAAAGGCTCTATCAGAAGGGACGCGCACAGGGAATCATGCCTGCGACAGTTTGACCATAGTCGGGTGTATCGGCCACCGCCACGGGTTATACTGCCGCGCCTTTTTAGCGTCGCGCCTGCACCAATGGCGTGCCTGTGGAAGGTGGCTTCAGCCGACCGATGCAACACTGAAGCCACCTTTATTGAATGTTCCCTTATAGAGGAGCGCGACTCATGACCGTGATCAAGCAAGACGACCTGATTCAGAGCGTTGCCGACGCCCTGCAATTCATTTCCTACTACCACCCGGTTGATTTCATCCAGGCGATGCACGAGGCCTACCTGCGCGAAGAATCGCCGGCGGCCCGTGACTCCATCGCCCAGATCCTGATCAACTCGCGCATGTGCGCCACCGGCCATCGCCCGATCTGCCAGGACACCGGCATCGTCACCGTGTTCGTGCGCGTGGGCATGGACGTACGTTGGGATGGCGCCACCATGGGCCTGGACGACATGATCAACGAAGGCGTGCGTCGCGCCTACAACCTGCCGGAAAACGTCCTGCGCGCATCCATCCTCGCCGACCCGGCAGGCGCGCGCAAAAACACCAAGGACAACACCCCGGCGGTGATCCACTACTCCATCGTCCCGGGTAACATCGTGGAAGTGGACGTGGCCGCCAAGGGCGGTGGTTCCGAAAACAAGTCGAAAATGGCCATGCTCAACCCGTCCGACTCGATCGTCGACTGGGTGCTCAAGACCGTTCCGACCATGGGCGCCGGCTGGTGCCCACCGGGCATGCTCGGCATCGGCATCGGCGGCACGGCCGAGAAAGCCGCGGTGATGGCCAAGGAAGTGTTGATGGAATCCATCGACATCCATGAACTGAAGAAGCGCGGCCCGCAGAACCGTATCGAAGAGATGCGCCTGGAGCTGTTCGAGAAGGTCAACCAACTGGGCATCGGCGCCCAGGGCCTGGGCGGTCTGACCACCGTGCTCGACGTGAAGATCATGGACTACCCGACTCACGCCGCTTCCCTGCCGGTGTGCATGATCCCCAACTGCGCCGCCACCCGCCATGCGCATTTCGTGCTCGACGGTTCGGGCCCGGCATCGCTGGAAGCGCCACCGCTGGACGCCTACCCGGAGATCGTCTGGGAAGCTGGCCCATCGGCCCGTCGCGTCAACCTCGACACCCTGACCCCGGAAGAAGTGCAGAGCTGGAAGCCGGGCGAAACCGTATTGCTCAACGGCAAGATGCTCACCGGTCGCGACGCCGCGCACAAGCGCATGGTCGAGATGCTGAACAAGGGCGAGACCCTGCCGGTGGACCTCAAGGGTCGCTTCATCTACTACGTCGGCCCGGTTGATCCGGTGCGCGAAGAAGTGGTTGGCCCGGCAGGCCCGACCACCGCGACGCGGATGGACAAGTTCACCCGTCAGATCCTCGAACAAACCGGCCTGTTGGGCATGATCGGCAAATCCGAGCGCGGCCCGACCGCTATCGAAGCGATCAAGGACCACAAGGCCGTCTACCTGATGGCCGTAGGCGGCGCCGCTTACCTGGTGGCCCAAGCCATCAAGCAATCGCGCGTCGTCGCTTTCGCCGAACTGGGCATGGAAGCGATCTACGAGTTCGACGTGAAGGACATGCCGGTTACCGTTGCGGTGGACAGCAACGGCGAATCGGTACACATCACCGGCCCTGCCATCTGGCAGAAGAAGATCAGTGAGAGCCTGGCGGTGGAAGTGCAGTAAGCACCTCCCTCCAAGGATAAAGGCGACTGCGGCCCCACGGCCCGGTCGCCTTTTTTCATGATGAGTGCACTCAAATGTGGGAGGGGGCTTGCCCCCTCACGCACTACCCAATGGCTCATGGTATGGTGCTCGCCCCCTACCGGCCTGTTCATCATCGTATGATCGCGATCCCTCGCCCCCTGCGCCTGACGTTCTATTCCCTGCTGATCATCGCCGGTGCCGTGCTGGCTGCCGCCCTGGCCACGCGCCATGCCGAACGCCAGGCCCTGGTGGACGATGCCGCTCGCGCCAACCAGCAGCTCGCGCTGTATGCCAACTCGCTGCACACCCTGATCGAACGCTACCGCGCCCTGCCCGCCGTGCTGGCCCTGGACTCGGAGATGATCAACGCCTTGAAGGGCCCGCTGACTGCCGACACCCAGGACCTGCTCAACCGCAAACTGGAACGCATCAACAGCGCCGCGCAGTCGTCCACCCTGGAATTGATGGACCGCACCGGCCTGGCCGTCGCCGCCAGCAACTGGAAGCTACCCAGCAGTTATGTGGGACACAACTACGCATTTCGGCCTTATTTCAGCCAGACCCTGAGCCAGGGCACCGGGCGCTTTTATGCCGTGGGGGTGACCACCGGCATCCCGGGCTACTTCCTTTCCAGCGCGGTGGTCGATGAGCACGAGCAGTTCCTTGGCGCCATGGTGGTCAAGCTGGAGTTTCCCGAACTGGAACGCGAATGGGCCCAGGGCAATGACTTGCTGCTGGTCAGCGATGCACGCGGCATTGTGTTTATCGCCAACCAGCCGGGCTGGCGCTATCGCAACCTGCGGCCGTTGTCAGAGAGCGACCTGGCTGAACTCAAGACCACCCGTCAATACGACAAGAAGCAACTGCAGCCGCTGGAGACCCGCACCCTGCAACGCTTCGACGACAACAGCCACTTGATGCGCGTCAACGGCCCCGACGGCAGCGCCAACTACATCTGGGAGTCGCTGCCGCTCAAAGCCGAAGGCTGGACCCTGCACCTGCTGCGCAAACCCCAGTTCCCGCTGGAAGACCAGCGCAATGCCGGCCTTGCCGCCGCCGGTTCGTGGCTGGCCCTGGTGTTTCTTGTGCTGTTCCTGAGCCAGCGTTGGCGCTTGGCGCGCCTGCGTCAACGCAGCCGCGAAGAGCTTGAGCAATTGGTGGAGGAGCGCACCCAGGCCCTGCGCACCGCCCAGGATGGCCTGGTGCAATCGGCCAAACTGGCGGCGCTGGGGCAGATGTCCGCCGCCCTTGCCCACGAAATCAACCAACCGCTGACCGCGCAACGCATGCAATTGGCGACGCTGCGGCTGTTGCTCGACCACGGCCGCGTGGACGATGCCTACAAGGCACTCACACCGCTGGATGACATGCTCACGCGCATGGCGGCGCTGACGGGCCACCTCAAGACCTTCGCCCGAAAAAGCCCCAGCGGCCTGCGCGAACGCCTGGACCTGGCCACCGTGGTCGACCAGTCCCTGCACCTGCTCGACGCGCGCCTGCGCGATGAACATATCGGCCTGGCGCTGGACCTGACCCGCCCTGCCTGGGTACGCGGCGACGCGATTCGCCTCGAACAAGTGTTGATCAACCTGCTGCGCAACGCCCTGGACGCCATGGTCGACAAGCCGCGCAAACGCCTGGAAATCCGTTTGCATGCCGACCAGCAGCTCTGGCAGTTAAGCGTCAGCGACAGCGGTGGCGGGATTGCCGAAGAACACCTGAATAACGTATTCGACCCCTTCTTCACCACCAAACCAGTGGGCGACGGGCTCGGCTTGGGGTTGGCGGTGTCCTACGCTATCGTGCACGAACTGGGCGGACGCCTGATCGCCGGCAACCGGGGCGACGGCGCAGTGTTTACCTTGACCTTGCCTGTCGCGCTGGAGACGCCCGATCTATGTTGAACGCGGTGATTGTGGTTGATGACGAAGCCAGCATTCGTACGGCCGTCGAACAATGGTTGAGCCTGTCGGGTTTCGAGGTGCAGTTGTTCAGCCGTGCCGAAGAATGCCTGGCGCAGTTGCCCAGGGACTTCCCCGGCGTGATCCTGAGCGATGTGCGCATGCCCGGCCTCAGCGGCCTGGAGTTGCTGGCCGAAGTACAGCGGCGCGATGCCGGCCTGCCGGTCATCCTGCTCACCGGCCATGGCGATGTACCCATGGCCGTCGACGCCATGCGCGATGGTGCCTACGACTTCCTGGAAAAACCCTTCAGCCCGGATACCCTGCTCAATAGCCTGCGTCGAGCGCTCGACAAACGTGGCCTGGTCCTGGAAAACCGCCGCCTGCATCAGCAGGCCGACCACCGCGCCCAGCTCGAATCCAGCCTGCTGGGGGTGTCCCGCAGCCTGCAGAACCTGCGCCGTCAGGTGCTGGACCTGGCCACGCTGCCAGTCAATGTGTTGATCCGTGGCGAGACCGGCAGCGGCAAGGAATTGGTCGCCCGCTGCCTGCATGATTTCGGCCCACGGGCGAAGAAGCCGTTTGTCGCGCTCAATTGCGCGGCCATTCCCGAGCAGCTGTTCGAGGCCGAGTTGTTCGGCCATGAAAGCGGCGCGTTCACCGGCGCCCAGGGCAAGCGTATCGGCAAGCTGGAATATGCCCACGGCGGCACGCTGTTCCTCGATGAAATCGAAAGCATGCCTCTGGCCCAACAGGTGAAATTGTTGCGGGTGCTGCAGGAGCAGAAGCTGGAGCGGTTGGGCTCCAATCAAAGCATCCAGGTGGATTTGCGCATCATTGCCGCCACCAAGCCGGACCTGCTGGAAGAGGCCCGTGCCGGGCGTTTTCGCGAAGACCTGGCGTATCGCCTGAACGTCGCGCAACTGCGCCTGCCGGCGTTGCGCGAGCGGCGCGAAGACATCCCGTTGCTGTATGAACACTTTGCGCAAAGCGCTGCCGAGCGCTTGGGCCGCCAGGTCGAGCCCTTGAGCGGGCCGCAGTTGGGACGCCTGCTCAGCCATGACTGGCCGGGCAACGTACGTGAACTGGCGAACGTTGCCGAGCGCCAGGTGCTGGGGCTTGGAGAGCCGGAACCTGAAGGTGTCGAGGCCGGGCAATCGTTGGCGGCGCAACAGGAAGCCTTCGAGGCGCATTGCCTGAAAGCTGCGCTGGCCCGGCATAAAGGCGATATCAAGGCGGTGCTGGCTGAGCTGCAACTGCCGCGCCGTACCTTCAATGAAAAGATGCAGCGGCATGGGTTGGTAAGGGAGATGTTTCTCTAGCGGCCTTCCGATCGCTATCGGGGGCAAGCCCCCTCCCACATTTTGACTTGTGAACACATTCAAGTGTGGGAGGGGGCTTGCCCCCGATTGCGCCCGCAGCCATAAGCGGATTTCCGCTCATCCCCCCAAAACCATCAGCGACTTTCCGCTCAAAAAAACCTCGAAACCCTTCTATCCCGGGCCTTCATCCACCTGGCACAGCTTCTGCTATAGCCCAAGTCAGGCAGTGCTCAGGCACGCTTCATAAAAACAACTAGATGAAGGATCCTTCAATGGATAACTCCAATACCTTGCCTCTGGGGTCGGCAGCTGCGCCGGCGAAAGAACGCACGACCTCCAGCCGGATCAAATCGATCTTCAGCGGCTCCGTGGGCAACATGGTCGAGTGGTATGACTGGTACGTCTATGCCGCCTTCTCGCTGTACTTCGCCAAGACCTTCTTCCCCAAAGGCGACACCACCGCCCAATTGCTCAACACCGCCGCGATCTTCGCCGTGGGCTTTCTGATGCGCCCTATCGGCGGCTGGCTGATGGGCCTTTACGCCGACAAAGTCGGGCGTAAAAAAGCCTTGATGGCCTCGGTCTACCTGATGTGTTTCGGCTCGCTGCTGATTGCCCTGAGCCCAAGCTATGAACTCATCGGTATCGGTGCGCCCATCCTGCTGGTATTTGCCCGCTTGCTGCAGGGGCTGTCGGTAGGTGGCGAATACGGCACCTCCGCCACGTATCTCAGCGAGATGGCGACCAAGGAACGTCGTGGTTTCTATTCCAGCTTCCAGTACGTCACCCTGATCTCCGGCCAGCTCATCGCGCTGGGCGTGCTGATCGTGCTGCAGCAAACCCTGACCACCGAACAGCTGTATGCCTGGGGCTGGCGTATCCCGTTCGCCATCGGCGCCCTGTGTGCAGTGGTGGCGCTGTATCTGCGTCGCGGCATGGAAGAGACCGAGTCGTTCACCAAGAAGGAAAAAGCCAAGGAAAGCGCGATGCGCACCTTGATGCGCCACCCCAAGGAACTGCTCACCGTAGTCGGCCTGACCATGGGCGGCACCCTGGCGTTCTACACCTACACCACCTACATGCAGAAATACCTGGTGAACACCGTCGGCATGAGCATCTCCGATTCCACCACCATTTCGGCGGCGACGCTGTTCCTGTTCATGTGCCTGCAACCCTTGGTGGGCGGGCTGTCGGACAAGATCGGCCGGCGCCCGATCCTGATCGCCTTCGGCGTCCTCGGCACCCTGTTCACCGTGCCTATCCTCACCACCCTGCACACCATCCAGACCTGGTGGGGCGCGTTCTTCCTGATCATGGCCGCGCTGATCATCGTCAGCGGCTATACCTCGATCAATGCGGTGGTCAAGGCCGAGCTGTTCCCGACCGAAATCCGCGCCCTCGGCGTGGGCCTGCCGTATGCCCTGACCGTGTCGATCTTCGGCGGTACCGCTGAATACATCGCCTTGTGGTTCAAGAGCATCGGCATGGAGACCGGCTACTACTGGTACGTGACCGCGTGTATCGCGGTGTCGTTGCTGGTCTATGTGACCATGAAAGACACCCGCAAGCATTCGCGGATCACCACGGACTAACGGGATGATGAAATAAAACCTGTGGGGGGCTTGCCCCCTCCCACATTGGGTATGATGTCTGCCCCGAAACCGAGAGCAGACCTGGCCCATGTCCGACGATATCCACTTCTACGAACCCGCCAACGGCCACGGCCTGCCCCATGATCCGTTCAATGCCATCGTCGGCCCACGTCCGATCGGCTGGATCTCGTCACACGACCGCGAAGGTCGCCTGAACCTGGCGCCTTACAGTTTCTTCAACGCGTTCAACTACGTCCCGCCGATCATCGGGTTTTCCAGCGTCGGGCGTAAAGACAGCCTGAACAATATCGAGCAGACCGGCGAGTTTGTGTGGAACCTGGCGACCCGCCCGCTGGCCGAGCAGATGAACCAGAGCTGCGCGACTGTTGCGTCGGACGTGAATGAATTCGAGCTGGCCGGCCTGACGCCGGTGGCGTCGAAAGTCGTCGGCGTACCGCGGGTGGGCGAGAGCCCGGTGTCGTTCGAATGCAAGGTGACGCAGATTATCCAGCTGCAACGCGCCGACCAGCAATTGGTCCCCAGCTGGCTGGTGCTGGGCGAAGTGGTCGCGGTGCACATCGCCAAATGGCTGCTCAAGGATGGGATCTACGACACGGCAGCCGCCGAGCCGATTCTGCGCGGTGGCGGCCCGGCGGATTATTTCCAGTTAGGCCCTGAAGCGCTGTTCAAGATGTACCGACCAGGCGCCACAAAACCCTGACTGAAATGCAGTCAAACTGTGGGAGGGGGCTTGCCCCCGATGACTAGGTATCAGCTGCAAATTTGCTGGCTGACAAACCGCTATCGGGGGCAAGCCCCCTCCCACATTTAGTCCCAAATCAGCTGGCCTTCCGCGTCCACATCGACCAGATACTCAAGGCGCGCCGCCGCCGCATCATCGGCATCGGACGCAGTCTTGAACGCCTGACCGTCCAGGATCTTGTGAAACCTCGGAGCGCCCATGCCATCGAGTGCCTTGACGGCAACGGCGGCGCTGTAGCCACTCTCTCCCGGTACGACGGCGGAAACGGCTTCGTGGTGGGCAAACTGTTTACGTGCCATGTTGCAGGTCCTGGCCAATGAAAAGTCGGCCATTCTAACCCCTAACCGGCCAGTTGCAGGTACTCGCCGTAGGCGTTGACGGCGGATGCGTCGGTGAAGGTCTGGAAGTCCATGCTGCGCACGACCATGTCGTTCAACAACTCGGTGAAAATCATCAGGGCCGGGGAATTGAAGTAGGCGCTCATCGCCTGCTCGCTGCTCCATAAACCCGTGACCAACCACACATCGGGGTCGACCCGGGAATGCTGCAACGAAAATTGCAGGCAACCCTGAGCCTGTCGGCCCGGTTCGATCAAACTGCTCAAACGTGCACCCAGCTCGGTGCTGCACCCGTTACGGGCACGGATAAAGGCCATATGGCTCGCGGGAATGGGGGTGGACATGTTCGACTCTCCCGTTGAGAAGTGATGCTCGGCAAGCACTGTGAGGGCGTGTTGCCACAGGATCAAAGATAGCGGCGCAGGGTTGGGCGCGGTTAGTCAATTCCTGCAGGCTTATTGCACAATCCTGCGAGAAGCGTAGGCAGGACGTTTGCGCAGCCGTTTTATTCCACGCCCGAGCAGCTTGTTTCAGGGACATGACAGGCGCTTTGCTTGCCTGATTCACGACAGGCCGCAGGATCAGGCAAGGATTGTGCAGAATCGACGTAACACTTTTGAAAACCCACCGCTAAGCTAAGCCCCATCAAATTCGCGTGTAGAGGACGTCTCATGCCGTCGCCCGACCTCAAGCCCACTCCCCTCGATGCCGAGATGGAAAAGCAGCGTGCCGAACTGGCCAGCATCGTGCACCGCCATACCTGGGAAGACGGTTCCTACGGCACGGCGATCACCTCGCTGTACCTGAATCGCCACAACACGCCGCGCGACTTCATGCCGGTGCTGGTGGAGCCGGCATTGTGCATCCTCGCCAGTGGCAGCAAGGAAGTGCGCCTGGCCGACGAAATCTTCGCCTATGACCCGCTCAACTATCTGGTGTTCTCGGTGGCCATGCCGGTGGCCGGGCGGATTATCGAGGCCACGCCGGAAGACCCCAACCTGTCGGTGCGCATCAATATCGACCCGGCCCAGCTCACCGCATTGATTGCCGAAGCCGGGCCGATGGGCGTGCCGTCGCGTCCTACGTCCCGTGGCATGTACGTCGACCGCATCGACAATCAACTGCTCGACGCCGTGCTGCGCCTGACCCGCCTGCTGGACACGCCCAAAGATATCGCGATGCTTGCGCCGCTGATCAGCCGCGAAATTCTCTACCGTTTGTTACGTGGGCCCCAGGGCTACCGCCTGTATGAAATTGCCGTCGCCAACAGCCAGAGCCACCGGGTGAGCCAGGCGATCAAGTGGTTGAACGGCAACTACGAACAGCCGCTGCGCATCGATGACCTGGCCCGGGAAGTGAACCTGAGCGTCTCGACCCTGCACCACCGTTTCAAGGCGATCACCGCCATGAGCCCGCTGCAATACCAGAAACAGCTGCGCCTGCAGGAAGCTCGGCGACTGATGATTGCCGAAGGGCTGGAGGCCTCGGCGGCGGGGTATCGAGTGGGGTATGAAAGCCCGTCGCAGTTCAGCCGGGAGTACAGCCGGTTGTTTGGTGCGCCGCCCTTGCGCGACTTGGCCCGCTTGCGCCAAAGCATCTGACACAATGAGTTTCAAAATGTGGGAGGGGGCTTGCCCCCGATTGCGGTGGATCAGTTGCAAATGAGCTGACTGATACACCGCTATCGGGGGCAAGCCCCCTCCCACATTGGTCCGAGTTCAGTCAGTCTAATCCGCGGGGTAGCTTCAGAGTGACGCGAAGGCCGCCTTCGCGCAGGTTCTGCAAACTCACTTCGCCCCCATGGCTATGGGCAATGTTGCGCGCAATGCCCAACCCCAGCCCATAGCCCTGCTGCTGCCCGGCCAGGCGAAAATGGGGCTCGAACACTTGCTCCAGGCGCTGTTCCGGCACGCCGGGGCCTTCGTCGTCCACGTGCAGGATGAACTCGGCGCCATCGTCCTCGATGTGCAAATGGGCGTTTTGTCCGTATTTCAGCGCATTGTCGATCAGGTTGCCGATACAGCGCTTGAGCGCCAGCGGCTTGCCCGGGTAGGTGGCCAGGGCCTGCCCATGCTGGGTCACTCGCCCGTTGCCGTTGGGCGCGAGGTAGGGCTCCACCAGGCATTCGAGGACGTGGTTGAGGTCCACCGGCTGGATGTTCTCGTGGATATCAGTGTCTTTCACGCACTGCAGCGCGCCCTTGACCAGCAATTCCAGCTCATCCAGGTCACGCCCGAACTTGGTCTGCAGGTTCTCATCGTCGAGCAGTTCCACGCGCAGGCGCAGGCGCGTGATGGGTGTGCGCAGGTCGTGGGAGATGGCGCTGAACAACTGGCTGCGCTCGGTCAGGTAGCGGCTGATGCGCTCACGCATGGCATTGAACGCACGCCCCACTTCCACCACTTCACTGCCGCCGCCTTCGGCCACCGGCTCCACGTCCGCGCCCAGGGACATGTCCCGCGCCGCCCGCGCCAGGCGCTTGAGCGGTCGGCTTTGCCAATGCACCAGCAGGCCGATAAACAGCAGCAGGAAGCCGCTGGTCAACACGATAAACCACACCTGCTGGGCGGGCAGGCCCTGCTCTTCAAGGCTGGTGTAGGGTTCGGGCAACAGCGAGGCGATGTACAGCCATTCACCCTGCGCCAGCTGGATCTGGGTGACCAGCACCGGCGGGTTGACCGGCTCCAGGGTCAACGCGTAGTGGGCCCAGGAGCGCGGCAGTTCGTCGAGCTTGAGGCCGGCATTGAAGATGCGCAGGTCTTCGGCGCTGACGAACTCCACCGAGATATGCACATCGGCGCCGAGGGTCTGGCGCAACACGTCGTCCACAGCCACCAGCACCGCCTGCTTGCGCGGGGTTTCGGGCAATACCTGCATGTCCAGCGGACGATCATTGAGGGTCACCACAAAACGGGTGCCGCCCATGCTGCGCAACTGGTCGAGCACCAGCGGGCGATAGGCCACCGGCAATGAACGGAAGTAACTCACGCTGGCGGTCATCGAATGCGCCAGGCTACGGGCGCTGGTGACCAGGCCTTCCAACTGAGTGGCGCGCAGCTGCGAGACCCAGATCACGCTGGACAACGCCTGGGCGAACAACACGGCAAGCAAGGTCAGCAGCAACATGCGCCCCAGCAGCGAGCGGGGCACGGGAAAACGGCGGCGGCGTTCGCTCAGGTGTTCAGTGGGCATTGCCGGCAACCACGCTGGCTGCCAGTTGATAGCCGCTGCCGCGCACGGTGCGGATCAGCCGCGGAGGTTTCTCGGTATCGCGCAGGCGTTGGCGCAGGCGGCTGACGGCCATGTCGACGATACGGTCCAACGGCATCAGGTCGCGGCCACGGGTAGCGTTGCCGATGGTGTCGCGGTCGAGGATCTGTTGCGGGTGGTCGAGAAACAGCTTGAGCAAGGCAAAGTCGGCGCCGGAGAGGATCACCTCTTCGCCGTCCACGTGAAACAGGCGGTGGCTGACCGTATCGAGGCGCCATTCGTCGAACACCAGCACCTCGCCGCCGCTGCTGCGCTCCTGGCCGAACTGGCAGCGACGCAGCAGCGCCTTGATCCGCGCCTGCAACTCGCGGGGGCTGAACGGCTTGCCGATATAGTCATCGGCGCCCAGCTCCAGGCCGATCACGCGGTCGGCTTCGTCGGAACTGGCGGTGAGCATGATGATCGGCACCTGCGCCTGGCGCGGGTGCTGGCGAACCCAGCGGCAGAGGCTGAAACCGTCTTCATCCGGCAACATCACATCGAGGATCACCAGGTCGCACGGCGCCTCGCTCATCGCCTGGCGAAACCCCGCGCCATCGGCCACGCCACGGACCTGGAAGCCGGCGCGACTGAGGTAGGTCTGCAGCAATTCGCGGATTTCCTGGTCGTCGTCGACGAGGAGAATCGATTTACTGATTACGCTCACGGGGTCCTCCTTGTTGTTGTGGGTGTTCTTGAGGGCCTCATCGGGGGCAAGCCCCCTCCCACATTCGATCGCGTTCCAACTTTGGAATGCAGGCAAATGTGGGAGAGGGCTTGCCCTCGATAGGCCATCACAGCCTAAGCAAATGCCTGCTCAAGCGCCACACCCGCCCCGGTCAACCCGGAATACGGTGCCGTCACCAACCATACCGGAATGCCCTTGAAGTAGTCGCTCATGCAGCCTTTATCGGCGAAGCTCCTGGCAAAACCGCTGTTGATAAAGAAGTCGGCGAACCTCGGTATCACCCCACCCACGATGTACACGCCACCACGCCCGCCGGTGGTCAGCACGTTGTTGCCCGCCACCCGGCCCAGCCAGATGCTGAACTGGTCCAGGACTTCCATCGCCACCGGATCGCCGGCCAGGCCCGCCGCCGTGATGGCCTCGGGTGTGTCCAGCACCGGTGTGTGGCCGTCCACCGCACAGATCGCCCGGTACAGGCGCGGCAAACCGCCGCCGCTCAAGGCGGTCTCGGCGCTGACATGGCCGATCTCGCTGTGGATGTGCTGCCACAACTGGGTCTCGCGCGCACTGCTCAGGGGCAGGTCGACATGACCGCCCTCCCCCGGCAATGCCGCAAAGCGCCCTGCGCCAAGGTCCAGCAGGGTGCCGACGCCCAGGCCGGTGCCCGGGCCGATCACCACCGCCGGGCGCAACGGCTCCGGGGTGCCTTCGCACACTACGCGGAATTCGTCGGGCTGCAGGCGGGTCATGCCCAGGGCCATGGCCGAGAAGTCATTGACCAGCAGCAATTCATCCACCTGCAACGCCTGGCAAAACGCCGTCTTGCTCAGGCGCCAGTGATTATTGGTGAACTTGAATTCATCGCCGCTCACGGGCCCGGCCACCGACAGGCAAACCGCGCCGATATCACCGATATTCAAGCCTTCTTCGGCCAGATAGAACCTGATCGCGTCTTCAGGGCTGGCGCAGTCCGCCGTGGCATGCACACGAATCGAATGCAATGCCTGATCCCGCCACAACGCAAAACGGGCGTTGGTACCCCCGATATCACCGACCAGCGCTAACTTCACTTAAGCGTCTCCAAGGCAGAGGTAAAGGCGCTGGCGCCCTGCTCTGCGGAGCTTGCGGCCAAGCGCATGAATGCAAACAACTCGCGACCGGCGCCCACGTTATTGCCCAACAGGCCGGTGGCAGGCGTACGCGCTGCAAATACGTCGGCGTCCACCTTAAGCTCCAGGGTGCCGGTGACGCCATCGACGCGAATGATATCGCCATCCTGGACCCGCGCCAGCGGCCCGCCGCTCTGGGCTTCGGGGTTGACGTGGATCGCGGCGGGAATCTTACCCGAGGCGCCGGACATACGCCCGTCTGTTACCAACGCCACTTTGAAACCACGGTCCTGCAACACGCCGAGGAACGGGGTCATCTTGTGCAATTCCGGCATGCCGTTGGAGCGCGGGCCCTGGAAGCGCATCACCGCAACGAAGTCTTTTTCCAGTTGGCCCGCCTTGAAGGCATCGGCCAGGTCCTGTTGATCCTGGAACACCACCGCCGGGGCTTCGACCACCTGATGCTCCGGTGCGACCGCAGACACTTTCATCACCCCACGACCCAGGTTGCCTTCCATCACACGCAAGCCGCCTTCGGGCGAAAACGCACGGGCCACGGGACGCAGGATGGTTTCGTCGAGGCTTTCGATGGGGCCGTCGCGCCAGATCAGTTCGCCGTCGACCAGGAACGGCTCCTGGGTGTAACGGCTCAAGCCCTTGCCCGCCACGGTGTTGACGTCTTCGTGGAGCAGGCCGGCTTCGAGCAGTTCACGGATCAGGAACGACATGCCGCCCGCCGCCTGGAAGTGGTTGATGTCGGCCTTGCCGTTCGGGTACACGTGGGACAGGGTCGGCACCACCTCGGAGAGGTCGGCCATGTCCTGCCAGGTCAGGATGATGCCCGCCGACATGGCGATGGCCGGCATGTGCAGGGTGTGGTTGGTGGACCCGCCCGTGGCGTTGAGGGCGACGATGGAGTTGACGATGGATTTTTCGTCGACGATCTCGCCGATCGGCGTGAAGTTGCCGTTGGCCTTGGTCAGGCGCGTGACCTGGTGCGCGGCCTCGCGGGTCAATGCATCACGCAGCGGCGTGTACGGGTTGACGAACGAGGCACCCGGCAGGTGCAGGCCCATGACTTCCATCAACAGTTGGTTGGTGTTGGCGGTGCCGTAGAAGGTGCAGGTGCCGGGGCTGTGGTAGGACTTCATCTCCGACTCCAGCAGCTCTTCGCGGCTGGCCTTGCCTTCGGCGTAGCGCTGGCGCACATCGGCCTTCTGCTTGTTGGAGATACCCGACGGCATCGGCCCGCCGGGCACGAAGATCATCGGCAGGTGACCGTAGCGCAGCGCGCCCATCATCAGGCCGGGGACGATCTTGTCGCAGATGCCCAGCATCAGCGCGGCATCGAACATGTTATGGGACAGCGCTACCGCCGTGGACATGGCGATGACTTCACGGCTGAGCAGGCTCAGCTCCATGCCCGGCTCGCCCTGGGTCACGCCGTCGCACATGGCCGGGGTGCCGCCGGCGAACTGGCCGACCGAGCCGACTTCGCGCAGGGCCTTTTTGATCTGTTCAGGGAAATGTTCGTACGGCTGATGCGCCGAGAGCATGTCGTTATATGAAGAAACAATTGCCACGTTGGCGGCATTCATCATGCGCAGGCTGTTTTTGTCCTCGGTGCCGCAACCGGCCACGCCATGGGCAAAGTTGGCGCATTGCAGCTTGCCGCGCATCGGACCGTCGCTGGCGGCGCCGCGAATGAGCGCAAGGTAGGCCTGGCGGGTGGCGCGGCTGCGGGCGATAAGCCGTTCGGTGACCTCAAGAACGCGGGGATGCATGTATAGAACTCCAGGCTAACGGATGTGGCGACCTGAGAGTCTATGCTGATCAAACGCCCACGGCTCATGGGATGGCAGGGGGTCGTTTGGATCATCGGACCAGTTGATTCAGGTCACTCGTTGTAGATTGAACAAAATATTGCCACTAAAAAGGCTTGTTTTCTATTTTTATGCGAATAATCTTGTAATTCTTACAACAAATCGACGACAGGC
>Ga0105246_10001061_pt1 | contig 15875 bp, 12 predicted proteins | sample KBSM64metaG_FD_99694 | JGI IMG/M metagenome (GOLD analysis project Ga0105246, IMG submission 99694) | Miscanthus rhizosphere microbial communities from Kellogg Biological Station, Michigan, USA - KBS M6-4 metaG | ecosystem: Host-associated > Plants > Roots > Rhizosphere > Soil | place...
GAGCTTGTCGTCCAGATGCTGGCCCATGGTGCCGCGGAACCAACGCGCCAGCGGCACGGAAAAACCCTGCTTGGGACGGTGCAAAACATTCTTGGGCACCAGCCGGCCAAAGGCGCGCTTCAATAGTATTTTTCCGTCGCTGCCCCGGCGGTTCACGGCGGACGGAAGCCCCAGCGCCCAGTTGACGAAATTATGGTCCAGCATCGGCACGCGGACTTCCAAGCTGTTGGCCATGGCGGTGCGGTCCACTTTGACCAGAATGTCGCTAGGCAGCCAGGATTTCAGGTCGATATATTGCGCCTTGGTGACAGGATCATCGGTGGGCGCGGTCTTGGCGTGGCGAGCGACCACGTCCACCGCATGATAGCCGGACAGCGACTTGGTCAGGGCCTGCGAGAAAAGCTGTTTGCGGGTATCGTCGCCCACCACCGATAGATTCCAGAAATAGCCGGTGGTGGAATCCGAACTCAGTTCCCGGAAAGTATGGCGGGCGCGCAGGAAACGCGGCGCGCTATCCCATTGGGGATAAAGCGATGCCAGGGCGCCGAACACCGGCTGGCGGATGGCGGCGGGCAGGAAGCCCCGGATGCGCTCTTCATAGGCGTGAAAGCCATAGCGCCGATAGCCCGCGAACAGCTCATCGCCGCCGTCACCGGAAAGCGCCACTGTCACCGATTTTCGCGCCAGTTGCATCAGCCGGAAGCTGGGCAAGGCGGAGCTGTCGCCGAAGGGCTCATCGAAGATGGCGGGAAGGCTTTCGACCAAGTCGAGTTCGTCGCCCTGCATGCGGGCGATGACATGATGGGAATTGTAATGCTTGGCCACGGCGGCGGCATAGGCCGTTTCGTCGAAAGCGGGATCGTTGAAACCGATGGTGAAGGCCGTGATGGGATCCTTGGCGGCGCGCGCCATCAAGGCCATGGTGCCGCTGGAATCCACCCCGCCGGAGAGGAAGGCCCCCACCGGAACATCGGCCACCAATTGGGATTTGACGATTTTTCCCAACCGGTCGAGCAGCGCATCGTCCAGATTTGCCAGTTCGCTGTTGTCGATATGCGCGGGCGCGGGATCCCAATAGCTGCGAAGCTCCGGCTTTTGTCCGCGGCGGAAGGTCAGGGTGCAGCCCGAGGGCAGTTGCTGCACGCTGCTGTAAATGGTTCGCGGCTCGGCGATATAGCCCAGGGCGAAAAATTCCTCCACCGCGCAGGGGTCGATGCGGCGGTCCAGCCCGGGATGAACCTGCAGCGCCTTCAGTTCCGACCCGAAAATCAGCGTCTGATCCGCCAGGACGGCGTAGTAAAGCGGCTTCTCGCCCAGCCGGTCCCGCGCCAGGAACAGCGTCTCGGCGCCATGGTCCCATAACGCAAAGGCGAATTGGCCGGTGAGATGGCTGACGCAATCTCTGCCCCATTCCTGCCAGGACACCAGGACCACTTCGGTATCCGATTGGGTGGAGAAGTGGTGGCCGCGCTGCGTCAGTTCCTGGCGCAATTCGCGGAAATTGAAAATCTCGCCGTTGAAGATCAGGCAGATGGTCTTATCAGCGCTCAGCATGGGCTGGCTGCCGGTGACAAGATCGATCACCGCCAGCCGGCGGTGGCCCAGGCCCAGGCCCGGCTCGAAATGATGGCCCTCGCCATCGGGGCCGCGATGGGCAATGGCATCGCTCATCGCATGCACCAGCGCGCGATCCGGTGGCCGATGGCCTTTTGTGTCAAACCAGCCGACGATGCCGCACACTTATGGGGTCCCTCCGCCGCGGCGATTGGCTTGCTCGAGCCGCGCCGGCAACTGATCCTGGTTCGACAAGGCTTGCGCCAAGCGATAGCGGGCCTCGTCGGGTGTTCCCACCACCGGGGTCGAAAGCGCGATAACGGCTTGGCCTTCATGTCCCTTGAGAGCGGCGGCGGCCTGCAACAGCTTGACCTTAAGCAGGCTGGTGACGAAGTGGCCATCCACCCAATAGGTGGACCAGACCAGGCGCCGTTCGGCAGAGGAGCCAATCGACCATTCCTGGACCGGGATCTGTTGGCCGCCCAGATTCACCGTAATCATATGGGTGCCCGACAATGTCCAACCATTGTTCCAAAGCTGGTTGGCATGGGCGGTCATGGAATGGCCGGGACGGGGTCTTGCATAATAACCAAGGAACATGTCGATGCGGTCTGCGGCAAGGCCGGTTCCGGTGTTGGCGCTGGCCCGGGCGTCCAGCCCGGAAAATTCCGGATGCCAGAGCGACGCTGAAGGCATGGTGCCGGATACACGGAACGGGTTTTCCAAACCCGTGAGATCGGGCGTGGAGGGATAATTGTCGTGCCACCAGGCGAAGGCGGGACCGGTCGTGATCAACAGCGCCGCCAGGGCGGTCATCAGCACCAGCCTTGCGGGTGCAACGGCCGGCGTGGCGCGGATTGTATCCTTGTCCTCGAACTCGTCGCGAAACAGGTATCCGAGAAGGCCCAACACCATCAATATGGCGATGTTGAAGCCCCAGCCATAGACGATATGATCAGCGCCCGCGCCATATTCATTGTTGGTGAGATGCGCCAACAGGATGATGCCGACGCAACGCAAGCCGTTGCCGATCAGGGGCACCGCGACGCAGGCCAGCAAAAACAGGGCCGTCTTGGCGATCCGGCGGAACATCATGTAGGAAAACAGAACGCCCAGGGTCACGGTGGCGATCAGGAAGCGCAAGCCGGCGCAAGCTTCGGCGATTTCGAAGCGCCCGTTGGTGAGCTCGAAGGTGGTGCCTTCGGTATAGTGGGGGATGTTGAGAAGATTTAAGGCTATATCGACAAACCGCGTCGCGAAATGCTGCATCGGAACGATGAGATATTCACCGGTGGGAACCAGCGCCAGCAGATAAAAAATCGGAAACCAGATCACGCGGGCGATAGGGATGCCGATCAGGGCAACAATCAGCGCCTGCATGATGGCGACCATGGCATATTGCTGGACTTCGTTGATCGCGGCCAGATCGCCCATCCACCACATCAAAACCAATGGCGGAATGGCAAGCAGCGCCCGAGGGGCAAGGCTTGGGGGCTGTGCGGCGAGCGTGGGGCGTTTTTCCCAAATCAGCCAAAGCACGATGGGAATGATCAGAAAACAGTGGGAATAGGTAGGGGAGACCCACCAGACCCTGACCGCAGCCGCCACAGAATTGTGAAAAGCCGCAAGCGTGGCAAGCAAGAGAAGGCCCAGGGCTGTTCCGTGACGGACCCAGGCCTTGGCGGCGGCAGAACGGGTTTCCGGCAGGGTGATGGCGGTCATGACTTGCACCCCGCCGGCAATTTCAGCGGCTTCAGGCCGCTCGTGCGAAGCTTGGACGAAGATTCTTGCGCGCAAGCCGGGTTCAGCGCTTCCAGATAGCGGTCGACATCCTGCAAAAGAGTCGGCCAATCGTGATGCTGTTCCACATATTTGCGGCCATTGGCGGCAATGGTATCGCGTTCCGGTCCTTCAAGCGCCTGGATCACGGCCCGAGCAAATCGCGCCGGCTCATTTTCAACCCAGAAATGCTCGCCCGGCTTTGCGGCCAGGGAGCGTGTCGCATCGCGGGTGGCGACCACGGGCTTGGCCATCGCCATCGCTTCCAGAACTTTGTTCTGAACCCCGCGCGCGATATGCAGCGGCGCGATCACGGCAGCTGCGAATTGCAGATAGGGCCGCACATCGGCCACCGTGCCTGTCACTATGATCTTGGGACCGGCAACGGCGCGCAGAGCCGGCGGCGGGCCGGACCCCACGAAATAGACTTTTGCCTGGGGAAGCTTCTCGGCAATCTTGGGAAAGACCTCGCGGGCAAACCATAATGCACCTTCGTGGTTGGGCCGATAATCCATGCGGCCGGTCATCACGATGGGCAATTCGGATTCGGTAAAGGGATTTTCGAAGGCGCCCGAGGAGAAATTCGACAGGTCCACGCCATTGGTCAGGCCTGCGATCTTGGCGGCGCTTGCAGGCGCGATCCGGCGGAACGTCTCCGCCTCATAGTCTGAGGCGAGCAGCGTAAAGCCAAAAGCCTTGGCGGCATCCCGCTCCAGCGCTTCCAGCAATCGCGCTTCCCGGCCGTACAGCCATTGAGTTGCGCCGCGCGACCGGCGCGCATACTGCCGCCATTTGTCGGAATCGATGTCGACCATGTCGAACAGCACGCGCCCCGGATTGGCGTTAGGCTTCATCACATAGGGCGCCATCGCCGAGCCGAACACCACGATGTCGCGGACGGAAGAGGTATTGAGCGTCCGGTTGACCCAGGCTTGCAGCCGCTCGCTGCCGAAGCAGGCGGTGGTAAGCGGTTTGCCGGAGGCCAGGCCCATCAGGCTGCGCCACATCTTGGCCGCCTTTCCCATGGGCTCGAAGTAACAGTCGCCGCCTGCCAGCGCCCGCACCGTACCCAGATGCTTCATATCGTCGGCTTCGTCGACAAAGCAGGCCAGATGAACCGGGCCGCGCTTGGCGAGATGGCGGAGCAAGGCGTAAGAGCGGATCTTGTCGCCCTTGTTGGGAGGATAGGGCAGGCGGTGACACAGAAAAAGGCTACCCTGTGTCATCGGCTTGACGCGGTTTGCGCGAAGAACACCCGATCGACGCTGGACCAGCGGAAATCCCTGAGCAGCTGCTGCAGCCGCCCATAGGTGCGGTCAAGATTGAGGTAATGGCGGACGCGGGTCTTCAGCGAGGTTCCGGCGATGCGCGGCTGGCCAGCGTCGATTTCCCAGGGATGGAAATAGAACATGCAAGGCTGCCGGTCTGCGGAGCGCACCGCCTGCAGGCTGCGCTTGAACAAGCCATAGGGATAGAGCCGGAAATAACCGCCGCCGCCCGAAGGCCAGTTGCGGCCAAAGCGGCGCAAGGTGGTGATCGGAATTTCCACGAACTTGCTATCGGGGAAGGGATAAAAAGCGAAACGCGGCTGCTCGGGGATGCCGTAAAGATCGTGGTTTATGGGGAAGGTGCTGGAACTGTATTTGTAGCCGGCCTCGTCCAGGACATTCAGCGCCCAAAGATTGCGGCGGCCGATGGAAAAGGAGGTGGCGCGGTAGCCGTTGACGGCGACGCCGCCTATGTCTTCCAGCACAGCCTTGGCCCGCGTCACATCGGCGAGGAATTGGGGACGCGACTGATGATCGGCCCGGAAATGGGCCGAGCCGTGCGAGGCAAGCTCGTGGCCATTGTCGACAATGCGCCGAATAAGCGCCGGATAGCGTTCCGCCACCCAACCCAGGGTGAAGAAAGTCGCCTTGGTGTTGGCGTCGGCGAACAGTCGCAGGATACGGTCGACATTGGCCTCGACCCGGCATTCGCGGCGGTCCCATTCATGGCGGGCGATATGGGGCGCAAAAGCCTCGACCTGAAAATAGTCTTCCACATCGACGGTCATGGCGTTGAGCGCGCCGTCCGACAGGCCGGTGGCGGGTCTTTTGCGCCAGCCGATGATGGGATCGGTGATGATCGGGTTGAAATTGTCCACGGCCGCCCCCTCAGTCCGCGTCCGAATTCAACAGACCCAAAAGCTGCTGGATGACTTGGCCGGCGCGGCGGGTGAAAGCTTCCTGCTTGGCCAGCCTGTCCTCGACACCATCCAGGCGCCGGATCAGAGCGTCGACATCGCCCGTGCCTGCCCCCGAAGCCGGCGTGGAGTTGGCCGGCATTTCCGGCGGCTCATTCTCGTTCGCCAGATCGGAGGCGACGCGATTGACGTCTTCGGCCGAGAAACTGTGCAACTCGTCGAGATAGCCCAGGATCATCAGGCGATTGCCCAGGGCATTGATCCGCCGCGGAATACCGCCGGTATGCTGATGAATGGCGCCGATGGCGCTCATGGGGAAGGACGGATCGCCGTTCCAGCCCACCTGTTTGAGCCGGTGCAGGACATAATTTCCCGATTCCAGGCTGTTCAGCGGTCCCAGGTGATAGGAGGCGATGACGCGCTGGCGCAGCTGTTCCAGGTCGGGACTGGCGATGATGCGGCGGAACTGGGGCTGGCCGACCAGGAAGCTCTGGAATGGCGCGGCGTTCTGAACTTGGAAGTTGGACAGCATGCGCAGTTCTTCCAGCGCGCTTTCCGATAGATTTTGGGCTTCGTCCACGATCAGCAAGGCGCGACGGCCCTGGCGGTGGGTGATGTCGAAGAATTCCTGCAGCCGCAGCAGAATGCCGCTTTTGTCGGCGGGCAGATCCTTGAGCCCGAAAGCCGAGGCCACCATCCGCAAGAGATCATGACCGGAGAGCATGGTGGTCACGACATGGGCGGCGATGACCTTGGTGGGATCGACGGTGGCGATCAGGCGCTTGACCAGAGTGGTCTTGCCCGCCCCGACATCGCCGGTGATGACGATGAAGCCTTCGCCCCGTTTCAAGCCATAGGTCAGATGGGCCATGGCTTGGGAATGAACGCTGCTTTCGAAATAGAAGCGTTCGTCGGGCGTCAAGAGGAAAGGCTCGGCGCGCAGCTTGTAGAAGCTCGTATACATGACGACTCGCGAGAACTAATGTCGTGGTTTCGAAGTTCGCAACAGTGCTGATATCATGATGTGGGCGAACTTCGAAACCGAAACGACATTAGAATTAAATAGGTTACTAGTGCCCTTCGATTCCGAAATTCGCCGGAAATCGATATAGTCATCATGCGAATTTCGGAATCGGGGCACTAGGGTTCGACAGGCGCGACCGGAGTTCCGGAATTGGCATAGCCGTAATAGGCGACGTATTCGGGCTCGTTCCAGCTGGGCGCCTTGTTGAACAACAGGCTGACGCTCTGGCAGGAGGCGATGGTCTCCAGCGACTTGCGCAGCTGATGCCGGTCGGTTTGGTCGGCCGCCACCACCATCACCAGGTGATGCACGTAGCTGGCCAGGATGGCGGGCTCGGCGCTCGCCAAAACCGGCGGGGTGTCGAGCACGATCACGCGATCGGGATAACGCGCCGACAATTCCTTGCACAGGTTCGACATACGGCTGCTGGAAATCAGCTCGGGGGTGTTGGCGGAAGGATTGCCCGCAAAGATCACCGCCAGATTGGGAATGTCGGTGCAGCGGTGCAGCACGTCGGAAACATGCCCCACCTTGCCGGTCAAAAGGTCGGTAAGGCCTTCGGCCGGGGGCGCGACGAACATGTTGCCCACCGAGGGACGGATCACGTCGGCATCGATCAAAAGCACCTGCAGGCCGCGTTCCGCCGCCAGGCTCAGCGCCAGGTTGATGGAGGAGAAGGTCTTTCCTTCGCCGGGCAGCGAGCTGGTCACCATGATCAGATTGCTCACCGCGGCGCGGGTTTGCGGATCGCGGACCTTCTGGAGCAATTTGCGCTTGATGCCGCGGAACTCGTTGGAGATCGCCGAGGTCATATTATCGGGCGTGATGCAGCCGTTTTGGCGCAAGGCGCGGAAGTCCAGCCGCACGGTCTTGGCCGATGGCGGAACGCCGCCGGGGCGGGGCTCGGCGGCGCGGGGGGCGGGAGCACGCACGGTTTCGGCGGCGGGGCCCACCACTGAGACGCCTTCGCGGCGTCCGGCGGGCTGGGCCTGAACCGGTTCGCGCATCGTAACCGGTTGGGCGCCGTTACCGCGGGGGTCGCTTTCCACGACATCGCGTTCCATCGCCCGGCCGATCACATTGGCGCCGGGAGCCGCAGCGGCCGCTTCCTTTTCCAGGCGTTGGGCCATGCGTTCGATCAAATTCAACGGAGGAGCCGATTTGTCCGTCATAGTATGCTCCTCAGAGTCAGGCGGAAGGACGCATCAAGCGCCACCAGCACCATGACATAGCCGCAGAGCAGCAATCCGGTACAGGCCGCCAGCGCGGTATATGCGCGCCGGGCATCCAAGGAGTCGTCGGCGCGCGCCAAGCGGCCGACGACTCCGATGATGGGATAGTCGAACTCCGCCGCGAGCTGTTCCTTGGCGAAGAAACGGCCGGCATTGATGCTGAGCGCGATGCAGGTGCCAAGACCCGCCAGCAGGCCGATTATCATGACAACGGAATTCAGCATCGGACGGTTGGGCGCGACCGGGAAGGGCGCCTTCTTGGGCGGTTCTACGATGCGCACAGTGATCGAGGACTGTTCGTCATTGACCGCTTGCGACAGCTTGGCCGATTCGCGGCGGGCCAAGAGATCCTGGTAGGTCTTGTGGACCAGATCAAAATCGCGATCGAGATTTTGGAACTGCGCGGTGATCTCGATGGCCTTCGAGCCCGACTTCATCGCATTGGCCTGTGTCGCCTCAGCGTCCCGCAGCTTCGAATATTGCAGGGCGACTTCGGTTTCGGCATCCGACAGCTTGCTTTGGGTCTGCACATAGACCGGATTGGGGATCGATTGATTGCCCGTTGCTTGTGTGCCGGTGGCCGGTGTCGCCGCGAGCTCGGCCGTCAAATGGGCGACCTGGCGTTTCATCGCAATCACGTCGGGATAGTCGTCGGTAAATCTCGACTTGAGGTCCATCAGGTTTTGCTTGGCCTCGGCCAGCTGCTGGAACAGGCTGCCGCCGTGTCCGCCCATGGGCGAGTTGACGCCGTTGTTGTTCAAGACAATCGGGCCCGGCCCATCGATATAGATGATCTTGGGAATGCTGGCGAGCTGCGATCTGAGGCTGGACAGACGCGCCTGGGCGGCGGCCACCGCCTGCCTGGCGACTTCCACCTGCTGACGGGCCTGATCCGGCGTGATGGTGGCCGACAACACTTCGATATTGGCTTGCCGGAACGCGGTGCGCCGTTGCTCGGCCTGGCGGACCAAGGTTTCATATTCGTTGACCTTGGTGTCCAGGAAGGACTGGGCGCCTTCCAGGTCATGGCGCTTGCTGCCGATATTGGAATCCACAAAGATCGAAAGCAGCGTCTGCGACACGTTCAGGCCGCGATCGGGATCACGGTCGGTGTAGGAAAGCTGGAACAGATTTTTCGTGCTCAGCGGCTTGATTGTAATATTTTCCTGCAGGCTCTGAACCTGCCTAGCCAGTTCGGCGCTCCACAGGCTGGCGGCGCGAGGATTGGTGAGATGCACCACCTGTTCCAGGTTGGGGCGCGCCAAAAGGGTGTTCAGCATCACGGACACTTGCTGTTCTGGATCGGTGGAAACGGTGAGACCCTTGAGCAACGGCGCCATCATCGTGTCGGTGTCGACATAGATCATGGCAACGGCTTGAAACTGATTGGGGACCAGCGCGATACCCAGCCAGCCTAGGATACAAATCGCCCAGGCGACCCCCATGCCTATCCAGCGATAATGCCAGGTCCCGGTCAGGTAGGTCCGAAGACGGATTTTCCAAGGTTGCATCGTAATTTAGCCCAATCTCGCGCCGCCGTTGCAGCGCAGTGCAACATTTCAAGCCCGGGGCGATTTTGCCCGTTACGCTAGGTCTATACTAGATGCGTTAAGCAAGTATTTCGTGACGAGCGGGAACAGGGAACTTTAGCAACTGCTTGATATTTAAAGATAATTTCATCTTCGTCGGACCTCAATGCCAGGCAGGACCTCCACAAGGGTCTACTGCCTGTTTCACAGATGCATCAAAAGCACAGATGGAACTCTGCCTGGAGAAGGTTGAAGTGGTTAATCGGGATATGGTTCCCGTCCCGCCGATGATTTTGCACTTTTTTTGTCCCGGTCCAGGGGCGTCCTTTTTGCGGGACTGGTAACCCGCAGATAGAAAGCTCAGGCCCCTATCACCTCTGTCATGCACCGGCGGCGGCAAGGGGCGCGCGCAAAGTGTTTGGAACATGTCCAGCCGTTGCGGCAATCTCGCGGATCGCGCCAGGAATTCATAAGAATTGCATCGGGATTTGCATGACGGATTTGTTGGGTCGAACCTGGGAAGGCTCGCTGCTTAGCCTGGCGCGGTTGCAAAACCGGGCCTTGGAAAAAAGCCACTTGATGCTCATCACCGCGCTCTTGGCGGCCTGGGCCTTGGACCTAGGCGTGCTGGCGGTTTTTTTGGTCAAATACCACGCCGCTGCCGCTTACAGCCTGGCGGGCGCGGTCCTGGCGATTTTGGGCGCGGCGGCGCTGTTGGAATTGGGGCGGCGCCGTCGCGTCCGGATCGCCTGGGGGGGCTTGTTGCCTTTGGCCCTGGTCCATCTGACGTTTTTATCTGTGGCGGCATGGCTGGCCGCGGGCAGCGGACGCGGCTCCATCATCGAGAATTACGCGCTGTATCAGGTCGATCCCTTTCCCGATGGGACGGCGCGCTTTGCGGCGCTTTCAAAATTGCCGGACGGGCAGACATTCGTGTCGCCCATTGATGCCCTGATCCTGCTCAAGCTCCGCAATGGCGCGCAGCAAAACATCCGCGACTACAGGATCGAGGCCTGGACGGGAAATGGCTGGCAGGCCCTTTGCCAAGTCCCATTTGCGCCCAATCCGCCTTACTATCTGTTCACGCCCGCCCGCGCGCGCGAGATTGTGCTGACGCCGCCGGCCTTGAAAGGACCAGAAGGGTCCATCGCACCCCGGCAAGCCAGCATATTTTGGAGCGCCTGGAGTTGTAGCCAAAAATGCGATTTGGCGGCGGCACCGCTGCGGCTGACGACAATTGACCGGGATGCAAGGGAGGAAAATATTTTATTCCCCTCCAACCGCAAACTGGATGGGGCCGCCTTGCCGTCTGGATTGGATATCGGCGGCGTCTTGGATCTGGATGGGACGAAGGAGAGACTCTATGGGCGCAAGAGTTGCGCCAGCCCGGCAGGGATGCGGCGGCATGCCCGTACGTTATGGTGATCGCGCTGTGATGATGCCCGGTGACGGCCGGCGCAAGGCGCCGGCCGTCAAGATGTTCAAGCGCGGCTAAGCTGGCCTTGGATCAGGCAGCGATAGGCCACATGGCGCAGGTCAGCGCCGAAACGGGCAGGGCGGTGCGGTAGAGCGACTTGTCGACAAACCACACGCAAGTGACGATGACTTCGCCGGCGGCATTGGTCTCGACCGCCTCGATCGTCATGTCGGGGCCACCCGACTTCAAGCAAACAACTTCGCCGGCCTGATAGGAGTGCATGGATCACCTCAGCTATGTTCTGGACGCCAGTATCACCCCGCAGTCCTTGGCCATTCGTTAATAACCAGGCCTTGGCGGCGAGGAACTCTCGGTCCTGGTCTTAAGATTTGCCGTGCGGACGCGTCCCGAATGGCTGGGCAGGCGAATTTAATCCAGGATTAACTTTGGGCCACCTCAAAACAAAGCGGGCGGCCTGACCCACTCAGGACGCCGTCGCGTCCATTTCGCTTTTGATCCGCCGTTCCCAAGCCAGCGCGGTGGAAACGATAGTCTCCAGATCGGCGTAACGCGGTTTCCAATTCAAGATTCGCGACAGCTTGGCGGTATTGGCGATCACGCTCGCCATATCGCCCGGACGGCGCGGCGCCAATTCGATTTTCAGTTTCTGTCCCGAGACGCGTTCCACCGTGGCGGCGACCTCGCGAACCGAGAAGCCGCGGCCATAGCCGCAATTGATCAGAAGCGAATCTCCGCCCTTGCGCAAATAGGCCAGCACGGATTGATGGATGTCGACCAGGTCCGAGACATGGATATAGTCGCGCACGCCGGTGCCGTCCGGGGTGTCGTAATCGGTGCCGAAGATGGTGAGATGCGGCACCTGGCCCGTCACCGCCTGGCAGGCGCGCTTGATCAGATGGGTGGCGCGCGGCGTGGACTGGCCGGTGCGCCCCTTGGGATCGGCGCCCGCGACATTGAAATAGCGCAGAATGCCGAACTTGATGGGATGGGCGGCCGCTGTGTCTTGCAAAATCCATTCGGTCATCAGTTTGGAGCGGCCATAGGGACTGTCCGGCACCGTGGGACTGTCTTCCGAGACCGGCAGGACCTTGGGCGTGCCGTAGGTCGCGGCGGTGGAGGAAAAGATGAAATTCGGCACGCCATGACGGACGCAGGACTCGATCAGGCTGCGGGCGCCGGAGGTGTTGTTGGCATAATAGTCCAGCGGCTTTTCCACGGATTCCGGCACCACCACCGATCCGGCGAAATGGATCACGGAGTCGATCCGGTGTTCCTTGATGATCCGCGCAACCAGCGCCTGGTCGGCGATATCGCCTTTGATGAAGGGGACCCCCGGGGGCATGTTTTTTTCCACGCCGGTGCTGAGATTGTCGATGATGGCGATGCTTTCGCCCGCGCCGGCCAAGGTATGGGCCATATGGCTTCCGATATATCCGGCGCCGCCTGTTATCAAAACGCTCATGGGCCTCTCGCTTGTTGTGCCAGATGGTTCAAGGAACGCCGGGACGTCCCACGCTGATATAACGGAAGCCCGCTTCGCTCATCTGGGCGGGACGGTAAATATTGCGCAAGTCCACCATCAAGGGTGTCTTCAACAGGGATTTGACCTTGCCAAAATCAAGAGCGCGGAATTCGTTCCATTCGGTCAGGATCACCACGCCGTCGGCGCCTTCGAGCGTGTCATAGGTATCGGCGCAATAATCCAGCTGCATATGCTTGGCGGCTTCCTTGTGCCCTTCCGGATCAAAGGCGCGGATGGTGGCGCCGGCTTTCTGCAGATAGGGCAGGATCACCAGAGACGGGGCATCACGCATGTCATCGGTATTGGGTTTGAAGGTCAGACCCAAGACTGCGATGGTCTTGCCCTTCACGCCGCCAAAAGCGGCTTCGATCTTCTTGGCCATGGCGAGCTTGCGCGCGTCATTGACGCCAACCACTGCTTCCACGATGCGGCTGGGGGCGCCCAGTTCCTGCGCCGTCTGAACCAAAGCCAGCGTGTCCTTGGGAAAGCAGGAGCCGCCATAACCGGGACCGGCATGGAGGAATTTGCCGCCGATGCGGCCGTCAAGTCCGATGCCGCGCGCCACATCCTGCACATTGCCGCCGACTTTCTCGCAAATGTCGGCCATCTCATTGATGAAGGTGATCTTGGTGGCCAAGAAAGCGTTGGCGGCATATTTGATCAGTTCGCTGGTTTCGCGGCTGGTGAAAAGAATCGGCGTTTCATTGAGAAAAAGCGGCCGGTAAACTTCCCGCATCACGCCCTTGGCGCGTTCGGTGTCGCAACCCACCACCACCCGGTCGGGACGGCGGAAATCCTCCAGCGCCGAGCCCTCGCGCAGGAATTCCGGATTGGACGCCATGTCAAATTCGGCATTGGGGCGCTTTTTGCGGATGATCTCTTCCACCCTGCGGCTGGTGCCCACGGGCACGGTGGATTTGGTCACCACCACGGCATAGCCGGTCAGGGCCTCGGCAATCTCCTCGGCGGCGGCGAAGACATAAGACAGATCGGCATGACCATCGCCGCGGCGGCTGGGTGTACCCACTGCGATGAACACGGCTTCGGCGTCCGCAACCGCGTCCTTTAGATTGGTGGTGAAAGACAGACGTCCGGCCTTGGAATTGACCGCGACCACATCGTCCAGGCCCGGCTCAAAAATGGGAATGCCGCCGGCCTTCAGGGTGTCGACCTTGCCGGCGTCCTTGTCGATGCAGACCACGTCATGGCCGAATTCCGACAGGCAGGCGCCGGACACAAGCCCGACATATCCGGTACCGATAATGGCGATGCGCATGGAATCTCCGAAGAACGGGGCCTTTTTCTGACCCGAACGAGGTTCTAATACAAGGGAATTGCCAAAGGATTTCTTAAATTGTCCCTTTGATGACAATGGGTTATACCAATCCCATGATCGAAATCCGTTCTTTGGTGTTCGAATATCCCGGTCATCGGGCGCTTGCCGGCGTCAATCTGGACATTGTCGACCGCTCCATCACCGCCCTGGTTGGCCCCAATGGAGCAGGCAAGACCACTTTGCTCCGCTGCCTGGCGGCGCTGGAAACACCTTATGCAGGCCATGTGACAATCGATAGTTTGGACACGCGCCAGGCGCCGCGCGCCATTCATGCCCGGCTGGGCTATCTGCCGGATTTTTTCGGCTTGTATGACGCCTTAACGGTGCGGCGCTGTCTGCATTACGCCGCGCGCGCCCACGGCATCGGCGCAAATGACGCAGCGGGGGCGGCCGACAAAGCGGCGGGGCGGGTCGGCCTGTCGGATCGCATGGAGCAAGCGGCGGGCGCTTTGTCGCGCGGACTGCGCCAGCGGCTGGCCATCGCCCAGGCGATTGTGCATCACCCCAAAGTGTTGTTGCTGGATGAACCGGCGGCGGGATTGGATCCTCAGGCGCGGCGCGATCTTTCCCAATTGCTGCTGTCGCTGAAAGCCGGCGGGATGACCTTGGTGGTGTCGTCCCACATCCTGGCCGAGCTGGAAGATTATTCCGACCGCATGGTGATTGTGGATCATGGCCGCATTGTCGGCGGTGAAAGCATCGCGCTGAAAAGCGGCGCACGCTTGCGCATCCGCCTGGCGGAACCGCGCAGCGGCTTTGAGGCGCTTCTCAGGGCGCAAGGGGCTCAGATTGTCGAGGTCTCTTCCGGTGAAGCACTGGTGAATGCAAGTTCCGACCCCGCGCACCGCGCGGCGCTGTTGAAGGAACTGGTGCAGGCCGGCTTTGCCGTGGCGGAATTCGCCGAAGACAGCAGCGCGCTGGAAGATGTTTATTTCGCCCGGGTGAAAGCGGATGACAGCGGCGAGCCGGGAGATCAGACGTGAACCCGGAACTGCAGCGCAATCTTTGGCTGGAAGCTTCGCCCTTCCGCCTGGCGTTGATTCTGGGCCTGCTCTTGCTGGTATTTTCCGCCACCTCGATCGCGCCGCGCGGGCTGATGACCACGCCGGGTGTGGCACTGACGCTGTACTGGTTTTTCGCGGTGCTGTGGGGCACGCGCAGTGCCGCGCTTTCGGTGGTCGCGGAAATCCGCGAACGCACCTGGGACGGACAAAAACTGTCCTCCATCGGCCCTTGGGAGATGGTATGGGGCAAGCTGTTCGGCTCAACCGCCGCCAACTGGTTTGGCGCTTTGCTGTGCCTGGCGGTTTTGCTTGCGACCGGTGGGGGCGGCCTGATCTACGGCGTGATCCTGCTGGCCATGGGTGTTTTCGCGCAAGCCGTGGCGCTGTTATCCAGCCTGGTCTTGATCCGCCGCAACACAGGCAATTGGCGGTTGGATACATTTCTCTGTCAGGTGGGGGGGATCGGGGCGGCCTTTTCCTATTATTCGCTGTGGAGCTCGATCCCCGCTTTTCAGCGCAGTGGCACCCAAAGCATCATCTGGTGGGGATATGATTTCAATCTCAGCAGCTTTCATCTTGTCTCGCTGTTGCTGTTCCTGGCTTGGGCGCTGATCGGCTGCTGGCGGGCGATGCGTGCCGAACTGCGTTTCGCCAATGGGCCCTATGTCTGGCTGGCCTATCTGGCCTACATCGCCGTTTACAGCGCCGGATTTGAAGCCTGGATCGGCCAGCGCCTGCACCTGCCTCCAGGATTTCATCCCACAACCTCCAAGCTGGTCTATGCCGGCATCACCCTGTTGGCCTCGACTTACAGCATGGTTTTCCTGGAGCCCAAGGACCCGGTGCGATTGCGCTGGCTCGGCGAGCAAGTCCGGGCGGGACGGCTTTACCAGGCGTTTCTCGCGTTGGATTGCTGGATGGTGAGCTATGCCGCGACCATTGCGATAGGCTTGCTATTGGCGGTGATCTGGGCTGCGAACGGCAGTGATTTTTCATTGACCGTGCTGGCGGTGCTGGGTTTTCTCACCCGCGACGTGGCCATCTTTGTACTAATGCGGGGACGGGCCGGCGGCAGGGGCGATTTTGCCGCTCTGGCGATTTTGGGCGCGCTCTATCTGCTGTGTCCCATGATCCTATCGGGGTCACATATGCAGGGACTGACGTTCCTGTTCCTGCCGGCGCCGCCGGCCGTTCTGAATCTGATAGCAGCGTGGCTCGAAGCCGGCGCCGCGACAGTTCTGGCGCTGCACAGCACCGGGCTGATCAACCAAC
>Ga0105246_10001064_pt1 | contig 15864 bp, 14 predicted proteins | sample KBSM64metaG_FD_99694 | JGI IMG/M metagenome (GOLD analysis project Ga0105246, IMG submission 99694) | Miscanthus rhizosphere microbial communities from Kellogg Biological Station, Michigan, USA - KBS M6-4 metaG | ecosystem: Host-associated > Plants > Roots > Rhizosphere > Soil | place...
AAAAACGATAGCAACAATCCCAATCAGGAATCCCAGATACGGAATAATGATAGACAGAATCCCCAATACCAGTGATACAATCGACTTGGTATTTGTTTTTGACGGTACATAAGGCGGTGGTGGCAATGCGTCGCTATAATAGCGATCTACATTGTTTAAGTTTTGTGAGTTCAAGGTAAATCCTCCCTATTATTGAGTATTCTCACATTATAATCGATAAACAGAAATATTCCCCTCCATTTATTATAAAACATAAAAACAAGCGATGCTCCGATTACAAACATTTCTCCCTCTTCCTTATTTCACCTAATTTAATGTACCTTGAATGGAGTATAACCAAAGAGGTCTGCCATGACCAGCTCCCCCCTCATGAACATATTCTAATTCAATATGGTTCATCAGTGCGAATGAACGTAGACTTCACAAATTCTAACGATCACCAGAGACGCTATCTTTCCCTTTTTAACCATTTTAAAAATCTAACGATCACCTGAGAGCTTATTTACCTGAAACACAGCGATTTAAACTCCATTTTGAGAATTTCAGTCCAAATAGCGCTTGTGGTGATCGTTAGAGTTTCAAACACCGATTATTAAGCAGAATAAGCTTCTGTGTGATCGTTAGCGTGTTTGGTTGCAGTTAAAGCCCGCTACAGCTCAGTTTGTTTTTCACCAAAATACGTCCATATGAGTGCCATGATTCCAGAAAGGTGTAGCTTGCCTTCGCTCGTATGCCAATCCACGTACTCCATATGAAGTGCAACAGCTAAAAAACACGTAATAAAAGTATAGATTGTATACTTTATTACGTGTTCTCGTTTAATTTATCTATTCATGGTCGATTGGCATTTTCGCATTTGTTTTCACGCAAAAAAAACACGCGATGAATACGTTTTTCAACGGTATCCATCGCGTATTTGACAGCTACTCTTTCATATCCACTCGTTTCAAAAACGTCTGCGTACGCGCTAGCTTTGGTGCACCAAAGATTTGTTCAGGCGGGCCTTGCTCGGCTATTTCGCCATTGTCCATGAAGAAGACACGGTCCGCCACATCACGGGCGAAGCTCATCTCGTGTGTGACAATCATCATCGTTATGTTTTCCTGTGCAAGCTGCTTGATGACACGAAGCACTTCTCCCGTCAGCTCCGGATCGAGGGCTGAGGTTGGCTCATCGAAGAGCAGGATATCCGGCTGCATCATCAAGGCGCGGGCAATCGCTACGCGCTGCTTCTGTCCACCGGATAAGTTGGCCGGATAAGCATCGGCCTTGTCCGACAGTCCGACTTTGGCAAGCAATTCCGTGCTGCGGCTGCGAATCGCCTTGGTGCTCTCTTTTTTCAACGTCTTCGGTGCGAGTTCCAGATTCGCCTGCACGGTTAGATGCGGGAACAAGTTAAAATGCTGAAACACCATGCCCATACGATCGGTAATCTTCCGAATCTCGGTAGCGCCTGCGTATCTGCCATCGTCCACCAGCATCTGATTCTGAACACGAATCGTTCCGCCCGTAATATCCTCCAGATGGATCAGGCTGCGCAGCATTGTGCTTTTTCCCGAACCCGAAGGTCCAATGACCGCAATCACTTCACCTGGAGCCACATCAAAAGATACCTGTTTCAGCACATCAAGTGTACCAAATGATTTTTTCAACTGATTTACTTCTATACTATAGGTCATATGCAGACAGTCCTTTGATTGAACAGATTTGATTTACTCATACGAGAAACGTTTCTCCAGAGCCTTGAACAGTAAGGTAAGCACCAGAGTCATCAGCAAATACATAATCGCCGCTACGAAAAATGGAACAAGCTGCAAGTCTCGATTCACCGCGGCTTGCGCAAAGTAGAGCAACTCAGGTACAGCCACGGCATAGAGCAACGCCGTATCTTTAATTAAAGTAATTGCCTCATTCGCTGTGGCCGGCAGTACCACCCGAACCATCTGTGGAATGATGACTTTCGTCATCGCCTGCCACTTCGTCAGGCCTAGCACTTTTGCTGCTTCATGCTGACCTTTATCAATGGACAACAATCCGCCCCGGAAGATTTCTGCGAAATACGCTGCGTAGTTGAGTACAAAAGCTATTCCCGCAGCTACGATTCGTTCAAACACCAGATACTCACCAATGACTGGCAGCAACGGCAATCCAAAGCAGAAAAACAAAATTTGCAAAAGCAATGGTGTCCCACGCATCACATAAACGTACGTGTGGGCAATCCACGCCAAAGGTTTAAACCTACTTTTCATCGCAAGTGTGATCACAAATCCAAGCGGTACCGATAGGATGATCGCAACCAAAAACATAATAATCGTTGTCTGTGCACCCTCAAGCATCGGTTTTAAAATGGTCAAAATATAGTCCCAACTCATATTATGTCTCCTCTAATCTCTTAACCCCGCACTCCTCGGAAGCATATCGCTCCAGCGTGGAATACGGGGTTACTGTTTTCGTGAGTACAGTCTCCTAATTCGAGGACAGCTCACATCATTATTGGTCAGATGAATTTCACCTGGCTAATTTCAAATTCACAAATTCATTTCAAAATGATCGAAGACCATTGTGTGAAATGATTTTTCATAATTTATTCTCACTTCTTACTTCTTACTTCAGAACCTTGTCCTCACCCAACCACTGGGTAGAGATTTTCGCCGCTGTGCCATCTGCATTCAGTTCATCCAGTGCTTTTTGCAACTGGTTCAGAAGCTCTTCATTGCCTTTTTTGATCCCGATGCCATATTGCTCTGGCGCCAGTGATTCATCCAACAGTTTGAAGGTTCCTTCTTCCTTCGACATATAATATCTTGCAACCACTTCATCAATGATGACAGCATCGAGACGTTTTGTTTTCAAGTCTGTCAGAGCAAGCACATTATCTTTGAATTCGGAAGCTTTGACTTTATCCTTCAGAGGACTTGCCGCAAGCGCATCTGCCGCTGAGGACAGTGCTTGCAATCCTACATTTTTGCCATCCAATTCGTCCAGCTTGGTAATCGGGGAGTCTGCCAGAGTAATAGCAACCTGACTGTTCTCCAGATATGGCTTGGTGAAAAGCACTTTCTCTTTACGCTCATCTGTAATCGTATATCCGTTCCAGATCATATCGATTCGGCCACTGTTCAGCTCTGACTCTTTGGAAGACCAGTCGATTGGCTGGAATGTCACCTTTTTACCCATTTTCTCCCCAGCCGCACGGGCATAATCAATATCAAACCCGACAATTTCATTCTTCTCATCCCGGAATCCCATTGGAGCAAACTTATCATCGATCCCTACAATGATCGTATTCTCGTCTTTACTTGCCGAGCTGGTACACCCAGCCATAATGATCATACATATGCTGATAAATAATAGTAGAATTGCTTTCTTTCTCATCTCTAAAACCCCTCCATGTCTATGTCCAAGCCCAAACGCTTTAGTTCGTTACCACGTTATCAGAGTCTTATAATAACATAGCATGAGAGAAGAGTCGAGCACCTTGCCCATTTCCAGCGAATTCAACCCTAAGAATTGTCAACTATTTGTGAAAATGAAGCCTGGATCTGATTATTTTTATCATCTATTAAATTAATTTACTCAACGATAAAAAAGGGTAATAATAGTATTTTAAAGAAAATAAGTATAACTTTTTCCATATGACAGTATACATAAGTGTTTTTATATGGTAAATTATAGATGTAATATAAAAAATTAGTTGGATGTAGTTACTTAATGAAGTTATCACGCATTACCACAAAAGTTGCGTCAGGCGCCCTTGCTTTAAGTTTATTGCTTTCTGTTTCTCCAGTGCTCGCTTCAGATGCTCCAAGCCTTACTGCTAATCAACTTGAAGTCATTGAAGCCGCAAACAATGCTGTACTAAGTGAGGTACAAACTGTTAATAACGATGGTGTTTACTCACTCGCAGCAAGCAATGTACCTTACACCGTAAAACTTACTAGAGGAAGTTTCTTAGCTTGGTCTGACGCGGTAGTAGATTGGACTTCAAATGGTAATCAAATTACTTCAAGTAGTGGTAGTCAAGATTCAGGATATGTGTTCCCTAACATAGTAAGAAAAGGAGGAATAACCAAACAGAGTTCTTCAGCTGCTTCTTATCACATCTATCTTTCCAAAACTACTATTGGTGCCGGTGTTGTATCTCCTTGGGGGGATGTAACCGTCTACGAATCAGACTTTTCTGACTACATCAAGGTTAATAAGGACGGAACAGCAACTAATTACTAAAATACTTATAACAACTGAAAACAACGACCAAAAAATGGTCGTTGTTTTCAGTTACTAGAGGTGAAAATCATGATAACTATTTCTAACTTGTCAAAGGACTACAAAAATAAAGTTATTTTCAATAATTTAAACTTAAAAATTCCAGAAAATAAAATTACATTTATCTCTGGGCCTAATGGTTCTGGAAAAAGCACTCTACTAAAGTGTCTTTTGAATCTCGAAGATTACACTGGGGAAATTAGATATGATAATTGTCATTTTGAAAAGGTAAGGGAAGATGTAATGGTTGTATATGATAATAGCCCACTCTATCATAATTTAACCGGATACCAGAATTTAGAATTATTAACCAACCATTCCTTTAAGAATGTAAATGAGAATAATCAGGATATACTTATGCCTCATTTTCTTAAACCAGAAATTTTAAAAAGCAAAGTTAAAAACTATTCTCTCGGGCAAAAAAAAAAATTAAGCCTAATGAGAGTTCTTCTAACTAAACCGAAATACTTATTTCTTGATGAAGCATCAAATGGATTAGATCACGAAGCTCTCTTAGATCTTAAATCTCTTTTGAGAAAGTTGTCAGTAGATACCACCATTATAGCAATAGGGCACCATTTCGAATATTATACTTCTATTATTGACAATCTTATTTTGATGAATGATCAATCCGCGATCCAAATTAAAGATTTCGAACTTCAAGAGGGGGAAGGATTGAATGACATCTACGAACGTTATATTAAATAGAACAAAAAAAGAAATAAAATATCAATGGTATTCACGCATTATATGGATCACTATGATTATTTCAATTTCCATCTCTTTATTGAATATATATGGTTTAAAATCGAAGGCTGCGAGTTCTTACGATCTATACGTTAGAACCTATAATTTGTATAAAGAAGAAGGCATGGATGTTGATAAAATGCTTGATATGCCTATAAATATCAGCGGCACTGGTTCTGAACAAGTTGTAGATAACCCTGTTCGCCTTCGTCTGGAAGAAGCAGCTACTTCGATAAATCATCTTACTATAAATTCAATTGTTACAAATACGTTAGAATGGATGACTTTTGTTTTCTTTCCATTAATCTTTGCTATTTACTCTATATTTATAGCTTCTTATGATTATAAATATAAAACGGTCAGTATTAAAGCCACACTCATGGCCCCATCACAATTAATCACCTCAAAAATACTCTCTATTTTTTTAGGAGTATTGGTTGTTTTTGTTGTTACTTTATTCTCTTCATTAATTACAGGAGTTATTTTCCATAATCAAGTTATTTCTGGAATCGCAGAGCAAACTTTAACAAGGTTTGATAATGCTATTGTTCCGAATAACCTTACCCTTCAAATTTTATTTAGCCTATTAGTCAGTCTAATATTTGCATCAATTGGTTTTTTCATGGGAATATTATTTAAGTCCGCTCTTCTTCCCGTTATTTTATTTTTTGTATATGATTTTATAATTCCTGTACTTGGGAGATACGATGTACGTAACTTAATCTCTGTAATAGCTCATGATATCTTCGAATTTAAGGGAAGGTTCCAATTATTCAAACCTACACCTGTTTCAGAAGTGACTTCTTTTATAATTTTAATTATTGTTTTTGCCCTATCTATTTTTTTATCTTATGCTAGCTTTAATAAGCAAAGTAAGTACAATATGTAAATCAATTAAACTAATACATGACAAGCGAATACAAATTATCATCCGCTTGTCATGTTGCTGCTTATCTAAAAAATGATTCGTTTCTCCACTCTCTACTGCTGTACCTTCTCGCGATCCTTGCCTTTATCCGACTCGCCCGCATTTTTATTGGCAGCTTCCCTGTCTTGCTGCATCTCTTCTACCGTTTTGACCTTCAGGCGTGCAGCGCCTTCGTATGATTTGGTTGGAATAAGATTGCCCTCAGCAATTCTGACTTCTGCCGCAGCAATCGCATCACCGTACTGTGGCAGCCACTTTGCCTGTGCAACCAGCATCTCATCGACCATCTGCCAGATTTCCTTCGGATTACAGACCGCACCCACCAGCGGGTCCATCATGAATGCCTGCCGCAGCAATTTATCGTCTCCATGGACTGCCGCCTCCACCGCAAGGCGCTGCACGGAAATACTCACATTACATACAGCTGCAGGACCGAGTGGCAGATCACCGATGTGCGGCATCGAGATGCCGTTACGATCCACATAACCCGGCGCTTCAATGATGGCATCATCCGGCAGGTTCGAGATGACTCCGTTGTTCACCGTGTTAAAATGACCACGATACACACGTCCCGTCTCCAGACTCTCTATGATATAGGAGCCGTGCTCTTCGCCACGTTTCTCAGGTATATACTGCATCGGGTCATCCTTCATCCAGTTTGGAAAATCTGTCTCAAACCAGTTGCGTCCCTCGGTGCACACGCGCAAATATCCACCTGTTTCCCCGTTAATCCAGCTTTCCATGTCAATCCAATCGTTGATTTCTTCAGGACGTTTGCGATACCATGGCACATACTCACTCAAATGACCATTTGATTCGGTACTGTAATATCCAAAACGCCGTAGCATATCAATCCGTACCTTCTCGGTGCGGCTGTACTCCGGGTGTTTTTCAAAGGCTTCAAGCAAGTCACTTGTTAGATCCCTGCCCTCATGCGATGCCTGAATGTACCACGTTTGATGATTGATGCCTGCACAGACAATATCCACTTCGCTCTTTTGCAATCCATACACTTCCGCAATCTGTTGATGCCCATGCTGAACCCCGTGACACAGCCCGATCGTCCGCACACCACCATACTTGTTGCACGCCCATGTCATCATCGCCATCGGATTGGAGTAGTTGAGGAGTATTACATCCTGCGCACTCTGTTCGCGAATATCTTTGCAGATTTCAAGCATCTCGGCGATCCCGCGCTGTCCATACATAATGCCGCCTGCACACAGCGTATCCCCGACACATTGATCCACCCCGTACTTCAGCGGAATATCGACATCGGTTGCAAAAGCCTCCAGTCCCCCTACACGAATCGTACAGAGGACATACTTGGCGTCTTTCAACGCTTCTCTCCGATCAGTTGTCGGTTGAATCTGAATATTTAATCCATTCTCGCGGAGATCCCGCTGGCACAGCTCGGTAACCATGTCCAGATTATGCTGATTAATATCGCAGAATGCGACCTCGATGTTGTTAAACTCGGGTACGGTGAGCAGATCACGCAACAACCCTCTTGTGAATCCAATACTTCCTGCCCCAATAAACGCCACTTTGAACGACATGTACATGTCCTCCCGTAATCCGAACCTTCCGGTTTCGGTTAATGACTTGCTTCATGGGTTCATTGTAGCAATGGAGAGAAGGAGAGCGTTATCAAAATCATGACCTGTTCAGGAACGAGGTGTCAAAAATCCTAACTTATATCTTCTTGTTTGCTACAACTGGCTGTAGCTAATGAGTTGAATCCCTTGTTCCTTCACATATTCCATCAACGCTGGATTGACCAATACAGCTAGATCATGATCACGCTCATCTACTAGAGATGAGATGCTGCGCAGTTCCTCATCCGCATAACCCGGATGACCAGCAATCTCAACGATATGTTCCGTATCCTTATACTGGTCCAGCACACCACGCAACCAAGATTCCTGCAGAGAAGGCATAGCTGGATCACCACATAACTTATCCGTAGAACGAATCCCTGCTTCAGCAAGCTTCCCCTCCAATTCCGGAGATAAGATATCATCTCTTCTCATGGGAACGTTATACTCCCGAGCCAGATCCATGACCAAGTCAAGCATTTGTGCATCTTTTACACTCACACCATGATGGGTATCCAGATGATTCAACGTCAATCCGGAAGCCAAAAACTTCTCTATTTGTGCCTTCAGCTCGGCGCGTACTTCCCCAGGATCATAGGATGCAGGAATAAGTCCAGGTTTTCGATAGAAACGGCCTGATTCGTCCACGATACTCTGAACAGCCGAAGCTTCCAGCACAGGGGTCATGAAGGTCAGGTTCAGATGAACCCCCATAGCCGTAATGCCTGCTTCAAGGGCCATGACACTACTCTTTTCAAAATGTTCCGAATTCACCAATGCCGAGGTATCTGTGATCAGACCCTGTTTCATTCCATGAAGAATGCCTTCGCTTACTCTCATGGTGATTCCATAATCATCTGCATTAACAATCAGCTTCATCTTGCTCTTCTCCCCTCTGATTCTATGTTAGGATCGAACAGATAACAGTTCCTCTGTGATCGCAACCGTTCCTTCTGTCAGCAACGGCGTAATGACGCGGAATTGATCGGAGTTCGTTACGACAATCGGAGTTGTCAGCTTAAAGCCCTCGTTCCGGATCTGATCCAGATCAAATTCAATCAGTACCTCCCCCTTACGGATTCGGTCACCTTGCTGAACTTTCTGTGTAAAATACTTTCCTTTTAATCGCACCGTATCTATGCCGATATGCATGAGAATTTCGACACCTTCATCCGAAGTGACTGCGATGGCATGTGCACTTTTCATCGTTACGGAAACGATCCCGTCTACTGGCGATACCAACTGACCTTTGGACGGAATGATGGCTACTCCTTTACCCATCGACTCCGAGGAAAATACGACATCCTCCACGTCATGAAGTGGAATTACTTTGCCTTCGAGTGGGCTTGTAATCAAGCTTTCCATCGCTGCGTTCATGTCGATTCCGGCAGCGTTTTGTTCCATTTTCCCCGTAGATGATCCAGGTGCTGAGTGCTGGTTATTTTCACTTTTTCCTTCAACGGGGTTATTGTCATCTTTTTGTACCTCAGGACCTTCAGCAATCTGATCATTTTTCTTACTCTCGTAGCCAAAGAGAACCACACACAAGGCTCCGCCCGCAATGGCAGTCAACACACCAATAATGTAATACAACATCGGACTCTGTGCCGGCAGGGTGAACACGTTGAGGAAGAAATTGAACACAATCAACTTCACACCAAGATAACCCATCAGACCGCCGCCAATGGCTCCAGCTGCTACCAGATATATCAGTGTTTTGCGGTAACGCAGAATGATACCATACAGGATAGGTTCAGTAACCCCGGACAGAATCGCAGACAGGAATGATGAGCCGCTTAAAGCCTTAAGATCTTTATCCCTTGTTTTCAGGAATACCCCGAGGCCAATACCCATGGAAGCCGCTACAGATGTTGCCGCGAGAGGTGCAATGAGGTCTCCCCCAGCGCTTAGATTACCCATAATAATAGGTACCGTCGCCCAGTGTAATCCAAGCAAGACAAGAAACGACCAGGTCCCCCCCAAAATAATACCTGCGATGACTGAGTTGCTGTTAATCAGGAAATTAACGATATCCCCAATCCACTGGCCTACATATTGCCCGAATGGACCAATCAACATAGCCGTTAGCGGTACCATAATGACAAGAGAGAAGAATGGAACTGCGAACAACTGCACATTTTTGTGCATGATTTTCTTCAAAAACTTCTCTAGAACCGCGTAGATACTAACGGCGATGAACATCGGAAAGACCGACGAAGCGTAGTTCATTAACGATACAGGAATGCCTAGAAAATGAGTTGTACCTCCTGCCGCCGTCAAAGCCGTAAAGTTAGGCTCCATTAATGCAGCACCGATTGCGGCTGCCACATAAGAATTCACATTTAGAACTTTGGCAATTGTAATTCCAAGTAGGATCGGCAAGAAATAAAAGATAGAGTTCCCTGCCGCAGCCAATATGGCATATGTTCCACTGTCCGCAGCAATCCATCCTGCTCTTTCAAGAACGATTAGTAGTGCCTTGACCAGACCAGCTCCGGCAAATACCGGAATTAATGGCGTCAGACTGCCCGATATCAGGCCAAAGATGGCTGAACGGATGCTCTTTTTTTCTTTCTCAGAGCCTCCACCGGACTCAGCCCCGTCGAACTCCCCTTCCGCGACGATATGTTTGTACACCTCCGAAACGTCATTACCTACTACAACCTGAAATTGGCCGCCGCTTTCAACCACTTTCAGGATGCCTGCTGTGTTTTCGAGCGTGTCTGCATCGGCCTTCCGATTATCGTTCAAGACAAATCTCAAACGGGTAGCGCAGTGCGTCAGCGACTGAATATTTTCCTTTCCTCCAACGCGACTTACAATGTTTTGAGCTAATTTGAGATGATCCATGTTGCTCCCCCCATACTTTTGTATAATCATTACAATTCACATTTTCACTTCGTCACTTCGGACGACACCTACGATGACAAAATAAAAACCTGAACTGAAGCTCGTCTACTGACCTTAGTCAATACACAAGCCTCAGTTCAGGTTTCGCCTGCCGAACAGTCACAATCCCTTAATATATAGTTGTATTAGCATTTCTTCATTCTTCCGTCAGATCATGCTCACGGTTTGTGACTCGGTGAATGTGGATCATAAAATAAACCATTTCCTCATTTGTTGTTTTCTTCTCGTAGTTAATCTCCAGATAGTTTCTAATTTTTTTCGCGCACGCGTAGGCTTCGGGGTACTTGTCCTTTACATGATCGTATAAAGAATCTCTATCCTCCGGAATCAACTCATCATGAAGAATTCGGTACGCAAAATAACGCAAATGTGTGAGGAAACGGCTGTAATTAATCGAGCTTTCGTCCAGTTTAATTCCAAAATGGTATTTCACAATGTTCGCTAGATCGTTAACAATCTTCGTCATCTGATACGTTTGTTTCATATCCTGCCCACGCTGCTGTGCATTTACAAAATGTAGGGCAATCGAACCCGCCTCATCCTCCGGCAGTTTCACACCTGTTTTCTGCTCAATAATATGGAGTGCCTTGAAGGCAACTTCATATTCGGCTGCATAGAATTTTTTGATCTCCCACAGCAAAGCATTCTTTACAATGATGCCCTCAGGAAACCTTCTCAGTGCAAAACTGATATGATCTGTTAGGGTGATGTAGATGTTGTCACTGAATTTGAGGGCAAGCTGTTGTTCGGCAAATTCAATAATTTCATTCGACAACTCCAGATGTTCGGTTGGAATCTCACCAATCAGCCCCATCAGTTTGTCTGACGTCGCCTTTTCAACGACGAACTTTTTCTCCACCTGTGAAAAATCAATTATATCACTGTTATGTTTGTTATAACCGATCCCTTTTCCCATCACGATCATTTCGTGCCCGTTATCATCCGTCAGTAAAATCACGTTGTTATTAAAAATTTTCCTAATCTTCATCTGCATCACCCCCAACTCATCACATGTTCGTCCCGTTAATATTCCATAAAATTCTTCAAAAAATCAAAATCTCCTATAAAAAAAACCTAAATTGAAGCAGTAACATGCACAACTCATGTTTACTACGAACAATTTAGGTATCGCCTGCCGAACAGTCACAATCCTGAATATATTAAATTACTACTACATTATCAACGAATGGGTTACTTCTGAACAAAGGATATCATGAATACCCTTTCAGTTCAACATTTAGTTTCTACCCGCCTGTTCCAGCCTCGCGGCCCTGCTGCTACTCCGATTCCTCCGGATAGCTCCACTGTATTCGCTCCATGGATTCTCGGTATTGAACAGGCGTATTACCCGTATATTTTTTGAAAAGCATATGAAAATACTGCCTACTGCCCACACCCACATAGTCTGAAATTTCGGAGATGGGAATGTTGGTCTGCTGTAACAACATCTTGGCCTTCTCCATCCGTAGCATCGTCAGATAGTCGGTCGGTGTCCACTGCATATAATTACGGAAAATGCGGTGCAAATACCCTGGATGTAAATTGACTGCGGCCGCGATATCCTTCATCTGAATATTGCGATCCATATTGTGATGCATGAATTCAATCGTACGTTTCACATACAGCTCTGTCTGATCTAGCGCACTTCGTTCCATCTCGCCTCGCAGTCTGGCAATCCGGACGAGCAATTGGATAAAAAGGGTGCGGACCAGCATCCCCTGCTCCGGGGAGCTCAGGTTTCGGGCTTCACGATGAAGCATTCGCTCTTCGGCAGGTATCACCCTCATGTGTACAGGAGAAAGCCCAGACTTCGTGTGCTCTTGTGATTGTTCCTGTTCCTGCTCCTGCTCTTGTGATTGTTCCGGTACCAGTTCCTGTGTCTGTACTTGCCTCTGCTCCAGCAAGCCACGCTGATCCAGTTCAAGCACAAGGCTTTTCATCGTGTGATACACCTCTTCCGGGTCAGGCAGAACGAGATAAGGAGTGGATCGAGTTAGAAAAGTATGAACGGTTTCCTCTTCCAGCGCAAGTTGCCGTATGGAAAGTTGTCCAGATGCATGACGGACAAAGCCAAATTCCACATTGAGCATCCGGCAAGGCACACCGTCCTGTACTAACAGTCGATGAGGAACCCCTGCATCCAGCAGGATGAACTGTCCTTTTTTCAACACCGCCTGTTCCGAGCTTCCATCTGCCATCATCACATCCACTCGGCACATGCCCGTAATGATGTACATAATTTCCGTGGAATCATGGGTGTGATAGGCCATCTGATAATCATCCCATTGTTTATAATAATAAGCGAAAAAACGAGGTCCCCAGTCTTCTGTACGAAGGCGTTCCTGAAAAAGACTGCCTGAAAAGGATTGTGTCTGATCCAACCCCATCCTTATAACCTCCCTTCAAACGCTATACAGAGTGCGGCTGATTGGCTTTATTTTGAATAAACATCATTAATAATCGCGTTAGATTTCGACGATCCGGTACTGCTCTCCATCCATAACAATGACTTGGGAGTTCGTTATAGGTACAAGAGTTAACGTCGACTGATACTCATCCATGACTTGTGCTGCCGACTCTACAAATGGGGGACATCCCACATGAGGGACGGGGTAGAAATCAACAGAATTTAGTCCTTCATAGCTAGACAAGTCTGGTGCTACCGCGCAATCATCCATGGCCTTCACATATGCAATATCAGGGGCGAGGATGATGGAACCTGCTGACTCCCCGATATATATTTTCCCTGCCTGAATATGAGCTTGTATGTACTTCTCTGCTCCACTTCTGCGAAGCTCCTGTAATAGAAAAAAGGTGTTGCCACCCGACACGTAGATCAAGTCACTTTGTTGCAACTTGCTAGCTATCTCCTCAGAAGTTGCCGTGGATACTTCTAATTCTTCTACGATAAGTCCGTATTTCTCAAGCGCCTGTCTACCTGCATGTACATAAGCATCATATGGTTCAGGTACAGCAGCAGTCGGAATAAAGGTGACGCTTCTCCCTGCTAAAGTCTCTCCCAGTGTGTTCAACAAGCTTGATGTCTCTTCAAAAGAAGCGGACAAAAACAATTTTTTCATTTTCATGACCTCCGAGTCTTATTAGGTAATCGTTGATAGATCAGATAGTACTTGAACGTATTGCATTGGTGCAAAAGTACATATACATTATTTATGTTCTCGTAATAATAAGGGAGTACAGTCAGTTCCCTATAGGCTATTATTATATAATCATCATCCTTTCAGCTCCAAATCCATCGTTAAAGGAGATTTCATATCATGAATACAACCTTTTATCTGGTCAGACATGGTGTCAAAAAAAGTGATATTGGCAACGTGCCACTTACATCCGAAGGTAGCCGTCAGGCTCAATTGACCGCCAGGTACTTTGCAAACGCTCCATATCCTATCCACCGGATCGTCGCGAGTCCACTTCGCCGAGCTCAAGAAACCGCCGAAGCAATTGCTTCCCTTACCGGGTCTGACGTTGCAGAAGATGCACGCTTGCGCGAACGTGCGAATTGGGGCGATGATCCGGAGCAGACTTTTGAACAATTCGTCGCCTTATGGGATCAGTGTACAGCAGATCCAGAGTTCATTCCACATGTTGGTGATTCCGCCAAACAGGCAGGGATACGACTAGCCTCTTTGCTTGACGAACTGGCTACGCAGGCGCCACCCGGCAGTCATATTGTTTTGGCTACACATGGCGGTCTGATTACCGATTTCCTGGTGCAAACCTTTTCCGAACAAGAGCTGAACAGATGGCATCCGAATTTCCTGGTGGATCAGAAACGTCTGGTTCCCGAGTGCTCCATCACCAAGTTGTTGATTCAGGATGGTCAATATACGCTGGAATCATTCGCTTCCGCAGCACACTTGAGCGAAGACGTGGAAAAGTAGTCCAACGTGCTATTCAACGTAACATATAACATGATATGTAATATATTATTTAATAATGGATCTAACCATACGCATCTAAAAAAGCTCTGGAATGTCCCTGCGTTATCATTACACAGGAGCGAATTCCAGAGCTATTTGCAGTTAGCTTACATCATTCTCTATAACTCTAAGCCGACAATTTATTTATCCCCTTTTCCTTTCCCTGGGGTATAGAACTTCGGCAGCGTCACCTTCGACCAATCGATATCAGATGCCATGTAGAAGGATAGATAGGAAGGCTGGTTATACCCGCTGTTCTGTCCGGCAATACCTACACGGTACATCGCATCGTGCATCAGCGTATACAGCTTGCGGTCTGTCTTCTCGGTGCTCAGGTAGATACGAATCGCTGAACTATCCGCCGTACGCACCAACATCTCTTCCCGCCAGTCTCCGAATACATCGGCAACTAGCGAAGGTGTACCTTTCGTATGGTTATTGGTTAAGGTTCCAGTCGCGGTCAGCAACGTGCCACGTTTCCAGTCTTTAATCGTAGGGGTGACATCGATGGCCCCGTCTACGATTTGCGTTGTCATGTCGGCAGCCCAGCGAATGCTCATATTGGTTCCGGGTGCCTGATCACTTATTTTCTCACCCTGTGCCGTCCATAATCCGACAGCCCATGTCTCCAACCCGCGCCGGGTCGGATCAACATCTCCGACCATGCCACGTCCGGTATCTTTGCCAGTATATCCGCCATAGATCACTTCTCCAGTCTTGGCATCACGCAGGGAATATCCGTATGGCGCCCAAGGTCCGCCTTCATGCACCATAAAAATCTCAAGTCCCGGGCGATCCGGGTTAATATCCGCGACATGCAGCGCATCCCCGTGTCCCAGACGGGCAATCGTTCCCGGTGCAGCACTCTCAAGCGGCATCACATCTGTGGAGCTGTACAGCACACTGCCATCGTGGTCAATTGTCGCGGAGCCATAAATAATCTCATGTTTGCCGTCACCGTCCACATCAGCCACACTGAAGTAGTGCGCCCCCTGCGTTGTAATTGAACCGTACTGCGGATCAGTGCCATCTACACCGTGTGGCCCGTCGTTAAACGGATTTTTCATCGGTGTCCAGCCGCTATCCACGTACCATTCCTTTTTCAGCTTTTTGCCATCCCAATTGTAAGCTGCCATCGTGGAACGAGTATAATATCCGCGTGCAAAAATCGCAGACGGTTTCTTGCCGTCCAGATACGCAACTCCCGCGAGGAAACGGTCTACCCGGTTTGCCGGTTCAATGCGTGCCATCGCATAATCGCCCCACATCAGGCCATCATCATGACGTTCCGGTTCATACCGGACGGTCTGCAATTCTTTTCCCGACTTGCCTTCAAATACGGTAATATACTCCGGTCCATCCACAATAAAGCCTTCAAATTTGCGCAGTTCATTGCGAGCGCTCCGCTCCGGTGCATATACATCTATAAAGTAGTCGGCCAAGCTTTCCGCATCCTGCTGGGATAACGGATAAC
>Ga0105246_10001065_pt1 | contig 15846 bp, 15 predicted proteins | sample KBSM64metaG_FD_99694 | JGI IMG/M metagenome (GOLD analysis project Ga0105246, IMG submission 99694) | Miscanthus rhizosphere microbial communities from Kellogg Biological Station, Michigan, USA - KBS M6-4 metaG | ecosystem: Host-associated > Plants > Roots > Rhizosphere > Soil | place...
CCGTGCGCTCTGCCCTGGCCGGGTTTGGGGCCGGGGGTGCCGTCCCGATCCCCCACCCACCCGCGGGGCGTAGCTGTCGTGGCGCCGGTCCGTGTCATCCAGCCCGTCCGGCGTTTGAGGACGAGGCCGTTCAGGCCGATCGGGGTCCGGGGCGGAGCCCCGAAACGGGGTGCAGGGGCGGAGCGCCGAAGAGGGGTCCGGGGCGGAGCGCCGCGAGGGGCGCAGAGGCGGAGCCCCTGGTGGGGTCGAAGGGGCGGCAGACCCTGGGGAAGGGACGGGTAGGGGCGGCGGGGGCGAGGAAAATCCGCGCGACACCACCCCACGCTCCACCTACCGTGATCCCATGACCCCGGCGCACCCCGACATCGACGTCCGCCCGATCACCGAGCCCGAGTTCCCCGAGTGGATCCGCGCCGTGAAAGTGGGATTCGTACAGCAGCCCCACGTCTGGGAACCCGAACTCGAAGCCCGCCGCTCCCAGTTCGAGCCGAACCGATACTTCGGCGCCTTCGACGGCACCCGCTGCGTAGCAACCTTCCGCTCCTTCGAGCAGCAGGTCACCGCGGTAGGCGGCACCCCCGTCCCCGCCAACGCCATCTCCGCCGTCACCGTCACCGCCACCCACCGCCGCCGAGGCCTGCTCACCCGCATGATGAGCCAGGACCTCACCACCGCCAAGGAGCGCGGCGACATCGTGGCCACGCTCATCGCCGCCGAGTACCCGATCTACGGCCGCTACGGCTTCGGCCCCGCCACCACGGCCGCCGAGTGGACCGTGGACGTCCCGCGCTCAGGCCTCGACCCCCGCTGGTCCGGCCCGGCCGACGGCGGCCGTATCGACCTCGTGGACCCCGAGGACGTACGCAAACTCGGCCCCGAACTCCACGACCGCGTCCGCCGCACCACCCCCGGCGCCGTCACCCGCGGCGACTGGTGGTGGCAGCTCAACACCGGCGCCGTGCGGGTCGACCCGAAGTGGACCGAGCCGTTCTTCGCCGTGTACCGCGCGGCGGACGGCGAGGTCGAGGGCCTGGTGGCCTACGAGGTCGACGACAAGTGGGGCGACGCCAAGCAGCCGCTGGACACGGCGACCGTACGGAGCCTGATCGCGGCGACCCCGGCCGCCGAGCGCGCCCTGTGGAGCTATCTGTGCTCCATCGACTGGGTCACCCAGGTCAAGAGTGGCCAACGGGCCCCCGACGACCTGCTCCCCCTCCTCCTCCCCGACCCGAGGGCCGCCCGCATCACCAGCGCCGCGGACTGGCTGTGGGTGCGGATCCTGGATGTCGTACGGGCGCTGGAGTCGCGGACGTACGAGGGTTCGGGCTCCCTGGTGCTGGAGGTCGCCGACCGCGCCGGCCTGGCGGGCGGCCGCTACCGGCTGGAGGCGTCGGCGCAGGGCGCGTCCTGCACGCCGACCACCCAGAGCGCCGAACTCACGCTGGACATCGCCGAGTTGGGGCAGCTGTGGCTGGGCGACGAGTCGGTCGGGCGGCTGGCGGCGCTGGGCCGGGTGCAGGAAGAACGAGCGGGCGCCGCCCGAATGGCCGACGCCCTGCTGCGTACGTCCAGGCGGCCTTGGTGCCCGGACATGTTCTGAACCCCCTTCCTTCCGACGACGACTGACGACTCATCCGTAGCTGTGCTCTTCAGTTGTGACCGTGCTTTCACGGGTCGTGCTGTTCAGTTGTGACTGTGCTTTCCACTGAGCGTGCTCTTCAGTTGTGACCGTGCCGATGGAGCTGTTCAGTTGTGGCTGTACTGATGGAGCTGTTCAGTTGTCGGTGTTCGGTTGTGGCTGTGCGCTTGGTGCAGACTGACCGGGCTCCCGGCTCCCCTCCGGAGGGGAGCCCGGTCAGCCGGATCCTGGGTCGGCGAACCCCTCGGGTTCGGCCGGGCCGGGCTCAGCCGGACTGGGCGAGCAGCATCACGAGGATGACCGCGCCGATGCCGCTGATCGTGGTGTTCCTGGCCTTGAGTCCGATGGACAGGGCGGCGAAGGCGATGATGCCCATCGGTCCGTACTTCCACTGGACGAGGTTCTCGAATCCGATGGCGAGGGCGGCGACGGCGAGGGCGATGAGCGGCATGACGGTCCCTCCTTCGGGACGGGGAGGCGGACCCCTGGTTGCGGCCAACCCTCTAGAAGTTTGACCATGTTGTTGAAGTTGGTGACCAACTTCTCTCTACTTATCTCCGCTTGGAAGCGGCTTATAACCACCTTCCCTGGAACTGCCCAAAGATGGCGGGAAGTTGTAGTGTTTGGTCGTGGACCCGAAACACGCCTCCGTCAATGGACGGAAGAGGCCGCAGCGGCCACAGACGTCACAGACGTCGCACCGAGACGTGGCAGACGAGCTGCGCGCCCGCATCAGGTCGGGCGAGCTCCAACCGGGTCAACGCATGCCCACGCAGGCGAAACTGGCCGACGAGTTCGGCGTCGAACGCGGCGCGGTACGCCAGGCCCTGCGCATCCTGCAGTCGGAGCACCTGCTGACCAACGTGTCGAAGGGCGCCCCCGCGACCGTCGCCCCCGACCTGGGCCTGAGCAGGGCCCTGACCGGCCCCGGAGCCCCGCCGCTGCCGACCACGGTGGCGCTGGCCCCGCGCATAGCGGACGCCTTCGCCGCGCATCACGTGGAGATAGACGCCCTCTGTCTGACCGCCGTCTCGCTGACCCTCGCCATTGGCGAACCACTGCGCCGGATCCACGCCGGACAGCTGAAACCGGCCAAGCTGGACGTCCGCGTACTGCTGCCGAGCCGCGACATCGACCTGGCCTTCCCGATCCCGGTGGACCCGTCCGTCGACGGCCGGCTGCAGCGCCGCTGGCTGGCCAACCGCAATGCCCAGGGCCAGGTGCTCCAGCACAACCTGCTGGCCCTGCGCGCCACCCACGGCATCGACGTGCACGTCACCTTCCGCGCCCTGCCCTTCACCCCGCCCGTGAAGCTGTACCTGCTCAACGGCATGGAGGCGCTCTTCGCGTACTACACGCTCACGCGGCGCGAGGAGGAGATCGACCACGAGTACCTGGAGATGTACGACGCCGAGGGCACCCAGTCGATGCTGTTCGCCTTCGAACAGGGCCCCGGCCTGCGCGACACCACCTTCGTCGAGCAGTCGCACCTGTGGTTCAACGCACTATGGGAGACGATCAGTTCGGAGCTTGTGCTCACGAGCTGACGTCTCCCACAGCGACTGAGGCAGCGGCCGACCGGGCCGCGGGTCGCCTTCCGCTCATAGAGCGGGACCCGCGACCAGCAGGGCGAGCACGACGGCTCCGATGGAGCTGACGGCCGGGTTTTTAGCCTTGATGCCTATGGTGAGCAGCAGCAGACCGATGATGCCGGTGACGCCGTACTTCCACTGAACGGTCTGCTCGATGCCGACGACGAAGACGGCGGAGAGGAGGGCGAGGACGGGCATGGTGGTTCCCCCTTCGGGCTTCGCGGGCGGGACGGTGCGTGGGGGGTGAGGCGGATCCGAGGAAGTCCAGGTCCAAGGAAGTCCAAGGAAGCAAAACTTCCGCCAACTGGACCAAGTTGGCAACCAACTTCAACTAAGTTATCCCCACTTGGCAGCCACTCATAAACAAGTCAGAAACAACTCCCCGTAGATGGATACGAGTTGTAGCGTTTGGTCGTGACCCAGGAGAACGTGGCAGTGAACGGCAGCAGAAGGCTCTCGCCCCAGGAGATCGCCGACATCCTGCGGGAACGGATCAACAACGGCGACCTCAAGGCCGGAGACCGCCTGCCCACCCAGGCCGAACTGGCAGACGAGTTCGGCGTGGAACGCGGCGCCGTCCGCCAGGCCCTGCGCGCCCTCCAGCAAGACGGGTTGCTCACCAATGTCAGCAAGGGAAGCCCCCCACGGATCGCGGAGCCGCCGGCGCCCGCTCGGGGGGAGCCGCAGCCGACGATGGTGGGGCTGGCGCCGCGGTTGACGGAGGCGTTCTCGGCGCGGCACGTGCGAGTGGACGCCGCCTGTCTGACCGCCGAGACGCTGATGCTGGCGCTCGGCGAGCCACTTCGCCTCATCCACGCGGGCGAAATACGCCCCGAGTCGGTCGACGCCCGCATCCTGCTGCCGTCCCGGGACATCACGCTCGCCTTCCCGGTGCCGGTCGACGGCCGCGGCGACGACGACCCGGTCCACCAACGGTGGCTCGCCCAGCGCAATGCCCAGGGTCAGGTCCTGAAGCACAACCTCCAAGCCCTGCGCGCCACGCACGGCATCGACGTCCGGGTCACCTTCCGCGCGTTGCCGTTCACCCCGCCCATCAAGCTCTACCTACTCAATGGCTCTGAGGCGCTGATCGGGTACTACATGATCACCAAGCGGGAGGAGGAGTGGGACAGCGAAACCCTCGAGATGTACGACGCCCTGGGCGGCAAGTCGCTCCTCTTCTCCTTCGAGCAAAGGGGCGGCCAACGGGACGCCGCTTTCGTGGAGCAATCCCAGAAGTGGTTCGACGCCCTCTGGGAAACCATCACGACGGACCTGACACTCTCCTAGTGACTAGTGACACGACGCAGACTGATCCGATGGCGGCACAGACCGAGAGACTGCAGGAGCTGATCGGGCACGCCCGCGTCGTGCTCTGGGACTTCGACGGACCGATCTGCCGGCTGTTCGCCGGGCACTCGGCGGAAGGGGTGGCGACCGACCTGGTGGACTGGCTCGAAGGCCGGGGGCTGCACGATCTCCTCACGGAGGACGAGCGGGACACCGAGGACCCCCATGCCGTGCTGCGCGCGGTCGACCGGCGGCACCCCGCCAGCGACCTGGTGGTGGAGGTGGAGGAACGTCTCACCCAGGAGGAACTGCGGGCGGTCCCCAAGGCCCAGCCGACCCCGTACGCCGACCCGCTGATCCGCACCTGGAAGGCGGTCGGCGCACGCTTGGCGATAGCCACGAACAACTCCCCGAAGGTCGTCCACGCCTACCTGACAAGCCGCGGCCTGCTCGACTGCTTCCTGCCGCACATCTACGGCCGCACCCACGACCTGCAGTACCTCAAGCCCCACCCCCACTACCTCAACCGCGCCCTGACAGCCATGGGCGTGGCCCCCACCGGCGCCCTCTTCATCGGCGACACCCCCACCGACTGCGAGGCGGCCCGCCAGGCGGGCGTTCCCTTCCTCGGCTACGCGCGTAACGACGTCAAGGAGAAACAGTTGCGCGACGCGGGCGCCACGTCCGTCGTGACGTCGCTCGAGTTGCTCCTGAAGCTGCTCAGAGATCAGGCGTGAGCCATCAGCAGCGTGAACATGACGGCGGCCGTCACGGCGAGCCCGGTGCGTCGCGCGCGGATACCCGCGCCGATCACCAACAGGAGCAGCACGCCGACCACACCCAAGCGCGACTGCGCCCGCATGCCCAGGACCAGTTGGGCGAGCCCCCAGCACACCTGGAGTAGGAACATGTCCCCCACCTCCCATCCACTTTCGGTCGACCTGTCAACTAGCCGCCCAATTGGACTGGATGGCCTGAGATTGGTCTGCCCATCCTGTCTGATCCCTTAACTGGCCGTGCCAATCGGGCTGTTGAGTTGACTGGAAGTGGTGTGCAAGTGGGCTGGGGACGGTAGGTTCGAGGTGTGGACGGTCAGCAGAGCACAGACGGCGGCGGCAGGGAGTTCCAGCGAGTGTCCGACGAACTGCGGGCTCGTATGACCGACGGTACGTATGCGCGAGGTTCCTTCCTTCCCTCGCAGCGTGATCTCGCCGAGGAGTTCGGTGTCTCCCGGGACACGGTTCAACGGGCGCTGCGGGAACTGGCCAGCGAGGGCTGGATCGAGTCGCGGCAGGGCAGCGGATCGCGCGTCATCAAGACGCAGCGCATACAGTCATCGACACCCAAGGCCAGCAGGACGCCGCGCGGTATGACCCTGGGGCCGCTCATCAGCGAGGCGTTCGAGCAGCCCGAAGTCACCCTGGACGTATACACGTTGACGTCCGAGTCGCTGGACGCGCACATCCGCCTCCAGGCGGAGCGCATTCACGGCCGTGTGATCACGCCGGAGCGGATCGCTCTGCGCATGCTGCTGCCCGACAGGTCGCTGCCCCTTCCGTATCCGCGGGTCAGCGGCGACAAGGACGACCTGCGCCCGTGGCGCCGGCTGCAGGACATCACGCAGCGGCACACGGACTCACTGCGCGGGCTGCTGAAGGACCTGAAGACGGAGGAGCTGGTCCACGACGTCGACGTGCAGATCCGCTACGTGCCACTCGGCCCGTCTTTCAAGCTCTATCTGCTCAACCGTGTCGAAGTCCTGCACGGTATGTACGAAGTGATCGAGCGTCAGATGGAGCTGGATTCCGGCGAGGTCGTCTCGGCCCTTGATGTGCTGGGGCTGGGTGCCGTGCTGACCCACCATGTGAAGGACGCCGATCCCGACTCGCCCGGCTCGGTGTTCGTCGACAGCATGCAGGCCTGGTTCGACTCGGTGTGGGATCGGTTGGCCGTTCCCGAGTGATGGGCACTCAGCGCGATGTACAAATCAGGTCGTCGATATTTCGGGGACGCGGCAATGCGCTAACGTGCCCGCCACCTCCGGTGAGCAACAGCTCCGGTTCATGCGTAGACATTGCCAGCATCACGCCAGTCCCAAGTGACCAGGTGCAGAAGAGTGGCAAACCACCCGTTGTGACCGCTCGGCTGTGATTCTGGTCGTTCCGTGTATCACTCTGCAGTCAGCCGTTCGTCTTCGGAGCGTGAGCGCTCCCTGTGCCGCACAACTCGCAGACACCACAGCCATAACGGCGATGCGAGTGCACCAACTGCGCCGCCACCGAAGGCACGTCCGCCGCTCCCCAGGTTCCTAGGCCTGCACGGGGAGCGGCGGAGCCATCAGACAGTCCCTGACAGGAGATCTCGCCCGATGAACCACCAGCATGCCACGCCTCGCAAAACCCGCCGCCCCACATCGCGCAGGCGCGCCCGTCGGTTGTTGCGGCATGTCGTCACGGCGGCCATCGGCGCCGCGCTCATGCTGACCATCCTCGGCCATGGCGGTTCCGAGCGCGACGTCGCGCTCGTGGCCGGCGCTTCCACCACGCCTACGGGGGCGGCGACGAGTAGTGGTCGACCAGCTGAAGCAGTGCAGAGCGAGGCGCTGAGCACCACGAATGTGCTGTCCGGCTTCGGTTTGGTGATCGCCGTTGCCGGGATATTGATCATTGGCCGACGGCGCAGGCGCGACATCGACAACGGAGATCTGCAGGAAACTCGTGCGATGCTGCGCGATCTCGCGGTCGAAGCGCGGCGCCTCGCACGTCTTGAGGGCGCAGCGGCGTTGCTGGAGCTCCGCCGGCTGCAAGGGCACATCCCATACGTCGAGCACGCCACCGCGCAGCACAGTGGGGCGCTGAAAGAGCGGCTCGAGGATGTCCAGGCCAGGATGGCGGATGTACTGGCTCACCCCGTGGAGATCACCACGGCCGAGGGCTTCCTCATCGCGGCGGGTTCGGTGGCCGATGTTCCTCCGCAGTGGCGCGTCGGCAACATCGCCGACCAGGTCCGCCGTCAGACCCGAGCGATCGACCAACTCGTCCGGGCCATCGACGACGCCGACGCGGAAGCCAGGAACCGACGCACCTGAAGCGACGATGCTCCGCTCTAGCGGCGGTCACCCAGCGTGACAAGGATCTGCGGTCGTCGATATTTCGCTGACACGGCAATGCGCTAGCATGCCCGCCATCTCCGCTGAACAACACCTCCGGTTCATGCGTACGAGATGGCAAAAAATACGCCAGTCCTGAGCTGCCAGGTGCAGAAGAGTGTCAAACCACCCGTTGTGACCGCTCGACTGTGATTCTGGTCGTTTCGTGTATCACTCTGCGGTTAGCGCAGCTGTTTCGCCATCTGTCGAGCCAATGCCCCGGAGGGTCAGTGGGTGCACCGCCTGTCCCTGTTGTCACTGCCGGGACGCACGCCAACGCGGTGCGGTCCGCGGACACCTACCAGGCGTTCGTGGCGCGCGCGGGGACATTGGGCCAGGCGAGCAACGGCTTCCACAATCAGAACTACGTGCTGCCGCTGACGGCCCCCATTGCACGGTTGCTGAATCGTAATCCCAAGACTTCCGTCACTGTGCGTATTCGGCGTGCCGACGCGCTGCCCGTGGTGATCAGGACCTGGAACAACGAGGCGGAGATCCTCCGGGCCATCAGGGGCGTGCTGCCCAATGTGCCGGAATGTCTGTTCCAAGGGGACGGATTTGCCATCCACAGTTATGTGGAAGGCGTCCCCCTTTCGAGTGTCTGCGGGAACGGCAAGCCCGTCGACACCCTTCTCGTGAAGGCGCTGGCCGACCTCCTCGCGGGGATGACGCAGGTGCGCCTGGCGGATCTGCCGCCTCTGCCGTCGATCTGGCCGCGGGACCACACGGACAGTCAGGGCTTCCTGCGGACGCTCGCGAAGTCGGCGAACTCCCAGATCAGGCAGCCCAACTGGCCTGGCTTCGGAGCTCTGTTCGCGGCGCTCGGCATCCCGGAAGACGCCCTGATCCGGTTGGCCGAGCGGGTGCCGGCCATGGCGGCGCGTCCCTACAGCCTGCTCCACGCGGACCTGCACCGCGACAACCTGATCTTGTCGTACGCCGACGACTCGCCGCTCATCTGCGTGGACTGGGAGTTGGCCACCTACGGCGATCCCCTGCACGATCTCGCGACGCACCTGGTCCGGATGCAGTACCCCACCCACCAGTGGGACGAGGTCGTGAACGCCTGGGCGGACGCCATGGAGCGGGTCCGGCCCGCCGCCGTGAACGGTGCGGTCAAGGACCTGCGTCACTACGTCGCCTTCGAGCGGGCGCAGTCCGTCTATCCCGACGTGATGCGCGCGGCACAGACCTTGCAGGGCCCGATCGACCAGAAGGGCCTGGACGCGGCGACGCAGGAGGTGCGGCGCGCCCTGGAGGCCGCAGCGGAGCCGCTGCGACTGGCGAATGTGCCGAGCGAGCGCGCGATCGAGCAGATCCTCTTCCGGTGGCGGGCCTCCCGCACCGGCGGTGGCCTGGGTCTGTATGCCACGGGTGCCGACTGGCACCGTGACGAGCGGGTGCTCGAGCGGCCCGACTTCCCCGAGCAGGCGGTGAGCGACGCGCTTCGGGCGGAGGGCGCGGCCTTCGGCAGCAGCGTGTTCAAGGGGACCGCGCACGTCAACACGGTGGTCAGCGTGCCGGACGTCGACTCCTGCGTCGTCGTGAGACGCGTCGTGCCCGGTGTGCGGCGGCGCGAGCGGGGCTTTCTCAGCGAGCACGCGGTACTGGGTGCCATCGAGAAGTCGGGTGTCGAGGTGGCGGCCCCCAGAATCCTGGCGCTGGGCTGGAGCCATGACGGGGCCCGCTTCGCCATCCACACCTACGCCGGGCCCAGTCATGCCTACCGGCCGCCTGACCACCCGGTGAACGGTCTGCTGCCGCGTGAGGCGGACCGGCTCGTCGACCAGCTCTGTGCGCTGACGAAGGTCGACTACCTTCAGGTCGACCCGCTCGCGGGCCAGGGGCGGTTCTACGGCTGGCTGAGCGATCAGCTGGTGTCTCTGGTACGGGAGTTGCCGAAGGAATCGCAGCAACTGGCCCGTGTTCTCGGGCTGCCCGGTGCCGACCTGCTGGCTCAGATCCTGGCGCGCCACACGGTCAGCCACCGGACACCTGCCCTGCTGCACGGCGACCTGAACCCCTGGAACCTCGTCCGCCGCGACGACGACCTGGCGCTGACCATCATCGACTGGGAGATGGCGATGGTCGGCGATCCCCTCTACGACCTCGTCCGGCACATGCACCTCACTCCGACCCGGCCGGAGATCCGTGACCGGATGTTCCACCGCTGGCAGCGGCGGCTGCCCTCCGAGTACACCGTCGACTGGGCGAAGGACTGGCGGGTCTACCGCTGGATCGAGATCGTGCGGTCCGCGTATGTGGACCTCGACCGCCTGGTCACCGGAGCAAGCCTGGACGCCCCCAACGTACGGCGGGCCGTGGACTCGTACGCGATGACCCTCGCGGCGGCCACCGGATCGCTGGGCCTGCCGGTCCGCCCGGCGGCGAACCCCTATCTTGCCCGCGCCCTTGCATGAGGGGACCATGCATGAGGGGAGCATGACACGCATGGAAGGCGTGTCACATAGGGGCTGGTGACTCCCTCGTGCATGGTCGGCTCGGAGGGGGGCAGTCGTGCCGGAACGGGGGACGGGACCGGACGCTGGGCTGGGGCGTTGGTTCAGGCGTCAACAGGAGCGCTGGGAACCCGTGGTGACCCGGGTCCTGTTGCTCGGAATCTTCGCCACCGGGCTGATCGGGCAGTTCGTCAAGCCGGTCGGTGATGCGCTGCAAGGAAAGGTGTACCTCGGCGGCGCGCTGCTGAGCCTGGTCGGATACGTGCTGTACGACCAGGTGAAGGAACTGAGCTCGTCCGTCAGGGCTCCGGCTCGCGCCCTGGTGAACTCCGCCGAGCTCGGCAGCTTCGTCAGCGAGGCCTTCCATGCCCGGAAGGTCGAGATCAGTTTTCTCGGCTATACGGGCGAGACCCTGTACAACGCCCTCTACCACCGCCTTGAGGATCTCTTCTACAACCAGGGGCCCACCCGGAAGGTCTCGATCCGCATGATGGTGCCGGACTTCGGGGTGCCGATGCTCGTGCCCTCCAAGGTCGGCGCCGAAGGGAAGCCCGAGGACGACGAAGCCTTCCGCAGGCGCATCGAGCAGCGGTGCAGTGAGTACGACGACATGCTCTCCGATCTGGCAGCGCGGCTCACCGGAACCGGCCGGATGGTCGTCGAGTGCGAGTACCGCCTCTACCCCGGCATTCCGCGTGACAAGATCTGCATCTTCAACCGCAAGCAGGTTCTCCACGGCCTGTACGACCTGTCCGCGCGGATGCACTACATGGGCAACGAGTACTTCGATCCGAAGGGCTACAAGACCGACCTCAACGTGTGGTCCCAGGACGGCGCCGCTGCCGCCGAAGAGGCCGTCACCACGTGGAACAAGCACTTCGACGACTTGTGGGAGCTGGCGCCGGTGGCACAGTGGCGGCGGAATACGGCAGCGTGATCGTCCGCCCCTGCGCCGGCGCGCAGTGCGTACTCTCAGGGGCATGACTGAGATCGGCCTCCGTGAGCGCAAGAAGCAGAAGATGTACGAGCGCGTGTCCGAGGTCGCGATCCGGCTGTTCATGGAGAAGGGGTTCGACGCCGTCTCGGTCGCCGAGGTCGCCGCTGCGGCGGAGATCTCCAAGCCGACCCTCTTCCGGTACTTCCCGGCCAAGGAGGACCTCGTCCTGTATCGGATCGCCGATCATGAGGACGAGGCGGCCCGCGTCGTGGCCGGTCAGGCCGCGCCGCTCGATGCCCTTCGGCGCGCCTTCCTCGACGGGCTGGAGCGGTGCGATCCGGTCACCGGGCTCAACGACCATCCCGAGGTCATGGCCTTTCACCGCCTGCTGTACGGATCCCCTGCCCTGGTCGCCCGCGCCCACATCCACCTCGAGCGCTCCGAGCTCGCGCTCGCCGAAGCCCTCGGCGGCGATCTGCAGGCGCGGCTGGCGGCCGGGCAGGTCATCGCCGTACAGCGGATCCTCGGGCAGGAGAACTGGCGGCGGATCGCGGCAGGGGAGCGGGTCGCGGACGTGAAGCCCGATGCCGTGGCCGCTGCCGAGCGGGCGTTTGCGCAGCTCGCGGCGGGACTGCCCCAGCTGACACAGTAGAGACAAGGTAATAAATTTAACTCGGTAACGTTATTCCTGTATGCTCGCCGGAATGACGTCACCCGACCCTGCCCTCCAGGACGCCCTCCACCACGAACGCACCCACCACAACCGCTGCCGCACCGCCCTCGCCGCCATGGTCGACGGCGCTCAGGAGCAGGTCGTCACCGGCGAGGACGTCTCCGCCTCCGGTGCCGACGCCGAAGTGCTCGGGTACCAGCTGCGCAGCCAGGCGAAGCAGATGCGTGAACTTCCCGAAGGGCCTTTGTTCTTCGGGCGGTTGGACTTCGCGGACGGCGCCGGTGACCACTCCGGGCAGAGCTACCACCTCGGGCGGCTCCGGATCAGCGAGCACCCCGCCGCCCCGCCCCTCGTGGTCGACTGGCGGGCGCCCGTCTCCCGCGCCTTCTACCAGGCGAGCGCCGGCGACCCGCAGGGCGTCGCGGTCCGGCGCCGGTTCGGCTGGGCTCCCGGCAGCCATGGCGACTCCGCCGACCTCACCGGTCTCGAGGACGAGCACCTCGACCGGGGCGAGTCCCGGGCGAGCGACATCGTCGCCCGGGAGATCGAACGGCCCCGCGTCGGCCCCATGCGGGACATCGCGGCGACCATCCAGCCCGAGCAGGACGATCTCGTACGAGGAGACCTGGGCGTTTCCCTGTGCGTGCAGGGCGCTCCCGGCACCGGCAAGACCGCGGTCGGGCTGCACCGGGCCGCCTACCTCCTCTACACCCACCCGCAGCGGATCAAGCGCGGCGGACTGCTCATCCTCGGACCCAACCGGACCTTCCTCTCCTACATCTCCCAGGTGCTCCCCGCCCTCGGCGAGACCGGCGTAGGGCAGTCGACCCTCCAGGAGGAGATCGCCGCGCACCCGGTCAGGGGGACCGACAGCGAGCGGGCCGCCGTCGTCAAGCACGACGCCCGGATGGCGGAGGTGCTGCGCCGGGCGCTGTACGCCCGTGTCTCCAGCGACGGGGTCGAGCCCCTTTCCGTGGACGACGGTTCGTACCGGTGGCGGGTCGGGACCGGTGAACTCGTGCGGATCGTCGAGGGTGTGCTGGCCGAGGAGCCGCCGTACGGGATCGGGCGGGAACGGGTGCGGATGCGAGTCGTACGGAGTATCCAGCTGCAGGCCGAGCGGCGGGCCGGGCCGCAGTCGAACGCCTGGGTGCAGAGGATCTCGCGGGCGCGGGTGGTCGGGGCGTATGTCGACGCCGTGTGGCCGCGGGTGCGGCCCGAGGAGGTCGTCGCCCAACTGCTCATGGAGGAAGGGGTGTTGGCCGTCGCCGCCGACGGGCTGCTGGACGCCGACGAGCAGCGGGCACTGCTGTGGGCCAGGCCCCCGCGGTCGTGGAAGTCGGCTCGCTGGTCGGCCGCCGACCTGGTGCTCCTCGACGAGGTCTCCGGGCTCGTCGAGCACCCCGAGGGGTACGGCCATGTCGTCGTCGACGAGGCGCAGGACCTCTCCCCGATGGAGTGCCGGGCCATCGCGCGGCGCGCACCCTTCGGGTCGCTCACCGTGCTCGGCGACCTGGCACAGGGGACCACGCCCTGGGCGGCGCGGTCCTGGGACACGGTCCTGCGGCACCTGGGGAAACCGGACGCGGCCGTGGTGCCGCTGACGACCGGGTTCCGGGTGCCCCGGGCCGTCGTCACGCTCGCCAACCGGCTGCTGGAGCGACTGGACGTGGACGTTCCGGCGGGGCGGTCCCTGCGCAGGGACGGCGAGTTGAGGGTGCGGGAGGCGGGAGCCGATCTGCCGGGTGCGGTCGTGGACGCCGTACGCGATGCGCTCGGTCATGAGGGATCGGTCGGGGTCGTCGCCGCCGACGCCGACGTGGACCGGGTGACGCAGGCGCTCGGCGCGGCCGGGATCAGGACCGCGGGACCGGACGAGCTGGGCGCCCGCGTGACCGTCGTACCGGCGGCGCTCGTCAAGGGACTCGAGTACGACCATGTCGTCGCCGTCGAGCCCGCGGCGATCGCGGAGGCGGAGGCGCGCGGGCTGCACCGGCTGTACGTCGTGCTGACCCGGGCCGTCTCGCGGCTGGAGGTGGTGCACGGGCGGCCGCTCCCGTTCTAGCCCGAAGGGCCGAGCCGGCAGCGGCCGCCCGCGGGTCAGGCCGTCGCGTCCAGGAGGGGGATCAACTCCTGCTCCTCGTACGTCAGATGGGCTTCGAGGTCGAGGGTGAGGCGCTCGACCTCGGCGCGTGCCGCGGCCGGGTCCTCGTCGGCCAGCGTGCGGCGCAACTCCGCCACCAGGGCAGCGATCTGCTCGTGCTCCTCGCCCAGGCGCCTGAGCACCGGGTTCGCCTCGGGGTGACGGTCGGCGAGGAACGGGAACATCATCGTGTCCTCGCCGGTGTGGTGGTTGTGCAGCCCCTGGCAGAAGGTCAGGCAGTTGACGCGCAGCTGGGCGCCGAGGGTGCCGTTTCCGGCCGCCATCTCGTTGCGGATCAGGGCGAGTTCACGGCGGAAGGCGTCGTGCACCACCTTGATCGCCTCGCCCGGCGAGGAGGCGTTGATCTTCCCCGGGCCGCCGTTCGTGATCGCGTGCAGGGCGACCACCGGGATGATCCGCTCGGTCTTCTTCTGGTACTCCGCCCAGCCGGGGTCCGCCTCCACCGCCCGCGCCCAGGCCTGTTCCCGTTCCTCGCCGGCCAGTACGACGGCCTGCGCCTCGTACGTGAACACGCCGCTCTCCACGGTGACTTGGGGATGGGCGAGGAGGTTGTGGTACCAGTCCGGGTGCTTGGGGGAGCCGGCCGCGGAGGCGATGACCAGGACGTGTTCGCCGCCGTCGGGGAGGTAGCCGACGGGAGTGGTGTGCGGGGTGCCGGTGCGGGCGCCGGTGGTGGTCAGCAGGAGCAGCCGGCCACCCTCGAAGGGGCCGCCGACGCGGCCGTGGTGGGCGCGGAACTCGTCGATGACCTGCTGATTGAAGTCGATGAACTTCTTGTTGTCGTCGTTGGGCATTCTCTTCTTTCTCTGCAGCTGGTGTCTTCCGAAGGATTCGAAGGCGGCGCAGAGAAACAGGCGGACTCCTGGCCCGCCGCGACCTCACTCAGAGGCCGGGCACCCAACTCGCTCACGGCACAAGGCCGACCCGGCAGTCATGCACCGGACGATAACGTCCGACGTATGACTGATGCCACCGAGTTCCGGACCATCCCCACCACCACCCTCGCCGACCTCCTGGGCCGCGGACAGGTCATGGACATCGGGATCCGCCCCCTGTGGGGACCGCACGGGCGGGTGGCCGGACCGGCCTTCACCGTCAGCTGCCCGCCCGGCGACAACCTGATGCTGCACGCCGCCATCCACCGCGCCGAGCCCGGATCGGTCGTCGTCGCGGAGTCCGGGGACCTGGACTGGGCGCTCGCGGGCGGCAACGTCTGCGCCGTCGCCCAGCGGCGCGGCGTCGCGGCCTTCGTGCTGGACGGACTGATCCGCGATCTCGCCGAGGTGCGCGAGGCACGGTTCCCGGTGTTCGCCCGGGGTGTCATCCCGATCCCGGGCGCCAAGTCGGTCGTAAGGCCGCTGGGCGAGCCGGTGACCTGCGGTGGCGTACGGGTCGAGGCGGGCGACATCGTCGTGGCCGACGAGGAGGGCGTCGTCGCCGTGCCAGCCGCCCGCCGCGACGAGGTGCTCACGGCGGCCCGGGCCAAGCTCGCCAAGGAGGCCGACGAGTCGCTGGACGCATGGGAGGCGGCGCACCGGGCGCGCATCGACAAGATCCTGGCGGAGCAGGGTTTCGAGGGCTGATGCTGCTCTTCCTCGACATCGACGGCACGTTGATCCCCTTCGGCTCGGCGCACCCGTACCCCTCGTACGAGCCGCGCTTTCCGTTGCCGCAGGCGGCGGTCGCCGGCCAGCCGCTGCTGAACCGCATCGACCCCGCGCTCGGCGCGCGGCTGGCGGCGCTGGACTGCGAGCTGGTGTGGGCGACGACCTGGCCGACTGACGACGCGAACGTGTGTGTCGCGCCCTGGCTCGGCCTGCCCCCGCTGCCGTCGGTGGACTGGCCGGACGAGGACGAGCCGCCGACGCCGCTGCACTGGAAGACCCGGCCGCTCGTGGCCTGGGCGGACGGCCGTCCCTTCGTCTGGGTCGACGACGAGATCAC
>Ga0105246_10001066_pt1 | contig 15839 bp, 17 predicted proteins | sample KBSM64metaG_FD_99694 | JGI IMG/M metagenome (GOLD analysis project Ga0105246, IMG submission 99694) | Miscanthus rhizosphere microbial communities from Kellogg Biological Station, Michigan, USA - KBS M6-4 metaG | ecosystem: Host-associated > Plants > Roots > Rhizosphere > Soil | place...
ACATTAACGCATCCTGCTCTTCCCGGATGCAGTAGGGCGGGATTCCACTCGGTCAATTTTCCAAGCAAAGAGTAATCCCGTTCTGAAATCTGTATTACCCCATGGACTTGCTAACGCTTATGGCTGGCGCTTTTACAATTCACTCAGTCCGTTATGGTCTGACATATTTTCAGGCAAGGAATGATATCCATAGTGACTACCTGCACCCCGGAAGCCAGCGCACTGGGGTAAGTCTGACTATTCACCTCTGTTGCGTGGTGATTATTAATGAAAACTAAGGCCATCACCAAGATCCGCATGTCTTTCCAGACTTTAGTAACGCTCAGGACGCCAGTTAAAACCAGAAATTGCACATCAGTAAGCTAATGTTTTGCATTAATGCCCTTTTTTCGGTCAGCAGCTGAACATCATTATCAGAATGATGGTCACTATTGCCGTTCAGACTATCCGTCAGAGTATGAATCTCCACCACATACTATTGCCTGTGCTTTACTGCTAATAATCAAAAAGAATTTTCTCCGCTTAACGATAATCAATTTGAATGCATTATTTAGACTGATAACAGACTATGGCAATGACACACGCGACGTTTTCTACTGTTTATGTAATAAAAAAGACTCCCCTTAATTGTTAAGGAGAGTCTGACTACTAACGGTAGTGATTAATCAATTTGTTTCCAGAGGCTTGCCACAGCATCAGGCGTCCAGTGTGAGTATGAATAGTGCGATTGAAGGCAGCGATACTTCTTACCATCATAAGTCACTTCATCTCCTGCCTTATAATGCAGCTCTGATTGCCAATGACCTGTAGGGGTAACTGCGCTGTCATGGGTTGTCACTCTAAGCGTTGAACTTGCCTCAGATTGATGCCCATTTGCATCTTCTGCAATGACAAAATATCGGTAGGTTTTGCCAGGCTGAAGATTACTGTCTTTAAACTCTGCACCTTTAACCGTTGCGAGACTGCTTCCATCTCGTGAAATATGGTATTTCACTGCCTTATCTACTTCACGCCAGGTTAATGTCAGGCTGGTTTCGCCCACGTCACTGGCAGCCAGTCCAGTTGGTGCATCTGGCCTTGCAGGATCTACCTGAACGGTCTCAACCTCAATCTCTGCGCTACTTTCAGAAACGTTATTTGCCGCGTCAAAAGCCTGAACTTTATATCGATAAGTCACGCCACCTGTTTTAATAGCATTATCTGTCCATTGTGGATTAGGGCTGGTCGCTTTCAACGTTCCGTTTCGATAGATTTTGTAGCCTGAAACGCCGACGTTGTCTTCAGAAGGCTGCCATCCCAGTGTGACTGCTTGCGCAGTATTATTTTTAACAAATAATCCCTCAGGGGTGGAAGGCGCTTGTGTATCCTGTGTTGGTTGAGCGTCTGTTTTTGCCTGTGTACTGATGCTCTGTGAAATGTTTCCTGCCACATCAATGGCACTCACAGAGTATTGATATTCCGTATCAGGCTTGAGGTTATTATCGAGATAGGTGAGTGCGCTTACCGTGCTCACGAGCGCACCATTTCGCATTACTTGGTATTGGATATCACCGGGTTTGTTATCTGTTGACGCACTCCAGTTAAGTTTAACACTGGTAACGGATGCCTGTGCTTCAAGGTTACCTGGTGCCGATGGCGGGGTGCGGTCTTCTTCGGGAGTTACACTGCCATCGTTAATCAATTGAGTGTATGCCTTACGGAACTGGCCATCGAAAGGCACGCCCGCCATATTTTTCCCTTCATCCCAGTTGATGGACCAGGTCATCACGCCTTTGAGAGGCAAGTTTTCTTTTGCCAAGGTATCAAACACGCGATAAACAACCTGAGGATCTTTCACCATACCATTGGCTGCAGCAGAGTGGCTGCTGGGCAGTCCGAGAACTAACTTATCAGACGGGATCTTAACGGCGAAGTTTTTATATTTCCCTGTGATGAGATCCTTGCTCAGATAGTAGAGGAATTCATATTTTTTGCTGTCATTGTTTTGCGCATAGTTTACCCAGTAGCCATCCTGTTCCGGGTTGTCAGGCTGAATACCAATAACTGCGCCAGCCTGATTATAAAGTTGAGGAGCAATAAAATCGTATATGCCCTCGAGGTTGTTGATATAAGGTGCATAAAGGGGAGTTTGGTTCATCAAATTAGGGAATTCTGGTGCCATACTGATGATGAAGTGCTTACCCTGGGTTTGATAATGGTTTCGCACCATTTTAAGGGCAGCGGGAATTACGGTCTTATTATCAGCTTTATTGATAGCACCTTGCTCAAGGTCGATATCCAGACCATCAAATCCATAGGTATCCACCAGACGGATAATTTCATTACTCAGCTTAATTTCATCGCCTCGGTGGAATTCGATGTGCGCATCGGCACCGCCAAGAGATATCAGTACAGCTCGGCCCTGAGCATTGAGTTGCGCGATTTCTTCACGAAAACTCTTATCATCGCCATAATAAGGCCTGAAAGTAGGGAAATTATCGCCTTCAAGCACCTTCATAAAGGAGACAACGACAACATTATAGTCTTTTGGCGTTTCCTGCAGTTTCGAGGCTGTCGGGTATCCTCCTTCATAATCGTAAGACACCCCCTGGTCCCAGTTGTGCCAGTATCCAACCATTATTTTTTTACCCTGAATACTTGGCATTAAATCGGCATTATCAGCCGCAATTGCCGACGACGCACAAGCCCCGCTAATTAAGCATCCTAGTAGCGCATGTTTGAAAATTGATCTTGTATGAAGTTTTGCCTTCATGGGTTTCCTCGGAGATGTATTATTGAAATAGAATCGTATATTTCATCAAGGCTAATTTTTTTTGGGTGAAATACATAGAGGAATTCAAAGCGAAGGTATTAGATTGTTCTTGTATGTCACCCGAAGCATCCCGAGGGTTTTACTGAAAAATCTTGCGTGAGTGAGTGGGGGAGGGGGTGAAGCACTAAATCGTAGGCGGGCGGTCATATTATGATGCAAGGTGTTAATTTATTAAAAATTCACAATATCTACTGCTATTAATTCTGATAAATATGACTATGGTCATTTGTCTCGCCACATGGATACATAAATGTTAATATCAGGGACCAGCCTGATGCCCATATTTATGGATATGTCATATATATACTGATTTATCAGGAACAAGGCTCTATTCTTGCGCATGGTAACTGTCGTCATGTTGTCAGCAGTACGGCGATATGCTGCCCTGCAAAGCATAATATCGATGACGCTTCTGCATAAGTATGCGTTCTGCTTTAAATGGCCACGCCTGGGACCACTACTCTTTGACCCGGCCATGTTTACTTTCGAAAAGTGGACTGACTGATTTTATAAAGTAGCAGTCCATTCTAAGTAAGGCTATTTGCATTCTGAGGTAGGATCGCATATTCAATCTGGGGTGGTGACTCCAATTAGTAGAACATGTATTTCTCAATAAAACTGCCAATGACTTTTTCATGGACTTCCACAGAACGTGAAAAGCAGATTGTTTTACGAGCCAGACGCTTAATGCGGGTGTGGAGCGTCAGGTTATTACGCTCAATGCGTTGCGTAAAAATCTTGCCCGTCAGATGCTTATCTTTCGGGACCTCTCTGGCATAACTCCCCCAGTCGTCGCTGGTTATCATCCCAACAGTGAAAGGGGTCAGTAGCCTCAGGAGTTCACGGCAGGTTTCATCGGTGCGGGGACCAAAGGTCCAGGCCAGTACACCACCATTTTTGGTGTTATATGCATACCAGAGCCAGTGTTGCCGGGCTTTACTGCCGACAAAGCTCCATTGCTCATCAAGTTCACAGATGAGAGCCACATCAGCATGAGCAACCGGAGATGTTGTTACCCGTCGTGGCGAGAGTTTTTTAAAGTGCGAATGACGGTGTTTATGCCAATTTTCAGCGTCCGGGCGGTATCGCGAACACCGGCACCATTGAAAGCCATTTCGGTGTTCAGCTCTTTCACGCCGGGCTTACGGGCTTCGTAAGCGTAAGTGAGCTGAAAGACCCGATGGCAGTCACGACAGCGAAACCTGTCATGTCCTTTAGGATTCGGCCCATGGCGGTAAACCTGAGCAGAGTTGCAACGGGGACAATGAACATTAACGCTGGCCATGAAAGCACCTCAAAGCCGGGCATTATACATCAAATTCAACTAATTAGAGACACTACCGTTTTTTCGATGGCTGTAATCACTCAATTTCTTACCAACGGTGTGATATTTTCAGGCATGATGATCATGCCAGTATTTTTGATTCGCGGTTGCAGTTTCACGGAGAGCCAAATGGGATGGCTCTTGTTGCCACTTGGACTGGGGATGATCTCTGTAAATCCACTGATGGGAATGTTAGTCCAGCGCTTTGGCACACGAAAAGTTTCTATTGCAGGCGCGCTAGTGAGTTTAATGGGCACTCTGCCGTTTATCTACATGGCCTCGACTTACCACTTTTCGGCAACCTCTTTGATGCCAAAATTTGCAACTGCTTTTGAAAATCTGGTCTGTACTAAAGACACAATAAATCTGCTTCTTGCTCATAGCGGACATGTAACTCGCTTGCCGATGGTTGAGATCTGCCTTTTATGGCATGAGCTGAGCACTACGGCTAAGAACTGCCGCAATAAAAAATATTACTCTTAACATCCGTGTCATTGGTTCTAAAACACAGGCTGTTTTGTGATCAATATTTCAATATCAAACTTAAGTTCTTATGTAGCCGGCAAATTTTCAAACGCTTTGCCGGAATGAAGTACGCCGTAGCACCAGTGGGTCAGCTTTCGCATAACAGCCCCGATTGCCACCATTTTAGGTTTGCCACGCAGGCACAAATCTTCATAAAAGTTGCGCATTAATCAAGGTAACGAAAAAGCCCCTTTCGGGGCAGCGGATTATTTGACGTGTGATACTGCAAGTTGAATGGCGGGGATATAACTAGCCGGGAGTTGGCCGATAATGGGTGATGTGAAAGGTGGCTTTCCAGGCCTTGGTGAGTGAATCTCAAACCATTCATCATCGTAGGGCACGTTTGCTATACGGCTCACATCAAACTTGGTGTCATAAGACAGGCCGGTTTGTAGAAAATCCGGATCCGTCTTTTTGACTACAAATTCTGTCGGATACAAGTTTTCGGTCTTCTGGCTAGTACCAAACACCAACTTAACGCGATGGTAAGCTGGTGACACTTCTTTCACTATGGCCGGGCGCGCATACGGGCCCGGCTGGCCTACGGTGTATGGAAATTTCACCCAAACGATACTCCCTACCGCTAGTAATGGGTGAAACTGAGTAGGGCCATTATTGTTATTGGAAGCCATTCAAGCATTCCCTCCATCAAAAGAGTTTTTCGGTGAAACTCTCCTCCGGTATATCCGCTGCCTTACTGACTTCGTTTATACGCTGGATTTGAGCATCTGTTAGCGGCCCATCATCCGGTTCGTAATATGGCAAATATTCATTCGCCAAATTCCGCAGTGCCAGATGTGTAAGCTCGGTTTTGCTCAGGCCGGTCTCTTGCATCAATTTGTCCAGCGTTACTGCGCTGACACCCGTAGGGGTATCCTTGCTACGTAATCTAAACAAAAAGCTGTTAGCTTTGTTTTCGGCGTTGAGATTCATAGATTTTTTCTCTTTTTCGGTTCCTTTTTATATATGCACTCAGTGAGTTAGCTAGCCGCTGGAAAAAGGCAAAACAACTACGGCGCTATTAGTCCACTGATACAGTTTGTGCACGCATCTGCGCGCTGACTAATGTCGTACAGTTTCTCCTATGGCATCTGGTCTCCTATTGTAGTGGCTAATGTTGGGATGATATCAAATCTATATCACTTGTAAACCTACTGGATATACATTTTATATATTTTGTGCGAAGTGCCACCAGTTTTTGGGGCCTGAGGAACAACGATACGGGAACGTAGGGTAAACGTGTGAGCGGTAAAGCGGCTAAACGTGCTCTGGCGCAGTGGATGTCATTGCATCCCACCAACGTGACCCAGAAGGTGCAGTTCATTATGGAGCACTTCACCAAGAACGTCGCGCACCGGCTGAATGGCAAAGCTAAAGCCATGGTGGTTACCAGCTCCCGCGCCGCTGCAATTCGATACAAAAAGGCTTTTGACCGCTATATCGAACAGCATAGCGAATACGGCTTTATCCACTCACTGGTGGCCTTCTCCGGCAAGATGACTGGCAAGCAGGTTATGCACCAGGATGATGATGAGTTCAAACACGATGTATTTATCGCTGATTAAAATGAGGAGTTCACCGAGCAAAGCATGAACCCGGACGTGCAGGGGCAGGATTTGCGTTTTGCCTTTGACCGCCATGAATACCGGGTGATGCTGGTAGCGGATAAGTTCCAGACCGGCTTTGACCAGCCAAAGCTGGTCGCGATGTATGTCGATAAGAAGATCGCCAACCATGTGGAAATCGTTCAGACCTTCGCCCGCCTGAACCGGATGGCACCGGGCAAGGATGAAGTCTTTATCATCGATTTTGTGAACGACCCGGATAATGTGCGTAAAGCCTTTGAGACGTATGATCAGGGTGCACATATTGATGAAGTTCAGGACCTCAACGTGGTCTATGAAATCAAAGAGCGCTTGGACGAGCATAGTCTGTATGACGAGAAGGATATGGCTGCGTTCAAGGAAGCCAGATTCAAGACCATCCGCGATATTACCCATACCAAATCGCCACAGCATAAGGCGCTGTACGTTGCTACCAGTGGGGCAACGACCTTGTACAACGACAAGATGAAAATGCTTCGCGATGCCATGGCAAAGTGGGAAGCCGCCTTTGAGAAGGCTTACTCCAGGGAAGATGAAGCAGGCATGAGGTCGGCTGACCATCATCAAGATGAATACGCCGAGCAAATCAAGATGCTAATGGGTTTCAGGTCGGACTTGGGGCGCTTCTGCCGCACTTACTCATATATCGCCCAACTGATTGATTTTGGTGATCCAGAACTGGAGAATTTCGCTGCCTTCGCCAAGCTACTGCAAAAACGTCTGCTACATGAAGCCCCGGAAACAGTGGACTTGACGGGGCTGGTGCTCACTGGATTTGATATTAATGCCCGCCGGGACGATGCAGAGGACGAAGGTGAAGTCCCTGTACTGCAACCGGCAGGGGCAGGCGGTGGCGGCGCGGCAGGTGACAAGCCGAAATTCGTCAAAGAGATTATTGATCGGCTTAACAGTCTGTTTGGTGAGGCAACGCCCATCCAAGATCAGATCGCATTCGTTAATCAGATCTCGTCGATTACTGGTGAAAGCGATGTTGTCATGGCGCAGGTGGAGAGCAATACCCGCGAGCAAGCCATGAAAGGCAACTTGCCAGGAGCCGTTCAGCAAGCTGTTGTGCGCGCCTTGTCCAGCCACCAGAAACTGGCCACCCAGGTACTCAAGTCTGATCGTCAGGGCATGGCCTCGTTGATTGACGTGGTATATGAGGTGCTGCGCGAAGGCAAAGATATCAACCTGGACATGGATTGAGCCGATGCTTGACCTGCTGAATTTACCGGGTGTCAAACCGGTGGGCATGTACAAAGAGAGCAAGGCACTCATCATTGTTGCCGTAACAGAAATGGTCGAAGTACCTCTGTGTGAGGGCTGCAATATCCCCATGCATAAGCACGGTACGCGCAAGAACAAATTTTCGGACACCCCGTTGTACATGGGGCCGGTTCGCCTTGAAGTTCAGCGCCCCCGTTTTCGCTGTGAGTCGTGTGGCAAAATGGCCATGCCAGAGTTGAGTTTTCTTGATGACAAACGCCGTGCTACCAAAAGACTGGTCGATGTGATCCGGTAACAGTGCCTGGGGACGACTTTCCGTGCTCTGGCAGAGCAAACTGGTGTGGCAGTGAATACCGTCAAGAATATTGCCCATGATTTGATCAGCGAGCTATCTCAAACCGTTCGCTATGAAACACCGGTCATTATGGGGATTGATGAAGTCAATCTGGCTGGTGACTATGGTTGCGTTATCACCAATCTGGCGACCAATAATGTCTTTGATATGCTGGAGTACTGCACCCAAGAACACCTGAAGCCGTTCTTCAAAGACTTGCCGGACGGAGACAAGGTGGAGTGGGTGTGTACGGATATGTGGCGGCCCTTTAAACGCTCTTTTGCCCAGTACCTTCCCAACGCCAAACTGGTAATCGATAAGTTTCACTTCGTCAAGATGGCCTCTGAGGCGCTGGAAGAGGAACGGAAGAAGTACCAAGCCCAGCTCGGTAAGGATCCGCGCATTTATGTCAAGAAGTCCATTCACTGGCTCACTTTGAAACGGCCTGACAACCTGACATCCCCAGAGCAAAAAGCGCTAGAAATAGTTCGTCAGGAGATACCTGAACTTGCGGTAGCCTATGACTTCAAAGAAGCCTTCTTCGGCATTTACGACGAACCTGACAAGCAAAACGCTCAGAAGGCTTTCGAAGCCTGGGAGAACAGTCTTCCAGATCAGGGGCTGGAGCCGTTCAGGAAACTGGCTAAAACGGTCCACAACCACTACGAAGATATCTTTGCCTACTGGGATGCGCCATTCCCGATTACCAACGCGTACACAGAAGGACTTAATGGCATTATCAAAATGGCAAATCGTCTGGGTCGGGGATACAGCTACGAGATCATTCGGGCCAAAACACTCTATTCCGCAGAAGCTCGCAAGGTTGGGAGTGGTATTCGGGCTGGGCGCGGGAAGGTGGAATATGGCCCACACATCCCGACACTGTTGAAGCAGGCTGAAAGTGGTGAAGTGGACTAGAACAGATTCCTAATTTCCAGCCAGACTTTGATTATGATGATGCACTAGGGACACTGAAATCCAACAAGAAGACAGATTCGGTCGAAGGATAGCTTCAGGGTAGGTATAAATGAATTCCAACCCTGGATTGCAAATAGCCCTAAGTAATTGCCACATAAAACCACGCTGGTCATCTTACGGGACCAGCGTGTGAGTTATCTGAGCTTATGATTTCTCATCGGGAACTCTGCTGAGGGGCGTTGTACCCTCTGAAGCTCCCGGCTGCCTTTTTTCGGCAGGGTAACGTGACGGCCAGATTAACCAGGGAGGCACCTTAAGGTGGTCGGCAATGATTGCTTCCGCGCGGGGCCATCGCCTGTCAAAGACGTTAGCCAGCGAGTTAGATGACAGTCCGTGCTGTCGGGAGAGTGCGCACAGTGAGGTGCCTGTCTTCTTGATGGCCGCGATAATGTCCGCGCGATGCCAGTCCCCGGGCGGGTCTGGAGGCGGCATTCCGAACGGGAAGCCCGTTTCAGAAGGTTTATTATCACGTCCGGCACCAAACACCTGTTCTGATGCGCGCACGTTCTCGTAATCATTCATAGAATGACTCCTTACGTTTGGGTGGCGAATCGGACAGGGTTTGGACTACCAGACGAAATCAACTGGCGAGCCTCTCGGCTCCCCGGCCCGACCCGCCATTGAACGTGCGAGTCTGTGCCTGCCAGGTTTTTAAACCTGACATGATTTCGTTAAGGGGTCCAAATCCCTGCCACCGGTCCTTCCGGTGGCGTGAAAATTTTATTCTTTTGGTTAAGTTAACGCAATGATTAAACATCAATGTAACTGAACAGACCGCCCGGCTATAGCGGTGTGCAAAATACACGGGCCGAGGCTTACGTTAAGCGCTGTCGCGTTGCATAGCTTGTTAATGAGGGCGGCGGGAGGCAGTTACATAAAAAATTTGCAGAGTAACAAAACTGACTGCGGCAGATGACGAAGGCAGGTTTCATACTGATTTGGGATGGGGTAATCCCGGGTAAGCAGTACCGCGATATGCTGGCCTGCAAAGCATAATATCGATGACGCTTCTGCATAAGAATGGGTTCTGCTTTAAATGGCTACGCCTGGGACCACTACTCTTTGACCCGGCCATGTTTACTTTCGAAAAGTGGACTAACTGATTTTATAAAGTAGCAGTCCTTTCTCAGTAATTGCCACATAAAACCACGCTGGTCATCTTACGGGACCAGCGTGTGAGTTATCTGAGCTTATGATTTCTTATCGGGAACTCTGCTGAGAGGCGTTGTACCCCCTGAAGCCCCCGGCTGCTTTTTTCGGCAGGGTACCGTGACGGCCAGATTAACCAGGGAGGCACCTTAAGGTGGTCGGCAATAATCGCTTCCGCGCGGGGCCATCGCCTGTCAAAGACGTTAGCCAGCGAGTTAGATGACAGTTCGTGTTGCCGGGAGAGCGCGCAAAGTGAGGTGCCTGACTTTTTGATGGCCGCGATGATATCCGCGCGATGCCAGTCCCCGGGCGGGTCTGGAGGCGGCATTCCGAACGGGAAGCCCGTTTCAGAAGGTTTATTATCACGTCCGGCACCAAACACCTGTTCAGACGCGCGCACGTGTTCGCAATCATTCATAGAATGACTCCTTACGTTTGGGTGGCGAATCGGACAGGGTTTGGACTACCAGACTAAACTAACTGGCGAGCCTTTCGGCTCCCCGGCCCGACCCGCCATTGAACGTGCGAGTCTGTGCCTGTCAGCTTCTCAGCTGACATAGTTTAGTTAAGGGGTCCAAATCCCTGCCACCGGTCCTTCCGGTGGCGTGAAAATTTTAATCTTTTGGTTAAGTTAACGCAATGATTAAACATCAATGTAGCTGAACAGACAGCCCGGCTATAGCGGTGTGCAAAATACACGGGCAGAGGCTTACGTTAAGCGCTGTCGCGTTGCATAGCTTGTTAATGAAGGCGGCGGGAGGCAGTTACATAAAAAATTTGCAGAGTAACAAAACTGACTGCGGCAGATGACGAAGGGCGGGGAGCAGTCACATGAATTTTCTCTTCGGCGCATTCAATAGCCCTACAGGTGCTGTGTTCTCGGATTTGGCAGGATGGACTGGTATAGAACTGCTCTGATCCAGGTAAAACGTGTGCTTCACTCAGTTCCTGTAGAAGCGTGAGGCAGAATTGCCGAAAAAAACATTCGGTTATAAAAACGATTTCCACATGTAAGGCGCATCCGTAATGACTGAATGGTATTCTGCTTACCTTGGCGCGCTGTAAGAATCTGATTGTCAGGTGGCGCAGGAGTAACGTTACAGAGAGAGTAAATGAAACCTATCCATCCGCTGGTAAAAGCGGCACGGGACAAAAAGCTGCCTCATCCCGCGCAGCTGGATCAGTTCCACCAGAAACACTGGATTGCATTTATGGGTCAGGTTGGGCCACTGACTGCGGAAGCAACCGCACATATTTCTGGGGCCACCTGGTTGAACAACCATTTCCATAAGGTGAAAGAAAGCCGTAAGCAGATAAGCTTCAATGAGGAAGGCCGACCATCCTGGCAGGAAATGATCAGGGCGCATGTGGCCAGCGCTAACTATGCGTTCTGGCAGGTTTATGATGAGCAACATAAAGCCCTGGAAAACGGTGCCAATCTATCGATAGAACAGTTACTTCTCAGTAAAACCATGATGGTGGGGGACTGCGACCCAGTAGGTGTTAACAGAGTCAATATGCACAGGCTTGACAGCCTTAGAGGGCCACTTTTCGAGCTGTTCCGAAATAAAGACCGCATGCATCAGCTCTTTCCCGATGATCGTCCGATGAAGTTATCACGGCTAGATTTTTTTCTGGCAGAAATGAAGATGACCCAGCACTTTCACAGCTTTTCTTGTTTGTGGCAGGAACTGCTATATGGGCATACGGTTTTTACATTTGAGCCCGGCACGGTTTTTTTTATTCAGCGTCAGATGGATTACCACCGCATGAAAACAGTGAGTGAGTTTCGACGGGATCACTTCATTCTTTCGTCTCTGATGGATGCGCATATGTTGCTGGACTGTCTTCCTGACAGGGGCTACTGGAATGCATATCTGCAATATAAGCCGGGCAAACCTATAGGCATAGTATCCTGGTCGTCTCTGTCGCAGGAGGCGCAGCGAATTGCCCGTTTTCAGCCGGTGTCTGCGGTCTCTCAACTGGATGACCACCTGAAACCCTTACTGCAACGGCAGAAAACGTCCGGTGCTGAACGTACGCTACAAAGTATTTTAGACGTATGGGTCCACCTGTCGGTGCTGTCCCTGCAAATCCACGAGCAGTTGCATACCAGTGAGGAAATTGATGACTGGACAGCATTAATTCGGCTTGCACCCCAGATTGAACGCTCTGAGCTCATCAAATTACTCTGTCGGTGTTGCGAATACAGCGAACAGGAAATTATTAACGCGCTTGATTTATTGACCTGGCGAGGAAAATCTCCGCAGGAAGATCTTTGGGCTCAACCTCTTGTGGAACTGACGGGCCACTATATCTTTCCCGTAAGCGCATTTCTCACCGCAAGTCTGGCTCGAAATATTGATTGCTGGATGGGAAAAATCGATCCAAATGATGACCAGCGTGGGACTCTGTTCGAGAAGAACCTGATGCGGCTTTTAGAAGACTGTCGGAAGACAAATCCGGTTATGGGTGAGCATCTCCGTTTTACGGGTGCTATCAAACCACGCTATGACAAGAACAGCGAAGAAATTGATCTGACTTTTACTTTCGGCAATTTGCTTGTGGTGGCGGAAGCCCGAAGTCGTAAAACACCCATAACGCCACTGGATTACGATAATGATCTTTTCGACTCGAATGGCCTCACGCATAAAACGAAGCAGGCCACCCGAAAAGCTGCCTTTGTAAGGGACCATATTGAACGATTTTGTCAGGATTATTATCCCCACCTCTTGAACCACAAGGACATTAAGGTGATTCCGCTCGTTATAATTAATGGTCAGTTCCATGCTGGTTTTCCGCTGAACGGAGTGGCGGTTATCGATCCGGCGTTGCTGTTGCATTTTCTCCGGGACAAGGAAGTGCGGATGATGGCAGACCCGCCTTATGAGCAGCATAAATATGGCATTCCGCTATGGGATAGCCTTGATGAGGCGCAGTCGTGTTTCACTGAATATCTTTCCAGTCCCACATTAATTAAAATCTATCAAGCCATTTGCCGTGAATCCGAACAGCACTCTGGCAATCTCGGGCCTGGGCACGAAGAGGTTGTCACGCTGACATATGAAATGGACTTCACCGATGAAAAAAGCCATATTGAAAACGTAAAGCGCGGCTTTCCTGAACAGTTAATAAAATATTTCTGACCGGGTAATTATCATTATCTAGCGCTTCAGGCATCTTTCCCTGAGGGGGCTGTTCGTGTACAAGATGAAAATGCATTACGTTCCAGTCAGGTTTAGGAGCTTCCCCTTCGCCGAGTTGAAATCAAAATAATGCAACATATCTTTTTTGAGTTGCATTGGTTGATTTGCAATCATCCCCTCGGCTTACCCTCAACCCGCTCTGGATATGATATGTCTCAGAAATTCCACTGAACTGCCCCACGATTAGATACAATGATCAATCAGTAATTTCAGTTTGTTTTCCTTCAATTTTTCCATTGATCCAGCCCACGTTAAACTCAGATATTGTTTGGTAATTAAGCGACCAGTGAGGCCTGCACTCGTTATAGTCCTGCTGCCAGTCATAAATGATTTTACGGCATGAAGAATATCGCTTAATCCATGCTCCTGCAGGCATTCAGTTCTAAAGTGGGCATTAAAGCTCTTGATAAATCCGTCCTGTGTTGGCTTACCCAGGTGGATTAAGCGCAACTCGACACCTTGCTCAAAGAGGCTCTGTCGCATTAACAACGGCGGGCTGCCGGAAATCCAGGGCAATTGTTTTTTACGCATCCAGAAAATAAAATTGTTCTGCCGGAGACAGTCCACCCCCGCGCGGATGCTGACGCTGCCCTTTACGTAACATGTGAATGATTTTTATACCTGCCAGGATAGTCTGTGCCCGCCGGAAGGATTTGAATCCCGTCATCAGTTTTATCCTGTGTTTGATGTTGCGGTGATCCTGCTCCACAAGGTTGTTCAGATACTTACTCTTTCTGACCTTAATACAGTCATCCTTTTCACTGCCAGTATTCAGCTCTGCAGGGGATCAATAGTCATCACTTCAGCACCTGGCAGGGCTTCGTGTACCTGGCGTTCATCATCGATGTGTTCGCCAGGCGTGTCGTGGGCTGTCGGGGTATCCATCGCTGATAGAAACGACGTTCGTGCTGGATGCGCTGGAGGAGGCACTGTGGCCCCGTCGTCCTGCGGGCACCATCCATCATAGCGATAAAGGCTCTCAGTAGTATCGCTGGCGTACACACAGCGGCTTAAGGATGCAGAACTGCTGGCATCGACGGGCTGCACGGGTGACTCATACGACAAGGCGATGGCGGAAAGCATCAATGGGCTTCACAAAGCGTAGGTGATACATCGTAAGAGCTTGAAAAACTGCACCGAAGTGGAGCTGGCCACACTGATGTGTGTGGACTGGTATAACAACAGACGGCAACTGGAGCGACTGGGTCATATCCCGCCAGCAGAAGTAGAACAGCTATATTATGCTTCCAACAGGAATAAGGATCTGGCAGCCTGAGTTCACAGACAAAATACTCTCCCGGAAAACCGGGGCGGTTCAGAGAGAAAAACTCAGAATTCTGACTCCGCTCAATTGTGACATGGTTATCTGAGATTTTTAACGTTTAAGGATGTTGATCATGGATGTTTTCATCTGGCTTCTTGTTGCCTTTGGCGCTGTAACTTTCCTTTTTTCCAGAGGAAAGAACAAACCTAAGCAAGGCCATTATAAAGGAGGAAGTGAAGGATGGAAAAGCAAGCAAGGCAGAGAAAAACTGGCCTCGGAAGTCATCAGGGAAGAGAACACAGCAGAGAAACAGCTGACGACTGTCAAAAATAACGAGTTCCGAAAGCGTCCTTTGATGAATAAGAGTGAGTATGCTGTTTTCTGTAAGCTGGAAGCGTTGTTGTCAAAATCACATCAAAGCTATCGGGTCTTCGCTCAGGTATCACTCGGGGAAATTCTGAGATCGGATAATAAACTCGCGTACTGGGCGATTAACAGCAAACGAGCAGACTTTGTCATCATAGATCGCACCGGGCATCCAGTGGCCGTGGTCGAATTCCATGGGGCTGGTCATTACCAGGGCGACGCCAGCGTACGAGATGCAGTCAAACGAGAAGCCTGCAACAGCGCGGGAATCGCATTTATCGAACTTCAGACAGGCTATTCTGCAACTGACATCGAGGCTATAGGCGAACAACTGACCAGAAAAGCTGCCTGATTTAATAGACACCACCAGTGAAGCCGCCTCTTTTTTCATCGAGTACGCGCCGCAGCTCCCTGCGGTGGCGGTTCAACTGTTGATGCAAAAATCTGTTCTTCAGCGCATGAAACATCTCGTTCTCTATACCCGTTAAGTGCTTGTCTGCCTCAGCTTCACAGCACCTTATCGTCTTAAAAAGCCTGTTCAGATAAAGACTTATTTGTTGATCTGTTACTTCCTTCAACTGCAATCTTGAAATATCTCGCCGCTCCTATGATCTGGCTCGTTTTCTGTAAATTTTGAACGTTCTCTGAATATTTAATCGGCAGGGCAGGGAAATGATTTATCAGTAACAGCCAACGCAAAAGAGCAGAATGGGAACACGGGCTATCAGGAATGTTTCGGGAGACTTAAACGAAAAAAGGCGGGGGCGGTTATCCGCCATGAATGACAATCTTTCCGACGACATCGCCCTCCTTAAACAGCGCCTGACCGGACATCAGGCGCAGATGAACAAGCTGCGCCGCATGAACTTCGACAGCCGCTGTGAAAGGTGGCGAGGCGTATCGCGAAAATTGAGGCGAAGCTTACCGCCATGCAGAAAGACAGCGATGAGAGCACCGGTCGCGTGGACGACCCGTCGGTGCCACGCCCGCTGCACCAGACCCGCACACGCAAACCGTTCCCTGAATCCCTGCCGTGCAATGAAAACAGCC
>Ga0105246_10001071_pt1 | contig 15799 bp, 16 predicted proteins | sample KBSM64metaG_FD_99694 | JGI IMG/M metagenome (GOLD analysis project Ga0105246, IMG submission 99694) | Miscanthus rhizosphere microbial communities from Kellogg Biological Station, Michigan, USA - KBS M6-4 metaG | ecosystem: Host-associated > Plants > Roots > Rhizosphere > Soil | place...
GTATTTTTATCGTTCTTGGAGGTCATCAGGCGGCTTGCCAAACAAAAATCGAGGCACTAAGGTAGCGCTGTCTCCAAACGGCTGCAAATGCTTGAACGTTGGGTTGCCTGATCCCGTTCGAATGATTGGAGCGGATGCACGCGTCACTCCATAAAAAAAGACAAGACGGCGCGGGAAAAGCCTGTTTTTGCACTAGCCTTAGGCTGTGCAAAGGTAGCGCTATCTGCGTCCTGAGGTGTTTCATGAGTCAACCTGTTACCGCCCTGGTCATCATGGGTGTTTCCGGCTGTGGCAAGTCCAGCGTCAGCGAGGCCTTGTGCCGCCTGAACGGTGCCACCGCCATTGAAGGCGACAGCTTTCACCCCGCCGCGAACATCGAAAAGATGAGCGCCGGCCACCCCCTCAACGACGACGACCGCGCCGGCTGGCTCGACATCCTCTGCGATGAATTGCGCCGCTCGCTCAAGGCCGGTGAACATCCGGTGCTCACCTGTTCGGCCCTGAAAAGGAAATACCGCGACCACCTGCGCGAAGCCGCGCCGGGCCTTGGCTTTGTATTCCTGGAGCTGACCCGTGAAGTGGCCGCCGACCGCGTGTCCCATCGCCCCGGCCATTTCATGCCGGCAAGCCTGATCGACAGCCAGTTCGCCACCCTCGAGTCGCCCAAGGGTGAGCCGCTGACCCTGGCCCTCAACGCCAGCGAAGACAGCGTCGAGGCACTGGCCGAGCAGACCAATGCCTGGTGGCGCGAGCACGGTTTTGAACCTACCCATTAATTTTTTGCCGGAAAGATAGCGCTATCCCCGGCAGGAAGTTCAACACCCGCTTTAATAACAACAACAAACAGGAGAGATCCCCATGTTTGGCATGTCCCACGAGTCGTATCTGCTGCTGGATGCAGTCGTCACTATCATCGGTTTGATCGTTCTGATCACCAAGTTCAAGGTGCACCCGTTCATCGCACTGATCATCGCGGCCGGCTTCCTCGGCCTGACCTCGGGCATGCCCGTGGAGAAGATCATCAAGGCGTTCCAGGACGGCTTTGGCGGCGTGCTCGGTTTTGTCGGCATCATCCTTGCGCTGGGGACCATGCTCGGCAAGATGATGGCCGAGTCCGGCGGTGCCGATCAGATCGCCCAGACCCTGATCCGCGCCTTCGGCAAGGAAAAGGTCCAGTGGGCCATGATGTTCGCCGCGTTCCTGGTGGGCATCCCGCTGTTCTTCGAGATCGGCTTTGTGCTGCTGATCCCGCTGGTGTTCATTGTGGCGCGGCGTACCGGCGTGTCGCTGATCAAGATCGGCATCCCGTTGCTGGCCGGCCTGTCGGCCGTACACGGCCTGGTACCCCCGCACCCGGGCCCGCTGCTGGCCATCGGCGTGTTTGGCGCGGACATCGGCAAGACCATTCTGTATGGCCTGATCGTTGCTTTGCCGACTGCCATCATTGCCGGCCCGATCTTTGGTACGTTCATCGCCAAGTACATCCCGGGCAACCCGTCCCAGGAACTGGTCGACCAACTGGCCCGCGAGACCGATAACAAGGCGCTGCCCAGCTTCGCCATCACCCTGGTCACCGTGCTGCTGCCGGTGTTCCTGATGCTGCTCAAAACCTTCGCCGACATCGCCTTTGCCGAAGGCAACGTGGTGCGCAACTGGATGGACATGATCGGTCACCCGATCACCGCGCTGTTGCTGGCATTGCTGCTGTCGCTGTACACCTTCGGCCATCGCCAGGGCATCCATTCCAAGCAGATCCTCAAACTGCTCGACGCCAGCCTTGCGCCGACCGCCGCGATCATCCTGATCATCGGTGCCGGTGGTGGCTTCAAGCAGATGCTGGTGACCAGCGGCGTAGGTGACGTCATCGGCCACATGGCGGTGAACGCCCAGATCAACCCGATCCTGCTGGCGTGGCTGGTGGCGGCGGTGATTCGCGTGGCAACCGGTTCGGCTACCGTGGCGACGATTACCGGCGCGGGCATCGTGGTGCCGGTGGTAGGCATGATTCCGGGGGTTAACCGTGAACTGCTGGTGCTGGCGACGGGGGCTGGGTCGTTGATTCTGTCTCACGTCAACGATGCGGGGTTCTGGCTGGTCAAGCAGTACTTCAACATGACCGTGGCCGAAACCTTCAAGACCTGGACGGCGATGGAAACCATTCTGTCGGTGGTGGCGCTGATCTTCATCATGTTGCTGTCGTTGGTGGTGTAGGCCTCAACCACCTGTCGCAACTGGTAGTTTTCACAGTAGCGAGTGAGCACGAAGACTTCTAAAAACGACTCCGAAGCTCGTCATTTTTGACGAGCATTGGAGGAAAAATCATGGAAAACGACAGTTCTAAGCAAGAAAGTGACTCAAAAGTCTTAGTGCCGACGCCTATTATTCAAAACCTGAAGGAGGGGGACAGGGTCGCTGCTGATTTCGTGATAAGAGGGTGGGCTTCTCCTGGCGGAGCGACGGTCGTGGTGAAAAATATCAACTGGCCCTATCAACAATTTGGTACTGCGCAGGTTACGTTTCCGACTGTGTGGGAGTTTTCCTTGAGCAAGCATTCCATGGGGCCGGGGTCGTACAAGATCAGTGCTTATACGCATGCTGGACCGCAGGTTTCCCATCCAACGAACACGCTGTCATTTGAAGTGAGTTGAACGGGCGTTTTCATACGGCTACTCTTTAATCTGTCAGGCCCGCGCCAGTAAGGGCCTGACAGAACCCTCATTGCGTCGCTTACCCGCCTGTTTTTTTAACTAACCCATCGCCCCTGAACATCCCGCGAATCCCCCGCACTGCCTGGCGAATCCTGGCCCAGCCACACATCGACGCTTTGGGATTCTTCACCACTGTCGTTGGTGGTGTAGGCCGCACCGCAGCTTCCTATGTGGCCACCCAGTCAAATGTGGGAGGGGGCTTGCCCCCGATAGCGGAGTGTCAGTCACTGTATCTGGTGACTGAACCACTGCCATCGGGGGCAAGTCCCCTCCCACATGTTGACCACATTTCTTCAGGTAGATCGGCTCAGGCTTTCTGGACTAACCCACCGGCCCTGAACATCCCGCGAATTCCCCGCACCGCCTGGCGAATCCGGTCCTGGTTTTCGATCAGGGCAAAGCGCACGTGATCATCGCCATACTCACCAAAGCCGATCCCCGGCGACACACACACCTTGGCTTCCAGCAGCAGTTTCTTGGCAAACTCCAGCGAGCCCATGGCGGCATACTGCTCGGGAATCTTGGCCCAGACATACATTGATGCTTTGGGATTTTCCACCATCCAACCCAGCTCATGCAGGCCCTTGACCAACACATTGCGGCGCTGGCGATACTGCTCGGCGATGTCTTTCACGCACTGTTGATCGCCTTCCAGCGCCGCAATCGCGGCCACCTGCAGCGGGGTGAAGGTGCCGTAGTCGTGGTAACTCTTGATCCGCGCGAGGGCGTTGACCAGTTCCGGGTTGCCCACCATGAAGCCGATGCGCCAGCCGGCCATGTTGTAGCTCTTGGACAGGGTGAAAAACTCCACCGCAATGTCCTTGGCGCCCGGCACTTGCATGATCGACGGGGCTTTCCAGCCGTCGTAGACGATGTCGGCGTAGGCCAGGTCGTGCACCACCAGCACATCGTACTGCTTGGCCAGCGCAATCACGCGCTCGAAGAAATCCAGCTCCACGCACTGCGCGGTGGGGTTGGACGGAAAGCCCAGGATCATCATCTTCGGCTTGGGGATCGAACCGCGTATCGCCCTCTCCAGTTCGGCGAAGAAGTCCACGCCGGGCACCAGCGGCACCGAGCGCACCTGGGCGCCGGCAATCACGGCACCGTAGATGTGAATCGGGTAGCTCGGGTTCGGCACCAGTACGGTGTCGCCCTGGTCGAGGGTGGCCAGCATCAAGTGCGCCAGGCCTTCCTTGGAACCGATGGTGACGATGGCCTCGGTTTCGGGGTCGATATCCACTTCATAACGGTCCTTGTACCAGCGCGAAATCGCCCGGCGCAGGCGCGGAATGCCTTTGGAGGTGGAGTAGCCGTGGGTGTCTTCGCGCTGGGCGACGGTGACCATTTTCTCGACGATGTGCGGTGGCGTGGCGCCGTCGGGGTTACCCATGCTCAAGTCGATGATGTCTTCGCCGCGCCGACGCGCAGCCATCTTCAGCTCGGCAGTGATATTGAACACGTAAGGGGGGAGTCGATCTATGCGCGCAAAGCGGCGCGGCGAACCTTGGTCTGCCATTGTTGCCTCGAAATACGTAAGCGCCCGGAACCGTCCGAGCGACGTCGGCCACTGCGGTGGCCTGCGGGGCAGACAATACGGTCGATGATGGCAAGTTGTCCATATGCCTGGGAAAAATTTCTGCATGGAGTACGGCGCGGATATGCCCCTATACTCGTTGCGGGTTTGTTCCCTCATAAGAAGGAGACTGTTCGTATGGATCAGCAGACAAGACAACCGTTGGAACCACGCATGGAAGCTGGCAAGGCCCTGGTGATCGCAGGCGTCCAGGGGCGTTATTCGAAAGCCACCGTGGGCGATATTCCGCAGCTATGGGAATTGTTCAACAGCTGTATCAAGGACATCAAGAAGCGCATCGGCGACGTGACCTATGGTGTTTGCCATAATCCCAGGCATGGCGAATTCGACTACATGGCCGGTGTTGAAGTCCCCACCAAAAGCGATGTACCGGGCAATTTCCAGTTCATTGAAATTCCACCACTGAACTATGCCGTGTTCCCTCATCACGGGGCGGTACAGGCGCTTGAGCAAACCTACGAGCGCATCATGTTCGAGTGGCTGCCGCACTCGGGCTACAAGGTGATGGGGGCGGATTTCGAGCGCTACAGTGCGGATTTTGATGCAAGGAAGGGCACCGGGACGGTGGAGATCTGGTTGCCGGTTGGGCAGAAAGTCTGAGCGCCAAATCCGGGGGCGATTCAGCCCCCGAAGCTACTTTGAAACCCCTGAGCGGATTGGCGTATGGCGCCCGCCACCTCAGGCGCCAACCTGCAGTAGTCGTCTTCGCGCTTGAGCACCACTTCAAGGGTCTGGAGCAGCGCCTGGATACGCCTTTCGGGATGTTCGACTTCGCAGGTCCTGGCAAATTCGAGAATGCCCAGGCGCGAGGCGAATAACGATTTATTTCCGCTCAGGTCCAGGGCCAGTGAGTCCTCGCGCAGGTAAGCGGTGGTGTTGACGATGTCGTAAGTCGGTGCCAGCCGCGTATCTGATTTAAGTGGATCGCTATAGAGCACGCCGAAATTCTTCAAATGGGCATCGCCATTACCCACGATGCAACTCAACGCCACGCTGTCGAATAATTGGTCCAGTGAACTGCGTTGATAGGCCGGGGCGCAGAACACGCGTACAGCCTTGGCGATGGCGGCGTAACTCTTGGTGTACTTTTGCTCGGCGGACAGTCCCATCAGTGCGGTCATGTCTTCGAAGCCCAGTGGGTTGAGCTGTGCGTCCCGATCAAAGCGCCGCATGATGAACAGCTTATGGTTGCGCGACAGATAAAACAGCGGTACGGGCAAGCCCGCATCCCTGGCAATGGACATGCACAGGTATTCATTGATGGCCAGCCCGGGAAACTCGTCCCGCCCGCTTTTAATGATCAGGTCGTCGGTTTTCGAGGTGAATTTCTGTTCGGGGGTTTGTGGTTTCTCCGGCACCAGTACTTTGGGTTGCACACCGGAAATACCCGCTCGCAGGATATAGCGATCTACCAGTTCGACGAACAGATCCTCCGTGCCATCCCAGGCAAGAATTTCGTCGAGGTTTTCTCCGCTTGTGTGAGGGCTGTTGCGATGGATCAGATTGTTCACTTGTTCAGAAGACACAAAAACCCTACCAATTGGCGCGCTGCTGCCCGATAGCGCCAGCAATAGCATCGGGTCTACCCTGACCGTTTTGGCGAGGCGATTGCGCAATTGTTCAAGCACGTAACCTTCCGGCAAATTCATCTGAAAGATGGGATGCAAGTCCCGGCGCCGGTATTCGTCCGCGCGTACGGGCATCGTCAGGCTAATTGCGCTGGCGGCCTTTGCCTCATCGCTGTAGCGAAACAAATAGTCTTCAGCACCAAACCGCACGCTGCCGCTGTCTCCTTGAGGCGTATGAACGCGTAGCGTGGGGCTATTCATTGAACACGTCCTCCAGTTCCTCCAGAGTCGGCAAGGTCACGGGCACCAGCTTGAATTCGCTGCCCAAGGCGGCTACCACCCGAGCATAGGCATTCATCGAGACCGAGAGGCTGCCTTTTTCGATTTCGATCAGTTTTTGCCGAGTAACCCCGGCCAACTTCGCCAGATCCGCCTGTTTATAGCCGCGATTGGAGCGCATGGTACGCAGGTGCACGCCGAGACGTTGGGTGATTACGGTAGGGTCCATGTCTTATATAGGTTACTTTTCTGATGTTAGGTTATGTATACGTTACATTTCGACGATGTCAACGGTGTCCCGATCAAACGCCCGTCTCAACCTGCGCTCATACCCAATCCTTCCTCTGTAAGCCTCACCGCTGTCCACCCAACCAGCCCCCAGATACAACCCCATCGCCGCCACATTGTCCGCATCCACCGACAATTCCAGCGCCTTGATCTGCGGCCATGCCTGTAGCGCCGCTGCGGGCAGCATCTGCAGACAGACTTTGCCGTAGCCGCGGCCTTGCTGATGCCGATCCACCTGCAATGCATGCAAGGTGGCGCTGTGTTCATCTGCCCAATGGGGCAGGCACGGCGGGCGTTTGAGCAGCAGGAACGCCACGGGCACGTCGCCCGCGAGCAGGGCGAAGCCTTTGACGCTGTCGGGGTTGGGATTGACCAGCAGGCTGTTCAGCGCGCAATAGATATCACCGGAGTACGCCAGTTGCTCGGGGTGCACCGTCAGGCCGTCCAGTTGCTGTTTTTGTAGTACGTTCAGCGTTTCGTAGGGGACGAGGCGGGTTTGCATGAGCGGCATATCCAAAAATCCTACCAAGGGGCGGGAATTCTACCTCATCCGGTTATAGCGCCTGTGCGCCTTGCCTACGTCACTCGAGCATCTTTGCCAACAACCAACTCCCCGCCGGCCCAGGCGGTTGTTGCCGCGACCACAGCGCATCCACCGCCACCGAGCGTGGCCAACCGCGCACCTTGAGCTCGACCAACTGGTCGCCGCCGAAGCGCTCCACCAACCAGCGCGGTATGGGCGCCCAACCAAAGCCCAGTTGCGCCATCTCCATCAGCATCAGGTAGCTCGGTGCCGACCACACGCGTTGGGCGCCACGGTTTTCGTCAGGGTTGATGATGCTGGCCAGGCGCAGCTCCCGATGTTCTTGCAGGGTGTGCGGATCAAGACTGGCCTGGCTCGCCAGCGGGTGTCTGGGCGAGACGAACAAGGCGATCTCGGTGCGTTCCTCGACCGCCGAGCAACTGAGGTCCGGGGGGTAAACTTCCTGCTGCTCGATAAACGCGATGTGCGCCCGGCCACTTTGCACCAGGGCGATCAGGTCCTCGCATTCGGCGATCAGGCATTCCAACTCAAGGTCCGGGTAGCGTTGTTCAAAGGCGCTGAGGGCGACTTCGAAACGGTCGGACTGGTAGGTATCGGACATGGCGATACTCAGCTTCGGCTCCAGCCCCCGGGCCAATTGACTGGCCGCCAGTTCCAGCCGGCTGCTGGCCTCCAGCACCTGTTCGGCACGTTGCAACAACACCTGGCCGGCCGGGGTCAGCGTCGGCTTGCGGCTGCTGCGATCAAACAACACCACATCCAGATCGATTTCCAGGCTGGCCACCGCTGCGCTGATGGTGGACTGGCTCTTGCCCAGCTTGCGTGCGGCGGCGGAAAACGAACCCTGGGTGGCGGCCTGGACAAACGCCTGGAGCACTTCATGGGAGGCCATGACTATCGCCTTGATCGATGGTTATTGGTTATGAAGTATCGGTCTGAGGCGTGATCATGGCAACCGTCATCATTCAAGGAGCCGGGCCATGCACCCTACCAAGTCGATTACTGAACGTGTTTTCCAGGCCTTGGGGTTTGAAGGTTTGGCCTTATTGATCTGTACGCCTTTGCTGGTCTGGGTGACCGGTCGACCGGCCCTGGAAATGGGCGCGGTGACCTTGGGCATCAGTGTGCTGGCGCTGAGCTGGAACGTCATTTTCAACAGCCTGTTCGACCGCCTTAAAGTGCGCCTGCACCTGTCCAGCGGGGGCCGCACGCGAGTGCTGCACGCGCTGCTGTTCGAAGGCGGGTTGATCCTGCTGGCAGTGCCGTTGATTGCCGCATTGATGAAGATCAGCCTGTTGGAGGCGTTCATCCTCGACATTGGCGTGCTGCTGTTCTTCCTGCCATACACCTATGTGTACCACTGGGCGTATGACGTGATTCGGGAACGAGTCACCCGCAAAACGCCAATCGCCCTGTAGTCGCCAGCCGCTTACAGAAACATGCCGCCCGAGGCCTCGATCCGCTGGCCGGTGATCCATTGGCCGCCATCGGCCAGCAACAGCGCGACGGCCCCGCCAATATCGTCGGGCAAACCGGCGCGGCCCAGGGCGGTGTTGTTGGCGACCATGGCATTGAGGCTGGCGTTATCGCGTACCGCCCCGCCGCCGAAGTCGGTTTCAATCGCGCCAGGGGCGAGGATATTCACGCTGATGCCACGCGCGCCGAGCTCCTTGGCCTGATAGCGGGTCAGCACTTCCATCGCCCCTTTCATCGCCGCGTAGGCCGCGTAGCCCGGCAGGCTGAAGCGCGCCAGGCCGCTGGACACATTGAGAATGCGCCCACCGTCGCGAATCAACGGCAACAGCTTCTGGGTCAGAAAAAATGGCCCCTTGAATTGGATCGCGACCAGTTGGTCGAACTGGGCTTCGGTGGTTTCGGCAAAACTTGCGTGAATACCGATACCGGCGTTGTTGACCAGAAAATCAAACTGATCCTGTGCGAATACATCCCTGAGCACGTCAGTCACTTGATCGGCGAAACCTGCGAACGTCGCGCTCTGGCTCACATCCAGTTGCACCATCGCCGCGCGGCTGCCCAGTTGTTCGATTTGCGTCACTAACGCCTGCGCCTCATCGGCCCTGCTGTGGTAAGTGCCGAGAATATCAACGCCCTGGGCGGCAAGGTGCAGTGCAGCGCTTTTACCCAGGCCGCGGCTGGCGCCGGTGATCAGTGCGATTTTACGTGGGGTCATGGTGCAGTCCTCTTGGGTGATGGTGGGACTGAGTGTATTTGTCCGCCTATAACGTGATAAACAGTGCCTTACCGGAATCACTGGTCGGACAGGGCGAACAATCCCATGAATAAACTTGAGCTGCTGCGCACGTTTGTGCGCGTGACCGAGCTGTCGAGCTTTACCCAGGCCGGTGAAAGCCTCGGCTTGCCGCGCTCCACCGTGTCCGAACAGGTGCGCGCCCTCGAAGAACTGCTCGGTGCACGCCTGTTGCAACGCACCACGCGCAAGGTGCAGGCCACCCAGGACGGCCAGGTGTTGTATGAGCGCAGCAAGGATTTGCTGGCACACATGGAGGAACTCGAAGGGCTGTTTCGACAGGACGAAACCCAGTTGGCCGGGCGCATCCGCGTGGACATGCCCAACGTGATAGCGCGCACGCTGATCGTGCCCAACTTGCCCCCGTTCATGGAGCGCCACCCCCTGATCGAGATGCAAATCGGCAGCTCGGATCGCCAGGTCGACCTGATTGCCGAAGGCTTCGACTGCGTCGTGCGCGTGGGCGCCCAGCCCGATCAGAGCGTGGTGGCGCGGCGGGTGTGCAGCATGCCGATGGTCAACTGCGTGAGCGCGGGGTATGTGCAGCGCTACGGCATTCCGCACACTCTGGCTGACCTGCAACAGCATCAGTTGGTGCATTACGTACGACCGCTGGGCGCACGCTCGGCGGGGTTCGAGTACCTGCAAGGCAACAAGGTGCTGCGGCTGCCAATGGCCGGGCGGGTGACCGTCAACAGCACCGATGCGTACCAGGCGGCGTGCCTGGGCGGCTTTGGCATTATCCAAGTGCCCCGGCTGGGCATTCGCGACTTGCTGGCCAGTGGCGAATTGGTCGAGGTGCTGGCCGATTACCCGGCGCCGCCTCTGGACGTGTCATTGCTCTACGCCGGCCAGCGGCATTTGCCGTTGCGCGTGCGGGTGTTCATGGAGTGGTTGGCGGCCACTCTGCAAGCCCATCTTTAACGGTACGCCGACAAAAAGGTGGGGGCTTGCCCTAATAACGCTTTTGTAGGAGCGAGGGGGGGCGCCTAGCTCTTGCTCGCGAAAAACTCACAGGCACCGCGCTCATTCAGAAAGCACGCGTTATCGTTGACGTTTTTCGCGAGCAAGCTCGCTCCTACATTCGATTGAGGGGGGTCAGAACAGTTGGGTGAACAGCCAGTAAAGGCTGCCCGACAACACAATCGCCGCCGGCAACGTCAGTACCCAGGCCATCAGCAAATTGCGGATGGTGCGCATCTGCAAGCCGCCGCCGTTGGCCACCATGGTCCCGGCCACGCCCGATGACAACACATGGGTGGTCGATACCGGCAAACCGAACATGTCCGCCGCGCCAATGGTCAGCATCGCCACGGTCTCGGCGGAGGCGCCCTGGGCGTAAGTCAGGTGGGTCTTGCCGATCTTCTCGCCCACCGTCACCACGATGCGCTTCCAGCCGACCATGGTGCCGAGCCCCAGGGCGATGGCCACGGCGATCTTGACCCACAGCGGGATAAAGCGCGTGGCGCTGTCGATCTGTTGCTTGAACAACTGCAGCTTGCCCTGGGTGTCGGCGTCGAAGTTGCCGACCTTGCCCTTGTCCATCAGGCGAATGGTTTCGCTGGTCAGGTACATGTCGTTACGCACGTTGCCCACCGCTTCAGCCGGTACCGCGGCAAGGGAGCCATAGCCTTTGACTTCGGCGCCGATGTGCCCGGTAATGGCGGCAAGGGCGGGCACCAGTTCCGGGGTGGCTTCTTTGGTGCGCACGTAAGTGGATAAGGTAGCTCGTGAATCGCCGGGAGCCGGCTGCGGTGCGGATTTCACCAATGCGGCCTGGGTGACTTCCGCCACCGCTGCAAATTGCAGTGACTGATCGGCGGGCATGGTGCGGTTCAGGGCATAGGCCATCGGCAGGGTGCCCACCAGGATCAGCATGATCAGGCCCATGCCTTTTTGCCCATCGTTGGAGCCGTGGGCGAACGACACACCGGTGCACGTGACGATCAGCATGCCGCGAATCCACCACGGCGGCGGGGTGTTGCCCTTGGGCGCCTTGTACAGCGCGCGGTTCTTCACGAAGGCACGCAGCGCCAGCAACAGCAAGGCGGCAAACGCAAAGCCGATCAGCGGCGATAACAGCAGCGCGTAACCGATCTTGGCCGCCTGGCTCCAATCCACGCCACTGGTGCCATCGCGGCCATGCATCAACGCATTCGCCACGCCGACACCAATGATCGAGCCGATCAGCGTGTGGGACGACGACGCCGGCAAACCCAGCCACCAGGTGCCGAGGTTCCACAGGATCGCGGCGATCAGCAAGGCGAAGATCATCGCGAAGCCGGCCGACGAACCGACCTGCAAAATCAACTCCACCGGCAGCAGGGCAATGATGCCGAACGCCACCGCGCCGCTGGACAGCAGCACCCCGAGAAAATTGAAAAAGCCCGACCACACCACCGCGAAATGCGGCGGCAGCGAGTTGGTGTAGATCACCGTCGCCACCGCATTGGCGGTGTCATGGAAACCGTTGACGAACTCAAACCCCAGGGCGATCAACAACGCCACGCCGAGCAATAGGAATGGCGTCCAGGTGGTGAGCTGGGCGCCCATTTCGTGCATGTCGTGCATCAGGCTGTAAGCGGTGAACAGCAGGCCCATGGCAAGTACGGCGAAAAACATGATCACCGTGACCAGGCCTGGCTTGGTGTCCAGGCGCGGTTTTGGGGCGGAGGGTGAGGCTGTCAGGGAAGGGGTGGCCATGCCGGAGCATCCAGTGTGAGGAGGATGGCGTTCATGATCATTGCAAATTGTTACAGAGATGCTGCGGCAGGTCAGTGTTCAGGTGGGGGAGGGCCTTTCAGTTCATTAAATCCTTACGCTTTCTGAATGCCCAGCGCCCGGCAATCAGGGTGAAGGTCGCCACCAGCGCGACCAATATCCAAAAGCCTTCCGGGTCCTGGGACAGCGGCACCCCACCCACATTCATGCCGAAAAAGCCGGCGATGATATTGATCGGCAGCGCCAGCACCGTCACCACCGTGAGGGTGAACAGCGTGCGGTTGCTCTGCTCGTTGAGGTTGGCGGCGATCTCTTCCTGCAACAGCTTGATGCGTTCGGCCAGGGCCGTCAGGTCGTTGATGATCAGCGCGAACTCTTCGGTGGATTTGCGCAACTCCTTCACGTCTTCCTTTTGCAGCCATTGCGGCGGCCGGTTGAGCAGGCGCAACAGCGAACCCGGTTCCAGCGCCAGCAGGCGTTGCAAACGCACCAGCACGCGGCGCGCGGCACCGAGTTCGGCGCGGTTGGTGGACAGGCGCGAGGACAGCAACTGGTCTTCGATATGATCGACGCTGAGGCTGGTCTTGCGCACGATCTGGGTCAGCACTTCGCCCTGGTCGCGCAGCAAATGCACCAGCAACTCCAGCGGCGAGCGAAAACGTTCACCGGCCTTCACCGACGAGCGCAACTTATCCACCGAGTGCAGCGGTTGCAGGCGCGCACTGATCAGCAGGCGACTGCGCGCACACACCCACAAGGTGGATATATCCGAGGAGACCATGCTGCTGAAGTTGAACACCACATCGTTGACCACCGCCAGGAGGGCCGAATCGACATGCTCGATGCGCGTGGAGCGCGAACCTTCGTGCAGCGCTTCGAAGAACTCCTCGGGCAGTTCCAAGTGCGCTTGCATCCAGCGCTCACAGGCGGCATGGGCCAGGTTCAGGTGCAGCCAGAGAAATTCCTGCGGGTCACCGGGTTGTTGCAGGCATTGCAGGGCGGTAGCGGAATCAATCTGCTGGCCTTTTTCGCCGGGCAGAAAGCGGAAACCGTAAAGCAGGCCAAACAGGTCGGGATCCTGGTGGGCGTGATCAATGCTGTGGTTCATGGGGGCTCGCACAGAAAAAGCCTGTAGGACATTTCACAGGTCGCGTGGCCCATCATTGCAGGCAAATCTGACGTTTTTATGACGGCTTATCCAGGCGCGGGCGGCGCGCCTGGGTGCTGGCTCACGCCACTGGCAGGCGGAAGGTGAACACCGTGCCCTGCAGTTCACTGCTGCAAACGCTCAGTTCGCCGCCATGGGCGTCAGCAATCTGTTTGACGATATACAGTCCCAGGCCAAGGCCGGCCTGCGGGCCTTCGGTGGCGGGGCGTGCGTAGGGTTCAAACAGCCTCGGCAGCGCCTGTCGGTTGATCTGCCCGGCGTTTTTCACCACCAGTTCGAAGTGCGCCTGTTCAACTGTCGCACTCACTTCGATGGGCCCGTCAGGATCACCGTGGCTGACAGCATTGGCCACCAGATTGGACAGCAATTGTGCCAATCGGTCACGATCACCCCTGATGCCTTCGACCCTGCCAATCTGCGCACGGATGTCACGCTCGGGATGCACACTCTGCAATTCCGCCACCACCTGCTGCAGGGCGGTTTGCAAGTCTTCGCAGTTGCCCAACTGCAATGGAATACCGCCGCCCAGCCGCCCGCGCGCAAAATCCAGAACATCTTCTACCAACTGCGCTGCACGGCGCCCGCTGGCCAGGATATGGCGCACGATGTTGTCCGTGGCAGGGTGGGGGTGCTTGCGCAGCAGGCGTTCGGCGCCAACGTTGATGGCGAACAGCGGGTTGCGCAGATCGTGACCCAGTACCGCGATGAATTGTTCGCGCAGCTGCGCCGTGTTGCGTTCTTCGCGCAGGGTGTCTTCGGTGCTCTGCTGGTTTTCCTCGGCTTCGATTTGCAGCGATAAGACCCGTGCGAACGATTCCATGGTGGACTGGATGGTGCTGCTGCGCAGCGGCGCGGGGTTCGGATCGAGGGCGCAGATGGTGCCGAAAAAACTGCCGTTGGTACGGAAGACGGGGACTGAGATGTAGCTTTCGAACCTGTACATCAGTGGGGTGTGATGCGTGCGGTACAGCGGGTCTTCACTGGCATTGTCGATCACCACGGACACATGGGAGCCGCGGATTTCATGGCAAATGGTGGTTGTCAGGTCCAGTTCGCCCCCCACGTCCAGGCCGAACGCCAGTTGGTCAAGCACGGCGCAGGCGGTCCAGGTGTTGTCGGTCACTCGGGCGACGGCGACAAAGCGCAGGCCGGTCATGTCACTGATGACGCGAAGCATCGCGGGCACGGCACTGATTCGGCCGATGGTGGCGATGTCGGCGGTTTTCTGCCCCATGGACGTTCTCATATTGGCGATGACGGCAGCGTAGTGCTCGGTCGATATCGGTGAGTTTAACGACCTTGCATGGTGTAGGGCGAATTTGATCTTTGGCAGGGCAAAAAAAAGCGCCACCCGAAGGTGGCGCTTTTTTTTGGATTGAACTCAGGTATCGAGTTTGTCTTCCAGCACAGCGCCGGTCTTGGCGTCGAGCTTCACTTCGTAGTTCTTGCCGGCGGGGTCGGTCAGGTCAACTTCATAGACCAGTACGCCGCTGTTGTTGTGGTCCAACTCGGTGTCGTTGATCGTTGCGCCAGCGTGTTTGGCCACGGCCGCAGCGTTCAGTTTTTCGAATGGCATCACGGCACCGGACTTGATCAGGCCTTCAATCTGGTCCGGACGAATATCCGCCTGGGCAAGGCCGGCAGTCAGTGTCAGGGCAGTGGCGGCGAACAAAGCGGTCAGGGTTTTCATGGTGTGTGTCCTTCTGGTTGAGCTGTTTGAGTGGCGCCAGATTAACCGGCGCAACTTAACTCATCCTTAATGGCTCACTGACACCAACGCCTCAGTATTTATGATCGCTCAACAGGTCCTGCACGCTGGACGACGGCCAGCGCTTGTAGAACTTCAACAGTTCGGCGGCACGGTTGGTGAAGATGCCATCGACACCGGCCTTCATCACTTTGTCGAAGTCAACCGGCTCATCCACGGTGTACACGTGCACCAACAGGCCCTTGTCGTGGGTCAGCTTGTTCATCTCAGGCTTGACCAGGTCGGTGTAGCTCTGGTCGCCATGGTCGGTCAGCTCTGCCGAAGGGCCGGTGCCGATGGCGCCGAGGCTTTTGGCCTGGTCGACCCATTTTTCGAATTCGGCCGCGTCTTTCGGTTCCTGCTTGGCGTAATAGGCGGCTTTGGTCGCCTCGCCGGATTCGGCGAACGTCACCTTGGACTTGGGCTCAATGCTGCCTTCACCGACCCACAACAGCAGGATCTTCGGCGTGTTGGGCATTTCTTTCTGCAGTTCTTTCAGGCTGGCCACCTCAAAGGTTTGCAGCACCACACGGCCCTTGCCCTGGCCGACGCCGGTGTTGCTCTTGCCCAGCTTGGAGCCTGCGGAGCTCAACCAGCCCTTGTCGAGCAACTTGTTTTTCAGGTCGGCCTCGATGCCCGGGAATTGCTTGGGCTCCTTGGTCTCGATGTACAGGCCCGGCTTATGTTGCGGATTGCCTTCGGCGATCTTGATGATGTCATCCAGGCTCTGGATTTTCAGGCCGACGAAACCCGGGCGTGCACGGTCCGGGTAGGCGGCGTTGAACCGGCTGCCGGCGTCCAGGCTTTGCAGTTCTTTCCAGGTGAATTCGTTGGCCGGCGCGTCTTTGCGCTCGGGGAACTTGGTCGCCACGTCGGTGGTGCGCTGCAGGTTGTTGTCGTGCAGGGCGAA
>Ga0105246_10001072_pt1 | contig 15797 bp, 17 predicted proteins | sample KBSM64metaG_FD_99694 | JGI IMG/M metagenome (GOLD analysis project Ga0105246, IMG submission 99694) | Miscanthus rhizosphere microbial communities from Kellogg Biological Station, Michigan, USA - KBS M6-4 metaG | ecosystem: Host-associated > Plants > Roots > Rhizosphere > Soil | place...
AAGGGCGAGACCCTGTCGATCGCGTTCGCCGGCGAGGGCCAGCACCAGGACGCGGGCGCGAAGATGGTCCACGCCGCACCCCACACCTCGAGCTCGATCCTCTCGAAGTCGGTGGCGCGCGGCGGCGGACGCACGTCGTACCGCGGGCTGATCCAGGTCAACGAGGGCGCCCACGGCTCGAAGTCGAACGTGCTGTGTGACGCGCTCCTGGTCGACCAGATCAGCCGTAGCGACACCTACCCGTACGTCGACATCCGCGAGGACGACGTGTCCATGGGCCACGAGGCCAGCGTCTCGAAGGTCTCCGACGACCAGCTCTTCTACCTGATGTCGCGCGGCCTGGCCGAGGACGAGGCGATGGCCATGATCGTGCGCGGCTTCGTGGAGCCGATCGCCAAGGAGCTGCCGATGGAGTACGCCCTCGAGCTCAACCGGCTCATCGAGCTGCAGATGGAAGGTGCCGTCGGCTGATGTCGTCTGCTGTTGCTGACGCGCTCGAGGTCGAGCGCGTTGACTCCCACCTGCACCCGGAGGGCTCGTTCGACATCGACGCCCACCCGGTGCCGACCGGTCGTGAGGAGATCTGGCGGTTCACGCCGCTCAAGCGCCTCCGCGGTCTGCACGACGACGCCGTCCTCGGCGGAGCCGGAGTGGCTGCCGAGTACGACGTACCGGAAGGCGTCGTGATCGAGAGCCTCGAGCGCGGTGACGCCCGACTCGGATCGAGCGGCCTCGTGCCGACCGACCGGATCGCGGCTCGGGTGTGGCAGGAGGCCGGCCAGCGGTACGCCGTGACGATCCCGGCCGACGCCGAGCTCGACCGCCCGGTCTTCGTCACACTCACCGGCACCGCCCTGGAGCCCGCCACGGCCTCGCACTCGGTGATCACCGCCGGCGCACACAGCCGGGCCACGGTGGTGCTCCGCTTCGTGGGCTCGGCGACCCTGGTCGACAACGTCGAGATCGTGGTCGGCGACGGGGCCGACCTGACCGTGGTCAGCATCGACGACTGGGCCGATGACGCCGTCCATGTCGGCCACCGCCATGCGCAGGTGGGCCGCGATGCCCGCTTCAAGCACGTCGACGTGACCTTCGGCGGCAGCGTCGTACGCCACGACACCACCGCCGAGTACTCCGGCCCCGGCGGCGACGTCGAGATGCTGGGCCTGTACTTCGCCGACGCCGGTCAGCACATCGAGCACCGGCTGTTCGTCGACCACACCGCGCCCAAGACCAAGAGCCACGTCACCTACAAGGGTGCGCTGCAGGGCCAGGGCGCCCACACGGTGTGGATCGGCAACGTCCTGATCCGCAAGATCGCCGAGGGCATCGAGACCTACGAGGAGAACCGCAACCTCGTGCTCACCGACGGCTGCCAGGCCGACTCCGTGCCCAACCTCGAGATCGAGACCGGCGAGATCGCGGGCGCCGGCCACGCGTCCGCGACCGGGCGGTTCGACGACGAGCAGCTGTTCTACCTGCGCTCGCGCGGCATCGCCGAGGACGAGGCACGCCGCCTCGTCGTGCACGGCTTCTTCAACGACCTGATCCGCCGGATCAACGTGCCGGAGCTCGAGGAGCAGCTGGCCGCGACCGTGGAGGCGGAGCTCGCCAAGAACGTGCTGGGAGGCCTGTCGTGAGCTTCGAGAGGGCCTGCTCGCTGGACGAGTTCCGCGAGGGCGAGGCGGTGGGGGCGACCATCGGCGACCAGGACATCGCGGTCGCCCGCGACGGCGAGGAGTTCTTCGCGGTCGAGGACATCTGCTCCCACGCCGCGGTCGCCCTGAGCGAGGGCGAGGTCGAGGGCTGCACGGTCGAGTGCTGGCTGCACGGCTCCCGCTTCGACCTGCGCACCGGCAAGCCGACCGGCCTTCCCGCCACCGAGCCCGTGGCGACCTTCCCCGTCGAGCTGCGCGGCACCGAGGTGTACGTCGACGTCACCACCACCCTGAACGGAGTAACCCCCCAATGAGCGTTCTCGAGATCAAGGACCTCCACGTCACGGTCAAGACCGACGACGAGGACAAGGAGATCCTCAAGGGCGTCACGCTGACCATCAAGGACGGCGAGACCCACGCGATCATGGGGCCGAACGGCTCCGGCAAGTCGACGCTGGCCTACTCGATCGCCGGCCACCCGAAGTACACCGTCACCTCCGGCTCGGTCACCCTCGACGGCCGCGACGTACTGGCCATGAAGGTCGACGAGCGGGCGCGGGCCGGGCTGTTCCTGGCCATGCAGTACCCCGTCGAGGTGCCGGGCGTCTCGGTGGCGAACTTCCTGCGGACGGCGAAGACCGCGATCGACGGTGAGGCGCCGAAGCTGCGCACCTGGGTCAAGGACGTCAACGGCGCCCTGGAGCAGCTCAACCTCGACCCGACCTTCGCCCAGCGCTCGGTCAACGAGGGGTTCTCCGGCGGTGAGAAGAAGCGTCACGAGATCGCCCAGCTCGAGCTGCTCAACCCCCGGGTCGCGGTCCTCGACGAGACCGACTCCGGTCTCGACATCGACGCCCTGAAGATCGTCGCGGAGGGCGTGAACCGGTTCCGGTCCCAGGAGGGCAGGGGCGTCCTGCTGATCACCCACTACACGCGCATCCTGCGCTACATCGAGCCCGACTTCGTGCACGTGTTCGTGGCCGGCCGGATCGCCGAGCAGGGCGGCCCGGAGCTGGCCGAGCAGCTGGAGTCCGAGGGCTACGACGCCTACGTCAAGGCCGCGGCGGTCTGACCATGGACGGCCTGCTCCCCGACCTCGAGGTCGTCCGCAAGGACTTCCCGATCCTCTCGCGCGCGCTCGGGGACGGGTGGCCCCTCGTCTACCTCGACTCCGCGAACACCTCGCAGAAGCCGCAGGTGGTCATCGACACGATGGTCGACCACCTCGAGCGGCACAACGCCAACATCGCGCGGGCGATGCACCAGCTCGGCGCGGAGGCGACCGCGGCGTACGAGGAGGCCCGCGACAAGGTGGCGTCGTTCCTCGGCGCGCCGGAGCGGGACGAGGTGGTGTTCCTCAAGAACGCCACCGAGGCGCTCAACCTGGCCGCGAACACCCTGGCGTGGGCCGGAGACCGGCAGGTCGGACCCGGCGACGAGGTCGTCATCACCGAGATGGAGCACCACTCCAACATCGTGCCGTGGCAGCTGCTCTGCGAGCGGACCGGCGCGACCCTGCGGTGGTTCGGCATCACCGAGGACGGGCGGCTCGACCTGTCGAGCGTCGACGAGCTGATCACCGAGCGGACCAAGGTCGTGTCGCTGGTGTGGGTCTCCAACATGCTCGGCACGATCAACCCGATCGGCGAGATCGCGCGTCGTGCCCACGCCGTGGGTGCCTTGGTCGTGGTGGACGCCTCCCAGGCCGCCCCACAGCTGCCGATCGACCTCGCGGCGATGCCCGACGAGGAGCGTCCCGATCTGCTCGCCTTCACCGGCCACAAGGTCGTCGGCCCGACCGGCATCGGCGTCCTCTGGGGCAGGCGGGCCGTGCTCGACCAGCTGCCGCCGTTCCTCGGTGGTGGTGAGATGATCGAGACGGTCACCATGGAGAGGTCGACGTACGCGCCGATCCCGCACAAGTTCGAGGCCGGGACGCCTCCGATCGTGGAGGCCGTCGGGCTCGGCGCCGCGGTCGACTACCTGTCCGTGCTGGGCATGGAGAGCGTCCAGCGGCACGAGCGGGCCATCACGGCGTACGCGCTCGAAGGACTGCAGACCGTGCCGGGTCTCACCGTGCTCGGACCGCTGGACGCGGCGGAGCGTGGGGGAGCGATCTCCTTCGAGATCCCGGGCGTCCACCCGCACGACGTGGCGACGGTGCTCGACACGCGGGGCATCGCCGTCCGGGCCGGTCACCACTGCGCGAAGCCCGCGCACCAGCGGTTCGGTGTGCAGAGCTCGACGCGGATGTCGTCGTACCTCTACACGACGCCGGCGGAGATCGACGCACTCGTCGAGGGCCTGGAATACACCCGCAGCTACTTCAAGTTGGATTGAGCGTCATGTCTACGGATCTGGATGCCCTGTACCAGGAGATCATCCTCGACCACTACAAGAACCCCCACCACAAGGGCCTGCGGGAGCCCTTCGAGGCGGAGGTCCACCACGTCAACCCGACGTGTGGTGACGAGGTGACGCTCCGGGTCCACCTTGCCGACGGGCCGGAGGGGAAGCTGGTCGGGGACGTCTCGTACGACGCGCTCGGCTGCTCGATCTCGCAGGCCTCCGCGTCGGTGCTGGCGGACCTCGTGATCGGCAAGGCCGTCGGCGAGGCGCTGGGGATCCACGAGGAGTTCCTGAACCTGATGCAGGGCAAGGGGCAGGTCGAGCCGGACGAGGACGTGTTGGAGGACGGCATCGCCTTCGCCGGCGTCGCCAGGTTCCCGGCCCGGATCAAGTGCGCCCTGCTGTCGTGGATGGCCTGGAAGGACGCGACGCTCTCGGCGGCGGAGCCCTTCGAGACGCCTGGTCCCTCGGCTCCTCGGGGAGCACCAGTCGAGACCAAGGAGGAGACGAAGTGAGCACAGTCGACCACGGCGACCTGCCCGAGGTGCCGGAGGCCCGCGCGACGGGGGGCTCCACGACGACCATCGAGGACGTCACCGAGGCGCTCAAGGACGTCGTCGACCCCGAGCTCGGGATCAACGTCGTCGACCTCGGGCTGGTGTACGGCGTACACCTCGACGACGACACCAACGCGGTCATCGACATGACCCTGACCTCGGCCGCGTGCCCGCTCACCGACGTCATCCAGGACCAGACCAACACCGCCCTCGAGGGCATGGTCAACGACGTTCTCATCAACTGGGTCTGGATGCCCCCGTGGGGCCCGGACAAGATCACCGACGACGGCCGCGACCAGCTCCGCGCCCTCGGCTTCAACGTCTGAGCGCGGGCACGCTCGCCGAAATCTCGGGCGCGCCGAGGTCGGTCGTGCTGCCAGACTTCGCGCATGCAGGTCGAGCAGCACCTGGCGGCGATCCGCGAGGCGGTGGACGCCTTCGCGGCCTCCGCGACGACAGCGGGGCTCGAGGCACCCGTTCCGACCACGCCCGACTGGGACGTACGCCGTCTGGTCGCGCACCAGGGGCTGGGCCACCGCTGGGCGACGGGACGGCTGCTGGGGGACGAGCTGGACCCGGACGCGGTCGAGCACGAGGGGCTGGTCGCGGAGGACCCGGTGGCATGGCTGCGGGTCGGCGCGGAACGGCTCGTCCGGGCGATCGAGGCCGCCCCCGACGAGCTCGAGGCGCTGGTCTCGCTGGCCGACTCCCCGACACCGAAGCACTTCTGGGCCAGGCGGCAGTGCCACGAGACGACGATCCACGCCGTCGATGCGCTCTCGGCCGAGCTGGGTCGCTACCCGCGAGCGGCTGACACGTGGATCGGCGCCGACGTCGCCCTGGACGGCATCGACGAGCTGCTCACCGGGCTGCTCCCGAGGCCGCACTCGCGGGTGCGCGCCGAGGAGCCGATGACGATCGCCGTGCTGCCCGAGGACGCCGACGAGCGATGGCTGGTCGCGGTCAGCCGGCAGGTGCCGGTCACCACACGCGGTCTCGGCGACGACGAGGCCGACGTGATCCTGCGCGGCCCGGCGATCGCGCTCTACCTGACCCTGTGGAGCCGCAGCGACGAGATCCGCGACGAGAGCCTCGAGCTCTGGGCCGACAGCGCCCGCGTCACCTGGGGCTGACCGGTCGATGACCGAGGTTCTCGTGCCGGCGGCGCGCCTCGTGCGCTGGGTCGACAACTTCGTCCGTCGGCACGGCGAGGCGACGCTGGGCGTCGCCGACGGCGCGCTCGCCGGACGGGCGGCCGACGGCTCGACGTTCAGCGCCCGCCTACCCTTCGACGCCGGGTACGACGGAGCCCCGGACGTGGCTGCGTTCGCGGCGACGGCCCGGGCACCGGACAGCTGGGGGGTGCTGCTCGTGCGCAAGGGCGGGTTCGCCGTCGCACGGCTCGCCGGCGTCGAGTTGCAGGAGCACAAGATCGGGCAGCGCCACGTGCAGGGCCGGACCAAGGCCGGAGGCCAGAGCCAGCAGCGGTTCGCCCGGCGCCGTGACAACCAGGCGCGCCAGGCCTACGAGGCGGCTGCGGAGCACGCGGTGCGCATCCTCGGTCAGCGGGTCATGCCGATCGTCGCCGGGGGAGACCATGCCGCGGTCGACGAGGTGCTCGCCGACCCGCGGCTCCGGCATCTGGTGCCCACCGGACCGTGGCTCGCCCTCCCCGACCCGCGTCGGGCCGAGCTCAACGCCGCGCTCACGGACGCCCGTTCGGTGCGCATCGACGTGGTGAACGCCTGACCGACGCCTGCCGAGGGCGGGCCGAGGCTCAGGAGGCTCGGGGCAGTCGCCGGGTGCCGGTGTGCACGGAGCCCGGCTGGAGTAGCCGCGCAGGCCGTGGTCGTGCTCGCCGCAGCGGGTCGGACGCGCCATCTGCCGCTGGGCAGCCTCCCGCTCCCGTTCGGCGGTGGTCTGTGTCGAGCGATGAGATGGTTCGCGGACGCCTTTCGTCCGGAAGCATCCCTAGGGTGGCCTCATGACGAGCACCTTCGGTTTCACGCCCGGCCGACCGCCGGAGTGGGACATCGAGCGCTTCATGCGCGGCGATGAGGTCGATACGGCCGTGATCACCCTGGAGCGCAACCGGCGCACGTTCGCCTGGAAGTGTGCCGATGTGGGCGCCGAGGGTCTGGGTCTGCGGCTCGGGGCGTCGTCGGTGACGCTGGGCGGCCTGCTCAAACACCTGGCGTGGGTCGAGGAGCACTATTTCCAGAACCGGCTCGCCGGCCGCCCGTCCATGGCGCCGTTCGACCAGCTGGACCTCGAGAGGGACTGGGAGGACTGGGCGTGGAGCACCGCGGCCGAGGACACCCCCGATGCCCTGCGCGCGCTCTGGGTCGAGACCGTGCACCGCTCCCGTGACGCGCTGGCCGAGGCGCTGTCCCGCGGTGGGCTGGAGCAGACGACCGAAGACGGGATGAGCCTGCGCCGGTTGCTGGCCGACATGATCGAGGAGTACGCCCGTCACACCGGGCACGCCGACCTGCTCCGCGAGCAGGTCGACGGGGCCACTGGAGAGGGCGCACCGCAGGACTTTCCGGTCCCCTGAGAATCGGCAGCGCGAGGTCGGCGTCACTCGGTGGCTGCGGGCGACCCGGCTCAGTCCGGGATCGGCAACGGACGCCTGGGAACCGGACTAGTCACCACGATCGACGACACGGTCTGCCCGTGCTTGAGGAACAGGTCGAGCACGTCCTCGAGCCCGGCGACCGTCGGTGCGTGCAGCTTGATCAGGAAGCAGTCCTCACCGGTGATCCGGTGGCACTCGCTGACCTGCTCGGTCGCCACCGCCAGCTCCGCGATCCGGTCGAGCTGGCCGGGGGCGGGCCGGAGTCGGACGTACGCCGCCACGGGCAGCCCGAGAGCAGCAGGGTCGACGTCCATCCGGAAGCCGGTGATCACGCCGGAACGCTGCAGCCGTTGGACGCGCTCACTCACCGCCGGCGCGGACAGGCCCACGCGCCGGCCGAGCTCGGACATCGAGAGTCTGGGGTCGGCGTGCATCTCCCGCAGGAGGCGCCGGTTGGTCTCGTCGAGCTGTTCGTGGAGTTGCAGGTCGGTCATGGCATTCACCTTCGATTCCCAAGGAGAACATGCCGCACGCCTCCGATCAACCCTTCATCGGCCGGATGTGCCCGACCAGGATGAAGGCGTGTCCAGCAACGTCTCGGAACCGGTCACCACGTCCTCGGCCCCGCCGCAGCGCACCGGCGTCACCCCGCCCGCGCTCGGCGCCGTCGTGCTCGGCGCGACGTTCCACTACCTCGGCCCGTCCTTCGCGGTGCTCCTCTTCGCCCACGTCACCGCCCCCGGCGTCGCGTGGCTGCGGCTGGCCTCCGCCGCCGTCGTCCTCGTGGTCTGGCGTCGCCCCTGGACCGTGCTGGGCCGGGCCGACCCGGCCGAGCGGCGCACCATGCTCGCGCTGGGCGTGGTGCTGGCCGCGATGAACGTGGCCTTCTACCTCGCCCTGGACCGGGCACCCCTGGCGACCGTGGCGAGCATCGAGTTCCTCGGCATCGTCGCGCTCGCCGCGTACGGCGCCAGGTCCCGGCGCAACGCGGCCGCGCTCGCGTTGTCGTGCGCCGGCGTCGTGCTCGTGACCGAGGTCCGGATCGCCGGCAGCGCGACGGGACTGGCCTGGGCCGCGGCGAACTGCCTCGGCTTCGTCCTGTACGTCGTCCTCGGACACCGGATCGCCACGCGCGATCCGGGCGGGCGGGCGGCCTCGGAGCCCCCGGTCAGTGGTGTCGACCGGCTGTCGGTGGCCGTGGTCGTCGGGGCCGTCGTGGCGACGCCGTTCGGGATCGCCCAGGCGGCGCCCGCGTTCGCCCATCCGCCCTGGCTGCTGTGGGGCATCGGGGTCGGCGTCTGCTCGACGGTCGTCCCGTACGTCGCCGACCAGTGGGCGATGGCACGGCTACCGCGCGCCAGCTATGCCCTGCTGCTCGCGCTCCTGCCCGTCACCGCCACGGTGTGCGGGCTGGTCGTCCTCGGCCAGGTGCCCGCTCCGCAGGAGCTGGCCGGCATCGCCCTGGTCGGCGTCGCGGTCGCGATGCATCGCCCGAGGGAGGCGTCGTGATGCGGTACGCCCGCGTCGGCACCAGCGGCCTCGAGGTCTCGCGGCTGGTGCTGGGGATGATGAGCTTCGGCGACACGAGCCGGCGCGCCTGGCACCTCGACCTGGACGCCGCTCGTCCGTTGGTACGTCGTGCCGCCGAGGCCGGCGTCACGGCGTTCGACACCGCCGACGTCTACGACCGCGGTGCCAGCGAGGAGGTCACCGGCCAGCTCCTGGGTGAGCTGTTCCCATGCCGCGACGACTACGTGCTGTCGACGAAGGTCTACTACCCGATGTCCGACGCGCCCGGCGACCGCGGCCTGTCGCGACGTCACATCCTGGCCTCGATCGACGCCTCGCTGCGCCGACTCGGCACCGACCACATCGACCTCTACTACGTCCACCGCTGGGACTACGAGACGCCGATCGAGGAGACGATGGAGGCACTCGACACCGTCGTCCGGTCCGGCAAGGCCCGCTATCTCGGCGCGTCGAGCATGTACGCGTGGCAGTTCGCCACGGCGCAGCACGTGGCGGAGCGCCACGGCTGGCACCGGTTCGTGGCGATGCAGAACCACTACCACCTGGCCTACCGCGAGGAGGAGCGCGAGATGGTGCCGTTGTGCCTCGACCAAGGGGTCGGCGTGCTGCCGTACAGCCCGCTCGCCCGCGGCCTGCTCACGGGCACCCGCCGTCGAGGAGGTGGCGGCCGCACGTCCCGGTCCGCGCACGACCCCGCCGCCGGCGAGCTGTACTCGGACGCCGACTTCGACGTCGTCGACGCCCTGGTCGAGGTGGCCGGCGACCTGGGTCACCCCCCGGCCCGGGTCGCGCTCGCCTGGCTCCGTGACCGGCCGGCCGTCGTCGCGCCGGTCGTCGGGGTCACCCGAGCAGAACACCTGGAGGACGCGCTCGCCTCGCTCGACCTCGAGCTCGGGCCGCAGGAGTGCGCGCGGCTGGAGGCGGCGTACGTCCCCCACGCGGTCGTGGGACCCGAATGAGGCCGCCACGAGCGGCCGCGCGGACCAAGGCGTGGGCACGGAGGGCCCGGACTTCGTCGGCCGATGCTGCCGCCGGGAGCAGCGATGCCTCCTACGAGAGATGCTCGCCGAAGGCGATCGGCTCGCGGGTGAAGAGGTACGTCGCCCAGTTCAGCTTGGTGACGTTGCCGTCCGCGTCGCGGGTCACCCGTAGCACCTCGCCGCGCTCGCGTCCGGCGACGTCACGGTAGACGTCGTCGGAGACCCGCACGAACCGCGACGGGGTGAGCTGCGCCGCCACCGGCTTGTCGATGCGCGCCTTCAGCTCGCCCTGCTCGACCCAGAACACGAAGGGCTGGCCCTCGGAGAACCAGCGACCGAGCAGGCCACGGAGCTCCGGCGGCACCCGGGTGCCCGGGCGCCACGGCGCCTCCTCGACCGGGTCGTGCTCGACCACGTGGTCCGCCAGCTCGATCGCGAAGGCGTCCGGGGGAGGAGGCGCGGTGTTGTTCATCAGGGCGATGCCACCGGTGCCCGACTCGCGGTGGGTGAAGACGCCGGTGATGTGGCCGGGCATCCCGCCGGTGTGGCCGACGTACGTGCGGCCGGTGCCGGAGCGGATGAGGAAGAAGCCGAGGCCCATCGCCGCGTTCCACGCGTCGGTGGTCAGCAGGATCTGCGGCTGGCACATCTCCTCGATGGTGTCGGCCGCGAGCAGGTCGCCCGGGTCGGCCACGAACGCCGACCACTTCGCCAGGTCGTCGGCGGTGCTGGCCAGGCCACCGCAGGGGGCGAGTCCCTTCAGATCCATCACCGGCTCCGGCCGCGGCACGTCGTCGTACGGCGCGACGTAGTAGCCGGACACGTGGGGCCCGGCGTCGAACCCGTTCGAGGTGCGGGTCATCTCGAGCGGGTCGAGCAGCCGCGTGCGCAGCGACTCCTCCCAGGATCGCCCGTCGAGCTCCTCGACCAGCTGACCGAGCATCGCGTAGACCACGTTGGAGTAGTGCCAGTGGTCGTGCGGCCGGAGCACCCGCTCCACATCGTCGAAGTCGCGGCGCAGCTCCTTGGCGCTGGGGTTCTCCAACGTCTCCCAGACGTCACCCAGCGGTTCGCGGGCCATGCCGGAGACGTGGGCCAGACACTGCCGGATGGTGATGGGGTGGGACACCTCGGGGACGTGGTCGCCCAGCAGGTCGTCGAGCGAGAGCCGGCCCTCGTCGCGCAGCTGCATCACCATCACCGCGATGAAGGTCTTGGTGTTGGACGCGATCAGGAACTGGTCGTCGGCACGCGGAGGACGCTGCTCGGCGAGGTCCGCGAGGCCGATCCCTTCGCCCCAGATCAGGGAGCCGCCGCGGGCGACACCGGCGAACAGCCCGGGCACTCGGCCTTCGCGCTGCTTGCCCAGCGCGATGCCGTGGAGGGAACGGGTCGTGGAATCGAGCAGAGCGGTCACGGGCCGAACCTAGTACGTCGTCCCGGCGCGCCGCCCGGCGATGGCCCCGACCGGCCCGCGCTACCTTTCGAGCTCGCGCTTGCGGGCGGCCCAGCCCTCGGCCAGCTTGCCCATCTCCTCGTCGACGAACCGGAGGAACTCCGCGCTGAGCCGGATCCGGTGGTACGCCGGGTCGTCCGGCCCGTGGTCGCCGAGGGCACTGTCGAGGGCGCGGATCAGAGGGGCGTACAGCCGGTCGCGGCGGACCATCATCCCGTGCCAGGCGTCGTCGTCGACGACGTAGACGTCCCGGCGCGAGCCGGGCTCGCGCTCGCGTCGGATCATCTGCAGGTGGGAGAGGTACTTCACCGCTCCCGACACGGCCGCGGCGCTGACCCCCAACAGCTCGGTGAGCTCCGCCGAGGTCATCCGTCCGTCGTCGTCCATCAGGAGTGCGGAGAAGACCCGGGAGGGCAGCGAGGGCAGCCCGGCGTCGGCGAGAGCGGCACCGAACTGCTCGACGGAGCGGCTGGTCATGGTCACATGGTAACAAGCATTCTGAAGTTTCAGGATGTACTGAAAGAAGAGTAGGGTCGAGGCGTGAGTGAGAGCGACGTGATCCGGATCCGCGGCCTGGTCAAGACGTTCGGTCCGACCCGAGCCCTCGACGAGCTCGACCTGTCGGTCGTGCCCGGCGAGGTGCACGGCTTCCTCGGCCCGAACGGTGCCGGGAAGTCGACGACGATCCGGGTTCTGCTGGCGTTGCTCCGCAAGGACTCGGGCGAGGTGCGGCTGTTCGGCGGCGACCCCTGGGCGGAGGCAGCCGCGCTGCACCGGCGCCTGGCCTACGTGCCGGGAGACGTGAGCCTCTGGCCGAACCTGAGCGGCGGTGAGGTGATCGACATGTTCCTGCGGATGCGCGGAGCGCCGGCGGACCATCCGTGGCGGGCGGAGACGATCGAGCGGTTCCAGCTCGACCCGACCAAGAAGGGCCGTGCGTACTCCAAGGGCAACCGCCAGAAGGTGGCCCTGGTCGCCGCCTTCGCCGCGCCCGCCGACCTGTTGATCCTGGACGAGCCGACCTCGGGGCTGGACCCCTTGATGGAGGAGGTCTTCGCGGCGTGCGTCGCCGAGCGGAAGGCGGAGGGCACGACGGTGCTGCTGTCGAGCCACATCCTCAGCGAGGTCGAGCGGCTGGCGGACCGGGTCACCATCATCCGTGATGGGCGCGCGGTCGAGTCGGGGTCACTGGACGAGATGCGGCACCTGCACCGCTCGAAGGTGCGGGCCGAGGTGGTCGGCGCCGTGCCGGACCTCAGCGGCGTGCCCGGGGTGCACGATCTGTCCGTCGACGGCCCCGTGGTGTCATGCACGGTCGAGCCCGACGGGCTGCCGGGCGTGCTGACGGCTCTGACCGCGGCCGGCGTCCGCACGTTGACCAGCTCACCGCCCTCGCTCGAGGAGCTGTTCCTGGACGCCTACCGCAAGGACCCGGTCGGATGACCGGTCTCGGTCTGCTGACCCGGTTCTCCCTCCGCCGCAGCCGGGTGCTCATCGGCGCGTGGACCGCGGTGCTGGCGGTGATGTGCTACGCCTCCGCGGCCTCGATCAACAGTCTGTACGCCAGCCCGGCCGACCGGGTGGCGGCCGCCGAGTCCATCAACGCGAGCTCGGCGCTGGTCGCGTTGTACGGCCCCATCCTCGACACGCAGAGCCTGGGCGAGCTGGCGATGACGAAGACGACCGTGACGTACGCCGTCCTGGTGATGGCGGTCGCGATCGCGCTGGTACGTCGGCACACGCGCGTCGAGGAGGAGTCCGGTCGTGCCGAGCTGCTCGGTGGGCTCGCCCTCGACCCGCGCGCTCCGCTGGTGAGCGCCGTACTGGTGGGCGCGACCGCTTCCCTCCTCGTGGCCGTCACCGCGGCGCTCGCCGACATCGCCGGCGGGCTGCCGGTGGCCGGGTCCCTGTGGTTCGCCGGTTCGTGGCTCGGCCTGGGTCTGGTCGGCACCGGCATCGGTGCGGTCTGCGCCCAGCTCTCGGCCAACGCGCGGACGTGTGGCGCCGTCGCCGCCGGCCTCGTGGCCGGACTGTTCGGCCTGCGCGCGCTCGGCGACTCCACGGCCGCGGGATGGCTCAGCTGGCTCTCGCCGTTGGGCTGGTCGACCCAGCTGCGGGCGTGGTCGGGCACGCGCGGCTGGGTGCTGCTCCTCGACCTGGCGACCGCCGTCCTGCTGGTCGTCGCCGCGCTCGCGGTGCGTGCCAGGCGTGACCTGGGTGCCGGCCTGGTCGCCGAGCGGCCCGGACCGGCCACCGGGTCCCCGCGTCTGGCCGACGCACTGGCGCTGAACCTCAAGGTCCACGCCACCAGCCTGGTGGTCTGGACCGCCGCCTGCGCGCTGCTCGGCGCGCTGATGGCCGCGATCGTGCCAGGGGTCGGCTCCATCCTCGACTCGGACGGTGCCCGGCAGATGATGGAGCGCCTCGGCGGTGTCGGAGCGCTGCAGGAGACCCTCGTCGCCGCCCTGGTCTCGGTCGGAGCCGTCATCATCACCTGCTTCGTGGCCATGGTCGTCGGTCACGGGGGAGCCGAGGAGCACGACGGCCGCACCGAGGAGGTGCTCGCCACGGCCACGACCCGTTCGATGTCGTTCGCCGCGGTCGCCCTGGTCGCGCTCGGTGGGGCGGCGTGGCTGCTGCTGGTGACCGGGGCGGCGATGGCTCTCGGGTCGATCGGGGCCGAGGTGTCCGCCGGCGGTGTGCTCGCCGCGGCTCTCGTCCAGATCCCCGCGGTGTGGGTGGTCGCCGCGCTGGCGCTGCTCGCCGTGGCGGTGCGGAGCACCTGGGCCGTCGCCGGCTGGGTGCTGGTGGTGGCGTTCTTCCTGCTCGGTCCGCTGGCCGAGCTGCTCCGGCTGCCCGGGTGGGTGGCCGGCCTCTCGCCGTACTCCCACGTGCCGAAGGTGCCGGCGGAGTCGGTCCGGCTCACTCCCGAGGTGGTGCTGACCCTGCTCGCGACACTCGTGGTCCTCGCGGCCTGGTGGCGCTATCGGGAGCGCGACATCGGATAGCGTCCGGCCCATGTGGGAGCCCGATCCCGCCTGGCTCGCCGTGACCGGCGGCACCGGGACCTCGACCGTCGGTGTCTGGCGCACCGAGCGAGAGGGTCACGCCCTCGTGGTGAAGCGGCTCGGCGTGCCCGGGCCCGACGACCCGCCCGAGTACTCCGAACCCCACCACTTCGCCTACTGGCGGCGCGAGGCCGATGTCGCGATCAGCGGCGTCACGGCGGAGTCGCCCGGACTGCGCGCGACGCCGACGGACGTGGCGCAGGACGACGACGGGATCACCCTGACCCGGGAGTGGGTCGAGGATGCCGCTCTGAACGGGCTGTACGTCGCGCACGCGATGGGTCGGTTCGCCGGAGCCGACCTCGGTCGCCACCGGTGGCTCGCGGTGGGACAGCTGCGCGACCGGATGCGCCGGGTCGAACGGCGCGGAGGCTGGCCGACCCTGGCCCGGACCACCGTGGCGGACGTCGCCGACCGGCTGTGGGTACGGCGCGAGACCCTGCTGCGCGAGCTCGACGCGCTGCCGCTGGTGCCCCAGCACGGCGACCCCGCCGCGCAGAACCTCCCCGGTCGCGAGGGCGACGAGGTCATCGCCATCGACTGGAGCACCGTCGGTCACGGCCCGGTCGGGGCAGACCTCGGGCTCTTCCTCCAGAATGCGCGCGAGGATGCCGAGCCGCTGCTCGACGCCTACCTGATGGGATTGCCCGAGGGCGTGGCCACCGCCGAGGAGGTCTCCTTGGGAATGCGGGTCAGCGCCGCCTACACCGCCCTGTCCCGTGCCGAGTGGGCGCTCGCCCGGGTGGCCGGGGGAGAGGGCGCACTCGCCGGGAAGTACCGCCACCCCGCCGTCGCGCCGTACCTCCGGAGGCTCCAGCGACAGTTCCCGCTGATCGAGTCCCTGCTCTGAGGGTTCAGGCCGAGCCCGGGACCTGCCCGTCGCGCGGGAGCACCGGGACGTCGACGCCCACGGTCTCGGGGTACTTCAGGCCGGTGCCGGTGTTGAGCACGACGACCCGCTCGTGCTCGGCGATCCAGCCGCTCTCGCGGAGCTGACGTGTGGCGGCCATGCAGGCGGCGCCCTCCGGGCAGATCCAGCTGCCCTCCGCCGCGGCGAGGACGCGGAGCTCGGCGAGGATCGCCTCGTCGCTGACCGCGATCGCCGTGCCCTCGGTCTCACGCACGCCCCGCAGCACCAGGAAGTCGCCGAGGGCCTTGGGCACGTTGATGCCGAAGGCCAGGGTCTGCGTGCCCTCCTGCAGGGTGCTCTCGTCGAGCCCGGCGTCGAAGGCGTCCACGATCGGCGGGCACCCGACGGCCTGGACGGCGACCAGGCGCGGCAGCTGCTCACCGATCCAGCCGAGCTCGCGCATCTCCAGCATCGCCTTGTGGATCCCGATCAGGCCGACCCCGCCACCGGCCGGGTAGAGGATCACGTCGGGCACCTGCCAGCCGAGCTGCTCGGCGATCTCGTAGCCCATCGTCTTCTTGCCCTCGATCCGATAGGGCTCCTTCAGGGTCGAGACCTCCTGGTAGCCGTCGCGGTCATCGACCGCCGCCTTGACCAGGGCGCCGGCGTGGTTGATCAGCCCGTCCACGAGGTACAGCTCCGCTCCGGCCGCCACGCACTCCCGCCGCGTGATCTCGGGCGCGTCGACGGGCATCACGACCAGGCTGCCGA
>Ga0105246_10001075_pt1 | contig 15782 bp, 37 predicted proteins | sample KBSM64metaG_FD_99694 | JGI IMG/M metagenome (GOLD analysis project Ga0105246, IMG submission 99694) | Miscanthus rhizosphere microbial communities from Kellogg Biological Station, Michigan, USA - KBS M6-4 metaG | ecosystem: Host-associated > Plants > Roots > Rhizosphere > Soil | place...
AGGGCTCCTCCAGCTCAGGCTCGGGCTCACGAACACGCCGCGGGCGACCGCGAGTTTCTTTCAAACGTCCACTCAGCCTCGGTGCCACCGTAAACGTGGGCGACTCCGAAGGACGCCACTTCGGATTCCCTCCTGCCAGGAGGAATGGAACGATAGGATCGGAAGGCGAACTCACGAGAGAGTCTCTTTCCCGTACCCGAGATGTTCCATGAGTGAGTTGATCTGCATGTCACGCACGAAGGCTCGAACGCTCTCTGCGCTTCCTCGGCGCACGGCAAACAGAGCGGACGACAACCGTGTCTTCAGGGCCTCCATCGCAAAGTCCTTCTGAATCGGGATATCCTTCAGCCGAGCAAAATCTGCCTCGACTTCCGCCACAAGAGCTTCCACTCGCTCGCGCGCCTGCGTCACCATTGGACCGAACTCCGGAAACGGTGCGATGACCTCGGACGTCTCACCCGTGCGGGCGATCTGCACGAACGCTTTGTGAGTCATGCCGTCCTTCGCATGATGCAGCGCCACGTAGCCCGGATGCTTCATCTTCACACGGTTGAAGGCTGCATCCACAACCACATACCCTTCTTGCGACAGAGGCGAGATCGATGCAAACGAGGTAATGATCTCTTCAGCCGTCGTCAGCGGGAACTCACGAACGATTTTGGGGCAGCTCGGGCCCCAAAGAGCTGCACCCTCGGCCGGTGTAATCTCCTGACCTGTGATGCGATTTCGAGCCCCGAGCAACGTCAGGCTCGCCGTTGTGTGCGGCACAACGATCCGGTTCATCGGCCCCGTCAGTTCGAAGAAGAACGAGTAGTCCTTCGCAGGACCGTGCTTATCCGGGCAAACGGAACCACCATCCATCATCGTGTGCCAGAAGAGGTCGGCGAAGATCAGACCTGTTCCGTTGATGTCACCCGCCGCATCCGGCATCCCTGACGTCGCCACGTGCCACGCGCCCGCGTACTCGTACACAGTGCAGAGCGAACCATCGACCTTCTCCTGAACACGCGCCGTCGACCAATCGATCGGAGCAGCATGACCCTCCTCCGAGTTGAAGAACTTGTCGAACGCTCGCGCCACGACAGCCCACTCGGCAGACTCATCGAGCACGATGCCGCGACACTCGCGCACGATGGCTTCTGCCATCGGTGACTCGATCATGTCGTACTTGAAGAGGACAAGGTTGGTGTGCAGCCCGTGCCGTCTCGCCTTGATCCCGAACTGCAACTTGAGCCTCTCGAAAAGCTCATCTGCACTGAAGACAGGATTGGAAAGAAATCGTTGGATGTTCATGAAGGCTCCTCATCTCTTGATCCCGACGGAGTCGGGATGTGACCGCATTTGACGCATGCCGGCTTCTTGGCTGCACGCGCGAGAAGCAAGGCACCCTCCAGCTCATCAAACGCAGGCTGCATGTCTTCTGCGAGATCCCTTCGGCCTCGCAACCAGCCGAGGAGGAAAGCGAGCGCGAGACCGATGAGGATGACCATCATCAACAGGCCGGGGTTCATCCCGCCTCCGACGTGGCATCAAGCTCGACATTCGGATTCGGAAGAGCTGTGGCTGTTGGCCAGTCTTCCCAGGACACGATATGACAGCCCGCTTTCCAAGACTCTATTTCACCGTAAACGTACCCTGCAGGCTTGCCATCGAATCGAGCAAAGCCCGTGAGCATCTTCACGCGGTCGCCCGCGCGAAAGCCACAGATGGAACATTTGGTGGTGGGCTCCATCAGTTCCAGCCCTCCGATTTCGGAAATGGTCCACCAGGAACCTCAATGCCCTTCGAGCTGATGGCGACGACAAACCCGACCTTGTCTCGGTACGCCATGCAAGACTCCCAGACGATCCGAAGATCGTCTTCGCTCACTTTGCGTTCAAGCACCGCCACACAGACAGCCTTCCAGGATACTTCCCACTCCTCATGCGTCATCCGAACTTTGCCTACGGTGACCGCGAACTCTTTCCCTTGGGTCTTGAGCACCACCAGCATCTCCCGCGTGCCCGGCTTGCCGAAAGTGACCGTGCCTGCCGGGTAGCTGGGATCAGGGTTCAATGACCAGAAGATGTCGTCAGGCGAGAAGCCGCATCGACGGAAGCCTTCGTGGATTCCGAGCGCTTCACGGAAGGTGGGATGGATCGCGGAGAGCTTCATTTTGGCTTGTTGTGTTGTCTGTCGAGTCGCTCCAGCTCACGATTGACGTACCAAAGAGCTTTCTCCAGGTCCGTTTTCGGATTCGGATGCTTGAGTCCGGCACGCCAGAGATACTTCACAGCGTTTCCGATATTGAAGTTGAAGTGCTCCGTAATTTCGACACACTCGACCCCTGAAGGATGCGAAGTGTAATGCGAGGGATGGTTGACTTCGTCGTCACCATCGTCACCATCCCAAGAAGTAGCGCCCTGTTCCTTTACAAGAGCATCGATCTTTCTCTTGAGCTGATCCCTTTTCGCTTTTGAGAGAGACCGACTCTTTCGAACCTTCTTCCCCGGCGAACTCATCCGATACCGCCGGTCTTCGAGTGGCGCATCTCATCGTCCATGAGCATCTCCAGCCGAGCATCGAAATCCTCAACCAAGCGCTCGTAAAGCGCGATGGCAAGAGCCCGATCGTCGTTGGTCCTCTCCGCCCCTGGTGAAAGCTCCGAGACGGTCGACAGCCGCTCGGCCACTTCGAAAACAGCAGCGACCCGACGATCGAACTCTTCCTTCGTCACGGTAGGGGCAGCCATTACGCTTCGCCTTTGGTCAACGCGTCGAGCGAAGGGGCCGCCGGATCCTTACCCTTGGCCTTCTTGCCGGTCTTGACCATCCAGTCGAGCCGGGCACGCTCCTTCTTGGCTCCCTGACCCGCCCCAAGCATCTGATCGAGCTTCTTGAGCTGCTCCTTAGGACTCAGCTCATCGCGCTCACTCTGACGCTCCTGGGCCTCCTTCTGACGAAGAGCCCGAAGGTCCGGACGCGGACCTCCGCCTGAAAACTTACGTGCCCCGTTCTGCTTTCCATTGATCGGCATTTTCTTCGCATTCTCCATCTCGCCCTTCGGCGTGATTTCACAGAATTGTTCCCCTTGCGGGGAGCCAGCCTCTTAGAAGCCTTCACCGTAGGCACCGCTAGCGGGTCCAAGGCATAGCGGCTGACAACGCCTTCTCAGATAACTACGTCTGAGCCGGGCTCCGCTTCTCATCGGAGACTCTCCGCATTTGCTTCTGATAGTGGAGACGCCGGGTACTGCCCCCGGGTCTTGCAAGCATCCGATTCTGTCCTCTACGTGCGTAGTCTCTACCTGAGACAAGGTACTCGGTGGCACATTACGGGCGCCAATCGTCTTCTCTGATACTTGTTCTCGCCAGAGAAGCAGACGACGGAACAAGGCTCGTGTGGTTGACACCCTGATCGGACTACCCGAACTTCTGATCCCAGGATGGTTCAGGCCGCGAGGCGCTGAACGGTGCTGTTGTCGTTGGCGACTACAGGATGCCCGCTTGATCAGATCGGATCGGGCGCCGCTCGCACGCAAACAAAATCCTCTTCTCACAATCGATTCTATTTCGTCCCCATACTGCACCTGTTGTGGCGGGACAGGCAACCCGGCGAACGACCACACTCGCTTCTCAGCGAGCCCACATTCATCCAGCTTTGCGACTGGCCTTCACAGGCTTGGCTTCCACAGCCGGCGTGCGCTTGTAAATCAAAGCCATGATCTCCACGAGAAGGTCTTGAATCTTCTGACGCTCATCTTCATCGCGCTCCAGATCACGAGCAATCCAACGCTTGATTTTCATCAAGTATTGGTTGTGCCGATCGATGGCGTCGTCGTCTTGTGCTGGAGTCCTGGACATGTCTTTGTTTCCCGAATTGGGCGCACTCAATCCACAACCCCGAGGGGTGCCGGCTGAAGAAAGTGTAGTTTACAAGGCTACAGAACTCTCTTCTTGGCCCTGTGCTTTTTCCATTGGATTGTCCCAGGCTGTCGCCAAAAGAGATCCAGTGAATCAACAGGGTTCCGCATGCCGGCGATGCGGTTCTCGACACGCGAGTGTTTTCTCGCGCGAGAGACTCAGAACGGGATCTCTTCCCCGTCCGTCGCCGAACCCGCCGTCATCTGCTTCGTCGGCGGAAGAGCCGCGTTCGGAAGCGCGAACTCCGCCGTGCGCGGGATGGGGTTCTGGAAATCGCAGCCGATGTCGAACGTCCACATCGACTTGCCACCCGCCAAACCAACCTTCTCCAAGGGCTTGATCGACACCTCGAAGATCTTGTCCTGGTGGAGGTGCTTGCGCAGCTCCACCAGCTTCGCCGACTCGCCGATCATGACCTGCGTTCCGGCCGGCGTCACCTCGGGGATCTTGCTGCCCACGGGGCACGCAAGGGTCTCCTCGGTCGTGAGGATGATGTAGGCGTTCCACGCGCCCGTGCGACCGTTTGCGCGGTCCGCCGCCGACACTTCGACCTCCGGCATCGCACCGAGCCCGAGCAGGTGACCGACGAGCGACTTGCCCTGGCACTTCTCGACCCGGTACATCGGGCGGTCCGTGACGACCTTCGTGAAGCGGTTCTTCTTCTCACCGCCGTTTGCTGCCGCCTTCGCCTTCGTGTCCGTCTTCACAGTTTCCGTTGCCATCAGTGTTTCTCCTCATCCCGCTTTGCGGGCTCTTCACTAGAGTCCCGACGACCACCGCCGGTTCCCGTTCCATTCGCCAAAGGCTCTTTTGCTTGCTTCTCGACGATCCTCCTAAGATCTCCTTTTAGGAGCTTAGACCCTGTTCCTTTCTTCTTCGATTTGGTGGTTGCTGGAACAGACTCAGGCTCGACCACAGTGGCCTCATGAGTCTGAACCGTCGTTGCCGGCTCTTTCACCCGAGCCGCTTCTCGGTAAATGAAGAACTCCAAGAGCTGGGGAGGCGCTACGAACGAAGAAGGCTTCTGCGCCTTCCGCTCTGCAACCTTCTCTTCCAGAAGCTTTCGCCAGCCCGCGACGTATGCTTTCAAGAAGGCATCGGCTTGTGACTTGTCGTTGCCGAATCCGCCAGCGCGCATGGCCCCTGGAATCACGCTCTTGAGCACCAGGTAATAGCATTTGCCGCAAGGGACCGTCCCTGAGCACTCTGTAGAATTGCTCTCACAGATACGCTCCACCTGTTTTGATTCCGGCGGCATTATTCGCTTTCCGTCCCAGTTGTGTCGGGAGTGTCGGGATTGTTGGATTCAGGGTTGCTTGTCCCGCCAGAGGCGGAAGGATCTTCTTCGTCGCTGGACGTAGCAGATTCTTCAGGTCCCGTCGACTCCTGAGCGCTTTTACCCAACCTCACAAGAGCCGATACTTCCTCTTGCGTATACGGCTCGGCAAGATCTTCAGCCGGTGAAACCAAGACTGCTGGATAGGCCGCCACCGTGTCGTTGATCTGCCCGGCCCCACCCTTGATCGGCTCGTATCTCCCACCAAGGTAACCGTCTGTCCTGGGATAGGGGCTCCGAACGTCCATGCCTCTCAATGAAGGCGATGAGGGCTCCGAGAAGTCTTCCTCGTCGTCATCCTCATCGTCGTCATCGTCCTCATCGTCGTCTTCGTCCTCTTCTTCATCAAGAACATCGGGCCTGCGGCTCGGTTCCGCCATCCCCGTGGCGCTGGTGAAAGCGGCAGGAAAATCCTTACCGAGTGGCATCAGGAGCGTAAGAAAATTCGCGAACGCTTCACTGTGCCGGTCGAGCTTCATTCCCCAGCGTTCGATGAATTTCCAGAAGTACCTGTCGGCTGCTGCGGAAGGTGCCATCTCACGCGTGCCAGCACAATCGACAATCGACCACTGGTTTTCAGAAACTATGGCAGAACGAAAGACCATGTCTTCAGGATCGAGTCCGCCGACATAGAGACCTTGGCGTGCAAGTGTGTCGAGGAGAAGGAAAAGATTGAAGACGCCTGCTATTCGGAGCGGAGCACCGAAGCTCGCCCACGACTGAAGCCATTCATCGCCCCGTACACCGTCGATCCATTCGCGGAGCACATACCCATTACTTCGCTCTTCTGCGTCGCGTCCTGAGGCTACCAGCCGTGCGCAAGGAGCACCCGATCTTGCTACGGCCTCTGCCCTTACAACTTCTTTCTGGGCAGTACGTTTCTTCATGTACTTGTACGCGTACAAGACATCGTGCTGGTCCTTGACCTTGTAGACACGACGGTCTTTCCCGGCGGAGATCTCTTCGAGGATCGTGAGCGAGAGCTTCTTCCCACCAGCACCTCCTGGGGAGGCTGGAATCTCCACTTCGAGAGGCTTACCGGCTTCGACGAGCTTACTCTTCATGACTCCCTCGGTGGCCAGCGCCACGTGCCCGCCGGAAATTGCAGCTGCTCTTCGTCTTCTCTGGACAAGGGAATGCCAGGGTCCAGCTTGTTCAAGTCGTTGAAGTCAAAAGAGTTGCCTGCGAAAGGAACCGAGCTGCACCACAGCACTTCATTGGCATCCATGAACACCTGAAGGTTCACTTTCTCGAACTCCAGAACGTTCACTACAATCGCCGGACGTACCTCTCCTGTCCGGATCTTGTAGTGAACAATTCGACCTAACGAAACTTTCATTCGATGAATCTCCGGATGGGGCTTGCCCCGCCATAGGCAGGGGTCAGCCGAGCTTGCTGATGTACCCCAGCACCCAACGCAAAGCCCTGTCCTTGGCCTTTGCCACAACCAGAGCTTCCCCTTCGAGAGAATCTTCCTTGATCTTCTCTTCGAGCTTGACCTGCTGCGCTCGAATTTCACTCATCGAAACGGGGTCGGGAGCATCCGGATCCTTCTTGACCTTCTTTTTCTTCCCCTTCTTGGCCTTGTTGGGCTTGCCCTCTTCCTTCTCCTGATCCTGCTTGAACTTCCACTCGCCGAAGACCTCTTCCTGCTTGGCCTCGTCGGGAACAACGGCCTTCTTGCCGGTCTCCTCGTCGACCACTTCTTCGGTGATGGTGGCCCACGCGATCATGCGGTTGATCGGGACGTTGTTCTTGCGGCACAGCTTCTGAACCGCAGGCGCGATGTTGCGAGCGACGCGGATGAGGTTGGCGATGTGACCCACGGTCATGCCGGTGCGGCGAGCGATCTCCTTGCGGGAGACCTTTTCGCCCACGGTGGGCTCTGCGCCTTCCGCAAGCGGATGAAGCATCGGGCGGTACGTGCCCAGCTCCAGCTCGGACAGTCGGTGACCTAGATCGATGGGATCCGGATCCTCCCGAACGTTCTCGACGAGGTTCGCGATGTAGAGCGCCGCATCGCTCTCGTAGCTTTCGAGCGTGATGGCGATGGGACGGTCGGCTTCCCAGCGACCACTATCGACGAGCATCTGCATCGCGCGCTGCCGGCGGTAACCGGAGACGAGGGAGAAGGTGCCATCCGGGTTCTTCGTGACCGTCAACGGCGTGATGTGGCGAATGAAGATCGACTCGGCAAGCTCGGGGATCTTCTCGTACGTCTTCCGCGAGTTGAACTCGGGATCCGGCACGATGAGGTTGAAGGAGACCATCAGGTTCTCCTGCACCTTCGTAGTGCCGCTCGTCGGAATTTCGCTGTCCACCTCTGCCGCTGCTGCCCTCTTGCCCATGTATTTTCGATGCTCCTGGTGATTGTTTTGTTGGTCCTCGCTCACCGAGAGCGAAGTTTACGGAATTCGATGAGAAGCGGTTTGAGCGCTTCGTTGGTGCTTTTGCAGATCGCTACACGATGAGGCGTGCGGTCTTCGGAGTAACAACCGACACGAAACGCCTCCAGCTCAGAGTAAAACTTCCCGCCCATACCAAGCGAGCCCATGAAACGCCACTCTTCTTGAATCCACCACGTGTGAGCCAGAGAAGCGGCCTGCACATGGTAACGAACGAAATCAGCTCGCCCCGCTTCCGAAGCTCCCGCGTGACGCACCAAAACATCCCAGACCTTCCCGAAGAGAGTCTCCACCTGATTTCACGAAATCGCGTACCGCGGATCGGCCTTGCCCTCAGAAAGGACAGGGCGAAAACCCCGACAGGGAGGGTCAGGAGGCATCGAAACATGCGGAGGCTTGGCTCGATGATCCCCAAACTCCATCCCACAGCCCTGGCAGAGATCGCTAACGTTGTGCCCGAATTTCTTCTTGATCTGGTTGCTCATCGCTCGTGCCTTGGAGAAAGAGGTGTAATTGGGTGCTCGAAAGATGTCAAAGAAAAAACGACTCGAATGAAGAAGAATTATCTACGCTACTTATCCACGCTTCAATGGGGACCTCTTTTCCTCAGAAGAGGATTTCGTCATCGTCGTTGGACGAGGGCGCGCGGTCAGCTGAGAGCGGGCGGAGATCGTACTCTCCATCGTCTTCGTCGTCGCCCATGTCGTGGTACCCTGCCTGGTAGTCGGCGTAGCTCTCGTCCGAGCCCGGCATCCAGCGATTCGGCATGCAGCGGTACGAGGTGAAGTCATCGTTCCAGGCGTAGTCGCAACCGAAGCGACCTTCCGAGACAGGCTTCTGGCCGAGCATCATGAGATGAATCCGCCCCGTCGCCACCGTCGTCATCGTCATCATGGTGAGGTAGACGGGACGCTACTCGAATCGATGCACGTCTTCAACCGATTTTGAAAAATCACGTCCGTTCCCGTGAACTCCTCAACCGTCAGCATGGAAATCCTCGCGATAGTCAAGGGTCACGCCGCCCTCTTCTTCGTTAGCTGCGTCGCAATCCACACAGAACCAACCAAGAGGTGATTCGCGCACCTCCTGTGCCGTCAGATCCATGCCGCAATCCTCACACTCAGGCTGAGCATGATCCGTTCCCGCAACGGCAGCCATGCCGCCGTAGGCCACCCAACGACGAAGGAGTTCGTTATAGACTCCGTTCAGAGTGGGTCCGTGTGGAAAGTGAATCATCGCGGCCACACGCTGACCACACGACCGTGTGCGCGGTATTTGACCTCCCCATTGGGGAACCGAACGGAGATGTGCTCACCACACACCGTCGAGCTTGCGAGCTTGCTGGCCGCCGTAACAGCCTCGCTGATCGACGAAAAAGAGCTGTGAACCATGCCTCGGTGTTCGACCTTGAAATTGTTCGCCATGGTGAAGTAGACGCACACTAGCTCGGGTCGATGCAAGGCTCACCAACAAATTCACAAAAAGCCAATTTTGCAGAATCATGTCAGGCGAGATTGAAAAAGTTCATTCTTTCGATGACTATTCTGTCACTCTATCCGTCTACCTCCCCATGAACGACCGCGCCTACAGCCTCTCGGTTCCCGCCAGCCTTCACGCCTTCGGCGGACCCGACAAGGTCAAGTACAACAAAAACCTCGATGCCACAGCAGACGGGGACTCGTGCATCGGCTGCGTCCTCTGTGGCAAGAAGACCAACAGCCGCTACCTCGTCGATGGGGGGTTCTTCGTCATGCTCAGCAACGTCGGCGAGTACATCACCGCGGAGGAGTACAACGACATGGACGATCTCGGGCTCTACCCGATCGGATCAGACTGCCTGAAGAAGCTCAAGCTCAAGCCCTTCGGTGTGCCGATCTACGACGGCAAGGGAAAGAAGGTCTCGAAGTGAAGCCCAAAATCGGAACTCGCGTTCGGTATGTGCACGCCACACCGTGCCTGCCTTGCTCGCCGTGGACAGCCTGCGATGGTGTCCTTCATTCAGGGAAGGAGGGCAACGTCAGCCTCCATGCCGATGCCTCCTCAGAAGGTCGGATTCACTTCTCTTTCCAAGTCCGCGTAGACTTTCCTGACGGAGCCTACGTCTGGACGGATGCGCGCAAGCTCGAAGAAGGGAGCATCCGATGAATCATTCCGAAGGACAAGATCCCACAATCCGCATCCCGTGTACGGAGCTGAGCAAACTCATCGACGAGAACGCTCAACTTCGTGCACAGGTGACCTGTCTACAAGCCCACATGACGGCGATGGTGAATGCCCAGCTTTCACGCCAAGTGCGAGCCTTCCACGAAAAGTACGGGCATCCCACGCGCACCACCCCCTGCGTACCTGAGATGAAGGAAGTCCAGTTCCGGCTGAACCTCATCGCTGAGGAATTCTTCGAGCTGCTTGCGGCCTGCGAGATCTGGCCGAAGCTCGACAAAGGACACCATCCACTCGAAGGCGAACTTCACGCATCCGAAATCATCAAGGATGCCATCCGCGACGACTTCGCCGGCACCGTCGACCTCCCCGAATTCATCGACGCATGCGGAGACCTCGCATACGTGATCGAAGGGAGCGCCGCAGCGATGGGCGTCGAGATGACTCCTGTGCTCGCAGAGATTCAGCGTGCCAACATGGCCAAGGAACCTAACGGACCGGATGCCAAGCCCGTGAAGCTCCCTGGTTGGACTCCGCCCGATATTGCCGGCGTGCTCCTCCAGCAAGGATGGCGCCGACCGGCCCCCTTTGCAGTGGAAGAGCAAGAGTGTGAGACGTGCCTTGGGGTCGGCAAGCTCCGAGACGGTGACACCAAGGAGCTTCGAAAGTGTCTCGACTGTCGAGGTACTGGAACCGTGGTGGTGCCATGAGCAAGGCCAGTAAAACCAGGTTCATGCGGCGACAGGTCGGCAAAGCCATGGCGAAAAACCTGCAGTCCCGAAGCTGCGGCGACTGCACGGTCTGCTGCACTGTCATGGGTGTCGTCTCCATCGACAAGCCTGTGGATGAGACATGCAAACATGTCGAGGGCAACCGCTGCGGCATCTATGGATCGCGCCCAAGCGCCTGCAAAGAATTCCACTGCGGCTGGCGCCACAGCTTTGATCTGCTCCCCGGCGTCGGAGAAGAAGGTCGACCTGACAAACTGGGCGTCATGTTCGACATGGCGAGTGCCAGCAAGGTCTTCTCCGGCGGAGCCTTCGTCGTGAGAGAAGCTCGTGAAGGAGCCATCGATGCCATCGAGGTCGACCTCTGGGAGATCGCCGAACGCGACGGGATCGTGTTCTTCATCGTCAAGGGACAGACACCTCGTCGCGTGATTGCGAGCGATGCCAACATGGCCATCGCGAGCGAACTCGTACGCCGCCACCTTCCTGTGGTGCCGTCATGACCGGCCGATGTGGAAAATGTGGTGACATGAAGATCCTCACCCAAGAAGGTCGCTACCAACAGATGCTCTGCGAAGATTGTGCAGTCGCGAGAGAGTACGAGGACGCAGGAGAGGACGCGAAGAACTACGCCATTCGCGCCAACGAGAGCGCGAAATCCTATCGCCAAGCACTGAAGAATCACAGGCAACGTGACGCTCTTCGAGGTCGCAAACAGTGAAACCCCGTCGCGGAAGTCTTGGCAAAGCCAACTGGCCCACCTGGCTCCAGCACCCTGAGATGAAGGGAGTGTTCATTGGCGGCTGCGTCTCGCGCGGCATCGGTTCAAGCTTCCGAGCCAAAGCCCATGCTCACTTCGGGGACGAACATCGAGGCTGGATTTGCTTCCGGAGCACCAAGTGGCTGGACAACAAATTCCTCTGCCTTCACGAGTTGGCTCACATCGTCACGCGGCAAGGCCACACCGACCGCTGGCGCAAATTCTTGCTCCAGATCGGGGGCACGCTGGACCCAGTCCCCGGAGTCCTTCGTAGCTACCAAAAGCAGCCGCGGACACTCCTTCCTCCCCTCATTCCTGCCCATCTCCCTTTCCCGCGCGTTCCCGAAAGCGGTGAAGGTGAAACCACCGCTCGTCTGCTCCAAGGAGAACAGCTGTGAGCCTGCTGCAATTCACTGTCGACCATCCTCTCACGTCGATAATCATCGGTTCATTCATCCTTGCTTTGGCCGAAATCCTTGCTTTGGCCGAAATCGTCTTCGGTAGAAAGCGGGCTCTGTGAGGGAAAAACAACTCAACATCCGCCTGAACCCGGAAGAAGCAAAACGGGTTGCCCGGCTTGCCAAACACTACGGATTGAACGCCTCCGGACTGATCCGAATGCTTCTAAAGAATGAAGAACGGAACGTGCTCAGCGTCAAAAAGAAAGCATCCAAATGAGCCGTCACCCGATCGTCATTCAGGAGTGGGAAGAGAGTGAACGCGGCTGGGGCGTTCGCCCTGACGGCTTCACCATGCACAAGACGATGTCGGATCGAGATGCTTTCGTGAAGGCATACCACGCGAAGCACAACAATCTTTCCGAAGCGCCTGACGAATACACGCGTACGTCAGGCAACCCTTACGTCAAAGATGTGAACCAGAAGACGTACGACGCCATCGCAAAATCAACTCTCGGGATGTGGGGCAAAGGCAATCGGCCCGATGCCTCCATCTTCCAAGAAGAGCCCGCCGATTCACCCGAATCCATCGTCTCTCTGATGTTCCACGACGATGACTGCGACGAACTCCTCACCAGCGATGGTCTCTGCCCCAATTGCAACTTCCATCCAGACATGCAGTCGACGGGCTTCAAGAATGTCCCCTCCAGCATCTTGCTCCGACGTGAAGGACGCTCCTTCCTTGGAGTAGGACGCAAACCATTCTCTCAACCCAAAATTTCAAAAAAACGAGACACCATGACCGACGAATCAAGCCCCTCCTCCACCGCAACGGTCGCAGTCGAAAAGATCAATGGAGGCGTTCTCACCCGAGCCCCCAAGACCCAGAACTGCAACTGCAACTTCCCGGACATGAAGGCGAACGCCATCGAAAACGGTGACGAATGGACCTGCTCTTGCGGACAAGGGTGGCGCGCAAAAATCATGAAGGAGCTACCACCCGGCAACCGAGATGGTGCACTCGCAGCAAACTACAAAGCACCCTTCTGGCGCCGCATCGCCACCAAGCGCGCCACCAAGCCGAAGCCGGCTACGCCGCCGGAGACCGAATGAAAGCCAAGAACACCCACAAACGTTCGTTCTTGCGCGAGCTGATGCTCCTCTGCAAGCGCTACGACATGCGATTCGATGAGGACCGTCATGGCGGTCTCATCATCAGCCAACTGTCGAGTACCAGCGCGTTGGGTCCTCCTGAAGAGTTCATCGATTGGCTCGAAGAGGCAGACGATTTCGAAGCCACCGAGCTGGAGAAGAAAAAGGCAAAGGTATGAGTCTAGGAAAAGCAAAGGATGCGGAGATCTGGGACTACGAACGCAAACACGGTGTGACCAAAACCACCGATGTTCCGCCTGACGATCCCGTCATCTCCGCCGTCACCCAAGAGGTAAAGGAATCCTACGGCTACGGTCACGACGATGGCTACCGCACGGCCACCCACGACATCGCCGACTGGCTCCGTAGGAAGGGAGTGCACAGCCCCGCCATCCGCCAGCTCGCCAACGAGATCTCCGCCGGCACCTGGAAGGAAACGCCGAAGTGATTTACCCCGACCAAGAAGACATCGATGATTACGTGAAACAACAAGAGCTTGCTGCTCTAACCGACGAGGAGAAAGCCATTCGTCAACGGAACGAATGGCATAAGGCCAGCTTCCGTTTCACGATCGAGGCTGTCTGCAATCTGTGTGGCAGCCACTTCCACAGCTTCCGTGACCACAATCTTCCCGAGCCGTCTGAAGAAGAAAAACTCTCGCGCGTCAAACGAGCGTTGATGGAGCACGATTGCGACAAGCTCAGAGTGACAAATCGTGATCCCTGGACCCCGCCGCGCGACTGAGGAGAGACAAATGAACCAATCCACCAAACGAGAAATCCTGCGCTCCGCCGAATGTTCCTACTGCGGGTACATGGTGCCCGCCATCGGCACCACCATCCCGCCCGAGCTGGACGTCTCGAAGTTTCACAACTTCGTGCGCTGCAGCCCCGGAGCATGCGAGCCGAAGGGAGGGCAGACCGTGTCGTTCATCAACGGTCGGCTGCAGTACACCCCGCCTCCGGCGGGGCAAGCCCGGTGATTCTTTGCCCACGCTGCAAAAAGATCGCAGGCCCCGAGAACGGCACATGCGACGCATGGGATGAAGCGCAATACCGAGACGTCGATCACGACCTCGTCTACGAGGAAAAGATGCACGATTATCCTCACGAGAATCCGAACGACTGCATTCGCCATCTGAGCGACCAGATCGCTCTGCTCGCCACACGATTGGAAAGACTGGAACCCAAGTCATGACAGGCAAACGGTTGTGGGAAGCAGAACATCCCTACTACGCGCAGCGAGGCAATTACTTCAACAACAACTGCCATCAAAACTTCGAGTCGTGGGCCGACTTCATCGCGGCTGAGGGTGATTCCGATCCCGACATGAATCTCATCTATCGATGGGACTGGATACCTGCCAAGCCCTCTGATGGATGCGATGACGATGAACTATCCATTTTCATCGTCGGTCAGCGCAAAGCCATCCATCGCTCCTGCACCATCTCCCCGATTTCCCGGGACGACGAGCCGGCCGTCCGTGCATGGCTCCAACCGAGACTCGAACTCCTGATGAAAATCTGGCTTCCGGTGACACCCAAATGACCACTCCTCAAGCCGCGGTCGCGCTCGTCGAGCGCGACGGTAAGATCCTCTGCGTCTGGAACCGGCGCTTTCAAGGCTGGGGCCTGCCCGGAGGCAAAGTGGAAGAAGGCGAAGGCCTCATCGCCACCGTCCAGCGTGAGCTGAAGGAGGAGACCGGGCTCCACGCTTCTCGCCTCGTTTGCTTCTACAGAGCCGAGTCGGCACTGTCGGATGACCCTCGCCAGGTGGTCGTATTTCGCGTAATTGCCTCCGGCGAACCTCGCGAAATGGAAGAGAATTGCCCCGTCCAGTGGATGACACGTGAAGAGCTGATCGCAACCTCGCCCTTCCGAAACTTCTACATCAAGATGTTCGAGACTTTCTGATGGCCAGCGCCAAGACAACGAGCCGAAAACCTCAGCTCTCGACAATCCAGGCCAAAAAGGAAGTCTTGGACTACCTCATCACCACGCTCGACTACATCGAATCCAACCTGCCCGAGGACCTCTCGGAGGTGGACGGTGAAGAGAGGCCGCCGGCAGACATCGTACGCATCCTCGCTGCCATTCACGTTCTGCGTGAGGAGTTCACTCGTCGAACCCGACCGAAAACGGTCCGCGTACCCGAAAACAAACCCATCACGCGTGAAGACCTTGACCGTGCTCAGGCTTTTCTTCGTCGGGCACGTGAAAAGATGGACCTCGAAGCAAAAGCGAGAGAGAAATATGGTGACGGTGTCTTGGGCGACTACTTCACCGAACTCGGCGCAGCAGCTTTCAGACCCGGTAAGCTCTGATGCCCAGCACCAAAACCCCAAGCCGAGGCCCGCGCGAGCGTGCACGGAAAAAGCGCGCTGCCAACCAGCTGCGTAAGATTGACTTTCATCAAGCGCGCATCCAGGAGCTGGAGACCGCGCTGTCCACCATTCAAGAAATAGTCGACAACGATGGCTCTTTCGGGATGGACCAGATCGAGGCAATCATCAAGCAAACGTTGAGGGGTCAATGAGCGCTTGGAAATGTGAACGCTGCGGCGCCACCCCCGAAGGCGAGTATGGGCTCCTCGACTACTGCGCTGTCTGCAGCAAGAACCTGTGCGACAAATGCATGGCGAACGGACATTGCGGTAACGTCCCGGCGAAGTCGGGAATGGATGATGACTGTAACGATAACCAGATGGGAGACGATGAAACATGAGCGGACCCAAATCCATTGCTGAAGCCATTTTTGGACCTCAGCCCACACCGGAAGAACGTCTCACCCACGCTAAGGGTCGAGAAGCCGCCGCCAGACTAACCATCGAACAGCTCAAGATCGTTCAAGCCGCTTTGCGCGAAGTGACAGTGAACGGCATCCGCTCCGACGAGTTGGCTCAGGCCCGTTCGCTCATAGCCACGGCGCTCGACGACGCAGAACT
>Ga0105246_10001076_pt1 | contig 15779 bp, 10 predicted proteins | sample KBSM64metaG_FD_99694 | JGI IMG/M metagenome (GOLD analysis project Ga0105246, IMG submission 99694) | Miscanthus rhizosphere microbial communities from Kellogg Biological Station, Michigan, USA - KBS M6-4 metaG | ecosystem: Host-associated > Plants > Roots > Rhizosphere > Soil | place...
GCCAGTGTGCAGGGCCTGATCGACGACATCGGGCGGCAGGTCAAGGAACTCACGCCACAGCCGCCGTCGGTCCTGTACTCCGGGGTGGCCGACCTGTCGGCCGCCGTGGCGCGGCTGCGGCGGGTCGCCCGGACCGCCCGGGACACCGCGAAGGAGCCCCAGGGACCCACCGAGCCTTCCGTAACACCGAAAGCCGTTACGGAAATCCCCCTCACCGAGGCCGACTTCGCCACCCTCACCGAGTCCCACCGCCGGGAGATCCACGTCCACTGCTACCGCATGACCGGCTCCTACGACGACGCCGAGGACCTCGTGCAGGAGACGTTCCTGCGGGCCTGGCGGGCCCGGGAGTCCTTCGAGGGGCGGGCCGGCGCCCGCACCTGGCTGTACCGCATCGCCACCAACGCCTGCCTGGACTTCCAGCGCCGCACCGCCCGCCGCCCGCAGCGCTACGAGCCGATCCCCGGCATGAACCACGGCACCGGCGAGGCCCCGGCCCGCATCACCTGGCTGCAGCCCTACCCCGACGACGAGCTGCCCACGGCCGAGGAGGACAGGCCCGACGTCGCCGCCGTCTCCCGCGAGACCCTGGAGCTCGTCTTTCTCGCCGCCATCCAGCACCTCCCGCCCCGCCAGCGGGCCGTGCTGATCCTGCGGGACGTGCTCGGCCTGACCGCCGCCGAGACCGCCGAGGCACTCGACCTGACCGTGGCCTCCGCCAACAGCGCCCTGCAGCGGGCCCGCCCCACCCTCCGCGACCATCTGCCCGGGCAGCGCGCGGAGTGGAGCGCCGGCGAGCCGACGGAAGCCCAACGCACCGTCCTGCAGCGGTACATGACCGCCGCCGAGCAGCTCGACTTCGCCGCGATGACCGACCTGCTCAGCAAGGACGTCACGCTCACCATGCCGCCCAACCCGTTCTGGTTCACCGGCCGGGACGCCCTCGTCGAGTTCCTGCGCCCCACCCTCGACCCGGCGTCCCCCATGTTCTTCGGCCACTGGCGCCATCTGCCCGCCCGCGCCAACGGGCAGCTCGCGGCGGGCGGTTACGTCCGCAGACCCGGTACGCACGTCCACCGCGCCCAGGTCCTCGACGTCCTGCGCTTCGACGCCGACGACCGGATCGTGGAGATCACGTCCTTCGAACCGCATCTGTTCCCGGCCTTCGGCCTGCCGCTGCGGCTGTGAGCACCGATGAGTGATCGGGGCGCGGTGCGTCTGTATGACCGACCGACACGGAACACCCCTACCGAGGAGATCACCATGCTGCTCAGCGACAAGACCGCGATCGTGTACGGCGCCGGCGGCTCCATCGGCGGTGCGGTCGCCCGCGCCTTCGCCGCCGAGGGAGCACGCGTCCACCTGGTCGGACGTACCCGCAAGACGCTGGAGGCCGTGGCCGCCGACATCAAGGACGCCGAGGTGGCCGTCGTCGACGCCCTCGACGAGGCGGCCGTCGAAGAGCACCTCGCGGGCGTCGGTGACGTCGACATCTCGTTCAACCTCGTCACACGCGGCGACGTGCAGGGCGCCCCGCTCACCGACATGCCCGTGGAGGACTTCATGCGGCCCGTGCTGGGCGGCGTCCGCGCCAACTTCATCACCGCCCGCGGCGCCGCCCGCCGCATGGCCGAGCGCGGCTCCGGCGTGATCCTCACCCTCAACAGCGGCTCCGCGCACGGCAGCCCGATGATGGGCGGCACGGGGCCCGCCGATGCCGCCATCGACACGCTCGTCCGCAACCTGGCGGTGGAGTGCGGCCCGCGCGGGGTGCGCGCCGTCGGCCTGTGGGCGGCCGGGGTGCCCGAGACCTTCACCGTCGAGAAGCTCTCCGCGGTCAACCCGGCCATCGACGAGGCCGCCGTCCAGGGCATCGTCGCCAACCTCGCCGGAATGCGCATGACACACCGCAACCCCACCCTCGCCGAGGTGGCCGCCACCGCCGTCTTCCTCGCCTCGGACCACGCGGGCGGCATCACCGGCACGTTCGTCAACGTGACGGGCGGAATGATCGCGCGCTGAGCGCAGGAACGAGGAAGGGCGCCCGGTGTGACACCGGGCGCCCTCGTTTTCGTACTCCTGCGGGTGGCTACGCCTCCGCGTCCGCCGCCTGCGCCTTCAGCGCGTGCTCAACCCCCGAGGGGGACTTCGTCAACGTGACAGGTGGAATGATCGCGCGCTGAGCGCAGGAACGAGGAAGGGCGCCCGGTGTGACACCGGGCGCCCTCGTTTTCGTACTCCTGCGGGTGGCTACGCCTCCGCGTCCGCCGCCTGCGCCCTCAGCGCACGCTCGACCCCCGAGCGGGACTCCGAGACCAGGCGGCGCAGGGCCGCGCTGGGCTCGGCGGAGGAGAGCCAGGCGTCCGTCCTGTCCAGGGTCTCCTGGGACACCTGGACGGCCGGGTAGAGGCCGACAGCGATCTGCTGGGCGATCTCGTGCGAGCGGGAGTCCCAGACGTCCTTGACCACCTCGAAGTACTTCTCGGCGTACGGGGCGAGCAGCTCGCGCTGGTCGGTCTGGACGAAGCCGCCGATGACCGCCTCCTGGACGGCGTTCGGCAGCTTGTCGGACTCGACGACCTGCGCCCAGACCTCCGCCTTCGCCTCCGCGGTCGGCCGGGCCGCACGGGCGCCGGCCGCATGGCGCTCGCCCGCGGCGGTCCTGTCCCGCTCGTACTCGCCGGCGATCTCCGTCTCGTCGTAGCGGCCGACCGCGGCCAGCCGCTGTACGAACGCCCAGCGCAGCTCGGTGTCGACGGCCAGTCCCTCGATCGTCTGCGAACCGTCCAGCAGGGCCTCCAGCAGGTCCAGCTGCTCCGGCGTCCTGGCGGTCGCCGCGAACGCCCGCGCCCAGGCCAGCTGGTGGTCGCTGCCCGCCTCGGCCGCGCGCAGGTGGGCCAGCGTGGCGTCGGTCCAGCGGGTGAGCAGGGCCTCGCGGGCGGCCGGGTCGGCGTACAGGTCGATCGCCAGCTTCACCTGGCGGTGCAGCGACTGCACGACACCGATGTCGGACTCCTTGCCGATGCCCGACAGGACCAGCGAGAGGTAGTCGCGGGTCGCGAGCTCCGCGTCCCGCGTCATGTCCCAGGCGGAGGCCCAGCACAGGGCACGCGGGAGGGACGACTCGAAGTCGCCCAGGTGCTCGGTGACGAACGCCAGCGACTGCTCGTCGAGGCGGACCTTGGCGTACGACAGGTCGTCGTCGTTGAGCAGGACGACCGCCGGGCGGCGATTGCCCACCAGCTGCGGTACGGCGGTCAGTTCACCGTCCACGTCCAGCTCGATGCGCTCGTCACGCACCAGCTTGCCGCTGTCGTCGTCGAGTTCGTACAGGCCGACCGCGATGCGGTGCGGGCGGAGCGTCGGCTCGCCCTTCGCGCCCGCGGGGAGCGCCGGGGCCTCCTGGCGGATGGCGAAGGAGGTGACGACACCGGCGGCGTCCGTCTCGATCTCGGGACGGAGGATGTTGATGCCGGCGGTCTGGAGCCATTTCTCCGACCAGTTCTTCAGGTCGCGGCCGGAGGTCTCCTCCAGCGCGCCCAGCAGGTCGGACAGGCGCGTGTTGCCGTACGCGTGACGCTTGAAGTACGCCTGCACACCCCCGAAGAACTCGTCCATGCCGACATACGCGACGAGCTGCTTGAGGACGGAGGCGCCCTTGGCATACGTGATGCCGTCGAAGTTCACCAGCACGTCGTCGAGATCGCGGATCTCGGCCATGATCGGGTGGGTGGAGGGCAGCTGGTCCTGCCGGTAGGCCCATGTCTTCATGGAGTTGGCGAACGTGGTCCAGGAGTGCGGCCAGCGCGACTGGGAGTGGTACGACTGGCAGGCGATGGAGGTGTAGGTGGCGAACGACTCGTTCAGCCACAGGTCGTTCCACCACTCCATGGTGACCAGGTCGCCGAACCACATGTGCGCCAGCTCGTGCAGGATGGTCTCCGCGCGCAGCTCGTACGACGCGTCGGTGACCTTGGAGCGGAACACGTACTGGTCCCGGATGGTCACCGCACCGGCGTTCTCCATCGCGCCCGCGTTGAACTCCGGCACGAACAGCTGGTCGTACTTCTTGAACGGGTACGCGTAGTCGAACTTCTCCTGGAACCACTCGAAGCCCTGCCGCGTGACCTCGAAGATCGCGTCGGAGTCGAGGAACTCGGCGAGCGAGGGCCGGCAGTAGATGCCCAGCGGCACGGACTGCCCGTCCTTCTCGTACACGCTGTGCACGGAGTGGTACGGGCCGACGATGAGCGCCGTGATGTACGACGAGATCCGCGGCGTCGGCTCGAAGGCCCAGGTGTCGTCCTTGGGCTCGGGCGTCGGCGAGTTGGAGACGACGGTCCAGCCGGAGGGCGCCTTCACCGTGAACTGGAAGGTCGCCTTGAGGTCGGGCTGCTCGAACGACGCGAACACGCGACGGGCGTCCGGGACCTCGAACTGGGTGTAGAGATACGCCTGTTGGTCCACCGGGTCGACGAACCGGTGCAGCCCCTCACCCGTGTTGGTGTAGGCGCAGTCGGCGACGACCCGGAGGATGTTGCGGCCCTCCAGCAGTCCCGGCAGGGCGATCCGCGAGTCCTTGAAGAGCTCGCCGGGGTCGAGGGCGTCGCCGTTCAGCGTCACCTCGTGCACGGTCGGGGCCACCAGGTCGATGAAGGACTCGGCGCCGTTTTCGGCCACGTCGAAGCGCACCGTCGTCACAGACCGGTAGGTACCGCCCTCCTGCGCGCCGGAGAGGTCGAGATCGATCTCGTACGAGTCAACGGTGAGCAGCTTCGCCCTCTGCTGCGCCTCTTCGCGGGTCAGGTTTGTGCCAGGCACGCGGTCATCTCCTCGTCATGTGTCGGTTCGGCCATCCTTCCACGGGACCGTGGGGAGGGCGACGAGGGTTTTCCCGATGGATCAACGGGTCGGAACCCCCGGACCGTCACGTCCGAATCCCGCCGGTCCTGCGGCCCCGCCCGCGCCAGCCTGGATGCATGACGACGTACACCGCACGACCCATCGCCCCGTCCGTCCTCAAGGAACTGCGCACCACCGACGACGCGGGCTGTCCGATGATCCCCGTGGCCGACGACGAAGGCGGCGCCCCGCTCCGCTGCTGTCTGCGCCGCAGCGAGGCGGGGGAGCGGATCGCCCTCGTGTCGTACGCGCCCCTGCGGCGCTGGGCGGCCCAGACGGGCGCCGAGCCCGGGGCCTACGACGAGCAGGGGCCGGTCTTCATCCACGCGGACGAGTGTCCGGGCCCGGACGGCGACGGCTACCCGTTCGACAACGCCCACCGCACGGTCCGCCGCTACTCCGCCGACGGGCACATCCTCGGCGGAGAGCTGGTCGACGCCCCCGACGACGCGGCCTTCCGTAACGCATTCGACGACCCGTCCGTGGCGCTCGTCCACGTCCGGGCCGTCGAGTACGGCTGTTTCCTCTACGAGGTCAGGAGGCCTTAGCCCTTCAGCTCCGCGGCCACCAGCTCCGCGATCTGCACGGCGTTGAGCGCGGCGCCCTTGCGGAGGTTGTCGTTGGAGATGAAGAGCGCGAGACCGTTGTCCACCGTCTCGTCGCGGCGGATGCGGCCCACGAAGGACGGGTCCTGGCCGGCGGCCTGGAGCGGGGTCGGGATGTCGGAGAGCGCGACGCCCGGGGCGCCGGCCAGCAGCTCCGTCGCGCGCTCCGGGGAGATCGGGCGGGCGAAGCGGGCGTTGACCTGGAGGGAGTGGCCGGAGAAGACCGGGACGCGGACGCAGGTGCCGGAGACCTTGAGCTCCGGGATCTCCAGGATCTTGCGGGACTCGTTGCGGAGCTTCTGCTCCTCGTCGGTCTCGTTCAGACCGTCGTCGACGATCGAGCCCGCGAGGGGGAGCACGTTGAAGGCGATCGGGCGCTTGTAGACGCCGGGCTCCGGGAAGTCGACCGCGCTGCCGTCGTGGGTGAGCTTGTCGGCGTCGGCGACGACCTTCTGCGCCTGGCCGTGCAGCTCCGCGACGCCCGCGAGACCCGAGCCGGACACCGCCTGGTAGGTGGCGACGACCAGCGCCTCCAGGCCGGCCTCGTCGTGCAGCGGCCTGAGGACCGGCATCGCGGCCATCGTCGTGCAGTTCGGGTTGGCGATGATGCCCTTGGGGCGGTCGGCGATCGCGTGCGGGTTCACCTCGGAGACGACCAGCGGGACCTGGGGGTCCTTGCGCCAGGCCGAGGAGTTGTCGATCACGACGGGGCCCTGTGAGGCGACCTTCTCGGCCAGCGCCTTCGAGGTCGCGCCGCCCGCGGAGAACAGCACGATGTCCAGGCCGGTGTAGTCGGCGGTCGCCGCGTCCTCCACCGTCACACCGTCCAGCTCCGTCCCCGCCGAGCGGGCCGAGGCGAACAGCCGCAGCTCGGTGACCGGGAAGTCGCGCTCCTTGAGGATCCTGCGCATGACCGTGCCGACCTGCCCGGTGGCTCCGACGATTCCGACCCTCACGGCGACTCCTTCTGCGTGTTCCTGTATGTCTGCGGCGTTTCCATCATGCGGCCGACCCGGGTCCGCCTGTCCAATTCTTTGCGCTCCATGCCCGAAGCCTGGGACGCCGCGCCGCGATCAACAGTTGCGGAACTCCGCCCACACCCGCGCTGAGCTGGAGAAATTCGCCCTACGGCGGCCCGGTGCCGCAAGCTGTGCTGGCCGCGGGCGGCGGTGTGACGTACACCTCTGCAGGATTTCCCGCGGTCGGGCCGAACGTTTCCGCCGACTCCGGCGTCGTAGAGGAAACGCCGTAGGGGGTGGCTTGTGCTGCGCAGAAAGGCCCGCCGTGGCCAGGAGGACGATCATGGCGATCCTCTGGACGCGGCTCAGGAACGCCGGGTGCGGGCGGTGCTCGCGCTGGGCGGGGTGCCGCAGACGGACCTGCCGGACGGGGTGCAGCAGGTCCGTCTGCGGCTGCTGGAGCGGGCGGCGAAGGGGTACGAGGCCCCGCGCGACGTCTCCGCATGGGCGGCCGTCGTCGCCTCCAACCTGGCCATGGACTGGCACCGGTCCAAACGCCGCCAGGAGCGGATCGGCGAGCGGCTCGCCTCCCTGCGCCAGCTGGAGCACCCGTCGGGAGAGGACACCAGCGTGCTCTCCCTGGCCGTCGCACAGGGGCTCGACGAGCTCCCCGACTCCCAGCGTCAGGTCCTCGTCCTGCGCTTCTACGCCGACCTGCCCGTCCGCTCGATAGCCGACGAGCTCGGCATCCCGGAGGGCACGGTCAAGAGCAGGCTGCACACGGCGGTACGGGCACTGCGCGCCCGCCTGCACGAGGACGAGGTGGTGTGAGATGACCGCCGATCACAACAGCGTCGATGCGCTGATGGCCGCGATCACCGGCGAGGAACTCCCGGAGGAGGCCCGCGCGGACTCCGCCTTCGTGGCCGAGCACCGCAGGGCGACGGCCGATGTGGCGCTGCTGCGGCAGCAGCTCGGGATCATCGGGGACGCGCTCGCCGAGGAGCCGCGGCCGGAGCGGACGCCCGCCCCGGTACGGGCGCCGCGGGACTGGCGCAGGGCGCGCAGGTTCGCCTTCGGCTCGCTCGCCGTGGCCGCCGTCGCGACCGTGCTGTCGGGCCTGGGCTGGCTGCTGGTGCAGGCCAACAGCGGCGTCGACAGCATGTCCGGCGGCAGCGCCGACTCGGCCTCCAAGGCGGACCGGAACGCCGAGGCCGGCTCCGCCTTCTCCAGCCCCGGCTACCTCGCCTGCACCCGCCTGGTCGCCGAGGGCGAGGTGACGGCGGTGGAGCCGGTCCACGGGACCGCCGAGCAGGAGCGGATCACCCTGGACGTGACCCGCTCGTACAAGCCGGAGGAGTCCAAGAAGGAGGTCACCCTCGTGATCGAGGAGGAGACCCTCCGGAAGGCCCTCCACAAGGGCGACCACATCCTGGTGGCCGTCCCACCGCAGTCCACCGTCCCGGACTACGTGATCGTCGGCGAGAAGTCGATCGCCCGCGAACGCGCCGGGCTCGTCCGCGCGCTGCCCGAATCGGCCGGCGTCACCTGCTGAGATCCCCCGCCGACGGAAAAGGGCGGGCGCCCGTACGGACGCCCGCCCTCACTGCCGTACCGATGACTACGGAGTGACCTTCTCGATCTTCACGCTGCCGGTGCCCGCGGCCGTGCCGCGGGCGTTCACCAGCTGGACCTGGCCGAAGAACTCACGGCCCTCCGGGGCGGCCGCCGCGGCGGTGACGCTGCCCGAGACGGTCGCCGAGTCGCCCGTGCCGAGCTTCACCGGCACCGACTCGTCGACGGTGACGGTGCCCAGGGACGCGGAGAAGAAGACGTCCCGGTAGTCGTACGCGGTGGAGCCGGACGGGACCGAGTAGCCCGCGACCTCGATGGTGTACGTACCGGCGGCGGGCGAGGCGATGGAGACCGCCTCCTCCGAGTCGCCGTCGGCGGACGTGCCGACGACCGTGCCGGCCGCGTTCTTCACCGTCAGGTCCAGGTCGGCGGACGCGTCCGACACATTGCCGATCGCGACGTCCAGCGACTTGGCACCCGCGGGCACCTCGACCGTGGTGGTCTGCGTCTCGCCCTGCTTGATGGTCGGGCGGGCCGTCTTGGACGAGCCGAGCGGGCCGCCGACCAGCTTGCCGTCGAGCGCGGCGAGCTTGTTCGTCACCTTCCAGGAGACGGCGGCCGGGGTACCGACCTTGGCCTCGGGCACGGTCACGGTCTCCGGGTCGAAGGCCGCGCCGAGGACGGCGACGTCCAGCGTGTACGGGTTGTCGAGCAGCGGCGACGTACGGCGCGACTCGACCTCGATCTCCCAGACGCCGGCCTGCGGGGCCGCGTACGAACGCACGTCGGGCTTGCAGCCGTTGCCGTCGAGGTAGTTCGGGTAGCAGTACGGGGTGCCGGTGTTGTCCACCGGAGTGCCGTACGGGTGGATCGCGATGAACCGGGTCTGGCTCTTGTCCTTCAGCCCGCCGATGGCGACCTCGAGGGAATTGGCGCCCTCGGGCACGGTCACGAAGTACGACTGCGTGCTGTTGCGCTGCACCGAACTCGACGCCGTGTAGGTGTACTTCACCGGCGTCGAGACCACGACCGTGGCGAGGATCTGCTTGTCGACGCCCTCGGTCCTCGGGTCGTCGACGTCGAGGATCGCGCTCTTGATGCCCGCGGACCTCGGCTTCGCCTGCACCTTCACGGTGACCGGCTGGTTCAGCGGCAGCTTCACCTCGTCCTTGCCGACGATCCGGAAGGTGTCACCGGCGTTGTTCTCGATGCTCAGCTCGTGCAGGACCGCCTTGTCGGAGCCGGAGGTCCGGGTGATCGTGACGTCGTACGTCTTCTTCTCACCCGCCTTGAGGCCGCCCTCGCGGTCGTAGAGGCCGGTGCCGAAGCCCGGCGTCTTCAGCGCCTGGTCGAGCGCGGTGTCGACCGGGGCCTTCACGGCGTAGTTATTGAGCACAGTGTCCTGCGCCGTGGCGCCGTCGCGGATCGCGTCCCAGGCGTCGACGATGTCGATGCGGCCCGCGCCCTCCTCGTACGCCTGAACGCCCTTGATGTGGTGGGCAGTTGAGGTGAGTGCTGTGCGCAGGGTCGCGGGCTTGAGCTCGATGTGCTTCTGCTTGGCGGCCGACAGCAACAGTGCGCTCGCGCCCGTGGCCTGCGGGGAGGCCATGGACGTGCCCTGCAGCATGGAGTAGCCGGCCGGCAGCGAGTAGCCCGACTCGGCGACCGGGGAGCCCGGCAGCCAGGTCTGGGTGGTGTTGATCGCGGCACCCGGCGCGACCAGGCTCGGCGTGAAGCCGCCGTCCTCACGCGGGCCGCGGGAGGAGAAGGGCATCATCGCGTACTTCTTCTCCACGGCGGAGCCGTAGTTGGACGCCCAGGTCGCCTTCGAGATGCCGGCGCCGACGGAGATCACCTTGTCGGCGAGACCGGGGTCGCCGATGGTGTTCGCACCCGGGCCGGAGTTGCCCGCCGAGATCACCAGCTGCACGCCGTACGTATCGATGAGGCGCGTGTACAGCTCCGCGCGCGCGTTGTTGCCGTCGTTGAGGGCCGGGAGGCCGCCGATGGACATGTTGACGATGTCGACACCGCGGTTCACGACGAGGTCGATCATGCCCTCGGTGAGCGCGACGTTGGTGCAGCCGCCGGTCCAGGTGCAGGCACGGGAGGAGACGATCTTCGCGCCGGGGGCCGCGCCGTTCATCTTCCCGCCGAACAGACCGTTGGCGGCGGTGATGCCGGCGACGTGCGTGCCGTGCTCGGACTCGATGACACCGATGTTGACGAAGTCGGCCTTCTTGCCGACCCAGTCGCCGCCGAACGGGTCCATCGGCACGTCCTTGCGGATCTGCACGACGAACGGCTGGCGCTCCACGACGTCGGTCGACGGGTTGTCGGTGCCGAAGTAGCCGACCTGGAACCCGTCCTTGTACGGCTTCATCGGCTCGTCGTCGCTGAAGTCGTAGTTGTTGTTCAGGTCGACGCGGACGGTCCCGGCGGCGGCGTCGTAGAGGACGCCCCACTTGTCCGTGGTGTCCCCGTCCCGGTTGGCGTCGCCCTTCGCGTCGCCGCCCGCGGTGGCGGCCTCGCTGAAGGTGCTGACCTGGTACGACCCGGCGGGCGCCGTCCAGGTCCGGCCGCCGTAGGTGAAGGTGGGCCCGGAGACGGCGGTCACCATCGGGCGCCAGGTGGCGTCGCTGTCGAGGATCGGGTCGGTCGCCGTCACCCAGTCGACGATCTTCCGCTCACCGGTGGTGGTCTTCTGCAGCGCGGGGTGGCCGAGGTCGACGCCGGAGTCCAGGATGCCGATGGTGACGCCGCGGCCGTCCGCCTTCGGGTGGTCCTTCACGAAGTCGACGGCGCCCGTCTCGAAGGACGGGTTGTACGGGTTCTCGGCGGGCGTGTTCTTGTCCGGGGCCGGGTAACCGGCCGTGCCCGCCGCGGACTTGGAGCCGCCCGTCGCGCTCGGGTCGTCCAGCGGTATCTCCTCACGCAGGTCGATGCCGTGTACGGAGGAGAGCTTCGCCGCGGCGGCGATGGCCGCGTCCGCCTTCGCGGTGGGGACGGTGGCACGGACGTAGCCGAGCTTGTCGTACGTCCGGCCGACCGAGCCGCCCTTGACCGCGTCCAGCTTCCCGGCGACCTGCTCGGTCTGCCCCGGGGCGGTGGCGATCATCATCGTGACGTTCTTGTCGCCGTCGGCCTTGGCCTCGGCGAGCAGGTCCGCGTCGTCGGAACCGAGCTTTTCCTGCGCGGACTTGACGCTGCCGTCCGAGGGGGCGGTGGAGCCCGGGGACGGCGCGTCGGCGGAGAAGGCCATGGGTATCGGCCCGGCCGCGGAGAGCGCGGCGACGAGACCGGCGGCCACGGCTATTCGGGCCACGGGTCTGAGGGGGGTGAGGGTCATCGGCATCCCTAGGAGTGAAGATTTCAGTGCCGGACGAGCGCACAGCTTTACCCAGGGGACAGTTGTTTGGGAAGTGTTGACCGAAACGATATGGACGTATGGGGAAAACCCCCGATGCTCTTTACGGGGATGAGTCCCCAATAGTGCCAAATGATCCGGCGGTTCCGGACTAACGTCCCTACGTGCGCAGGAAATTGAGGGTGGCGGCCTACGCCATATGCGTCCGCGACGACCAGCTCCTCCTGGCCCGCTGGATCGACGACCAGGGCCGCCCCGAGTGGACCCTGCCCGGCGGCGGCGTGGAACACGGCGAGGACCCCTACGACGCCGTCCTGAGGGAGGTGGAGGAGGAGACCGGCTACCACGTGGACCTCACCGCCCTCCTGGGCGTGGACTCGATCCGCCGCACCGCCCCGCGCCGCTTCGGACGCTCCGTCGACCATCACGGCCTACGGCTGGTGTACGAGGGGCGGGTGACCGGCGGTGAACTCCGGCACGAGATCGGCGGTTCGACGGACATGGCGGCCTGGCATCCCCTGGACACGGTGCCCGGGCTGCGCCGGGTCACACTGGTCGACGTGGGGCTGGCGCTGTGGCGGGAGCGGCCGGCGGCGGGGCGGTTGACGGTGACTGCCGAAGACTGACGATGGTTTCACTGTGCTGTGAACTGCCTTCACTACCCAGAAAGATGAACACGGAGTGACCGCCCCCGGGCCGCCCGACGAGCGGCCGTGAACGCACAGGGTGGCCCAAGATCCACGTACGGTGATCGGCGTTGCCCGTTGCCGTCTCGTTCACGCGCAGGTCATTCCCAGTGCCAAGCATCCAGAGCGAGCGGGTTGTTCGCGACAGCGAAACGACCCGCGACCACTGCCGACGCGTTGCCACTCGGGGAGATCGCGCCATGTCGCGCATACGCTCTGTCGCCGCCACCATCCCGGCGGTCAACCGCCGTACCGTCCTCGCCGCCACCGGCGCGGCGGCCGTCTCCGCAGGCGTCGGCTACGCCCTGCGGCCCACCGACAGCCAGGCCGCCACCGACACCACCAAGGTCGTGGCGCAGTCCCGCAAGGCTCCGGCCGCCCCCCTCGCGCCCTACACCAAGGGCACCACCCTCGCCACGGTCGCCGCCCCGCGCACCTCCTCCGGCTACCGCCGCCTCGGCGACGGCCCCGGCTGGTCCCGAGTCGTGCGCAGCGAGCTCGCCGCCCCCAAGTCGGGCCGCGCCGGCCGCCGTACCGCGCTCGCCGCGTTCGTACAGCTCACCGACCTGCACCTGATCGACTCCCAGCACCCGATGCGCCTGGAGTACCTGCGCTCCACGGACAAGCACTCCTGGCGCCCGCACGAGGCGCTGACCGTGCAGGGCGCGATCTCGCTGGTCGAGCGGATCAACGCGCTGCGCGGCGCCCCCGTCACCGGCTCCCCGCTGCACTTCGCGATGACCACCGGCGACAACACGGACAACAACGCCAAGTCCGAGCTCGACTGGTTCCTGAAGATCATGAGCGGCGGGAAGATCCGCCCCAACTCGGGTGACCTGCGGCACTACGAGGGCGTCCAGAACAGCGGCCTCAAGCTGTACTGGCAGCCCGACTCCACGGTCCGCGACGGCGACAAGCAGCTCGGCTTCCCGCATCTGCAGGGCTTCCTGGCCGCCGCGATCCGCGAGGTCCGCAGCCCCGGCCTGAACCTGCCGTGGTACTCCACGGTCGGCAACCACGACGCCATGCCGCTCGGCTGCTACGGCCACGGCGACTCCTGGCTCGCCGAGTACGCGGTCGGCGGCAAGAAGCTGATGTCGCTGTCCGCCTCCGAGGCGAAGAAGCTGCAGGACCACATCAAGAGCGGCAACGACCCGAAGGGCACGGCCTTCCGGGACCTGCTCAAGGCCCACGCGCGCGACATGCGTTCGGTCACGGCGGACGAGAGCCGGGCTCCCTACACCCCGGCCGACTACCTCAAGGCCCACCTCGACCCGGCGTACCGCGGTGTGGGCCCGGTCGGGCACGGCTACTCGACCGCCAACCTGGAGGCGGGCACCCAGTACTACACCTTCCGCATCTCCGACGACGTCATCGGCATCAGCCTCGACACCACCGACCCGGGCGGCCACTACGAAGGCTCCATCGGCACCGCCCAGTTGAAGTGGCTCGACAAGCAGCTGAAGGACAACAAGGACTCGCACGTCATCGTCTTCAGCCACCACACCAGCAAGACAATGGACAACACGGGCATCGTGGACCCGGCACGCCCGAACGAGCGGCGGCACGGCGGCCAGGAGGTCATCGCCCTCCTCGGCAGCCACTCCAACGTCCTCGCCTGGGTGAACGGCCACATCCACCGCAACGACATCACGCCGCACCAGGCCTCCGGCGGCCGTTCCTTCTGGGAGATCTCCACCGCGTCCCACGTGGACTACCCGCAGCTGGCCCGCGTCATCGAGATCACCGACAACAAGGACGGCACGCTCTCCCTGTTCACCACCCTCGTCGAGTCCGCGGCCCCGCACCGCACGGACTTCGCCGACCTCACCCAGACGGGCCTGGCCGCCCTCTACCGCGAGCTGTCGTACAACGCCCCCGGCGCCAGTCTGACCCTGGGCGGCGACCCGAACGACCGCAACACGGAGCTGGTCCTGAAGAAGGGCTGAAAGCGGCTCAACCGGCTCGCGGTGCATCAACCTTCGCACTGCGGGCCGGGTCTGCTCCCTCGACCGACTCGGTTCAGCACCGAGCCAGATGGGGGAGACCGACATGAACGTAGGCATACGTACGACTCTGGTCGCGGCGACGGCTGTCGCACTGTCCGCGGCCCTGGCCGCACCCGCGCTCGCCGCCGCGTCCGCCAGAGGGGCCGAAGGCCACGGGGCGACCCAGCGGGCCGTCGAGGCCGCGGTGAAGCTCGGTGTGCCCGGAGTGACGCTCACCGCGAAGGACGCACACGGCACCTGGTCGACGACCGCGGGCGTGGGGAACCTCAAGACGGGCAAGCCGCGTTCGGCCGATGACCGCTACCGCGTGGGCAGCATCACCAAGACCTTCGTGTCCACCGTGTTGCTCCAACTGGAGGCGGAGGGACGGCTGTCGCTGGACGACACCGTGGAGAAGTGGCTGCCCGGAGCCGTCCGCGGTCACGGGCACGACGGGCGCGCCATCACGCTCCGCCAGCTCCTCCATCACACAAGCGGCATCTTCAACTACACCGCGGACGACGAGTTCGGCCGCACGTACTTCCTCAAGGACGGCTTCTTCAAGCACCGTTACGACCGCAAGGCCCCCGCGGACCTGCTGGCGATCGCGATGTCCCACAAGCCGGACTTCGCGCCGGGCACCTCCTGGAAGTACTCCAACACCAACTACCTGTTGGCCGCGATGGTGATCGAGAAGGCCACGGGCCGTCCGTACGGGGAGGAGATCCGCGACCGCATCATCGGGCCGCTCCATCTGACCGGCACCTCGGTCCCCGGCACCCGGGTCACCGTCCCGCAGCCCAGCAGCCGCGCCTACTCCAAGCTCGCGGAGTCGACGACGGGCCCGACGTACGACGTCACCACGCTCAACCCGGCCATCGCCTACGGCTCCGGCGAGATGATCTCGGACTCCGCCGACCTGATCCGCTTCTACTCGGCCCTGCTCACCGGCCGTCTCCTGCCGCCGCACCAGCTGAAGGAGATGAAGACCACGGTGAAGCAGAACGCCGAGTCGAAGGGCGGTTACGGCCTCGGCATCGCCGATGTCCCTCTCTCCTGCGACGGCCGCGAAGTGCACGTGTGGGGCCACGACGGCGGCATCCACGGCTCGACCTCCCTGGCTTTGACCACCGCGGACGGCCGGCACTCCCTCGCGTACAACTTCAACGGGGACTGGGCGGACAACAGCAAGGATGTGGTCGAGGCGGAGTTCTGCGGCGGTCAGGGCCGCTGACGGCACGCGTCGATCGCGGCGCGCAGCTGGGCGACCGCCGCCTCCACCGCGCCGTCCGCGAGGTTGCCGTACCCGAGGACCAGGCCGTGGTCGGCGTGGTCCTCGGTGGCGTGATAGGCGGCGAGGTCGGCCACGCGCAGCGAGCGGGCGGCCGCCGCCCTGACCACGGCCGCGGTGTCCACGCCGACAGGCAACTGCAGGATGAGGTGGAGGCCGGCCGCGATGCCGGAGACCGGGGCGTCGGGCAGCTGGTCGGCGAGGGCCCGGACGAGGGTGTCGCGGCGGTCGCGGTAGCGCTTGCGGCAGGCCCGCAGATGACGGTCGTAGGCGCCTGATTCCAGCAGGTCGGCGAAGGCGAGCTGGTCGAGGGGCGGGGGCTGGGTCGCCGTCTGGTCGGTCCTGTGCAGGTGTTCGGTCCAGCGTGCGGGCGCCACGATCCAGCCGATGCCGAGCGCGGGGGAGA
>Ga0105246_10001080_pt1 | contig 15765 bp, 20 predicted proteins | sample KBSM64metaG_FD_99694 | JGI IMG/M metagenome (GOLD analysis project Ga0105246, IMG submission 99694) | Miscanthus rhizosphere microbial communities from Kellogg Biological Station, Michigan, USA - KBS M6-4 metaG | ecosystem: Host-associated > Plants > Roots > Rhizosphere > Soil | place...
CGAGTCCGCCGGAGCCCGCACGCCGGTCGCATCCCTGGTCACCGGCGCGCTGGTGGTGCTCACCCTGATCGTGCTGGCGCCGCTGTTCTCGGATCTGCCGAAGGCGGTGCTGGGTGCGGTCATCATCGACGCGGTCGTGTTCGGGATGATCGACCTGCCGGAGTTCCGCCGGCTGCGCCGGGTCACCCCGTTCGACTTCTGGATCGCCATCGCCGCCTTCCTCGGCGTGCTGACGGTGGGCGTCCTGGCCGGCGTCGTGGTCGGCGTGGTGCTCTCACTCGGCTGGCTCGTCTACGTCGCGACCAATCCGCCGATGCCGCTGCTCGGCCGCGAGGCAGGCACGCAGGTGTTCCGTGACCTCGAGGAGCACCCAGGCGACGAGACGTTCCCGAGCATCGTCGTGCTGCGAATCGACAGCGGCGTGTTCTTCGCGACCGCCCAGGCGCTCGACGACCGCGTCCGCGACCTTGCCGACGGCGCGCCCGAGCCGCTCACGGGGGTGGTGCTCGACCTCGAGGCCGTCCCCTTCATCGATTCCCAGGGCTCCGAGCAGCTGACCCAGATCCACCAGCTGGTGCAGACCCGCGGGGCGACGCTGCGCCTCGCGCGCGTCAAGCCGCCGGTGCTGGCCGTGCTGCGGCGAGACGGTGTGATCGACCGGATCGGCGCCGACCACCTGCACGGCAACGTTCACCGTGCCGTGGAGGCGCAGCGTGCCGGCGAGCGCCCCGGCCAGCCGGCGACGTAAACCGTGGTCACGGGTCCTGGAGCAGCCCCAGCACGTTGCCGTCGGGGTCGGTGACGGTGGCCACCAGGCGGCCGCCGCCGACGTCGCGCGGCGGATCCTTCACGGTGGCACCCGCGGCCGTCACCTCGGCCAGCTTCGCCTCGATATCCGCCACGTGCCAGTAGGCCACCGGTGAGGTCATTCCCTCCTGGCCACCGGCCGGCACGAGCCCGATCTGCTGGCCGGCGGCATCGAACCCGACGTAGTACGGTGCGTCTGCCTGCGGCTGGATCCCGAGCAGTGCGGCGTACACCGGCTTGGCCCTGGCCAGGTCGGACACCGGATGCAGCACGGTCTTGATTCCGTGGTTGGACGAGTCTGTCATGGTGCCTCCTTAGGTCGAGGGCGGTTCTATGCCTGCCTGGAGCTTCTCGAGCAGCTCCGCCAACTGCGCCGTTTCCGCGTCGCTGAGCTCGGAGCGCAGCCGGCGGTCGTGGGCCGCCGCCACCTGCCGCAGCCGCCCGAACAGCTCCTCGCCGGCCTCGGTCAGCGCCACCTGCTGGCCGCGGCGGTTGCCGGCGTCGCGCCAGCGGTGGACCAGGCCCTGCTGCTCGAGCGCATGCAGGTGGTGGGTGAGGGTGGCGCCGGAGATGCCCATCGCATGGGCCATCCGCGACTGCGTCCCCCACTGCTGGGAGCGCACAAGCAACAGCACCTGCCAGGCGGATGCCGAGCCGCCGGCCTCGGCCATCGCCCGCTCGAAGGCGTGGGAGACGACCCGCGCCGTGCGGGTCAGGCGCAATCCGATCGGCGGGACGAGGGCGGGCCGGCTCACCTGCCCATGATACCAGATTAGATTTGACATCTAATGATTAGATCTCTAATCTTTCGCCATGACCCACGAACAGACCCCCCAACCCGCGCACTCCGTCGCCGTACCCTTCGCCGCGATCGTGTTGGCGATGCTGCCGGCCGTGCTCGACCAGACGATCCTGGCCACCGCCCTGCCCACCATCGCCCTTGACCTCGGTCGCGTCACCGACGTGGCCTGGCTGGTCACCGCCTACGTGGTTGCGGCGGCAGCGAGCACGCCGCTGTGGGGCAAGCTTGGCGACCGGCACGGTCGCAAGCGCCTGCTTGAGATCTCCGTGGGGCTGTTTCTGGCGGCCTCGGCGCTCTGCGGGGCCGCGCCCGGCATCGCGGCGCTGATCGTCGCCCGCGCCGCCCAGGGCGTCGCGGCCGGCGGCCTGATGACGCTTGCCATGGCCGCCGTCGGCGACTTGGTGTCGCCGCGCGAACGGGCGCGGTACCAGGGCTACATCGCCGCCACGTTCGCGGCTGCCACCGTGGCCGGGCCGCTGCTGGGCGGCGTGATCGTCCAGCACGCCGGGTGGCGGTGGGTGTTCTACGTCAACCTCCCGATCGGCCTGGCGGCGCTGGCCGGACTGCGCCTGCGCATGCCGGCCCCGCGCGCCGAGGCCGCTCGGCACCCGCTCGACGTCCTGGGCGCGGCGTTGCTCGCCGCCGCGACGGCCGGCTTCATACTGATCTGCGTGTGGGGCGGCCGCCGTTACCCCTGGGGGGCGCCCGAGGTCCTGGCGCTGGCCGGCCTCACCGGCGCCCTCGTGCTCGCGCTCGTCCTCCGGGAGCGGCGCGCCGCCGATCCGATCGTCCCCTTCGAGCTGCTCCGCACCGGCACCATGGCGATCGCCTGTTCGGTCCTGTTCCTGACCACGGCCGCACTGTTTGCGGTCAACGTGTTCGTGCCGCTCTACCTGCAGACCACGACCGGCGCGACCCCGACCGAAGCGGGGCTGCTGCTGGTGCCGATGATGCTGGGCATCACCGTCTCGACCAACCTGGCGGGGCGCGGCATCGCCCGCACCGGCCGCTACAAGCGATACCCCGTCGCCGGCGCGGCGATGATGACCCTCGCGCTGATCGAGCTGGCCGCGGTCGCCGGCAGCCCGTCTCGGCTCACGATCGGCATCGGCCTGGCCATCTTCGGCCTCGGCTTCGGCATGGTCGGCCAGGTGCTGATCGTCGCCGTCCAGAACGCCGTTGATCGCGGCCGTCTGGGCGTCGCGATGGCCGCCACCAGCTTCTCCCGCGGCCTCGGCGGCGCGGTCGGCGCGGCGCTCTTGGGAGCGGTCTTCGCCTCCAGGGTGGCGGGTTCCACGGCACCCGCGGCGGCCCGCGGCGACCTGATCGACGGCGTGCAGTCGGTCTTCATCGCCGCCGCACCGCTCGTAGCGCTCGCGCTCGCGGCGGTGCTGCCGCTGCAGGAGCCGCCGCTACGCGGCCGCTAGCCCACCACATCACCACCCCCACCGAAAGGACCGACATGGCAGACAGCGACGGACGCAACGACCGCAACCGGGGGCCGCGCGACCGCAGCCTCCGCGCCGGAGACGGCGATCGCGAGGCCTTCGCGGCCATCCTCCGCGAACAGCATCTAGACGGCCGGCTCGACAGCGACGAGTTCCAGGAACGGCTCGAGGCCTGCATGGCCGCCAAGACGTACGCCGACCTCGACCAGCTGGTGGCCGACCTCCCCGGTGGCGAACCGGCGGAACCGCGGCTAACCGGTCGCCGCGGGTGGCGGCCGCGGCCGTGGCCGTTCCCGCTGCTGCCGCTGGCGCTGATCGCAGCGATCGTGATCGGCACCGGCCACCACCTCTGGTTCCTGATTCCGCTGGTGGCGTTCTTCGTGATCCGCCCGCTGGTGTGGCGCTCCTGGGGCTGGGGCGCCTGGGGCTGCGGCCCGCGCCGATCGTGAGCTACACCTGCCCTGGGTAGAACCCGAGCCGGGAAAGCGGCTCCACGATCTCGTACTCCTCGTAGGAGAGGTGCGACAGCAGGGCGTCCGTGAGGAAGTCGATCGCCGACTGAATGCCCTCGTAGCTGTCGGGTCGGTTGATGTGGTCGACCAGGGCGCGGTCGACGGCGTGGACGGCATCGTGGATGGTCACGTGCTCGTCGGCGAGGCGGTCGATCACGGCCGAGAGCGCCGGCTCGCTGCGTGCGAGGTGGGGGAAGATGGCATCGTCCTCGAGCCCGTGGTGCTGCGTCACGGCGCCGCAGTAGCGGGCGCAGAACGCGCCCAGCGTCCAGTCGTTCTGCCGCAGCGCCATGTCGTTCAGGGCGGCCCGGGCGTCGCCGGCGTCGATCGCGCCCTCGCGCACCTGGGACAGCACCGAGCGCAACTCGCCCAGCTCGGCGCGAAGCATGTCGTGCACGTCGATCAGGTGCTGGCCGACCAGCCGCCCGCGCCTGGTGTAGTCCACGTCCGGCCCGGACCGCTCACGGTGCGGGCGCTCGCTCTCGTCCCAGGGCGGGGTGGGCGAGAGGCGGGTTCCGTCGTCGGGCGTGGGCGTGACGCCGAGCCGGTCGTACTCGGACTGATCCGGCTCGGTGCCATGCCCACGCTCGTTCACATGCCGCAAGCTAGCAACGCGCGCTGCTCCGTGAATCGCGCGCCCGGCCGTACCACCGGGCGCGGAGGTCGGCGTCCTCGCGCGGTCGCTTGGACACCATGTTGGTGCGGGAGGCGACCTTCGAGTAGTCGCCCGCCGCCCAGGCCCGCCGCTGGCGGGCGGTCAGTTCGGACAGATTCGGTTCGATGACGTTGGTGCTCAGGTGAACTCCTTGGGAAGGTGAAACACGAACGATCGTGCTGACTAATCCCATGCACTATACGATCGGTCGTGCTATCTTGTCAAGTATGAACCAGCAGACCCCCACCGCAGCACCCGCCCAGCGCCGCCAGCGAGCCGACGGCCGCCGCAGTCGCGACGCGATCCTCGACAACGCCGCGCGCCTGGCGACCGTCGAGGGGCTGGAGGGCCTTTCGATCGCCAGGCTGGCCGAGCACACCGGCATGAGCAAGAGCGGGCTCTACGCCCACTTCACGTCCAAGGAGGAGCTGCAGCTGGCCACGATCGAGCGCGCCCAGGAGATCTTCGAGACCGAGGTGCTGCGCCCGGCACGGACGAAGGCGGATGGGTTGCACCGGCTGTGGGCGCTGTCCGACGAGTTCCTCTCGCACCTCGAACGCAACGTGTTCCCCGGCGGCTGCTTCTTCGCCGCCGTGGGCGCGGAATTCGACACCCATCCCGGGCGCGTCAAGGAGCGGATCGGCGTGTTCATCGAGGATTGGGTGGGGGAGCTGGTGGCCGCAGCTGCCGCGGCGCAACGGGCGGGCGAGCTGCCGCCCGACCCGGATCCGGAGCAGCTCATCTACGAGGTCGACGCACTGCTGCTGATGGCGCACGCCGCCTATACCATGTACGGCGACCCGGCGCTGCTGGAGCGCGCGCGGGTGGGGTTGGCGCGACTGCTGGGTGCGCGGCCGCAATGAACCGCGCGGCGGGTAGCATCTCGCCGATGACCAAGAAGCGACCGCGGCGGGTGCCGCGCGACCTGTATGAGGCGGAGCTGGCGCGGCTCCAGATCGAGCTCGCGCGCATGCAGACGTGGGTGCGTGCCGAGGGTGCGCGGGTGGTGGTGCTCTTCGAAGGCCGCGACGCCGCCGGCAAGGGCGGCACCATCAAGCGCATCACGGAGCCGCTCAACCCGCGGTTCTGCCGGATCGCCGCACTGCCCGCTCCCTCAGACCGCGAGAGCACGGAGTGGTACTTCCAGCGATACGTCGCGCACCTGCCGTCCGCGGGCGAGATCGTCCTGTTCGACCGCAGCTGGTACAACCGAGCCGGGGTGGAACACGTGCTCGGGTTCTGCACGGATGACCAGTACCGGCTGTTCATGCGCCAGTGCCCGGAGTTCGAGCGGATGCTGATCGACGACGGGATCCTGCTCACCAAGTACTGGTTCTCGGTCTCCGACGAGCAGCAGCGGCTGCGCTTCCAGGAGCGGATCGACGATCCCACCAAGCGCTGGAAGCTCTCGCCCATGGATCTCGAGTCACGCTCGCACTACGTCGACTACTCGCGGGCCAAGGACGAGATGTTCGTGTACACCGACCTGCCGGAGTCGCCCTGGTGGGTCGTCGAGGCGGACGACAAGCGCCGCGCGCGACTGAACTGCATCGCGCACCTGCTGTCGCGCATCCCCTACGAGGATCGCACCGAGAAGCATCCGCCGAAGCTTCCGCGCAGGCAGTCGGAGGGTGGCTACCGCCGTCCGCCGGTCGATTCGCAGACCTTCGTTCCCGACCATGCCGTTCGGCTCGAGGGCTGAGCTGATCCCCGCTTACGGGCTGGGTAGCCGCACCGCGTAGACGCGCGTCCCCCAGTTCTGATGGCGATCGACGGTCTGGCTCGACCGGGGCGGGATGTACTCGTTGGCCAGCCAGACACGGTCTGCGGCCGGGTCGAGCACCGCCCACGAGTAGTCGCCCCACCGCGTCGACTTCCTGAAGTACGGCCCTCTGCCCGGGCTGGCGATGATCGGCGGCCCGAAGCCGGGCTGACCGGCCGCGATCGTCGCGTAGCCGGCGCTGGGGAACATGCCCGGTCCGGACATGGAGAAGCCCATTGCCGCGTTCCCACGCCGGTCGCCGGCGATCGCCGGGTACAGGATGCCGTTGCCAGGTGAGGAGACATAGCCCTGCCGGTTGATGGTGGCGCTCAGGTGGCCGCCATCCAGGCTCGGCGCGACGTCGAACCAGGCCGCCGCTGCGACCGGCTTGCCACCGCCGGCGTGAAGCGCGGTTCCCAGCTCGCCCCACAGCCGCCCGCCGATCGCCTGCACCTGCTGCATGCGGTCGTCGCCGGAGTCGATCAGCGACTGCGGCCCCATCTGTGGGGTGGCAGGCGGCCCCGAGTAGCTCTGCGACGGGATGATGATCCGCTGCAGGTGAGGATCGGGGTGCGTCCCCAGCACTCGGTTCGTGACCGCCCACACGCCGATGCGGTTGTCGCCGGTTCCATTCGGATCGAGCGAGCTCATCAGGTACTCAGCCCTGCTGAAGCCGACGGTGATGGCCGGCTGCACCGATGCGGCCTTGTGGCGGCCGATCCGCAGCGGGCCGATGTGGACGAACGTGGGCGACGCATCGCCGTCAACCAGCTGGCGCTTGTCGATCACGTACAGCTGTGCGCCGTTGAACTGCGGACCGTTGATCGAGAACTCGTTGGTCGAGATGTAGATGTTCTGACCGTCGATGCCGAGCAGCGGCTGGTCGCCGAAGCAGGGGCAGCCGTGTCCGCCGGGATGGGTGGTGTTGATCTTGAAGCGCGTCCAGGTGCCACGCGGGTCGGCGGCATGCCTGACGGCGATCTCGAGCCTGCTGGCCGTGAATGTGTCGTTCAGGAAGAGGATGCTCGCGAACCAGGTGTGCGTGGCCGGGTCGTACTGGCAGCGCGGATCGCTGGTGAACTGCTTGAAGCCGTCGCCGAAGAGGGCGTTGACGTTCGTGGGCCCGGCAAGGCTGCGACCGTTCTCGCGGTACACCCGGAAGGCGGAGTTCACCGGCTCGAGAACAAACCCGTTGCCGACGCAGAGCCCCTGGTCGGGGGGCTCGAACTCAGCGCCGAAGTTGGTGACGGCGCTGTCGAGGCTGCTGACGCCGTTGAAGTTGTGAGCGAGCACGGCGGACGAGGCGGCGTCGAGGGCTGTTGCTGCCGGGGCAACATCCGGCGCGGCGGCGCCGCTCAGAACCGGGTGGGTGGCACGGGCGCCGCGATCAGGCGGGGCGGTGCGTTGTGCCGAGGCGCCACCGGCGATCACCAGCGACCACACCGCCACGTTGACCGCAAGCAGCATTCCGAGCGATACGCGCTTTCCCCGACCAGTCATGGAGCCCCCCGTGAATAGTTGTTCTCGCAACTGGCGACATTAGCACCTCGAGCGATCCGGGTGTACTGGTTATTACACCCGCCGGCTCAGTCGTCGGGTTGATGACCAGCCGTGTCGCGGCCGGCAGGGCGCTCCGCGGGTCGGACGATCAGCCGAGCCCCGCGGCCGCGCGTGGCGAAGCTGACCGTCCAGCGGATCAGCACCAGCAACCTGTTCTGGAAGCCGATCAGGTAGAAGAGGTGCACGACCAGCCACGTCACCCAGGCGGTGAACCCGGACAGGTGCAGTCCCTTCACTTCGGCGACGGCCTTCGAGCGGCCGATCGTCGCCAGGTCGCCCTTGTCGACGTAGCGGAACGGCTTGGTGGCTTGGCCGCGCAGCCGGTCGCGGACGAGCCGGGCGGCATACCGGCCCTGCTGCAGGGCAACCGGTGCCAGGCCGGGCAACGGTACGATGGTGCCGTCTTTCGCGCGCACCCTCACCATGTCGCCAAGCGCCAGCACCTCTGGGTGTCCAGGCAGCGAGAGGTCGGGCTCGACGGTGATGCGGCCCGACCGGTCGACCTCCGCGCCCGCCGACTCGGCGAGCCGCGTGGCCAGCTCCGAGGCGGTCACGCCGGCGGCCCAGATCGCGGTGCGCGCCGGCGTCTGCGCGACCTCGCCGTCCGGTCCCCGGATGGCGACCGAGTCGTCTGCGACACCGACGACGGTGTGGTTCAGGAGCGGCGTCACGCCCAGCCGCTTGAGCGCGCTCGTTGCTTTCTGAGACAACGACGCGGGGAAGTTCATGAGCACCCTGCCTGAGGCTTCGACCAGCAGCACGCGGGCGGCACGGGTGTCGGCCGACCGGAAGTCGGCGCGCACCACGTCCCGTGCGAGCTCGGCGATCTGTCCAGCCATCTCCACGCCAGTTGGGCCGGCGCCCACCACCACGAAGGTCAGCCACGCCTGCCGCAGCTGCGGGTCAGGCTCGAGCTCAGCAGCCTCGAACGCGGCCAGGATCCGGCTGCGGATGTCGAGCGCGCCGGCGAGCGATTTCAGCTCCGGCGCGTCGGCCCGCCACTCGTCGTGGCCGAAGTAGTTGTACCGAGAGCCGCCCGCGACGATCAGCGTGTCGTATCCCAGGGTGGTGGATCCGCCCTGGTTGGGCAGGTGCTCGAGCACGACCTCGCGGTGCTCGAGGTCGAAGCCGGTCGCCTCCGCCAGCACCACCCGGGCGTTCCGCTGCTTGCGCAGGATCGAGCGCAGCGGCGCCGCGATCTCTGCCGGCGACAGCGCCCCCGTCGCCACCTGGTAGACGAGGGGCTGGAACAGCGTGAAGTTCTGGCGGTCGACCAGCGTCACCTCGACCGGCGCCCCGCGCAGGCCGCGCACGGCTCGCAGACCGGCGAAACCGCCACCGACGACCACCACCCGGTGGGTGCCCGGACGGCTCTGCGTTGTGTTGGTCATGCCGGCGACGATACCCCGTGGCTGCGGAGGCGGTAAGACGGCGCTACGCCAGGTCGCGACGCCACGTGTCACGCCGGCGTTCCCTTTGCGAAACGCCTGCCGCAGTCTTTACAGAGTCAAACACCCAATCGGCTGCCGTGGGCGGTTTGGCGCAGGATCGAGGCGAGTCGTTACCCGACCGTGGGAGCCGTCCGCATGGTTGTGCGGGTGCCGATCGAGGGTCGTGATGTTGGTGCCGGCGCCGCGGTGCGGATCGTTGCGGACGGGGCTGGGATCGTCATGGCCGCGTGAGGTTCGTTGCACGTTTCCGTGTCATGCGCCGGTCACGGGGGCGCAACGCCTGAATCGACGATCTACCGCGGGTCCGGCCGGTCGAGGTTCCAGTGCCGAGCCACCACCACGATCCACCGGCCGTCCTCCCGGCCATTGAAGACGAACCTGCTGATGGTGCGCTGGCCGCCCTCGTGGTCGCCGTAGAGCAGATCGACGGCCATTCGCTGCCGCGATTCGATCGCCTCGCGGGCAGCGGCGAACTCGGGTGACGCGGGATCCCGGAACGCGCCCTGCCAGAAGCCGGTGTCGGACGTGGGCACGTACAGGTCCCGGGTCAGCCGGTTGAACCCGTCCGGTGAGGGCGCGGGCTCGTCGCCCAGCGCGACCTCTGGATGGAACAGCCAGCCGTGCAGCACGGCCATGCCCGGGCCGACGTTCCGCAGCGATATCACCAGGTAGACGGCCTCATCCGACACGTCGACGGCGCCGCCGCCGCCCGGCGCCACCAGCCACTTGCCGTCCGCAAAGCCGACCTTCTGCGGGTCGTCCTGCAGCCGCGACGGCATCAGCAGCGGCCGCTGCGTGGCCAGCAGCGATCGCTCGGCCAGCCGCGACGAGCGGTTGGCCGAGCGCACCGACGCAAACGTCGCGCCGGCCAGAACCAGCGTGCCGCCGGCGGTTGCCAGGGCGGAGATGGTCACCCAGTCAGCCACGCGGTAAGTCTACGGCCCGGGCGCCTCCGGGTGCAGGCACTCCGGCGCCGGCGTCGAACCTCGACCAGTCATTCCCGCCGGTCGCGAAAGGACGCGAACATGATCAACGAGGCAAACACCGGTTTTATGTTGCTGGCCGCGAGCCTGGTGATGTTGATGACACCGGGTCTCGCGTTCTTCTACGGCGGGCTGGTGGGGCGGTCGAACACGCTCACGATCATGATCCAGAGCTTCGCCTCGCTGGCCATCACCACCGTCATGTGGTGGCTGGTCGGCTACTCACTGTGCTTCAGCGGCGGAGCGGACGGTATCTACGGCAACTTCGATGTTGCCTTCCTGCGCAACGTCACGCCCTCGTCGATGTACACGCCGTCTCACATCCCGCTGGTCGTGCTGATCGCCTACCAGATGATGTTCGCGATCATCACGCCCGCGTTGATCACCGGCGCGTTCACGAACCGCGTCACGTTCAAGGCGTTCCTCGTGTTCCTGGTCGTGTGGCAGCTGTTCGTCTATTACCCGTTCGTGCACATGATCTGGGGCAACGGGCTGCTCGCGCAGTGGGGCGTCCGCGACTTCGCCGGCGGCATCGTGGTGCACGCCTCGGCCGGCTGGGCGGCACTGGCATCGGTGCTCTACGTGGGCAAGCGCAAGTTCGTCGACGCGCCGCACAACATCCCGTTCATCGCGCTCGGCACCGGCCTGCTCTGGTTCGGGTGGTACGGGTTCAACGCCGGCAGCGAGCTGAAGGTCGACGACATCACCGCCACCGCGTTCCTGAACACCGACCTGGCGGCCTCGTTTGCGGCCACCACCTGGCTGTTCATCGAGTGGAGGAATGCCCGCAAGCCGCACTTCGTCGGCCTCCTGACCGGCGCCGTTGCAGGATTGGCAACGATCACGCCTGCCGCCGGGTTCGTGCCGATCTACGCCTCGGTGATCATCGGCATCGTGTCGGGGTTCGTGTGCTACTACGCCGTGCAGCTCAAGAACCGCCTGCGCTGGGACGACGCGCTCGACGTGTGGGGCGTGCACGGCGTGGGCGGGATGCTCGGCATCGTCCTGCTGGGCGTGTTCGCCAGCACCGCCATCAATCCGGCCGGTGGAGTCGGACTGATCCACGGCAGCGCCTCCTTCTTCCTCAAGCAGGTCGTGGCCGCGTTCGCCTGCTCGGCATACGCGTTCGCGTTCACGTACGTGATGCTGAAGGTGATCGACCGCATCACGACGGTGCGTGTGGGCGAGGAGGCGGAGCAGGGTCTCGACGAGGCCATGCACGGCGAGAGCGCGTACGAGGACGCGCCGCTCGTGACCGGCAGCGCCGCGCCCGCCCTATGACGGCTTCCCAATCTGCGGGTTCGGTGCGCTCGTAGGTCCAGTAGCGGTCGGGCTCGGGCCCCATGTTCCCCCTCGAGGTCCGGGCCCGGCGGCTTACTCGCTCAGCGCTTCCCGCATGGCGCGCTTGGGATCGGCGGTGACTGGAGCGCCGTGGTCGAGGCAGAGCACGTCGAACGGAACCTCCAGCAGGCGTTCCACGCTTCGCCGCGTCTGGGCCGGGTCGTCGTGGAACCGTGCCGGCACGAATTGAAGCTCGCCGTCCTCGCCGCCCATCAGCAGGTCGGAGCAAAAAAGCACGCGCGGCGCGGCCTCGCGCACGAGGCAGTAGTGCGCCCGCTCCGGGCCGGGCGTCCGGATCGCGCGAAGACCGCCGGGCAGCGGGTCGCCCTCCGCGTAGCGCCGGTCCGGCTGTTCGTCGGCTGCGGGCGCGTCCGCCGGCGCCCACACCTCGACCCCGAGCTGCGAGCGGTAGCGCCAGGCCGATCGCTGGTGGCACTTGGCGGTCAGCACGATCGCCGTCGGCCGCGGCAGCGCGTCGAAGGCGTGGTCGGCCAGGCGCAGCGGGTCGATCAGCACGACCTCGCCATTGGCGGCCAGCGCCTGGCAGCTGGATATGGCGCCGCCGATGTTGCTGTTCGACACCGCCCACGTCCACACGCCGTCCACCACCAGGTCGGCCCGGTCCGCCACCTCCGCCGGCTCGGTCATGTCCGCCTCATCGGCCAAGCGTAGTGTCCGGCCGATATCTGCCGCGACCAGCGCCGCCCGCCGGTTTGCGGAAAACCGCTCGCAGAGCTGTCGCCTATCTATAATGGGTGCCAGCTCTTTGACCCGGCGACAGAGGTGACCAGGCGTGCGGATTCGCAGAGATGACGCGACGGTTTCAGGTCAGGGCACCGCGTGATCGTGCTCATATCAGAGTCGGCCCAGTGGCTGCTGGGAATCGGGATCGGGGTCGTGGTGATCGCGGTGGCGGCCGTGATCGTGATCACGATCGTGCTGCTTGCCCTGCGGATCGCCAAGCAGGCGGCCGTCGCCGAAGGGGCGGTGGGCGTGGTGCGCGATCAGACAACGAAGCTCGCCGACATCTCCCGCATCAATGACTCCGGCGTGAGGATCCTGCACGCGGCCCGCGCCCTGCGAAAGACGGCGGTCGGCAAGTGACGCTTCTGGTATCCAGCCACGGCTACTGGGTGATCGCGCTTTGCATCGGCCTGGTCGCGGCACTGGTGGTCGCGTTCCTGCTGGTCGTGCTTGTGCGCGCCGTCGCCAGCATCGAGCGGTCCGTGGACGGCCTGCTGGTGGTGGCCACCGAGGTGGCCGGCAACACCGCCAACATCCCCCAGCTGGAGGCGACAGCGCCGGTGCTGAGCCTGATCGTGCAGGAGGCGGTCGTACAGGACGGCTACATGAATGCGCTCACCGATGGCTACGGGGCCGACGCATGAGCACCAACCTGCTGATCGTCCTGACCGTGGTGCTGGCGGTCGTAGTGGTGGGTGTGCTGGCCGTCGCGTTGATCGTCGTGCAGCGCGGCCTGGCCCGGATCTCCATCGGCCTGGCGACGCTGGCCGGCGCTCTGGAAGGCGTCGAGGCCGAGCACCTGCGGCCGCTCGAGGGCGCGGTTCAGGCGATCAACGCGCAGTTCGACATCATCCTCAGCGCGCTGCCGGGCATCGCCCGCAAGGCCGCCGTCGTGGCCGACAGGAGACCGCGGTGACGCTCTGGTGGATCGGCGACGCGGTGCTCCTGGTCGTGGTGCTGCCGGTGGTCGTATACCTGCTGCACGGAGTGCTCAGCGCCTCCCGCAGCATCGTGCCGAGCGTACGGGGCATCGCGGCGACGGCAGCAGCGGGCTCGAAGGATCTGGATGCGGCGGCGCTGCTACTGACCACGCAGAGCCAGGTTGAGCAAACGGTCGCGGGGGTCGCCAACTACGGCGGCTCGCTGGACGTGATCATCGACGACGCGGAGTAGGAGAGGCCATGGTCGTGCTAGCCATCGGACCCGGAACGGTGACAGTCGTGGCACTGCTCCTGATCGTGTTGGCGCTGGTCTACTACCTGGTCTCGACGATCCTGGCCCTGAGCGCGATCACGAGCGGCCTGGACGAGGCGATCGCCAGCGTCACCGAGATCGTCGAGAAGAGCGCGCCCGTAAACGACGTCGTCGACTCCATCAACGGCCAGCTTGACGCCGGCGTCGACCTGCTCGAGGGGCTGCTCGTGAAGAAGGCGGGTCTGGTCGATGCCGTCGGCCTCGTGGACGGCCTCTACCCGGGCGCGGCGGCCGCCGGGTTCCGCAACTTCCCCGAGAGCACCTCGATCGAGGCGCCGCGCATCTCGGAGGTCTACACCAAGGGCACCCTGACCCTGGCGCGCCTGGGCCGCGAGGCGCCGATCGCAGCGGCAAACCCGGCCGGGCCGGTGCTCCGCAACGTCGAGGGCGGCAGCCTGGCCGCACGGCTGCTCTACCCCTCGGTCCGCCACACCGCGCCGCCGGAGCTGCCGCGATCGCCGGTGATCGGCACCGACGCACCCGTGCAGTACGAGCAGCGCGACGACATCGGCGCTCCCCGCAAGCGGCTCCCGGCCTCCCGAGTCGGCGGCGGGTGAGCCGCTCCGTGACCTGAAAGGAACGCACCTTGCAGACGCCCGCGTCATTCGAGTACGAGCGCGCAACCAGCGTCGACGGCGCGATCGCGTCGCTGGAGCGGCTGGGCTCCGAGGCGCGGGTGATCGCGGGCGGCCACAGCCTGCTGCCGATGATGAAGCTGCGACTCGCCAACCCCGAGCATCTGATCGACATCAACGACCTGACCGAACTGTCCTACATCCGTGAGCAGGAGGGCGAGATCAGGATCGGTGCGATGACCCGGCACGTCGACCTGCTGCGATCTGACCTGCTCGCCCAGCACTTCCCGCTGTTCCGCGACGCCGAGACCGTGATCGCCGATCCCGTGGTGCGGAACCGCGGAACCATCGGCGGCTCGCTCTGCCAGGCGGATGCGGCGGAGGACCTTTCGGCCGTGTGCGCGGCGGCCAAGGCCAGCGTGGTGATCCGCGGTTCCGGCGGGGAGCGGGTGGTGAGCATGGACGGCTTCCACGTCGGCCCGTTCACGACCGCTGTCGGTGCGGCCGAGATCCTGACCGAGGTACGGCTGCCGGTGCGGCCCGGCGGCGGTAGCGCCCACGAGAAGGTCGAGCGTCGTGCAGGCGACTGGGCGATCGCAGCTGCGTCTGCCGCCGTCTGGATGCAGGATGGCACGATCGCTGACGCCGGCATCGCGCTCAGCGCGGTCGGCCTCACCACGATCCACGTGACGCGCGCCGAGGAGTTGCTGCGCGGCAAGGCGCCGTCAGACGAGCTGTTCGCAGGGGCGGGCGCGATCGCGTCGGAGGACTGCTCGCCTGCGTCCGACGGCCGCGGGCCGGTCGACTACAAGCGCCACCTCGCGGGCGTTCTCACCCAACGAGCTCTGCGCCGCGCGACCGCGCGTGCGCTGCACCAGGAGGCATGACCATCAACGTCTCGATGACCGTCAACGGCACGCAGGTCTCCCATGACATCGAACCGCGGATGCTGCTCGTGCACTTCATCCGCGAGACTCTCGAGCTGACAGGCACCCATTGGGGCTGCGACACGTCCAATTGCGGCGCCTGTGTGGTGCGGATCGACGGCCAGCCCGTCAAGTCCTGCACGATCCTGGCGGTCATGTGCGACGGCCACGAGGTGGCGACCGTCGAGTCGCTGGAGGTGGACGGGCAGCTGGATCCGATCCAGATGGGATTCCACGAGCGGCACGCGCTGCAGTGTGGGTTCTGCACCCCCGGGATGCTGATGACGACGCGCGCGCTGCTGGACGAGAACCCCGATCCGACCGATCATGAGATCCGGGTCGCAATCTCGGGCGCGATCTGCCGCTGCACCGGGTACAAGAACATCGTCAGCGCGGTGCGCTGGGCTGCCGAGCACGAAGCCGCCACCGCGAACAGGGAGGGATGAGCATGGCCACCGTCGAGAACCTTCCCAGCCCGTCCAGCGAGCGGCCGATCGGCTTTGGCCGGCTCAAGCGCAAGGAGGATGCGCGTTTCATCCGTGGCCAGGGCACCTACCTGGACGACATCAGGCTGCCCGGCATGGTGCACGGCGCGATCCTCCGTAGCCCCTATGCGCACGCCCGCATCGTCTCGATCGACACCTCCCGGGCACTGGCCCATCCCAACGTTGCCGCCGTCGTCACCGCCAAGGACCTGGAGACGCTAGGCCTGGCCTGGATGCCGACCATCTCGTACGACACGCAGGCCGTGCTGGCCGGCGACAAGGTGCGGTTCCAGGGCCAGGAGGTCGCGTTCGTGATCGCGACCGACGAGTACTCGGCCAACGACGCTCTGCAGCTGATCGACGTCGAGTACGAACCGCTGCCGGCGATCGTGAACGCGCGCAAGGCGCTCGACCCCGATGCGCCGCTGATCCGCGACGACAAGGCCGGCCAGCGCGACAA
>Ga0105246_10001082_pt1 | contig 15755 bp, 15 predicted proteins | sample KBSM64metaG_FD_99694 | JGI IMG/M metagenome (GOLD analysis project Ga0105246, IMG submission 99694) | Miscanthus rhizosphere microbial communities from Kellogg Biological Station, Michigan, USA - KBS M6-4 metaG | ecosystem: Host-associated > Plants > Roots > Rhizosphere > Soil | place...
ACCCTGATCACCACGAACGATCCCGTGAAGATCGCCGAAGACTTCGCCATGCTTCAGCACCTGGCCGACGGCCGCGTGGATCTCATTATGGGCCGAGGCAACACCGCGCCGGTTTACCCGTGGTTCGGCAAGAACATCCAGGACGGCATCGAGCTCGCGATCGAAAACTACGCCCTGCTGCGCCGCCTGTGGGACGAAGACACCGTGAACTGGAACGGCAAGTTCCGCACCCCGCTGCAGAACTTCACCTCCACTCCGCGCCCGCTCGACGACGTCCCGCCGTTCGTCTGGCACGGTTCCATCCGGAGCCCGCAGATCGCCGAGCTGGCTGCGTACTACGGCGACGGCTTCTTCGCCAACAACATCTTCTGGCCGAAGGAGCACTACCAGCAGCTGATCGGTCTTTACCGTGAGCGTTACGAGCACTACGGCCACGGCAAGGCAGACCAGGCGATCGTGGGCCTCGGCGGCCAGTTCTTCATGCGCAAGAACTCCCAGGACGCCGTCAAGGAGTTCCGTCCGTACTTCGACAACGCCCCGGTGTACGGCCACGGCCCGTCCCTGGAAGACTTCACCTCGCAGACCCCGCTGACGGTGGGCAGCCCGCAGGAAGTCATCGAGAAGACACTCACCTTCCGCGAGTTCTTCGGCGACTACCAGCGCCAGCTCTTCCTGGTGGACCACGCGGGCCTGCCGCTTAAGACGGTCCTGGAGCAGCTGGACCTGTTCGGCGAGGAAGTCCTTCCGGTGCTCCGCAAGGAGTACGCCGCCCTCAAGCCGGCCCATGTCCCGGACGCCCCGACCCACGCCTCACGGGTCGCAGCAAGGCTGGCCGAAGCCGCCGTCCAGGAAGGCGCCGGGCAGGAGGATGCCGCCGTCGTGAACAGCGCAGGAGCCAAGGAATGAGCAGCCCTGCTCCGGCCGGGAAAATCCCGGCCGGAGCAACCCCTTCAGGGAGTGCGCAGCCCGGGAGCACCACGTCCGGCAAGGACGTGCGCCTGGCCGCCGAAACCTGGGAGTCGTTGTTCCGTTCCCAGGTGGCGGTGATGCGCCGCCTGCAGTCCGGGCCGGCGTTCAAGAAGCTGCCTGTCAAGGAGTACGACGTCCTGTTCACGCTCTCCCGCTGCCCCACCGGAAAGCTGCGCCTGAACGAGATCAACGACCACGTGCTGCTCAGCCAGTCGAGCCTGAGCCGCCTGGTGGACCGGCTGGAGAAACGCGGACTCGTGGAGCGCAGCATCGCGCCCGAGGACGGCCGCGGCATCCTGCTGGGACTCACCGACGCCGGGCTGGAGCTGCAGAAGGAGATCGGGCGCGAGCACGTGCGCGACATCGCCGAACTGCTGCTTCCGGCGCTGACCACGGCGGAACAGCAGGAGCTGATGCGGCTGACCGAGAAGCTGCGCTCCGGCCTTCCGGGATAACCGGGCTGCCGCCGTCGGGAAGGGACCTCCCGCTTAGCCGAGGACGACGGCGGCGGCCGGGTCTTCGGCGGGAAGCTCGCCGGAGATTTCGGCCGTGACCTTGAGGGTCTTCAGGGAGAGGCTGCCCCCGACGGTGGAGAGGAACGCGGTGTCCGAGGAGTCGCGTCCGGCAGTGATCCGAAGCATCGCCTCACGGGGAGCCAGCCCCGTGGGGTCGATGACGTACCAGCTGCCGTCGAGGTACGCCTCGGCCACGGCATGGAAATCCATCGGGCTTAGCCCGGGGGCATACACAGCCGACAGCCTGGCGGGAATGTCCTTGGAACGCAGCAGGGCGATCGCCAGGTGGGCAAAGTCGCGGCACACGCCGCGGCGGTGCAGCAACGTCTCCACGGCGCCGTCGGTACCGCGGGAGGAACCGCTGACGTAGCGCAGCTCGCTGTTGACCCAGTCCCGGACCGCCTGCAGGAGTTCGCGGCCGTGCAGTCCGCCGAACTCGGCGTAGGACGTCGGCAGGAGGCGGTCCGATTCGGCGTAGCGGCTGGGCCGGACGTAGCGGATGAGTTCCATCTTCGATGACTCGTCCGGAACGCCGCGGCCGGTCACCGCGGCCTGGTACTCGACCTCCACCTCGCTGGGTTCGGCGAACTCCATGTAGTGGAAGCGGCCGCCGTGGTGGTCCTGCAGTTCCGTGTACGGCACGGCCTCGCCACCCGAGGTGATGCTCAGCGTTTCGGTCATCGACGCGAAGCCCGGATTGCGGGCGACGGCGACGGCCATTGCCACCTTGGTATTGGCGACAGTCTTGAAAACGAGCCGGGCAGCAACGTTGCGTTCCATGGATCTCCGGAATGTCTCGCGGCGGAACAGCCCCCAGTGTCGCCGATGGTCGTGGAAGGCCGACTCCGCTTTCTACGGGTTGACCTTCAGAGACAGTAGCATCCGTTGGACGTTTGCGAAGTCCGCACTCTTTTCCACGTATTTCGCGGCCTGGCCCAGGGTGTCGAAGGACTTGGCGGGGGCCACCTTTTCGTCGGGGGCGAAGGCGCGGACGGCCGGGAGGTCCCCGAAATAGGTATCGCCCTTGCCGGCCGGGCCCTGCACCAGGTTGCGCAGCTGGCAGGCCTTGCCGTCCGTGCCTGCCACCAGGTTGGTGATGCCGTAGGAGCCGAAGAACTTGTAGCCCTGGATCACCCGGAACACCACGCGCGGCGAAATGGTCGCATCCGTATCCGCATGCGGCAGGTCCACCGGGACGCTGCTGAGCACAACGTAGCTGCGCCTTGCCTTCGGGCTGCAGTCGGGGGCCTTTGCGGACTGGAGGCCGGTGTGCAGGGTGGCGACGTACTCCCCTTCGCCGTCCTTGACCTCCACCTTCAGCGCCCCGGGCAGGGATCCGGCGTCGGGAGTGACCGACTGCGCGATCCACTCCTCCGGGAGCTCGAAGCTGACCTTCTGTCCGGCGTCGCTGTACTTCTTCCAGCGGGCGGCTGTGGGCGCCGCCCCGGGCGCGGCGCCGGAGGTTCCCGACGCCGCCGGGCTAACCGACGCCGTCCCCCCGGTCGGCGCAGCGGACCCGGTCGCGGAAGCGCCCGCGCTTCCCGAACCCGCCGTCCACACCGGCCCGCCCTTGCCTTCCTCGCTGCAAGCGACCAGCCCCGCTGTGAGCAGGATGGCTGCCAGGACAAGACTTCCGTTCGCTACGCGGTTCCCGTTCATAGCCGCAAGCCTAGTATGGGTGGCATGGACGAGGAGTTGCGTGACGGCGGCACCTGGGACGTGGCGGAGATGTCTGCGATGGACATCGCGGACTGGCGGCTGCGGACCTTCACCCTCTACGACGAGGTCCGCCGGCTCGCACGCGACGACCCCTTCCAGGCCCATGTGCACTGGCGCCGGACCCGCGACCACATGTTCGGCACCCACCCGGCATCGGCTCTGACGACCGCTGCGAAACGTAACTTCACGGGGCTGGACACCGCGGGATACGATCCCGCCTTCCGCTTCCACACCCGGCTCTCCCCCACGGGCGCCGGGCAGGAAATGACGGTCCGGACAGGGACCGACGGCGATGTGCCGTTCCAGCGGATCGGCACCTTCGAGCTGCCCAGGCTGGGCTCCCTTGCGGTATGGCGCCTGCGCAGCTACGGCGGCGGGATCTTCGTACCGTTCCGGGATGCCACCTCGGGCAGGGAGGGCGGAAGCTACGGCGCCGGACGCTACCTGCTGGACACCATCAAGGGCGCGTTCCACGGGATCCGGGGCTCCGGTCCGGAGTTGGAGTTCGTCCTGGACTTCAACTTCGCCTACAACCCGTCCTGCGCCTACAACGAGGCCTGGGCGTGCCCGTTGGCCGGGCCGGACAACCACCTGGCCGCCGAAGTGCCGGTGGGCGAGCTCTACGTTCCGCAGCCATAGGCAGCCGGCTTAAGGGAACGGTAAGGATTCCGGACGGACAGCGCGCTGTGGGGCGCCTAGCCTTGAACCATGACAACCCCGGCCGATGAGAACTCCGCGGCAAAGCGGCCTGTCCGGATGTTCCTGGGCCGCCACAAGGCCCTTGCCGCTTCCGCCGCCGTGCTGCTGCTTGCCCTGTTCGTGTCCGGGGCCGCCCTCTTCCAGCCGTGGCGCCTGTTCACCAGCAGCACTGTTGACGAAGCCTTGCCGGGGACCGGGCAAACGCCTTCGCCCGGCGGCACGTTGGCCGTCCAGCAGCCAACCCCGGGCGACCCGGGATCGGCGGTCCGTTCTCCCGTGCCGGTTCTCCCGCGCGTCATCGCGGAGGGCGCCTTCGTCTCACAGGAACACTCCACCTCGGGAATGGCCAGCCTGGTGAAACTCCCCGACGGCAGGTTGGTGCTCCGCCTGGAAAACCTGGCCAGCAGCGACGGCCCGGACGTCAAGGTCTGGCTCAGCGACCAGGAAGCCGGCGGGGACTGGTTCAAGTACCGCTCGGGCAAATGGCTGGATCTCGGCCCGGTGAAGGCAACCCATGGCAACCAGAACTACTCCATCCCCGCGGGTGCAGACATCTCGGGATTGGATACGGTGGTCCTGTGGTGCGACCGCTTCAGCGTGGCATTCGGCTCGGCCGCCTTGGGCTGAACGATCCCGCCGCGGCAGGCCTTTCGCCCGAGCGCCGGTGCGTGTGCAACGCTTAAGCAATGGACTCTGCCGCACCGTCACGGGAAACGCTGCGGCAATCCCCTCCGGAAACCCGCCCAAGCCACCGCCACAAAGGCCTGCTCCGCTATCCGGTGCTGCGGCAACTGGTCCGCTTCACCGGCGTCGGAATCATCTGCACCGCCAGCTCGCTGGCCCTGTACGCGCTGCTCCGGCCGGCGCTCGGGCCGCAGTTCGCGAATGCGGCCGCCCTGATCGTCACCTCGGTCATGAACACGGCGCTGAACCGGCGCCTGACCTTCAAGATCACCGGCAGCCGCAAGCGCCTCCAGGACCATCTCAACGGCCTGATCGTCATCGCCGTCGCGCTCCTCATCACCGGCGGAAGCCTGGGCGTGCTGCACGCCTTCAGGCCCGAAGCGAGCGTCACGGAGGAGCTCTGGACCACCACCCTGTCCGGCTTCCTCGCCACGGCGGTCCGCTTCACCATGCTGCGGCACTGGATCTTCCGCCGGGCGCGGCACGCCTGAGCCGCCAAAACCAGTTGCGTCTAGCGGCGGCCGATCCCCATCACGCTGCCGACGGCGTCACCCACCGCAGCCGCGGCCTGCCCGAGTTCCGCCTCGGTCACCGCTGAGGTGAAGCTGAAGCGCACGGCCGTCTGCGCGAGTTCCGCGTCGAGGCCGAGGGCCAGCAGCACCGGCGAGGGCGCGTCCGAACCGGCCGCGCAGGCGGAACCGCTGGAGCAGACCACTCCGCGGCGCTCGAGTTCCAGCAGCACGGACTCCCCGCTGGTCCCGGGGAAGCAGAAGGACGCCACGGAAGGCAGCCGCTGTTCGGGATGGCCGGTCAGCACGGCCCCGGGCACGGCTTCCATGACGGCCCGGATGAAGGCATCACGCAATTCCGTCACCCGCGCGGACAGGCGCGGCTGTTCTTCCGCCGCCAGGGTCAGTGCGGTTGCGAATGCTACGGCTCCGGCCACGTTTTCCGTCCCGGAACGCCGTCCGCGTTCCTGGCCGCCTCCGTGGACCAGGGGCTCCATCCGGAGCCGGCCCTTCGCAAAGAGCACGCCCGATCCCTTGGGTGCGCCGAGCTTGTGCCCGGACAGACTGAGCGCATCTACGCCGAGTTCCTTGACGCCGATGGGCAGCCAGCCGGCGGCCTGCACCGCGTCGCTGTGGAAGGGAATGCCCCGTCCGGCAGCGAGCGCGGCCAGTTCCGGGATGGGCTGCACCGTGCCCACCTCGTTGTTGGCGTACATGATGCTGGCGAGCGCAGTCTCCGGGCGCAGGGCTGCGGCGAAGGCGTCCGGGGTGACCAGGCCGTGCCGGTCCACCGGAACAACATCGACCGTGAAACCGTGCACCCGCCGCAGGTAGTCCGCGGATTCCTCGACGGCGGGATGTTCAATCGCGCTGACCGCCACCCTGTCCAGGGACGGATCGCCGGCCCGGCGTGCCAGGGCGATTCCTTTGAGCGCGAGGTTGTCCGCCTCGGTACCGCCCGAGGTGAAGGTGACCTCCCCGGGCCGGCAGCCCAGCACTCGCGCGACGGCGGCCCGCGCCCCTGCGAGCGCGTCTGCCGCAGCCTCGCCGAGGCTGTGGTGGCTGGACGGATTGCCGAACTCGCCGCTCAGGTAAGGCCACATCGCTTCCAACACCTCCCGGCGGACGGGCGTGGTGGCCGCTGCGTCGAGGAAGATCATCGCTTCAACACCCGCGTCCTAGGAAACTTCCACCGGAACGTCCAGCGTGACGTCCAGCCCGAGGTCCAGGGCGGCCACGGTGTGGGTCAGCCCGCCGATGGAAATGACATCCACCCCTGTGGCCGCGATGTCCGCCACCGTGGCCCGGTTGACGTTGCCGCTGGCCTCCACGATCGCCCGGCCAGCGACCTGCAGCACGCCGGCGCGCAATCCTTCCAGGCTGAAGTTGTCCAGCATGATCGTGTCCACGCCCGCGGTCAGCACCGGTTCGATCTGCTCGGCACTGTCCACTTCGACCTCGAAATGGGTGGTGTGGCCCAGCTGTGCCTTCGCCGTAGCGAGCAGGGCGGTGAGCTTGCCGGCGTCGCCGCCGGTCATAACGGCCAGGTGGTTGTCCTTGGCCAGCACGGCGTCGGACAGGCTGTAGCGGTGGTTCGCTCCGCCGCCGCAGCGCACGGCATAGCGTTCCAGGACCCGCAGCCCGGGGGTGGTCTTCCGGGTGTCGGTAATGCGGGCCTTGGTGCCTTCGACCAGGCGCACGAACTCCGCGGTCTTCGTGGCGATCGCGCTCATGCGCTGCACCAGGTTCAGGCCCACGCGCTCGGCGAGCAGCACGGAACGGGCTCGGCCGGTGACCCGGGCGAGGTGCGTTCCGGCGTCGAACTCTGCTCCGTCCTGCACCAGCAGCTCAACCTCGGTGTCCGGGTCGATCAGGAGCATGGCGTCGCGGAAGACTGTGCCGCCGCTGAAGATGCCGGGCACGCGGGCGTTCAGCACGGCGGTGGCGCGGGCCTCGGCCGGGATGAGCAGCTGCGAGGTGATGTCCCCGTTGGGCGCGTCCTCGGCGAAGGCACGCTCGAGGATGTCGCGCACGGCGGCTGCGGGGAGGGACAGGCTAGTCAAGGATCAGGCTCGCTTTCCGGCTCATGGTGTAACGCTTGTCAAAATCGTCGACGGCGGCGGCTTCCTGCCGCGAATCGTTGCGGTAGTGGGCACCCAGGGAGGTCCGACGTTCCCGGGCGGCGTGTACCAGCAGCTGCGCGGCCAGCAGGAGGTTGGCGTCCTCGTGCTCCCGTGGATCCAAGGAATCCGGAGCAGTTTCCGGGTCCACATCTTCCGCCCAGGAGCTGAGGGCTGCACCGGCCTCGCGGAGCAGCACGCCCTCGCGGAGCACCCCGGACTTGGCGGTCATCAGCTGACGCAGGGCGCCCCGCGAGAAAGCGCCGGCTTCGGCGAACAAGGCTTCATAGGAACCCTTCCCGGGAAGAACCTCGAGCTGCCACGGGGTCACCTCGCGCGGTTCGGGAGAGCCCGAAAGCGCCGTTGTTGCATGAGGGTCCGCGCCGGCCGCCGAGCTTGGGAGGTGTTCGCCGGCGCGAGAGCTGAGCGCAGGCGCCGAGGGACCTGTCGAATCGCCTCCAAGGAACCCCTCGACGGCACGCCGGCCGAAGACGAGGCCTTCGAGCAGCGAGTTGCTGGCGAGCCGGTTGGCCCCCTGGACGCCGGTGCACGCCACCTCGCCGGCGGCCAGCAAGCCGGGAACGGACGTGCGTCCGTCCAGGTCCGTGACCACGCCGCCCATCCAGTAGTGGGCCGCCGGTGCCACGGGGACCAGCTCGCGGGTCCAGTCGACGCCGGCCTCCCGGGTGCGGGCGGTGATCGTCGGGAAGCGCCTGGCCAGGAAGCCCGGCCCCTGCTGCTTCTCGATGACCCGCGCGTCCAGGAAGACGTGGCCGTTCGGCTCGCCGAGGGCGGCCAGGTGCAGGGCGATGCTGCGGGAGACGACATCGCGCGGCGCCAGTTCGGCGTCGGGGTGGTACGCGGGCATGAAGCGGTCGCCGTGGGCGTCCACGAGTATGGCGCCCTCGCCGCGGACGGCTTCGGAGATGAGCAGCGGGTCGCTGCCCGTGCTTTCCCGGGCGTCGTCCGGCAGCACCATGCACGTCGGATGGAACTGGAAGAATTCGAGGTCAGCCACCGCAGCGCCCGCCCGCCACGCAAGGGCCAGGCCGTCCGCCGTGGCAACGGCGGGGTTGGTGGTCTTGGCGAACATCCGGCCCGCTCCCCCGGTGGCCAGCAGCACGGCGTCGGCCTGGCAGCTGAGCTCCCGGCCGTCGTGGATGAAGTTCACGCCGGTGACGCGGCCTAGGCCCTGGGACAAGGAGGTCACGTGCGCGTGGCCGATCACCTGGATCCGTCCCGCGGCCTGGGCGTCCAGGACCGCGCGGATGAGTGCCCGGGCCACGCCGGCGCCGGTGGCGTCCCCGCCGGCGTGCAGGATGCGCGGGGCCGAGTGGGCGGCCTCGATCCCCAAGGCAGGGTCGCCGTCGTCGTCCAGGTCGAAACGGACGCCGAACCGCTCCAGTCCGGCGATGTCCAGGCGGGCTTCGGTGCACAGCACCCGCACGGCTGCCTCATCGCAGTGCCCGCCGCCGGCCTTGAGGGTGTCGGCGATGTGCGCCGCGACCGTGTCCCCGGGTGCCGGTTCGTCCAGGACGGCGGAAATGCCGCCCTGGGCGAAGTAAGTGTTGCTGTCCGCGAGCGCCCCCTTGCTCAGCAGCACCACCTCGGCCCCGCCCTCGGCAGCGAGCAGCGCGGAGTACAACCCGGCGATGCCGCTTCCGACGACGATCAGCCGCTTGCGCCGCTGCCCTCCGGCAATGCGCCCTGCTGCAAGGCCATGTGCAGTCATGTCAGCCTCATTCCGCTTGCTTCATACGGCAGGTTCAGGGACGGGCTGCCAGCATGCGCTCAAGCGCAATCTTGGCGTTGGCCTGCACGGCGTCGTCCACGGTGATGCGGTTGACGATGCGTCCTTCAACGAGTTCCTCAAGCACCCAGGCGAGGTAACCCGGGTGGATGCGGTACATGGTGGAGCACGGGCAGATGACCGGGTCCAGGCAGAAGATGGTGTGCTGCGGGTTCTCCGCCGCGAGCCGGTTCACCATGTTGATCTCGGTGCCGATAGCGAAGGTGGTGGGCTCGGTGGCCGCCGCAATCGCCTTCTTGATGAAGTCGGTGGAGCCTGCGCCGTCCGCGGCGTCAACGACCTCCATGGGGCATTCCGGGTGCACGATGACGTTGACGCCCGGGTAGTCGGCGCGGGCCTTCTCGATCTGGGCCACATTGAAGCGCTTGTGCACCGAGCAGAAGCCGTGCCACAGGATCACCCGGGAGTCGAGCAGGGTCTGTTCGTCGTTGCCGCCCAGTTCCTTGCGCGGGTTCCACATGGGCATCTGCTCCAGCGGGACGCCCAGGGCCTTGGCGGTGTTCCGGCCAAGGTGCTGGTCCGGGAAGAACAGCACGCGCTGGCCGCGCTCGAAGGCCCATTCGAGGACCGTCTTCGCGTTCGAGGACGTGCACACGATGCCGCCGTTGCGGCCGCAGAATGCCTTGAGGGCGGCGGAGGAGTTCATGTAGGTGACGGGGATGACCGGGGCGCGCCCGGCGTCGTCGGGCTCGGTGCCGAAGATTTCCCCGAGCTGCTCCCAGCACTCCTCCACGGAGTCCTCATCCGCCATGTCCGCCATGGAGCAGCCGGCCGCGAGGTTGGGCAGGATCACCGCCTGCTCCGGGGCGGAGAGGATGTCCGCGGTTTCGGCCATGAAATGCACGCCGCAGAAGATGATGGCCTCGGCATCGGGCCGGGTGAGGGCGGCGTTGGCCAGCTGGAAGGAGTCGCCGACGAAGTCCGCGTACTGCACCACTTCGTCGCGCTGGTAGAAGTGGCCCAGGATCACTGCCTTGCTGCCGAGCTTCTCCTTGGCCGCGCGGATGCGGGCGTCGAGTTCGGTGTCGCTGGCCAGCTTGTATTCTTCCGGCAGCTGGCCCTGGCGCGGGGTGCTGCGCGGCGCGGCATCCGCGCTGGACGCGCCGGGGCCGTAGGCCGGGATTCCGGCCAGGGACTCGGCGAGGTCGTACTCCCACGGCCCCTTGGCGAGGGCAGGGCTGCAGGTGGATCCGGCCACGGAGCGGCCCTTCTCCGCTTCCTCGCGCGTGATCAGCTGGATGGCGGTGTTGACGCTGCTCATGGTGTGCTCCTGTCTGGCCCGAGGCCGGGTGTGCCGGTAAAGCGGTAAAGGCGGGGCGGGCGGTGCTTTCCGCCCTGGAGGTATTCGCCGGTTTCTTCGATCTCCGGCGCGGACTTGAGTTGGCGCCGGAAGTTGGCCGGATCCAGCGGGCGGTCAAGCACGGCCTCGTAGACCTCCCTGACCTGGGCGAGCGTGAAGTATTCACCGAGGAAGTGGTAGGCGATGGAGCCGTAGGCCATCTTGTTGCGCAGCCGCCACAAGGCGTAGTCCACGATCGCGTTGTGGTCGAAGGCGAGCTGTTCGAGTTTGTCCGCCCGGAACCAGCGCACGTTTTCGGACTCGTCGGCCAGCGCTGCCTCGGTGGGCTGCACCAATGCCCAGTAGACGATCGACACCACACGCTGGCTGGGCGAACGGTGCAGGCCGCCGAAGGCATAGAGCTGTTCGAGGAATTCCGGCGCCAGGCCCGTGGTCTCCAGCAGGTTCCGGGATGCCGCGTCCTGCAGTGATTCGTCGTGGCTGAGCGGCCCGCCGGGCAGCGCCCACATCTCCTTGAACGGTTCGCGGATCCGGCGCACCAACGGTAGCCACAAGGTGGGGCGCCCGGAGCGTTCGCTGGGCCGCAGGGCGAAGATCACGGTGGAGATGGCCAGCGACGGCGGCGCGAGCCGGCGTTCGGAGACATTGGCCGAGTTCGTGAACACCGTTCACCCGCTTCCTTGCTTGGTGTTCGCCTGCTTGGGATTAGTTATGGTCAACATGACCCTAACTAATGGTAGGACCCGGCCGGACTGTTGCCAAATGTGTCTGCCACGGCCGAAACGCGGTAAATTCGATAAGTCCCATAAGGGCAAGTACACAATCCGAGGAAAACAAGGCATACACGAATGACAACGAAGTCCACTGGTGTTATCCCATCCACTCCTTCGACCGGCCTCGGCCATGCGATGAAACCGCGCCAGCTCACCATGATGGGCCTGGGCAGCGCAATCGGCGCGGGACTGTTCCTGGGTTCAGGCGCCGGCGTACAGGCCGCGGGGCCCGCCGTTCTGGTCTCGTATCTCGTGGCCGGCACCCTGATCATCCTGGTGATGTGGGCCTTGGGGGAGATGGCGGCGGCGAACCCCAACAGCGGCGCCTTCTCCGTCTACGCCGAAAAGGCCATGGGAAAGACCGCAGGCTCCACCGTGGGCTGGCTGTGGTGGCTGCAGTTGGTGGTCGTCATTGCTGCCGAGGCGCTCGGCGCTGCCGGCCTCCTGTTCTCGGTATGGCCCGTCCTCCCGGCCTGGGTGCTTGCCCTGGTTTTCATGACCATCTTCACCGCGATCAACCTGGTGGGTGTCCGCAGCTTCGGTGAATTCGAGTTCTGGTTCGCCATCCTGAAAGTCGCCGCGATCGTCGTGTTCCTCCTGGTAGGCGCGGCGCTGCTCTTCGGCTGGCTCCCAGGAACCACCTCTCCAGGCCTTGGAAACATCACGGGCAACTTCGCCCCCGCCGGCTGGGGCGGCATCGCCGCCGCCCTCTTCGTGGTCATCTTCGCCTTTGGCGGTACCGAGATCGTCAGCGTCGCCGCAGCCGAGACCGAAGACCCGGTGCGCAGCGTCGGCCAGGCAATCCGCACCGTGCTATGGCGCATCCTGGTGTTCTACATCGGCTCCGTCTTCGTCATCGCCGCCGTCCTTCCCACCGGCTCCGAGGGCCTCAAGTCGCCGTTCGCCGGCGTCCTGGACCTGGCCGGCATCCCTGGCGCCGGAACCGCAATCACCCTCGTCGCCGTCGTCGCGTTGCTTTCGGCGCTGAATGCCAACCTCTACGGGGCCTCCCGGATGGTGTTCTCGCTTTCCGAACGCGGCGAGGCCCCGGCCTTCCTTTCGCACCTGCGCGGCAAGCAGGTGCCGATGGCCGCCGTCGGGGTTTCGGTTGCTTTCGGCTTCATCGCCACGGTGCTCGAACTGCTCTTCCCGGACAAGGTCCTGCCCGCCCTCCTCAACCTGGTGGGCTCCACCTGCCTGGTGGTCTGGGGCAGCGCCCTGGTCTCGCAGCTCATCCTGCGCCGCCGGGCCGACCGCGAGGGCACCGAACTGCCTCTGCGCATGAAGGGCTTCCCCGCCCTCACGGTCTTCGGCCTGGTGCTGCTGGGCATCGTCTTCACCGTCGGTTTCTCCAACCCGGAGAGCGCCGGACAACTGGTGGCCACCTCCCTGCTGATTGCGGGCATCGCCGTCGCCTGCCGGGTGGGCGAACGGGTCAAATCCTCACGGGCAACAAGCCACGCAAACTGACGCGGCTTACCCTCGTTCGGGAGTATCGTGGGCACTGTTCCAGCAGAAGACGCACCGAAGCGCCGGGTACGCCTGGGCGCCGTACATGATGAGGACTGAGGCCATGACGGGCAGGCACACAGGAGAACTCCACCACACCGTGGAAGGCACCGACCCGGGCTTGTTCGTCGAGATCCATGAGCCCGCCGAAGGCAAGGATGCCGGCCTCCGCCCGGTCCTGCTGATCCACGGCTTCTCTTCCTCAGGCAAGCTCAACTGGTCCGACACCGGCTGGGTCACGGCACTGCAGGGCGCCGGGCGCCGGATCATCGTGGTGGATCTGCCCGGGCACGGACGCAGCGGCTCGCCCGAGGACCTGGATTCCTACACCCCCAGCAGGATCCGCGCGGATCTACTGCAGATCGTGTCCGACGCCGGCGCGCGCCCGTTGCGCGACGGCGATCCTTCCAGCGGCCTGGACGTGGTGGGCTACTCGCTGGGTTCCCGGCTCGCCTGGGAATTCGGTGCCACCCAGCCGGAGCTGGTCCACCGGCTGGTGCTCGGCGGGCCGAACAAGGAAGATCCCCTGGCAGCCTTCGACCTCGCGGCGGCCCAGCGGCACCTCGCCGACGGCACGCCGATCGGGGACGAGTCCACGGCGGAGCTGCTCAAGATGGCCCAACTGCTGCCGAGCAACGACCTCTTCGCCCTGCTGTCCCTCATCGAGGCCATCAAGGGCGAACCGTTCGACCCTGCCGAGGCTGCACCCCATATGCCGGTCCTGCTGGTTGCAGGCGAAAAGGACGAACGGGCCGCCACCCTGCCGGAGCTGGCCGCGATTGCGGCCCGTTCCGGCAGCATGGCCGAGCAGTTGCTCATCCCCGGCCGGAACCACAGCAACGCCGTCACCAGCCGCGCATTCAAGGACGCCGCCATCGGCTTCCTCGGCGTCTGAGCGGAAGGCTCTCCGGCAGCGGGTTTCGATAGGCTTGCTTCAGCGCCGGATTACGTGGAAGTGGGACTAATGGGCATGCGCTTCAAGGACCGTACGGAAGCCGGGCACCGCCTGGCCGCCGCGCTTCCGCAACTCCGGGAGCGCCCGGACACCATCCTGCTCGGCTTGGCCCGGGGCGGGATTCCCGTGGCCGCTGCTGCCGCCGCCGCCCTATACCAGCCCTATGGCGCGGTGCTTGTGCGCAAGCTCGGCATTCCGGGCCGCGACGAGACCGCGTTCGGGGCCTTGGCCTGGTCCAACGGCAGGATCGTCCGCATCCTCAACCGCCCGCTGCTGGACCGCATGCTCCGGCACGGCATCAGCCGGGAGTCATTGGACGCCGTCGAGGACCGCGAGCGCACCGAACTGCTCCGCCGGGTGGACAGCTATCCGCGGGTGGGCTTCAACGTCGCGGGCAAGACCGTGGTGCTGGTCGATGACGGCCTGGCCACCGGGGCCACCATGCGTGCGGCCATCGAGGGCGTCCGGGCCGGCAGTCCCGCCGCCGTCGTCGCCGCGGTCCCGGTCGCCTCGCTTGAGGCGCAGGCGTCGATCGCCAGGGCCTGCGACTTCGCCTTTTCCCTTTACACTCCGGGTAAGTTCCGCGCGGTGGGTTCCTTTTATGAGCATTTCGAGCAGTTGAGCGACGACGACGCCGTGAAGCTCCTCCAAGAAGCCGGCTAGCCTGTGCGGTCCTTGCGCAAGGGGTGCGGACCGCCTGCGGTCCGCACCCCTTGCGCTGTCGCCCTGCTGTCAGTGGGCACTGAATCCGAGGGGCCGGCCCCTGGTTTCCTTTGCGAGCACCACGCCCGTTCCGGAGATCACGCACAGCACCATGATGTAGATGCCCACGGAGCCGGACCACTTGGTGTTGTCCAGGAGGGCCTGGGCGATCATGGGCGCGAAAGCCCCGCCAAGGACCGAGCCCAGGGCGTAGCCGATGGAGATGCCCGAGTAGCGGACCTGGGCCGGGAACATCTCGGCGTACATCGCGGACATCGGGCCGTAGGACAAGCCAAGGCCAATGGTGAGGACGAAGAGTGCGGTTCCGTAGAGCACGATGTCCTTGGCGTCGATCAAGGCGAACATCGGGATCATCCATGCGAACACGATCGCGTAGCCGGCCAGGAAGGTCTTCACGCGGCCGATCTTGTCCGATAGCCAGCCGCCCACCAGGGTAAAGATGAGCCAGCCGAAGGAGGCCAGTGTGGTAGCCATCAGCACCTGGGCGGACGGCATCTTGAGGGTCTTGTTGGCGTAGGAGATGAAGAAGGCAATCAGCAGGTAGCCGGCGGCGTTGTTGGCGATGAAGATCAGTGCGGCCAGCACCACTTCCTTGGAGTGCCCGCGGAACAGCTCGCCCAGCGGCGCCCGGCTTTCGGCCTTGCGCTGGGCGATCTCCTTGAACACAGGGCTTTCACCGACAGCCCGGCGGATCAGGTAACCCACCACGATCAGCACCACGGAGAGCAGGAACGGGACGCGCCAGCCCCAGCCGGTGAAGTCGGCCTCGGACATCCCGGACTTGAGCATGGTCAGCAAGCCCGTTGCCAGGATCATGCCGATAGGCACGCCGATCTGCGGATAGGCGCCGAACAGGCCGCGCTTGGAGACCGGCGCATGTTCCACTGCCATCAGGGCGGCGCCGCCCCATTCGCCGCCTGCGGAGAAGCCCTGCATGACGCGCAGGGCGATGAGCAGCACCGGAGCCCAGGCCCCGATAGCACTGTAGCCGGGCAGCAGGCCGATGAGGGCCGTGGCCGCTCCCATCAAGACGAGGGTCATGACGAGCACTGCCTTGCGGCCCAGGCGGTCACCGAGGTGGCCTGCCACGAAGGCGCCGAGGGGGCGGAACAGGAAGCTGATGCCGATGGTGGCGAACGACAGGATCTGCGCCAGGCCCGGATTGGACTCGTTCAGCGGCGTGAGGAACAGCGGGCCCAGAAGGGTCGCCGTGAGCTGGGCGAAGATGAAGAAGTCGTACCACTCGATGGTGGTGCCTACCAGGGTTCCGGCAAGCACCCTGCGTTCTTCACGCTTGCTGCTGGGGCCCGTTGAGGCATCGACAGAGGAAGTTGCAGTCATTGGAACTCCGATGATGGGAGTGCGGGGAGGCCGGACGCCGGGCTTGAATTACCGACAGAACGGTCAGTTGGAATAGCGTACTACATACGCTGTGACTTGCAACACGCCGGTCAGCGCCTGGACTTGCCC
>Ga0105246_10001087_pt1 | contig 15722 bp, 15 predicted proteins | sample KBSM64metaG_FD_99694 | JGI IMG/M metagenome (GOLD analysis project Ga0105246, IMG submission 99694) | Miscanthus rhizosphere microbial communities from Kellogg Biological Station, Michigan, USA - KBS M6-4 metaG | ecosystem: Host-associated > Plants > Roots > Rhizosphere > Soil | place...
AGCCGGGCCTGGTGATCGCGGCGGCCGTCGCCGCGCTGGCCGTCATCGGCGGCACCGTCTACGCCGTGACGAGCGGGGGAGACGACGACAAGAAGCCGGTCGCCGAGCAGAGCGACGACGCCAGGCCCACCGCCTCCGGCTCGGGCGGCTCCGGTGGCAGCGGCGGCGGTTCCGACCCGGAGGGCTTCAACTCGGGCCGCAAGACGGGCGAGGCGAAGGTGCTCTGGTACAAGTCGCCCCCGGACGCGCCCGGTGCGGGTGCCGAGGCTCCCGGCATGTGGATCACCGACAAGGCGGCCGTGAAGGCGGCGTACAAGCAGGTCTTCGCCTACGACGTGGCCGACGGCAGTCCGGCCTGGGACACCGTCTCCTTCCCGCAGAAGATCTGTGCGGTCACGCCGCAGAAGTCGGCCGACGACAAGATCGTGGTGGCCTACGAGAGCGGCACCGGCCAGCGCGCCAAGTGCAACCAGCTCCAGCAACTCGACCTGGGCACCGGCGACAAGGGCTGGAGCGGCACGCTCGCCGACGGCGCGCTGTTCGACAGCACCCTCAACATCTCCCTGTCCATCAGTGGCCGGACGGTGCTGGTGGGCCGCTCGCAGTCCGCGGTGGCGTACGACATCGACAGCGGGAAGAAGCTGTTCGACAAGAAGAAGTACGGCAGCGCCTGCTTCCCGACCGCGTTCGCGGGCGGCAGCAGGCTGATCTCCGTCGCGACCTGCGACGCCAGCGAGCCGAACGAGCACGACGAGATCCAGGAGCTGGACCCCGCGACCGGCAGGGTCAAATGGACGCAGAAGTTCGACAAGGGCTGGTCGGTCGCGCGGACGTACTCCGTCGACCCGCTCGTCGTCTACAGCACCAACCAGGACAAGAAGGCCTGGAACATCTCGACCTTCGACGCGCACGGCAAGTTCCGTTCCCAGGTCGGCTTCGACGAGAACTTCGCCCCCCAGTGCGGCTGGGCGCTCCTCGAACGTGACCTGCAGGGCTGCAAGGGCGTGACGGCCGACGCGAACACCCTCTACCTGCCGACCGATGCGACCACCGGGCCGAACGAGATCGTCGCGATCAACCTCGCGAGCGGCAAGGAGAAGTGGCGCGTCAAGTCCCCTGCGGACGAGTCGATGCTGCCGATCAAGGTGGAGGGCGGCAGGCTCATCGCCTATGTGCAGCCGTCGTACGACGCGGGCGGCCAGGTCGTGTCGATCGCGACGGGCGGCGCGAGCCACACGCCGGTGAAGCTGCTGCAGAACCCGCAGAGCACGGCGGGACTGGAGAGCGCCCTCTTCACCAAGGCCTTCGACTGGGTCGACGGACGCTTCTATCTCTCGCCCACCCGGATCAGCGGAAACGACGACTCGAAGGGCAAGTTGATGCTCGCCTACGGCAAGTGACCTCTCCCCAGGCCCCGTCGTCCCCTCCGCCCGCTCACGAGGTACCCACGCCATGACCCAGCCCCCGCCGCCCCAACAGCCCCCGCAGCAGGGCGGCTTCGGCCCGCCCCAGGACCAGCGCCCGCCCCAGCCACCCCCGCAGCAGCCGGGATACGGCTATCCCCAGGCACCGCAGGCTCCGCAGCAGCCCGGGTACGGCTACCCGCAGGCGCCTCAACCGCCCCAGCCACCCCAGGGCCTGCCGCCACAGCAGCCCAACCCCTACGCTCAGCCCACACCGCCGTACGGGCAGCCGCCGAACCCCTACGGCCAGCAGCCCGGTTACGGCTACCCGCAGCCGCCCGCGCCGCCGTACGCGCAGACCGGGCAGCCCGGCGGCGGGCGCAAGGGCAGCGCGCAGACGGTGATCATCCTCGCGGCGGTCCTCGCCGTCGCACTGCTCGTCGCCGGCGGAGTCTGGTACGCCTCGTCCGGCAAGGACGACGGCAAGAAGGGCGGCACTGCGAGCTCCAGCGGCGGCGGCACCGGGGGCGGCGACACCGGAGGCACCGGCGGCAGCACGGCCAAGGGCGACGAGAAGGTGCCCGCCCACACCGCCTCGCAGCTGCTGTTCAAGGTCCCGATGCCCAAGGTCGACGACACCACCGTCGTGTCGGGTTCGTGGCTCACGGACAAGGCGTATGTGAAGAGCGGCGTCGCCGAGATCACCGCGTACGACCGCGACAAGGGCAGCAGGCTGTGGACGATCAAGCTGCCCGGCCCGGTCTGCTCGGTCAGTTCGCACACCACCGACGACGACCGGACCGCCGTCGTCTTCCAGCCCAGGATGCCGCCGAAGGGCAGGTCGGAGGGGTGCAGCCAGGTCGCGGCGATCGACCTGGACGCGGGCAGGAAGCTGTGGACGAAGTCGCTCGGCTCCGGCGGCCGGGCGATGACCTTCGAGAACGTCACCGTCAGCGCGAACACGGTTGCCGCGGGCGGCAACTACGGAGGCGTCGCCTTCGACCTCTCCGGCGGCCGGCAGCTGTGGGCCCCGAAGCCCAAGGACACCTGCATCGACGCCGGATACGGCGGCGGCGAGAAGCTGGTCGCGGTGCTCAAGTGCGGCTCGTTCAACGATCCGCAGCTGCACATCCAGACCATCGACCCGCAGTCCGGGAAGACGATCTCGGAGTACAAGCTGGCCACGGGCATCGAGTACGCCGCCGTCGTGTCGACGAACCCGCTGGTCGTGGCGGCCGACGTCGGCCACAGCGCGGGTGACGGCAGTGAGATCTCGGACTTCTTCTCCATCGACAACAAGACCGGCAAGCTGATCACCCGGATCTCGGCGCCGGGCAAGGACTACGCGGCCAAATGCGACGCGATCTCCGAGCTCGAGCACTGCACCGGTGTCGCGGTCGGCAACGGCAGGCTGTACCTGCCCACCGAGGAGCACGACGGCACCGAGAACTACAGCCAGACCAACGAGATCGTCGCGTTCGACCTGGCCACCGGCAAGCAGAACGGCCAGCGCGCCGACGCCGGCGACGGCTACACGATCACCCCGCTGCGCATGGACGGCGGCAACGTGATCGCGTACAAGCACCCTCCGTACAACAAGGGCGGCCAGGTCGTCAGCATCGACGGCGGCTCCTTCAAGGAGACCAAGCTGCTGGAGAACCCGGCGGCGGGGTCGGTGCGGGATCTGGAGGGCACCATGTCGCCCGACTACTCCGAGATCCTCTACTCGCAGGGCCACCTGTACCTGGCCGGCCAGTTCGCCGACAAGCTGACGAGTTCGGCCTCGGGGGAGAAGGTCCTGGCGCTCGCGCTCGGCGCCGGCGGCTGAACCACTGCCCGGCGGCCACGGCCCCGTCCCTGCTCAGGGGCGGGGCCGTGCGCGTACCGCCCATCACCCTCGAATGCGCGGAAAGCCAGAAATTCCGTCGATCAGGGGCAGTTCTCACCGGTAGGGGGAGCGCAATGTCGAACAAGCGTGTAGCTTCCGGGGGCATGAAGAGCGGGGGAGCCGGGAGGGGGCTCCTGTCCGCGCGGACCGGTGGGCATCCATAGTGCGGCATCCATGGGATCCATCGGGGGGACTGGGGGGTTTGCTCGATGGGAGTGCGGCTCATGGTGGTCGACGACCACCGACTGCTCGCCGAGGCGCTGGCCTCGGCGTTGAAGCTGCGGGGGCACCGGGTGCTCGCCGCGGCGGCGCCTGCCGCCGGCGCGGCGGAGCTGGTGATCACCCGTGCGCCGGAGGTGTGCCTCCTGGGTACGGCCACACCGGCCGAGCCGGGCATCTTCGACCCGGTGGTGAAGATCAAACGGGAGCGTCCGCAGGTGGCGGTCCTGGTCCTGGGCCCGGTGCCGAGCCCGCGCGGCATAGCCGCCGCCTTCGCCGCCGGCGCCTCGGGCTACGTACGCCATGACGAGCGCATAGAGGGCGTCGAGCGCGCCATCATGAAGGCGAGGGCGGGCGAGGCGGCAGTGGCCCCGCAGCTACTGCAAGGAGCCTTCAGCGAGCTCCTGAACCCCGCCGCCCAACCGGACGACGAGGGCCAGCGCCTGCTCCAGATGCTCACCCCGAGGGAGGTCGAGGTCCTGGTCCGGGTCGCCGACGGCGAGGACACCCGCCTGATCGCGGCCGGCATGGGCATCGCCCCGAGCACCGCGCGCACCCATGTGCAGAGGGTGCTGATGAAACTGGGCGTGGGCTCCCGCCTGGAGGCAGCGGCCCTGGCGGCACGGACGGGGCTACTGGACCGAGCGGGCCCGGTGAACTCGGCTCCGGACCAGGCGCCGTAGGCGCCGTTAGGGGCGCGGGGCTGTGTCGATATGCGGCTCCGCCGCGTGGGCGCGACCAGCCACGATGGTGCCGAAGTCGGCAGACGACCGCAGGCCCAACGGCGCTACTCCGCCCGCCCGTCCCCCTCCGGAGGAACCGGCGGCGGAGTCGGCCGCAGCCTCAGCCACACCAGGAAGAAGATGCCAAGCAGCAGCATCCCGAGCCCGGTCCACAGATTGATGTTGACGCCCTGCGCCTTGTCGATCGCGGCCTGCCCGTCGGTGATCCCCGCGATCGTCACGATGACGCCGTACAGCACGAACAGCCCGCCGATGATGCGCCGCAGGTCAAAAATGCGGGCCGCGGTAGCGGACTGCGACTGCAGCTCGGTGACCTCGCGCTGGACGTCCTTCTCGGAGTAACCGGAGTACTCAGACATGACTCTTCAATCCTCCCGCGTTCAGAACGAGAACGGGATGTAGCAGGCGGCAGCGAGGACGACCGCACCCCAGCCCAGCAGGGCCGGCCTGCGGTACCAGGCGTCGTCGCCGGCGGCGGGCGGCTCGGACATGCTGGGCGAGGTGGTGCCGTAGACCAGGCCCTGGAGTTCCTCGGCCGGCTTGGGCCGGGTGAACAGGGACACGACCACCATCACCACCGCGCCGGCGACGAAGCCGACGATCGCGGAGACGAAGTTGGCGCCCTGGTCGGAGGGGATGTCGATGATGCCCCTCTTGTAGATCACGAAGTAGTTCACCATCGCGGCCACGGTGCCGGCGAGCAGGCCCCAGAAGCCGGACCTGGCGGACGCGCGCTTCCAGAACATGCCGACGATGAAGACGACGAACATCGGCACGTTGAAGAAGGAGAACAGCGTCTGGAGGTAGCTCATGATGTTCGAGAACGACGAGGCCAGGAAGGCCGTGCCGACCGAGGCGCAGACGCCGATCACCGTGATCAGGCGGCCGAAGCGTACGTAGTAGCCGTCCTCGCGGCCCTTGACCACGTACCGGCCCCAGATGTCGTTGGTGAACACCGTGTTGAAGGACGACACGTTGGCCGCCATACCGGCCATGAAGGCCGCGAGCAGACCGGTCACCGCGATGCCGAGGACGCCGTTGGGCAGCAGTTCCTGCATCAGGTAGGGGATGGCGTCGTTGTACTGGTAGCCGGAGGCGGGGGTGCCGAACTTCGGTACGAGCGCGGCGGCGACCAGGCCCGGGATCATCACCAGGAAGACGATGAAGATCTTCGGGTACGCGGCGATCAGCGGGGTGCGCTGGCCGGCGGAGAGGTTCTTCGCGGACAGGGCGCGCTGCACCTCGGCGAAGTTCGTCGTCCAGTAGCCGAAGGACAGCACGAAACCGAGGCCGAGCACGATGGTCAGCCAGTTCGCGCCGAGCGGGTTGCTGCTGCCGATGCCGGTGCCTCCCCACGCCGTGGTGAAGTTCGCGCCGTGGGTCGCGGTGAGCTTGTCGGTCAGCCCGCCCCAGCCGCCGACCTTCTTCAGACCCAGCACCACGATCGGGATCAGCGCCGCGAGGATCACGAAGAACTGCAGCACCTCGTTGTAGATCGCCGACGACAGGCCGCCGAGCGTGATGTACGCCAGCACGAATGCGCCGGCGACCACGATCGCCACCCACTGCGGCCAGCCCAGCAGCGCCTCGACGACGATGGCGAGGGCGTACAGGTTCACACCGGCGATGAGGATGGCGGCAAACGCGAACAGGATCGAACTGAGCAGATGTGCCCACTTGTCGAAACGGAGCAGCAGCATCTCGGGGACCGAGCGCACCTTGCTTCCGTAGTAGAAGGGCATCATCACCAGGCCGAGGAAGACCATGGCGGGGATGGCGCCGATCCAGTACCAGTGCACGGTGTAGGCGCCGTACTGCGCGCTGTTCGCGGCCATGCCCAGGATCTCGGTGGCGGCCAGGTTGGCCGAGATGAATGCGAGACCGGTGATCCAGGCGGGCAGGGAGCGCCCGGAGAGGAAGAAGTCGAGGCTGGTCTTCACCGATCTGCGGGCGGCGAATCCGATGCCGAGGACGACGGCGAAGTAGATGGCGAGGATCGTGTAGTCGAGCCCGTTCGTGGGGAGTCGTAGCTCGGCGGCCAGCTCCATGGCCTGGTATGTGGGGGTTTGCATAAGTACTCGCTTCGTCGCGTGAACTGATCCAGAGCGGAACCTACGCCTCTGTGTTCAGTAATTGAACACTTCCGTTGATGCTCTTTGTTGGATTGTGATGTTGACGGATGGGGGGGTGCGTGTTCCAATGTGTTTGGTTCTGTTTGAAGATTGATGTGGCTCGAATAGGGAGTCCGCAGTGAAGAAGACCTCGACCCGCCTGGCCGACGGTCGCGAGTTGATCTACTACGACCTGCGCGACGACAACGTGCGCGACGCGGTGGACCTGCGCCCGCTGGAGCGGACCGTCACGACCTCCGAGATCCGCCGTGACCCGCTGCTCGGCGACGCCATCGCCGTCGCCTCGCACCGCCAGGGCCGCACCTACCACCCGCCGGCCGACGAGTGCCCGCTGTGCCCCTCCCGGGACGGCCGGCTCAGCGAGATCCCGGACTCGTCGTACGACGTGGTCGTCTTCGAGAACCGTTTCCCCTCCCTGGCCGGCGACTCGGGCCGCTGCGAGGTCGTCTGCTTCACCTCCGACCACAACGCGTCCTTCGCCGACCTCACCGAGGAGCAGGTGGCGCTGGTCCTGGAGGCATGGACGGACCGTACGTCCGAGCTGTCGCATCTCCCCTCCGTGGAGCAGGTGTTCTGCTTCGAGAACCGGGGCGCGGAGATCGGCGTGACGCTCGGACATCCGCACGGCCAGATCTACGCCTACCCGTTCACCACGCCCCGCACCGCCCTGATGCTGCGTTCACTGGCAACTCATAAGGAGGCGACGGGCGGTGAGAACCTCTTCGACGCCGTCCTGGAGAGCGAACTCGCCGGTGGGCGGGTCGTCCTGGAGGGTGAACACTGGCTGGCGTTCGTGCCGTACGCGGCGCACTGGCCGTACGAGGTCCACCTGTACCCGAAGCGCCGTGTGCCCGACCTGCTCGGCCTCGACGAGGAGGCGCGCACAGAGTTCCCCAAGGTCTATCTGGAACTCTTGAGGCGCTTCGACCGGATCTTCGGCGAAGGTGAACCGCCCACGCCCTACATCGCGGCCTGGCACCAGGCCCCGTTCGGCGCGCTGGAGGACTTCGAGGGCGTCAACCGTGACGACTTCGCGCTCCACCTCGAGCTTTTCACCATCCGCCGAACCTCCGGCAAGCTGAAGTTCCTCGCGGGTTCCGAGTCCGGCATGAGTGTGTTCATCAACGACGTGCCGCCGGAGCGCGCGGCCGAGCGACTGCGAGAGGTAGCGAGTTGATGAGCGGTAAGTACCTGGTCACCGGTGGCGCGGGCTATGTGGGCAGCGTGGTCGCCCAGCATCTGCTGGAGGCGGGTCACGAGGTCACGGTCCTCGACAACCTGTCGACCGGCTTCCGCGAGGGGGTCCCGGCGGGCGCCGCCTTCATCGAGGGCGACATCCGCGACGCCGCCAAATGGCTGGACTCCTCCTACGACGCGGTCCTCCACTTCGCCGCGTTCTCGCAGGTCGGCGAGTCGGTCGTGAAGCCCGAGAAGTACTGGGACAACAACGTCGCCGGCACCATGGCGCTGCTCGGCGCGATGCGCGAGGCGGGCGTCCGCAAGCTGGTCTTCTCCTCCACGGCCGCCACCTACGGCGAGCCGAAGGAGGTCCCGATCGTCGAGTCGGCGCCCACCTCGCCGACCAACCCCTACGGCGCCTCGAAGCTCGCCGTCGACCACATGATCACGGGCGAGGCGGCGGCGCACGGCCTGGGCGCGGTCTCGCTGCGCTACTTCAACGTGGCGGGCGCCTACGGCAAGCAGGGCGAGCGCCACGACCCCGAGTCGCACCTGATCCCGCTGGTGCTGCAGGTCGCGCAGGGCAGGCGGGACGCGATCTCCGTCTTCGGCGACGACTACCCGACCCCGGACGGCACCTGCGTCCGTGACTACATCCACGTCGCGGACCTTGCCGACGCCCACCTGCTCGCGCTGCAGGCCGCCACCCCCGGCGAGCACCTCATCTGCAACCTGGGCAACGGCGAGGGCTTCTCGGTCCGCCAGGTCATCGAGACGGTCCGGCAGGTCACCGGCCACCCGATCCCTGAGGTCGTGGCCCCGCGCCGCGGCGGTGACCCGGCGGTCCTGGTGGCCTCGGCCGCCACGGCCCGCGAGAAGCTGGGCTGGAACCCGTCCCGCGCGGACCTCGCGGGCATCGTCGCGGACGCGTGGGAGTTCGCGCAGTACATCGCAAGGGAGCAGTAGTGCAGGCACAGCAGGTGCGGGACGGTTTCGTGGAGCTCTACGCAGCCGCGCCCGAAGGTGTCTGGTCGGCGCCGGGCCGCGTCAACCTCATCGGTGAGCACACCGACTACAACGACGGCTTCGTGATGCCCTTCGCGCTGCCGCACACGGCGGTGGCGGCGGTCTCGCGCCGCACGGACGGCGTCCTGCGCCTGCACTCGGCGGACGTCGAGGGCGGGGTCGTGGAGCTGCGTCTCGACGACCTGACCCCGGAGTCGGACCGCAACTGGACGGCCTACCCGGCGGGTGTCGTCTGGGCCCTGCGCGAGGCCGGCCACGCGGTGACCGGCGCGGACATCCACCTGTCGTCGACGGTCCCGTCCGGCGCGGGCCTGTCCTCCTCGGCGGCGCTCGAGGTGGTCGTGGCCCTCGCGCTGAACGACCTCTTCGAACTGGGCCTGCAGCGCTGGCAGTTGGCCCGCCTGTGCCAGCGCGCCGAGAACGTCTACGTCGGCGCCCCCACCGGCATCATGGACCAGACGGCCTCGGCCTGCTGCGAGGAGGGCCACGCGCTCTTCCTCGACACCCGCGACCTCTCCCAGAAGCAGATCCCCTTCGACCTGGCCGCGGAGGGCATGCGGCTGCTGGTCGTGGACACCCGCGTCAAGCACGCCCACAGCGACGGCGAGTACGGCAAGCGCCGCGCGGGCTGCGAGCGGGGCGCGGCGCTGCTGGGCGTCGACGCGCTGCGGGACGTCCCCTACGCCGACCTGGACGCGGCCCTCGCCCGTCTCGGCGACGACGAGGAGGCGGTCCGCCTGGTCCGCCACGTCGTCACCGAGGACGAGCGGGTGGAGAAGGTCGTCGCCCTGCTGGAGGCGGGCGAGACCCGGGCGATCGGCCCGGTTCTGATCGCCGGCCACGCGTCCCTGCGCGACGACTTCCGCATCTCCTGCCCCGAACTGGACCTGGTCGTCGACACGGCCCTCGCCTCCGGCGCCCTCGGCGCCCGCATGACCGGCGGCGGCTTCGGCGGCTCGGCGATCGTCCTGGCGGAGGCGTCCGACGTGGACACCATCACCAAGGCGGTGGAGGAGGCGTTTGCCTCCGGCGGTTACGCGGCTCCGAGGGTGTTCGAGGCGGTGCCTTCGGCGGGTGCCCGGCGCTTGAGCTGAGCCCTCTCTGGGGGCTGCCGCCCCCAGACCCCCGCCCTTCGGCCTGAACGGCCTCGTCCTCAAACTCCCCACTCTCGGCTTCGCTCGAGCGGGGGGACCCCCACGACGGGCTGAGTGGTCTCACCCCAGCTTCTTCGTCAAGGTGTACTCCGTGATCCCCGGCGGATAGTCGGGGATCACGCACACCACGTCGTACCCCTGCTTCCGGTAGAACCCCGGCGCCTGGAAGTCCCATGTCTCCAGCCGGGCCGACGTGCAGCCCCGCTCGTCGCGCGCGATCCGCTCCGCCTCCGCCAGCAGCCGTGAGCCCAGCCCCGCGCCCCGCCACCGCTCGTCCACCCACAGGTGGGCGACGTGCAGCCACGTCGTCCAGGTGTGGCCGACCAGGCCCGCAGCCAGTTCGTCCTGCTCGTCCAACACCCAGACGTGGAGCGGACGTTCACGTTCGGCCGGGGTTCTGCGCAGGGCGCGCAGGACGGGGGAGGCCTTCGTGTTGGTGTCCCGCAGCCGGGAACGGAGAAGATCGCGCCGGGTCCTGTCGACTTCTGTCTCAAGACGAAACATGCGGCTCACGATAAACGCGCCGGCCAGCCAGTTCTGCAAATTACCTTCCGCTCCTGGCCCCCGGCCGTACCCTGATGAACAGTACCGGTGGGGGCCGGTGCCGATCAGGGGGCGAGACAGTCGGGTACGACGCCCGAAGTGGGGGTAGCAGTTTCCGCACGGCGGCGGCCGTGCGGTGTGCCGTTCCGGTCCCAGGTGGTCACGGACGACCTGGGATGCTTCGGGTGCCGTACCTGCGCCCGTGCCGTCTCCCGACGATGCTGAATCCCCTGCTCTTGGAGAGCTTGGGGAAGGGGGTTTCGTGGTTCGCATCCGAGTCCTGGTCGTCGACGACCATCGCATCTTCGCCGAGTCGCTCGCCGCCGCCCTTGCGGCCGAGCCCGACGTCGACGTCTCCGCGGCCGGCAGCGGTCCCGCCGCGCTGCGCAGCCTGGAGCGTGCGGCAGCCGAGGGCCGCCGGTTCGACGTGCTGCTCGTCGACTCCGACCTGGGGGGCAACGTGCCGGGCGTCCGGCCCGCCGTGCCCGTCCAGGAAGGCAATGAGGACGGGCTCGTCGACGGGATCTCGCTGGTCGCCGGCGTGCGTTCCGGGCAGCCCGGCGTACGGATCGTCGTCCTCGCCGAGAAGGACGATCCGCGGCGCGCCGCCCTCGCCCTGCAGGCCGGGGCCTCCGGCTGGGTCGCCAAGGACTGCTCGCTGTCCCGGCTGCTCAATGTCATCCGGGGTGTCCTGCGCGACGAGACCCATCTGCCGCCCGCCCTGCTCACGGGCGTCCTCAGGGAGCTGACGGCCGCGCGCAAGCACCGCACCGAGAGCGAGCGGCTGGTGGAGTCCCTCACGCCGAGGGAGCGGGAGGTGCTCCGGTGCATGGTCGCCGGGCTGGGGCGCAAGGCCGTCGCCGAGCGCCTGTTCCTCTCCCCGCACACCGTCCGCACCCATATGCAGAACGTCCTGGGCAAGCTGGGCGTCCACTCCACCCTCGCCGCCGTCGCGCTCGCGCGCCGCGCGGGCGTGGGGCCGGTGGATCTGGCCGGGGACGTTGTCGAACGGGGCGGTCAGCTGGCGTAGGGGAGGGGCCGGTCCTGGCGAGTGGAAAGCAGCAGTGCCTGATCAACGCCGGTGGGCGGCAACGCCGTATCAGGGGCGCGGGGCTGTGCCGATGTGCGGCTACCGCCGCGATGGGGGTCCCCCCGCTCGAGCGAAGTCGAGAGTGGGGGAGCGACCAGCCGCAACGAAGCCGCAGACAGCCGACGCCCCCTCGCGGCACCACCCATTCGGCTCTCCCAGCGGAGCGCCTAGCCGGGGATGTTGTCGAACGGGGCGGTCAGCTGGCGTAGCAGCCCCGCGAGTTCACCGCGCTGGGCACGCGACAGCTCGGCGAGGATCGCGCGCTCCTGGTCGAGCAGTCCGGCCAGGGCCTGGTCCGCGCGGTCCCGGCCCTCGTCCGTCAGCCGCACCAGCACACCGCGGCGGTCGCTCGGGTCGGGCAGCCGCTCCACCAGGCCCTTCTTCGCCAGGCGGTCGATGCGGTTCGTCATCGTGCCCGAGGTGACCAGGGTCTGCGTCAGCAGCTGCCCCGGCGAGAGCTGGTACGGCGTGCCCGCGCGCCTGAGCGCCGTCAGCACGTCGAACTCCCAGGGCTCCAGGCTGTGCTCGGCGAAGGCCAGCCGGCGCGCCCGGTCCAGATGCCGGGCCAGTCTGCTCACCCGGCTGAGCACCTCGAGCGGTTCCACGTCGAGGTCCGGACGCTCCCGGCGCCACGCTGCGACCAGTCGATCGACCTCGTCCTCCATGACGATCAGTGTAGTGGTTGTGTCGATGTGAAGTCTCTTGACATCAAGTCTCTTGACATCAAGAGAAGTTCCCGGGGAAGGTAGGAGACATGAGCACCCCCACCTGGGACCCCACCCAGTACCTCCGCCACGCCGACCACCGCGCCCGCCCCTTCGCCGACCTCCTCGCGCGCATCGGGGCCCTGCCCACCGACCCGCCCCGCATCGCCGACCTCGGCTGCGGCCCCGGCAACGTCACCGTCCTGATCGCCGACCGCTGGCCCGCCGCCCACATCACCGGCTACGACAACTCGCCCGAGATGCTCGACAAGGCGCACGTCGACCACGCAGGCCCCACCCCCGGCGGAGGCCGCCTCGACTTCGCCCCCGCCGACGCACGCACCTGGGCGCCCGCGCAGCCGTACGACCTGATCGTCAGCAACGCCACCCTCCAGTGGGTCCCGGGCCACGCACGGCGCTTCGGGGAGTGGATCGCGGGCCTGAAGAGCGGCGGCACCTTCGCCTTCCAGGTCCCCGGCAACTTCGGCGCCCCCAGCCACCGGCTCATGCGCGAACTCGCCCACTCCGCCCGCTGGAAGGACCGCCTCGCCGACACCCTCCGCCACGACGACGCCGTCCTCGCGCCCGAAACCTACCTGGAGCAGCTGACCGCCCTCGGCTGCACGGCCGACGTCTGGGAGACGACGTACGTCCATCTCCTGACCGGCGAGGATCCGGTGCTCGACTGGGTGAAGGGCACCGGCCTGCGACCGGTCCTCACCGCCCTGGCCGACGACCCGGCGGCCCGGGAGGCCTTCCTGGACGAGTACCGGACGGCCCTGCGCGAGGCCTATCCGGCCGGGCCGCACGGTACGGCGTTCCCCTTCCGCCGGATCTTCGCCGTCGCCCGCAAGGAGGCGTGAACATGATCACCGCCGTCGACCATGTCCAGCTCGCCGCACCGCCCGGCTCCGAGGACCGGCTGCGGGCGTACTACGTGGACGTCCTCGGGATGACCGAGATCCCCAAGCCGCATGTGCTCGCGGCGCGGGGCGGGTGCTGGTTCCAGGCAGGAGTCGTGCAGCTCCACCTGGGAATCGAGGCAGCCCCCGCCGGAGGCGGAAAATGCCACTGTCGGCCCGCGAAGAAGGCACACCCCGGGCTGCGAGTGGAGGACATCGACACGTACGCCGCCCGGCTCGAGGCGCATGGGGCTGCGGTGACCTGGGACGACAACCTGCCGGGGTACCGGCGCTTCTACTCCGAGGACCCCGTCGGCAACCGGCTGGAGTTCCTCGAGCCGGGGCGTTGACCCGGGTTTGCGCCGCACCGGGACGGTTACTCGCCGTGGTGACACCGAAGTCCAACCTGACCGGGAGTGATCGACGGTGGCGAAGGACCAGAAGGCCAAGGGGAAGAAAGAGCAGGCCAAGGGAAAGGCCAAGGAAACGATGGGCCGCGCCGTCGGCAACGAGAGCATGACGGCCAAGGGCAAGGGCGAGCAGGCCAAGGGCGACGCGCGCCAGGCCAAGGAGAAGACGAAGGACGTCTTCAAGCACTGACGGGTGGGAACGGGCGGCGGGACCTCGCACGGGGTCCCGCCACCCGTCTGTCTCAGCTCTTCCGGCGCCCGATCAGGTGCGGCTTGGCCTCCAGCCCGTCAAGGCCGTGCCACGCCAGGTTCACCAGATGCGCCGCGACCTCCGCCTTCTTCGGACGGCGCACGTCCAGCCACCACTGGCCGGTCAGGGCGACCATGCCGACCAGGGCCTGCGCGTACAGCGGGGCCAGCTTCGGGTCGAAGCCGCGGGACTTGAACTCGCGGCCCAGGATGTCCTCCACCTGGGTGGCGATGTCCGAGATCAACGAGGCGAAGGTGCCCGTCGACTGCGGGATGGGCGAGTCACGGACCAGGATGCGGAAACCGTCCGTGTACTCCTCGATGTAGTCCAGGAGTGCGAACGCCGCCTGCTCGCAGAGCTCACGGGGGTGGCCGGCCGTCAGGGAGCTGGTCACCATGTCCAGCAGGCGCCGCATCTCACGGTCCACCACCACCGCGTACAGCCCCTCCTTGCCGCCGAAGTGCTCGTACACCACCGGCTTGGACACCCCGGCCTTCGCCGCGATCTCCTCCACCGACGTGCCCTCGAAGCCCTTGGCGGCAAACAGGGTGCGACCGATCTCGAGCAGCTGCTGACGGCGCTCGGCCCCCGTCATCCGGGTGCGACGCGCTCGCCGCGGCTTCTCATTCGTCGGGGTGCTGCTGGAGTCGGTCGCCACGGCGTCAATCATGCCGCCTTCGCCGACTCCGTCCGGGGCTGAGAGCCGTCCTGGCCGGTGTTACGGCGTGAATCGATACGCGAGCGTGACGGCCAGCGCACGTCGTACGCCCAGCCGAACGCCTCGAACCAGCGGATGATGCGCGCCGAGGAGTCCAGCTGGCCGCGCATCACACCGTGCCGGGCGGAGGTCGGGTCGGCGTGGTGCAGGTTGTGCCAGGACTCGCCGCAGGACAGCACCGCGAGCCACCACACGTTGCCCGAGCGGTCACGCGACTTGAAGGGCCGCCTGCCGACCGCATGGCAGATCGAGTTGATCGACCAGGTCACATGGTGCAGCAGAGCCACCCGAACGAGTGAGCCCCAGAAGAAGCCGGTGAACGCACCCCACCAGGACATCGTCGCCAGACCGCCGATCAGCGCCGGCAGGGCCAGGGACAGCGCCGTCCAGAGGATGAACTGGCGGGAGATCGCACGGATCGCCGGGTCCTTGATCAGATCCGGCGCGTACTTGTCCTGAGGCGTCCGCTCCTCGTCGAACATCCAGCCGATGTGTGCCCACCACAGGCCCTTCATCAGCGCCGGAAGCGTCTCGCCGAAGCGCCACGGGGAGTGCGGGTCGCCCTCCGCGTCGGAGAACTTGTGGTGCTTGCGGTGGTCGGCGACCCAGCGGACCAGCGGGCCCTCCACCGCCAGCGAACCGGCGACGGCGAGTGCGATGCGCAGCGGGCGCTTCGCCTTGAAGGAGCCGTGGGTGAAATAGCGGTGGTAGCCGATCGTCACACCGTGGCAGCCGAGGAAGTAGAAGAAGACCATCAGGCCGAGGTCGAGCCCGCTCACGCCCCAGCCCCAGGCCAGCGGGACCGCCGCGAGGAGCGCCAGGAAGGGGACGACGATGAAGAGGAGAAGTGCGAGCTGCTCGACTGACCCTTTCTTTTCGCCGCCGAGGGTTGCCGAGAGCGGGGTGTTGTTCGCTTTCGGGGCGTCGTCGATCACATCGGAGCTTGTGGTCATGGGGCGTCCCCTGTGGGGTCGAGGGTTGTGAGGGTGATGCCGGGTTGGCCATCGGAACCGTGCCCGGATTCCGTTACGACGGTCCCTACGGTTCCGTAACCTACGGCGTCGTAAGTATGGCAGCGAGTCGCCCGGCGGCAAGAGCCCAAAATCATGCGCGTCCGCATGGACACCTATCCTGGAGTCGGTCGGACAGCGCGGTCCGCTCTGAATCATTCCCGGATGTCAGGGCCGTATGCGGCGCCCGCCGCGCGGCCCCGGGCACCGGGTTCCCCTCCCGGACGAGCTTCAACACTGCAAGGAGCCGCACCTGTGAGCAGTGCCGACGACCAGACCACGACGACGAGCAGCGAACTGCGCGCCGACATCCGGCGGCTGGGAGACCTCCTCGGCGAGACCCTCGTGAGG
>Ga0105246_10001091_pt1 | contig 15711 bp, 11 predicted proteins | sample KBSM64metaG_FD_99694 | JGI IMG/M metagenome (GOLD analysis project Ga0105246, IMG submission 99694) | Miscanthus rhizosphere microbial communities from Kellogg Biological Station, Michigan, USA - KBS M6-4 metaG | ecosystem: Host-associated > Plants > Roots > Rhizosphere > Soil | place...
ACACCGAACACGCCGGCTCTGTCCCTCATGTACGCGCTCGCCGCTCAGATCGAACGCATCGACGCGGAAAGCATCGAGACCCGATGGGCCCGCCACCAGGCAATGGCGCACCGGACCTGGCACTGGACCGAATCGATGAATGACAAAGGCATAGCACTCGAGGTCCTGGCTCCCCGGGAATTTCGGTCGCCCACGGTGACCTGTATCAAGCTGCCGAGTGGCATGAGCGGGAGCGCAGTGGACAAGGAGATGAAGCGTCGCGGCTATACCATCTCGCCGGGGTACGGCGCCCTCAAGGACTCGACGATTCGCATCGGGCACATGGGCGATCACACCGTGGACGAATTGAACGAGCTGCTGCAGGTGCTCGAGGATGTGTTGCGCTCGTGAGCCGCTATCGCATTCTGGTAGCCGATAAGATCGCTCGGGAGGGTCTCACCCCTATCGCCGACGATCCTCGCTTCACTCTGATTGAACGTCCGGGCCTGAAGGAAGACGCCTTGGCAGAGGCGCTCTCCGAGGCCGACGCAGTGATTGTCCGCAGCGCTACCCGCATCACGCGAGGAGCGCTGGGACGCACGACCAGTCTCAAGGTGATCGGCCGCGCTGGGGTCGGAGTGGACACGATTGACGTCGATGCCGCCACCGAGAAGGGCATCGCCGTCATGAACGCGCCGGCCGGGAACACCATCTCGGCCGCGGAACTCGCATTCGCATTGCTGCTTGCCCTGGTCCGACGAGTGCCCGCCGCCGATCGCTCCATGAAGGACGGCCAGTGGGATCGATCGAGCTTCAGCGGCACCGAGCTGTACGGCAAGACGCTGGGGCTGGTCGGCGCCGGAAGGGTAGGGGGCGAAGTCGCGCGCCGAGCCCAGGCCTTCGGGATGACTGTCGTCGGCTACGACCCCTTCTTGAGCCAGGACGCGGCCCGCAGCCTCGGCATCCGGCTGGAGTCTTTGGAAGAGGTCCTGCGAAGTGCCGACGTCCTGTCGCTGCATGTGCCGTTGACCGAGAGCACCAAGGGTCTCCTCGGCGAGGCTCAACTCGCGATGATGAAATCCGAAGCCGTGATCATCAACGCCGCGCGAGGCGGCGTGCTCGATGAGGCGGCCTTGCTCCGCAGGCTGCAGGAGAAACGGCTCGCCGGAGCGGCGCTGGACGTTTTCGAGATGGAGCCGCTTCCCGCGGACCATCCGCTTCGCAAGCTGCCGAACGTCGTCCTCACCCCTCACCTCGGCGCATCCACCGAAGAGGCGCAGCTCAACGTCGCGCTGGAGATCGCTCAGGCGATTCGTGCGGCGCTGGTGCATGGTGATCTCTCGGGTGCGATCAACGCTCCCTTCGTGGTGGGAGATCGGGTGCAGCGACTGCGGCCACTCCTTTCCATGGCCCAGCGACTGGGACGTCTTGCGGCGGCGCTGACGGATGGAGCGATCACCTCGGTCGAAATCCGTTTTGGCGGGGACGAGGATTTTCTCCGTCCCCTCGCCGCCGGAGCCGTCGCAGGTCTCCTCGCGGATGTCGTGGGATCTGCAGGCGTGAATGTGGTGAATGCCCTGCATCTCGCCAAGGCCCGCGGGATCGAGGTCGATCGCACCCGGATCGAGGCGAACCGGGACTACGCCGAATTCATCGAAGTTCGGGCAACCGGCAGCGGACGGTCTTCCAGGGTTGCCGGTGCGCTGCTGGCCGAGGGGCATCCTCGAGTCATTCGCATCGGAGACTTCAGGCTGGATGTCGTACCGCGCGGCGTGCTCGTGCTGCTGCGTAACCGGGACGTACCGGGTGTGATCGGTCGAGTCGGCTCGCTTCTGGGCGATGCCGGAATCAACATCGCCGAGTATCATCAGGCGCGACTTTCCGCCGGCGGGGAAGCCCTCGCCGCGATCAGTGTGGACTCGCCGCTCAAGCCAGAAGCTCTCGCCACACTTCGCGGTCTGCCCGAAGTACTCGACGCCCGTCAGGTCCAGTTCGACTTCGTCTAACCGTAGCATGCTTGCCTCCTTGGAGGGCCGGGGTGGCTCACGAAGCTCCCCGACCTCCCCAGGGCGGCCTCAAGTGTGCGACCGCCGTCAGCTCCGCCGTCACCCACCTCCGACCCACGCTGATTGCCGTACTGTACCATGACCGGCGTAGTGTGCCGATGAACTCAAGGAAGGTATCCTGAAAGGAATCTGGTACCCGGTCAGTGTCGCGTTGGTGCTGGGGGCTGGATGCAGAGGGGACGGTCCGGGCGCGCCTGATCCGGAAGACCCCGTCGCCAAAGTTCTGGCCGACGCGGAGGTCACCTCCCTACCACCCGCCGCGGCATTCCCTGCGGCTCAGGTGGAGCTGGGGCATCTGCTGTTCTTCGACAAGGAGTTGAGCGGCAACCGGAACATTGCCTGCTCAACCTGCCATAATCCCGCATACCACACGACGGATGCCCTCCAGGTGTCGATCGGAACCGGAGGGCATAACCCCGGCCCGTCCCGGACGCTCGGCCCAGGCGCGCACTTCATCCCTCGCCATTCGACCGACCTGCTCAATCGAGGCTATCCCGGCTGGACCCATCTGTTCTGGGATGGCCGCGTCGAACAGGGCACCCATGGAGTCGAGACACCGGCTGGCGCAGCGTTGCCGAGTGGAGTCACGAGTCTCCTCGCGGCACAGGCAATGTTCCCCGTGACCGATCGCAACGAGATGCGAGGTGAGCCGGGCGATACTGCTCCCGACGGCCGGCACAACGAGCTGGCGGACATCTCTGACGGCGCTTTGCCTGCGATCTGGAGCGGCATTACCGCTCGCCTGCTCGCCATCCCGGAGTATCGCGCTCTCTTTCAGGCTGCCTATCCGGGAGTTCCTCTGGACGAAATCGGGTTTGCGCAAGCGGCCAACGCGATTGCCGCATTCATCTCGACGCAGTGGACGTTCACCGGTGCTCCGCTCGACCGTTACCTGAGAGGGGACACCGAGGCGTTATCCGATTCGGCCAAGCGTGGTGCACTGGTGTTCTTCGGCAAAGCGCGTTGTGGCCAATGCCATCGAGGGCCTTTGCTGTCGGATCAGAAGTTTCACGACATTGCGATTCCGCTCTTCGGTCCCGGGTTTCCCGGCGCTCCTGATGAGGGACGCAGCCGTGTTACCCAGCTGGCCGAGGACCGGTTTCGCTTTCGTACGGCCTCGCTCCGCAATGTGGCAATCACCGCTCCGTACATGCACAACGGAGCGTTCCAGACCCTGGACCGGGTCGTCCGGCACTACATCGACGCTAGAGCGAGCATGAGGTCCTACGGGGCAGGGAACATCGATCCCCGGCTGCAATCCACTCTCGTGACCGACCCGGCAGAGGTTAATGTCGTCCTCGCCAACCTCGACACGGTCATCGCCCGGGGAATCAATATCAGTAATGGAGAAAAGGCGGACATTCTGGCCTTCCTCGAGGCGCTCACCGATCCTGCAGCTCTCTCCCGCCTCTCGGACATCCCCGCCCGGGTCCCCAGCGGGATCCCGGTCTTCGACTTCTGAAACCTTCCGCGTTGACAACTGGGACCCGGTAGGGAAGCTTTCGCGCGCTCCCCAGATGCAGTTCACCCCGATCCAGACCGAAACATGATCGCTCTGAGCCTTGTTCTTGCCCTGCAGCAGCAGCCACAAACCCCTCCCACCCCATCGGCTGCGTCTCCCATCGCGCACGTAACAATCACGCCCGAGACCAGGACGATGACCGCCGGCGATACGCTTCGCTTCAGTGCGCAGGCTGTCGACAGCTCGGGGGGCGCGGTCACTAATGCCCTGATTCGTTTCGTGGGTTCGGGCGGACGGTTCGAGGGCCGGGTGGACAGCTCAGGCCTGGTTTCCGCCGGATCGACCGGGGTGTTGGGGGTTACGGCGATCGCGAGCGTCCCGGGCACTCGCCCAGTCATGGAGCGGGTGGAGATCTCGATGCAGCCGGGGCCCGCGGCCTCGGTGACTATCGCACCGCAGATCACCCGGCTGGTCGCCGGCCAGCGATTCATGTTGACGGGAGCCGCCTTCTCGGCCCGGGGAGACAAGCGCGCCGACAAGATCAAGTGGCGGAGCTCCGCCCCTCGAGTTGCTGATGTTGCCACTGATGGGCTACTCACGGCGAGCGCGCCCGGTAAGGCAACGATCACGGCCTCGGTCGACGGAGCCAAGTCGTCGTTTCAGGTGGAGGTACTGGCGGTCACCATCGGATCGCTCGAGATCTCGCCGGCGAAAATGGATGCGAAGCAGGGGGACGTCATTCGCTTCACCGTCATCGCGCGTGACCGAGCGGGCAAGAAAATCGAAGGACTCACCCCCCGTTGGAGTTTCTCTCCGGGTGAGGGCCTAATCAGCGAGGATGGAGCCTTCGTCGGCTATGACGCTGGCTCCTATCTGGTGACTGCGACCCTGGGCAACCGCAGTGTCGACGCAGCGCTCTCCCTCGCTTATCGCGATGTTCGCCGCCCCGCCACCATCGTGGGCCGGCTCCCCCGTACGCTGTTCAGCACTGAAGAGGTCTGGGTTCACCCCGATGGCAAGCACCTCTACCTCGGCACCGGTGGCGGTGGGGATCGGATGTACGCGGTGGACATCTCCGATCCATCGAACCCGGTCGTGACTGACTCGCTGATGGCGAATACCCGGCGAGTGAACGACATCATGACCACGCCGGACGGCAAGTACCTGGTCCACACCCGCGAGGGCGCGGCGGACCGGAAGAACGGGATCGTCATCGCCTCGCTGGAGGATCCGGCCCATCCCAAGGTGATCAGCGAGTTCACCGAAGGGGTGACGGGTGGCGTGCACTCCGCCTTCATCTACCAGCAGCCCAAGTACGGCACCCACATCTATCTGACAAACGACGCGACCGGCGTCCTGCACATCGTTGATATCAACGATCCCTATCATCCCAAGGAAGTCGCCCGCTTCAGCTCCCGGAGCGACCAGCAAGGCAACTACGTCCACGATGTGGATGTAAAGGACGGGCTCGCCTATCTGAGCTACTGGAACGACGGGCTGGTCATCATCGATGTGGGGAACGGTGTTAAGGGCGGGAGTCCCGACAATCCGCAGTTCGTCTCCCAGTACAAATATGATCTCAACGAGCTTTACCGCGATGTTGAAGCATCGGCGGGGCCAGGCTTCATCCGCGGCACTCACACCGCGTGGCGGCACAAGAACTACGTCTTCATCGCGGACGAGGTGTTCCCGGCTGCTCCGGTGAAGGGCGCCAAGGATGCCTCCTCCTTCCGGGCTTACGGGCGGATGCAGGTCATCGACGTGAGCGACATTTTCCATCCCAAGTCGGTCGCCTGGTACGAGCCGGAATTCGGCGGGGTGCACAACGTGTGGGCCGCTGGCGATACGCTCTACATGGGAGCCTACAACGCCGGCTTCCGTGCCTTCGACATCTCAGGCGAATTGCGGGGAGACTTGCGCGCCGAAGGTCGGGAAATGGTGCACGTCAATACCGCCGATATGAACGGCCACACTCAGAACTCTGCTATGACCTGGGGAGTGGTTGTGAAGGACGGCCTGGCCTACGTCAACGACGACAACAACGGGCTCTGGATCGTCAGAATGGAGCCGAGGCGGACGGAGCTGACCCCGTAGTCAGCGACTCGAGCAGAATCTCGACCGCCAGCGCTTCCGCGAGCGACATCCCGGCACTGAGCTTTCGATCGAACAGCTCCAGGGACTCGAGGCTGGCGCGGAACAAGGTCCGGCAGGCATCGCGATTTGCGGGGTGGTCCATGCCCAGATCGTGTGCCGCCTCGAGCATTGCACCTTGCTCGACCAGCAGCCGAGCCATCAGGACGAGATCCTGACACCGCAACTCTGCGAAGGTGACGTGCCGCTCCCCAAGCCCCGTTTCAGTCTGGGCGTGAGCGAGGTCTTCCAGCGCGCACCCTTGGAGCTGGGCCAGAACAGTAAAATGCCGGCCGCGGGCGTTGCGCACCGACATCCGCTGGCGCGCCAGGGTTTCGAAAATCGCTTCCGAGACGCTTGGATGCTCATCGGTTCCCAGCGGCGACTGAATCCACAGGCCGGGAATCGGATCTTCCAGTTGTTCCCGCAACATCTCTCGAACCGCAAATCCGTAATCCTGGGTCATTGCTGCATAGCGCCAGGCGGCGCCGCCCAGGGTGCCTTCGCGGCTCCATAGCTTGCGGAAGGCCTCCGTCTGATTCTGGTTCGGAGATCGAGGTAGCATGGCCTCTTCACAAAGCACCATTCGTGCCGTTGACCTGCGCCGGCTTGCCCTGTGCTGCCAAGCGATTGAAATTCAAGATCATACACCATAGCAGAGCGATGGAACCTGACCCCCCGATGCCAACCGAAGGAGGCCAGACGCAAGGGTTCAGCCTCGCTCCATGGCTGGGCATCGCCTTGGTTGCGCTTGCGGCTTCTGTCACAAGCCTCGGCAATGGCTTCGCGTACGACGATGTCCATGCGATCGTGCGCAATGAACGAGTCCATTCCCTTGCCGCCCCCTGGGAATTCTTCACCCACACCTATTGGCCGCCCGGCAAGTTTGTCGGCGGCTCGACCCTGTACCGCCCGCTTACCACCCTCGGCTTCGCGATTCAGTGGGTGTTTGGCGAGGGGAGCCCGCTTCTCTTTCACCTGACCAACCTGCTGCTGTACGTCGCGTGTTGCTTGGCGGTCTTCAGGCTCATGAGGCGATTGCTTCCACTCCCCATCGCCTGGCTGTCCGCCGCGTTGTTCGCGGCCCATCCAGTGCACGTCGAAGCGGTGGGCAACAGTGTAGGGCAGGGTGAGCTCTGGGTGGTGCTCTTCACGATCCTGGCTGCAGCCCTGTTCCTCGAAGGGCGCGAGTCAGGACCACTCTCCAATGCGCAGCGGAACAAGATCTATGGGTGTTACGCGCTCGCCTGTCTGGCCAAGGACAATGGACTGATCCTGCCGGGTCTCCTCATCTTCGCCGAGCTGACGGTGATCAAGGATCCTCGTCCTCTGGTTCGCCGCTTCAAGGCAGATGCGCCGTTCTGGATCACCCTCTTCATGGTAGGAATCCTGTACCTCGTTGTCCGCACCAAGGTCACCGGTACTCTCGCAGGGGATTTCCCCCACATTGCAATCGGGGAAGCCACGGCGCGGGAGCGGGTGCTTACTGCATTGCGCATCAGTCTCGAGTGGGTGCGGCTCCTGCTGTGGCCCGCCCACCTCCAGGCTGATTACTCTCCGCGTGACATCGAACGGGCCACTTCCTTCGGATGGCAGCAGGCCGCGGGGCTCACGCTCTTGTTGGGAGTCGGAGCGATCACTCTGGCCACCTGGAAACGGCTCCCCGTCGTCGCATTTGGCCTGTGTTGGACGGCGCTCGCGATTTTCCCGGTGAGCAATCTGGTCCTGAAGGCCGGAATTCTATTGGCGGAACGGACCCTGTTTGTCCCCAGCATCGGCGCGATGCTGGTGCTGGGAGGAGCGACAGAAGCGCTCACCCGTCGGCATCCCCGGGCCTGGAAAGCGGTGGCTGTGGCGGGTCTCGTGCTCATCATTCTGGGGACTTGGCGGAGCGCCCTCCGGCAACCGGTCTGGAAGGACAACAGGACGTTCTTCGCGCAGACGGTGGTGGATGCGCCGCACAATTACCGCGCTCACTGGTCTTATGGAATGTATCTCTACGAGCATGGGGAGAGGGAAGCGGCCTTCCGAGCACTGCAGACCGCCATCACGTTATTCCCCTATGACGCCATCCTTTACAGCGACGTGGGCGACGTCTACCGAACTGACGGACACTGTGAGGAGTCGATCCCGCTGTATCAGAGGGCGCTCCTCCTGAATCCGGACCTCCGCTACACCAGATCCCGCATGGCCTCGTGCTACATGAGGCTGGGCGATTATGGTTCGGCGCGCCTCGAACTCCACAAGCTGGTCAACTCCGGGTATCCCGAATTTGAACCCCTGATCCAGGCGGTCGACAGCGCGGCGGCAGCCGCAGGAGCTTTCCGATGACCCTGCAGGAGACCCGGCCGTTGCTCAGCGTCGTTATCCCGGTATATAACGAAGCGGATACGGTGGAGCGGCTGGTCGAGCGGGTGAAGGCAGTTCCGGTGGATAAGGAAATCATCCTGGTGGATGACTACTCCACTGACGGAACCGGCGCGAAGCTGATGCCAATGGCGGACGGCGACCGGGTCCGGGTGTTGACCCATCCGAAGAATCGCGGCAAAGGTGCCGCGCTGCGGACCGGGTTTCAGGCCGCTCGCGGCGATCTCGTCATAGTGCAGGACGCCGACCTCGAGTACGACCCGGAGGAGTACCCCAAACTCATCAGACCCATCCTTGATGGCCGGGCGGATGTGGTTTACGGCTCCCGGTTCGCCGGCGGCGAATCTCATCGGGTGCTGTACTTCTGGCATTACACTATGAACCGACTTCTCACCTTTCTATCGAACTGCTTCAGCAATCTCGTCCTGACCGACATGGAGACCTGTTACAAGGTCTTCCGCCGGGAAATTCTGCAGCAGATCACGCTGGTGGAGGACCGCTTCGGCTTCGAGCCTGAGGTGACGGCCAAGGTTGCCGCTCTCCGGTGCCGAGTCTACGAGGTATCCATCAGCTACGAAGGGCGCTCCTACGATGCGGGCAAGAAGATCGGCTGGAAGGACGGCGTGCGGACCATCTGGTGTATCCTGAAGTTCAATATCTGGGCACGGCAACGCCCCGTCCTGGTACCGGAGTCTCGCTGATGCATAGCACCACCTCCCTCTCGCCCAAACCGGTCGCTTCAGTCGAGGCCATCCGAGCTCGCTTTCCTGCGCTGCAGCGGGAACAGCGCCATGAGCCCGTTGCTTACTTCGATGGCCCTGGAGGGACTCAGGTGCCGCGAGATGTTGTCGAGGCGATGTCAGACTACCTCTACAACCACAACGCCAACACCCACTGGGCCTATCCCACCAGCCAGGAAACCGATCTCGCCATCGCGCGCTCTCGAATTGCGCTGGCCGATTTTCTCGTCGCACAGCCGGTTGAGATTGCCTTCGGCGCCAACATGACGACGCTCACCTTCCACCTCGCTCGCGCGCTCGGCAGCAAGTGGGGACCCGGTGACGAAATCGTCATTACCGAGCTCGACCATCACGCGAACCAGGCCCCCTGGACTCGGCTCGCCGCCGAACGTGGCGTGACTGTGAGAGTGGTCCCCCTCGAGCCGGAAAGCGGCCAGCTCGACTGGAAGGCCTTCGCGGCGACACTCAACCCCCACACCCGTCTCGTGGCGATTGGTGGAGCATCGAATGCGCTCGGCACCATCAACGATATTCCTCAGGCTTCCCGTCTTGCTCACGCAGCCGGCGGCCTGATTTTCGTGGACGCCGTTCATCTCGCGGCGCACGCTCGCCTCGACGTCTCTGAGCTCGACTGTGATTTCCTGGCCTGTTCGGCTTACAAGTTCTACGGGCCTCACATCGGGATTCTGTACGGTCGCCACGAGCTGCTTCAGGAGCTCGACGTGCCAAAACTCGCTCCCGCCCCCAACGAGCCGCCGGAGCGGATGGAGACCGGCACTCAGAATCACGAAGGCATCGTCGGGGCCGGGGCGGCCGTCGAGTTTCTCGCCTCGCTGGCGGCCGGCAAACGGCGGGGGGACCGGCTCGATGCGTCCTTCCGCGAGCTGCACGGCCGGGGACAAGCCCTCGTGGTGCAATTGTGGGAAGGGCTGCATCGGATCGCCGGCGTGCAGCTCTACGGTCCTTCCCCGGAATACAACCGCACTCCGACCGTTTCGTTTACGGTCGCGGGGAAATCGGCCGAGTCGGTCGCCACGGCGCTGGCGGAGCAGGGAATCTTCGTTTCGCACGGGGACTTCTACGCTACTACCGTCGTCGCACGACTCGGTCAGGAGAGCGACGGGCTGGTACGCGCGGGTTGCGCCTGCTACACGACGGAGGACGAGGTGTCTCGTCTTGTAGCAGGCGTGCGAGAAATCGCGCGGGGCTGAGCAAGTTCACCTTACGGCCGAAGCGGATGACTCCGTTTTCTCTCTCGCTCGGCGACGGGAAAGTCTTTCGACTCAAGGGTAGCGCCGGCGCCGCTGCGCCACACCCCGGGGGGAACCCGGACCCAGGTGTCCTTGTGAGACACCGCCCCAACGAGAGCGCCGACTCCCGCACCGATCGCCGCAAACGTCAGAGCTCCGCCGACATAGTCACTTTCGGAGCAGCAGCCGTCGTCACCACCCAATCCCACCTGCATGTTATCCAGGCCTGCGACCGCACTGGCGCCGACCAGGACGCCCGCACTGGCGCCGATGAGTGCTCCCGTGCCTGCCTTGGACTTGTGACCGGTTCGAATCTCAACTTTGCTAATCCAGGCCAGCGGTACTCTGCGAGTTTGGCCGTCAGAAGGCCGGATGACCAAGCCGGTGCTGTCTTGGCCGATGAATTCTCCTGTGAAACGGAATCCCTTCGTTCCCGAGACACGAATTATTTGTCCGGGATGAAGAGTTACGGAGGAGTCTTGAGCCGCGATTTGGCTGCTTGATAATAGCGCTACAGTTAGACCCAGCGTCATTGAGCTGCGCATTGATCCCGTTCCCTGGGAAGGTGTTTCCGCGGCATGGGAGCGGCGGATATCTGAACCAGGATCCATGGTGAGCCTGGGCCATCAAGAGCGCGTCAAGCCCACATGACGTTCGTTTGACAGGCTCGCTCTCGAACCCCATGCTACTCTGCGTGTCCCATGCGATCCGCTACAGCCACCGCTAGTTTTCGACCGATGACACCCGCCTCTTCGACTGCAACCATCCGAGCCCCGACCGGGACCTCCCTCAGCTGCAAGGGCTGGCACCAGGAAGCCGCCCTGCGGATGCTCATGAACAACCTCGATCCAGCCGTCGCGGAACGGCCCGACGAGCTCATCGTCTACGGCGGGAGCGGGAAAGCCGCCCGCAACTGGGAGTGCTATGAGAAGATCGTTTCGACTCTCAGAAGGCTGGAGGATGACGAGACCTTGCTGGTTCAGAGCGGCAAGCCGGTAGGCGTCTTCAAGACCCACGAGGAGGCACCTCGGGTCCTTATCGCCAATGCCCATCTGGTTCCTCGCTGGGCAACCTGGGAAGAGTTTCGCCGGCTGGAAGCGCTGGGACTCACGATGTACGGCCAGATGACGGCCGGTTCATGGATCTACATCGGAACCCAGGGAATTCTGCAGGGCACCTATGAGACCTTTGCCGAGTGCGCCCGGCAGCATTTTGGGGGTACACTGGCTGGCCGCCTGGTGGTGACTGCGGGACTGGGAGGAATGGGGGGAGCACAGCCCCTCGCCGCGACCATGAATGGTGCCACATTTCTCGGCGTGGACGTGGACGCGTGGCGCATCCAGCGACGGGTGGATACCGGCTATTGCGACTTGATGACTACCAGTCTCGACGAGGCGTTGCGACTGGTCGAAGCTGCGAGGCAAACGCGCGAGGCGCTGTCAGTCGGGTTGGTAGGGAACATTGCCGAAGTGCTTCCCGAACTGGTCCGGCGCGGTGTGGCACCGGACATACTCACCGATCAAACCTCAGCTCATGACCTCCGGCTCGGCTATATCCCGGCCGGACTCTCGCTGGAAGCCGCGGCGGTTGAGCGTGAGCGGGACCCCGACGCGTACGAAGCCCGGGTGCTGGATTCGATGGTGGTCCACGTGAAGGCCATGCTCGAGTTGCAGTCCCGAGGCGCGGTCACCTTCGACTACGGCAACAACCTGCGCGGCCAGGTCGCCGATCGGCGCGGTCTCAAGCAGGCCTTCGACATTCCGGGCTTCGTGCCCGAATTCATTCGGCCGCTGTTCTGTCGTGGCGCGGGCCCATTCCGTTGGGCCGCGCTCTCCGGCGATCCGTCGGATATCGCGGTCACCGACGATGCGGTCCTGGAGACCTTCCCTGAGAAGGATTCCCTGGCTCGTTGGATCAAGCAGGCCCGAGAGAAGATCCACTTCCAGGGACTCCCCGCCCGGATCTGCTGGCTCGAGTACGGTGAACGGGCGGAACTGGGTCTGCGCTTCAACTGGCTGGTGAAAAAGGGAAAGGTGAAGGCGCCGCTGGTGATCGGACGGGATCACCTCGACACTGGATCGGTAGCTTCTCCCAACCGGGAAACCGAGGCCATGAAGGACGGGAGCGATGCGATCGCTGACTGGCCGCTGCTCAACGCGATGCTCAATACGGCATGTGGCGCGAGCTGGGTTTCGCTCCATCACGGCGGCGGCGTCGGAATCGGATACTCGATCCATGCCGGCATGGTCGCGGTCGCCGATGGGACGGAGATGGGAGATCGGCGCCTGGCTCGCGTCCTCACGGCCGATCCGGGGACCGGAGTCATGCGCCACGCGGATGCCGGCTACGAGATCGCGATCGAGACCGCTCGGGAGCGCGGTGTTGATCTGCCCATGCTTTAAAACGTGCCCGTACTTCGATCTATCGGTACGCTGGCGACCTGTCGTAACGAGGGTGCCCAGTCGGATATCCATCCCATCCAGAACGCCGCTCTGGTCTGGGAGGGTGGAACCCTGCTGTGGGTCGGACCGGAAAAGGCCTTGCCTGCCGAATACGCCGCTTGGGAGAGCTGGGACGCTGAGGGTGCCCTGGTCGTTCCCGGTCTGATCGACTGCCATACCCACCTGGCCTTCGGCGGCTGGCGCGCCGAGGAGTTCGCGCAGCGAATCCAGGGGAGCAGTTACCTCGATATCGCGCGCAAGGGCGGCGGGATCATGTCCACCGTTGCCCAGACCCGCACGATGTCCGAGGACGCATTGCTCGATCGGGCTCGCAGCTTCCTCCAAAGGATGATGGCGCTGGGCGTCACCACGGTCGAATGCAAAAGCGGTTATGGCCTCGACGTCGAGACTGAACTCCGGCTTCTCCGGGTGTATCACCGGTTGGGTCAGGAAGGAGCGGCCCGTATCATCCCGACCTTCCTCGGCGCCCACGTCGTGCCCCCGGAATTCCGCGATCGCCGAGAGGAGTACATCAAGCTTCTGATCGGGGAGCTGATTCCGCTCATCGCGGCGCGGGGGTTGGCGCGGTTCTGCGACGCGTTCGTCGAAGAAACTGCCTTCACCGTGCCGGAGGCTCGACGCATTCTTTCGGCCGGGAAAGCGGTGGGGCTAGGAGCCAAGCTCCATGCTGACCAACTCAGTTCGTGCGGGGGGGCGGAGCTCGCAGCCGAATTGGGTGCGGTGTCGGCGGATCATCTCGAGTGTGTATCGCAGGCCGGCATTGCCGCGATGACAAAGTCCGGATCTGTTGCGGTAAGCTTGCCGCTTGCGTCGCTCTATCTCAACCACGCCCCATTACCGGCCCGCCGTCTGATCGAGGCGGGAGTGCCGGTTGCCGTCGCTACAGATTTCAATCCGGGGTCAGCGCCCAGCTACCACCTGCCGCTGGCACTCAGCCTCGCCTGTACCATGCAGCGGATGACGCCAGCGGAAGCGTTGAAAGGGGCGACGATCATCGCCGCCCGCGCGCTCGCGATTGATGGGATCACCGGCTCGCTCGAAGCAGGAAAGTCAGCCGACTTTGCCGTGATCGACTCGGACAGCGTGAATGAGTGGTGCTACCACTTCACGCCGAATGCTTGTTGGCGAGTGGTGGTGCGGGGCAGGGAGGTGGAGCCCTTGGGTCAGGGAAGCCGACGTTAGTTCTCTGGCACTACTTTCCAGGTCGAGTCTGGATTGTATCGCTCCATCGCCTTGAACGCCTCCGGCGTATCGTCCCCGAAGTCCTTCTCGTACACGATCCCGTCGTGGCTCACGATGAAGGTCTGGATCCCGGTTACTCCGTAGTCCGCCGGCGAAGCCACGAGGGCGAAGCCGCCAATCATCGCACCCTTCACCACGAAGTCCAGCTCGCCCAGCGGCGCCGCCGGTCCCTGGCCCTTCAGGACCCTGAAATAGTAGCCGTGGAAAGGCTGCGCCTTGGTGGTGTAGCCGTCGGCCACCGCCTCCGCGATCCCCTCGCTCACCGGACCTTCCCATTTTCCGGCCTTGGTCCGCCAGGCCAGGCCGTCTTGCTTGCCGGGGCTGCTGATGATCCGCTGGGCGTACTGGTTTACATAGGCACCGTCGTGCTTCACTGACGCGTATTGTTTCTGGGCCTCGACGTAGCCGCGGCAGATTTGGATCGCGTCGAGCTCGTTGCGGCCCACCCGGCGGCGCAGGATCTCGTCAACGCCAGCGGCCGCATCGAACCGCCATTCGTCCCCGTCCGCCACGATCGGCATCGGGAGCGGCCAGTCGTCGGGGCCCACGTCGATCGTCACGGACTTTCCGGTCGAGTCGCGCTCCAGCTTCATCTGGGTCCGCGCCTCCTTGGCCCAATCCATGGCGTTCTTGCGATCGAGGACGGTGTCCTTGCTGGCGATGATATCCTCGGCCTCCGACCCCAGGATCTCCCGCAGCACCGGCACGTTGAACTGCTCCGCCGCCGCTACGAGCGCCTCGGCGGCTGCCTCGGGCGTCGGGAACGCCTTTCCGGGAACGATGGGTCGCTCTGCCTTCTCCTTCCCCCCGCAGGCTGCGATTCCGAGTGTGACGACCGTGAGTGCGGCGGTGAAGCCGAGACGGGACGGGACGATGCGCAGCATGCTCATGACCTGGACCGTGAATGGATGACGCATGGACACTACCGCCGCCGCCCGCCGCCGCCACCGCGGGACATACCACCCCTCGACCCGCCAAAGCTGGATGCGCCGCGCGAGCTGCTGGAACGGGCACTGCTGCCGCTCCACCCACTCGACCCCCCGCCGAAGCCGCCCGAGCCGGAGCCGCCTCCGACGCTTCGATTGCCGATAGACTCGCCGCCGCCGCTACGGCCACCTGCACCACCCGCCGAGCGGTCGCTGACTCCCGCACCACCCGCACCACCGGTCCGGCCACCCGCACCACCCGCCGAGCGGTCACTCGTGCCGGCCGACGGCCGGTTAGAGCCACCTGCAGCACCGGCGCCGTTTCGGCCACCCGCACCTCCGGCCCCGCGGTCACTCGTCCCGGCCGACGGCCGGCTGGAGCCGCCGAACTTGTCGGCTGTGCGCTTGTCACCGTACGGAGCGCCGCCGCGATGCGAAGGGTTGTGCGACCACGCGCTACCCCCGCCCTTCGGTTGGGCGCCGCCAGGGCGACCAGCCCCACCGGGGCCACCAACTCCCCCAGCACCGCCAACGCCGCCCGCACCGCCAACGCCGCCGACTCCGCCAACTCCACCGACTCCGCCAACGCCACCAACCCCGCCAACGCCGCCAACGCCGCCAACGCCGCCAACGCCGCCAACGAAGTTGTTGCCATTGTTGATGTAGATGTTGCCTCCGCCGCCCCAACCCGCATAACAACACGACCCGCCCCACATCGCAGCCCCCATCATGAACCCGACGCTGAACGACACGAACGCGGTCCCCGGGTAGTAGGGCGGGTAGTAGATCGGCGGGTACGGATAGACCGGCGGGGGATAGACGTATGTCGGGTTGTATGTCGGAACGTAGACCGTCTGCGGGCTGGCCGACTCGATGACGATGACCTGGGCAGCGGGTTGTGTCGTCGTCGCGGGCGTCTGCTGGACATTCACCTTCTGTTCGGCCGAGGTCTTCAGGTTTCCTTGCGCGTACGCCTTGCTGCGCAGGCGCTGAACGGCGTCCATGACGCTCTTTTGGTCAGCAATGAACGCATCGCCGAGCTTCAGGGTCCAGTCCAGCTTCTCGCTCATCATTGCCAAGACTTGGG
>Ga0105246_10001093_pt1 | contig 15710 bp, 16 predicted proteins | sample KBSM64metaG_FD_99694 | JGI IMG/M metagenome (GOLD analysis project Ga0105246, IMG submission 99694) | Miscanthus rhizosphere microbial communities from Kellogg Biological Station, Michigan, USA - KBS M6-4 metaG | ecosystem: Host-associated > Plants > Roots > Rhizosphere > Soil | place...
AGCAAGGGATCGTTCTCGGAGTACAGATAGTTCGGTATCTTCTTCCCGTCCTCGGTCTTCTGCCACTCGTAATAGCTCTCGGCGGGCTTATCCGGTAACACAGGTCCGCCGCCCAGCAGCGGCGCAGCTCGCTTCCTTAAAGTCGCGTCTTTAAGGAAGCCATCCCGTCTAAAGGCGCTTCCCATGGGAGCTGGTGGAGAGCAGGCCGTTTCGATGACGGCTTTTTCCGGCGGTGGCTTCGGTCAGCGGAAGCGCGCCCGACAAATCCAACCGTCGTAGGGGATGGCCACGTCGCGGAACTGCGGCAGCGCCGTTGCCGTCGAATACAGCGTGGATTCAGACATTAGCTGTCCGGTCTGTGTGAATGGCGATGATGTCAGAGAGCAGAGCGTAGGCGGTCTCCACACGGCCGGCTCCCGGTCCTGAGACGGTTACTGCGCCCAGAAGGTCGGTGTCGAAGGACACTGCGTTGGTCGCCCCGGAAACGCCTGCCAACCCATGGCCGAGGCGAAGCGCTATGGGGGATACGCCAGCTGTCACTGATCCGTCCGGGTTCCGCCGTGCTGTACCGAGGAGCTTCCAGCGGCGTCCCTCGCGGGCTGCCTTCTGGATGTTCTCCGGCGTCACGGTCGAAATGCCCTGCCGTTGAACGTCCTTGAGTTCAATGCCTGCGTCGAGGAGTTCGTTGGCTAGGATGAGGACCTTGAGCTGAACGTCGTAGCCTTCGATGTCTGCTGCGGGGTTCGCCTCGGCGTAGCCGAGTTCCTGTGCCTCGCTGATGGCCGCTTCGAAATCCAGTCCGGCTTCCATCCTTCCGAGCACATAGTTGCTGGTGCCGTTGAGGATGCCTTCGAAGCCGTTCAGCTTCAGCCCGGCAAACATCTTCTTGGCCAGCCGGATGACGGGGGTGCCGCTCATGACGGCGCCCTCAAACTCGAAGTGCACGCCGTTCTGTTCGGCCAGGGAGGTCAGCTGGGCGCCGCGGTGGGCAACCGGGCCCTTGTTCGTGGTGCAGACACTCTTGCCGGATTCGAGGGCCCATCGCACGTGGGAAACTGCTGGTTCGCCGTCCTCGGGATTCGTGAACGTGGCCTCGCAGATGATGTCGGCCGTGCAATTGCGGATGACTGCTTCGTTGTTGGTGTCCACGGATCCGCCGTACCCGGAGAAGTTCTCGTTGCCACCGCCCAGGCTGAGGGCGAGGGAGAGATCGATGCCCTCGGGTTTGGCCAGGGAGCCGAGGCGCAGGTCGGTGATGGCCACCACGCGCAGGCCAAAGCCCAACTCGGAACGCAATGCCTCACCGCGTGCTGCAATCAGTTCGGCCAGTGTCCTGTTGACGCCGCCGAAGCCGATCAGCGCAATGTCATACGTTGTCATGGTGCTCCTTCAGTCCGTTCCATCGATCCTTCAATGCTGACGGCTTTCCAACGTTCCAGCCTGACGGGGAAGTACATACTGGTCTCAATGTCTATCCGTCCTCGTCCGACACGGCCACCCGGTGCACTTGGCCGAGTTGGGCAACATCCGCTACTACCGTCTCGGAGTTGGACCGGGCTGGGACGGTGACCCTCAGACTGAGGTGGCGCATGGAGGTGTCCGGTTCATCCCGTACGTCAATCCCCGTTACCACAGTGCCTGAGGACTTCAACGTCTCCAGAATGGGCGCCAGGGTTCCCTGCCTTGCCGAATATTCGATTTCCAGCTGGACCTTTTGCTTCTGACGCCACTTGCTGGGCCTAACAAGCCTCAAGCCGATAAGCGTGATCAATACGAAAACAGTTCCTACGGAAACCTCCAGATACGAGCCTCCCGCGGCGGCAACGCCGCACGATGCCGCCAACCACACTGTCGCGGCAGTGGTGAGTCCTTTGATTGCGCCGCGGTCTCTGATGATCGCCCCTGCCCCGATAAACCCGATCCCCGAGGCAACCTGCGCGGCGATGCGCGCCGGATCCACGTTTGGTCCATGTGTAACGTCAGCGAAACCGTACGCCCCGGCCAACGAAAACATAGCCGCCCCCAGCGCGACGAGGACGTGGGTTCTGACTCCGGCGGGATGGCCGGTGATCTCTCTTTCGATGCCCACGACGAGGCCAGCGGCCACGGCGGCGCCAAGTCGAAGGCTGATCTCAAAAACATCCATGTCTTTCCCTCTGACGTTGGGCTTGGGGATGGCCGTGAGGATGACCTCGACACCGCGGCCCTCGCGCAGCCAGTTCATCTCGTACTGCATCGAGTCGTAGTCCAGGGGCCGGCTCGGAAAGTGAGCCTTGGGAATTGGGATCGGTACCGGAGGGGGCTCAATCGAGGGTGCGGGTGGACTCAGGGTTGGCCTGATATGCCGCCTCCTCGGGCGATGGTCACTGACCCGAGGAGGCTGTCGCTGTTTTGATAATTTTCTTTCGGCGCTGCTCTGTTACAGCAACCCGGTGGAGGTGTGTTGAGTGGTGAAGCGTTGTCTGCCGAGGAGGGTTATGGATTCGGGTTCGATGATTGCCCAGATTCCTTCGAGGTTCGAGAGTCCGGTGCTGCGGCCGGTGAGATGTTGTTGAAGGCACGTGATCGGGCCTGCGTGGCTTACGACAAGCAGTGGCCCTGTTTCTTGCTCATGGGCTTCGGTCAGTGCCTGATGAACTCTCGCCACGGCCGAGGCGGGCGATTCCCATTGCGGGGGGTCGATGGCCTCGGTGGTCAGGCGTGTCCAGTCATCGACGAATGCCTTTTGGGCCTCGTCCTTGGTGAGGCCCTCCCAGCTTCCCAGGTGCCGCTCGACGAGTCGTGCATCGGAGTCGATGGCGTTGATACCTAGCTCCTGGGCGAGTGCGTGTGCTGTGTGGGCAGCTCGTTGCAGGGGTGATGAGAGGACTTGGGTGAAGATTCTCGGCAGCAGGGGCGCGGCTTCTTGTGCCACCTGCAGCCCTTCCGCGGTGAGGGGCGGATCGGCACGGCCCTGCCATCGGCCTTCGGCATTCCACACTGATTGGGCGTGGCGGATCAGGAGGGCGAGTCGCCCGGTCACGATCGTAGCTCCAGAGCGTCCTGACGAAAGTTCGCCCTGTTGCCGAACTGATCGAACCACAAGGCAAGGTGCGATGTGTAGGAGATGGGTGTCTCGTCCGGGATGTGTTCGATATCCGCCGACAGCCGGACCGTCAATTCTCCGTACGCCGTGCGGTATCTGGCGAGGATCTCGTGTCCGAAGTGTTCACTTCCCAGCAGGTGGCCGGCCCCCAGTTCTTCCGTTCCGACCGGATGTCCAAGATGGACGGCTTCAGAGCGGAGCCCGAGAACCCGGTCGTCGGGCAGGGTGAGGAAACTGATGGGTGGGCTTCCGACGAACTCGGCTACGAAACGGTCGGCGGGGGAGAGATAGATATCGCGTCCGGAACCTTCCTGAGCGATCACTCCTTTGTTCATCACGATGATCCGGTCCGCCAGGCTCATGGCTTCTGACTGGTCATGGGTGACATAGATGATGGCAGTCTCGGTGAGACGACCGCGCAGGCCTTCGATCTCGTTGCGCATCTCGTAGCGGAGCTTGGCGTCGAGGTTGGAGAGTGGCTCGTCCATGAGAAGAACCTTGGGTTCCTTTGCCAGGGCACGGCCGATGCCGACCCGCTGTTTCTGTCCACCCGAGAGTTCCCGAGGGTAGCGCTCCAGCAGATGATCGATCTGCAAGAGGCGTGCGACTTCTTCCACGCGCTCCCGGACTTCCGCTTTCGGCAGTCCGCCCACGCGTAGTCCGAGTCCGATGTTGTCTCGAACTCTCTTGTGCGGATAGAGGGCAAAGTCCTGGAAGACGAGCCCGACTGGCCTGTGCTGCGGTTGCTCTTTGGTGAGGTCGGCGCCGTTGAACAGGATGTGCCCCTCGGTCGGTTCTTCGAGGCCGGCTATACAGCGCAGCAGGGTGGTCTTGCCGCACCCCGATGGTCCGAGAAAGACCACGCATTCGCCCGGTAGGACCTCCAGATCGATTCCGCGCAGCACAGGGGTACCATGCCCGAAGCTTTTAGTGAGCCCGGAGATACTGACCGCGGCAGTCGATTGATTACTTGACATTGAGGGCCTCGATCTCGGCCTTGGCCTCATTGAGGGCATCGGCCGGGTTTTTCTGTCCGGCGAATCCGAGAACCCAACTGTCTCGGAAAGCATCCGCTGCTCGTGCCCCGTCCCGTCCTCCAAAGGCCGGTAGTTTGGCCAGGGATTTCATGGCGTCGATCCCGGCCTGGCGTGCTGGCTGCTCTTGCAGGAGCTTCTGGACGTCGGGATCTTTGAGGGCGCTTGTGCTGCCGGGAAGGTAACCGCTGTTGATGAAGGGGAGCTTGGTGGCCTCAGGTCCTGCGAAGCAACGCAGGGCTTCCGCGGCGGCTCGCCGTTTTGCGTCGGAGTGGGAGTACATGACCCACATGGCTCCGGATCCGAAGGCTGTGTAGGCACCCGAATAGTCTGCGGCGTGGGGGACCTTGGTGGTACTGAATATGGGCCCAAGGCTCTTCAATCGTTGCGGCAGAGAGGCAATGCTCCCGATGTGCATCGATGACTGTTGAGTGTCGAAGGCCTGCGTACTCTGGGAGTTGTCCGCGTACACACCGACAGATTTGTCCTTCACACCCTTTGAGAGTTTGGCGAGCAGTTCGATTGATTTATCCGAAGCGAATTCGGGCTTGCCGTCCTTGACGACGGTGGCACCGGAGTTGGCCATGATGGTCGGCACGGAGAAGTTGTTGGAGAGTGCATAGTCGATGCTCAACCCGACACGGCCCGTGGCCGGGTTGGCGAGCTTGGCAGCGTCGGCCAACAGCTCTTCGATGGTGGTTGGCGGCTTGTCGGGGTCCAGACCGGCTGCCTTGAAGTGCTCACGGTTCCAGTACAGTACCGGCGCGCTGACGGCGTAGGGAACGCCGACTTGGACGCCGTTGCCCGCTTTGGCCAGCGGCAGGAAGGAGTCCAGTCCTGCGAAGTCTGAACCGTTATCGACCAGATCCGTTAGATTGTTCACCGCGGGAAGGTCGGAGAGGGGTTCGACGTTGCCGATACCCTCGAGGGTGATGTCTGGCCCGTTTCCTGACGCGATGGCAGTCTGGGCGCGGTGGTTGAGTTCGTTGTAGTCGGCGCCGACTGATTGGGCGTCGATGGTGAGGTTCTTGACCTTGGCTTCGCAGGTTTTGACGATGCTGGCGATGGTTCCGTCGAAGAGAGTTGGATAGGTGTACCAGAGGCTGACCGTGGTCGGCTCCTCAATGCCAGGTGCGAAGGCGTCCTTGGCTGGAGCCGAATTCTGGGTGCTGCTGCATCCGGTGAGGAGGCCAGCGGCGGCCAGTATGGCGGCTAAGGCCGCGAAGGCGGGTTGGGATTTCATGTCTAGCCTTTCAATCCGGTAAGGGCGATTCCTTCGACAAAGCGTTTCTGGGCGAAGGCGAATGCGATGAGGAGAGGTAAAACAGCGAGGGTCGATAGGGCCATCTGGCCCCCGTAATCCCGACCAGTCTCGGCGTCCGCGAAGTAGGAGATCCCAAGAGTGATCGGAGCGATACCGAAGCCTTGAGTCATCATCAGCGGCCAGAAGAAGTCGTTCCAGCGGCCGACCACGCTGAAGATGGCGAAGGCGGTCACAGCAGGACGTGCAAGAGGGAAAACGATGGTCCACGCGATGGACCATTCCGACAAACCGTCGACCCTCGCCGCGTCGAGCAGCGAGTGCGGTAGGCCACGGAAAAACTGGTAAAAGAGGAAGACCCCGAAGGCACTCATCCCAAAAGGCAGGATCAGCGCGGCATAGGTGTTGACCAGACCGAGGTTGGCGAAGCCGATATAGACAGAGAGTATTGTGACCTGGCTAGGAACCATCAGTGTAAGCATGACGAGCCAGAACATCAGTCGGCTGCCCCTGAACCGAATGCGGGCCAGCGCGTAGGCGGCCGGTACTCCGATGCCGATTTGCAAAACCAACACGGCAGCGCAGACGAGGATCGTATTGCCGAAGAGTTGCAGGATCGGGACGCGGTCGAACACATTCTGGTAGTTCTCCAGGGTGAGCTGATCAAGTCCAGTGAAGATCTGGTTCGGCGGGACAGACCGTGGTCGAAGGGATGAGACCACCATCCAGATCATCGGCAGCAGACAGAGGGCAGCGCCTATCCACAACCCGATGGACGTCAGGGCCCCTAGTAGGCGGGTCGGTATGTTCCGACCGAAAGGTGCGGCGCTCATTGCGGTCCAGCCATAGGGCTGCGGCGTGAGATCGTCCACTGCACGGCGGTGATGGCCAGTGTGAGAATGAACAGGACGAGAGAAACGACGGCCCCGGTGCCGAAGGAGGAGTAGGTGAAGCCTTCCTGCTGGATCATCATCGATAGCGTGGTCGTTGCACCAGCCGGGCCTCCATCGGTCATTATCTTGGGGGCATCGAATAGTTCCACTGCGGCGATGGTGCCGATAATTCCTGCGAACGTCGTCGTAGGGGCAAGCATCGGCCAGGTGATATGCCAGAAACGCTTGAGACCGTGCAGGCCATCCAGGGCAGCGGCTTCGTAGACGGTCCGTGGGATGGCGGCGAGGCCTGCGAGGAAGAGGATCATCATGTAGCCGGTTTGCCGCCAGATTCCAAAGGCAATGATGGACGGCAACGCTGTGGATGAATTGAGCAGCCAACCCGAGGGTGGTATCCCGAACCAGCTTAGGAACTCGTTCAGCAGACCGACTCTCGGGTCGAGGATGAACTGCCATACGACCGCCATTGCGACCAGCATTGCTGCTGTGGGCATGAAGTAGATCGCTTTCAATGCGCCCGCACCTCGGAGGCGACCCATGATTCCCACGGCGACCAGTAAGGCGAGTGCAATGGAGACAGGTACCGTGATAATGGCGTAGATGACGGTATTCCCCAGCGCGGAGATGAAGCCCTTTGATTGGAGCACCGTGACGTAATTGTCGATGCCAACGAACTCGAATGCCGGTCGCAGAGGGCTCCAGTCGAAGAATGACAGCGTGAAGTTTGCGACTGCGGGAACGATGGCGAAGGCCAATAGGAACAGCAGTGTCGGCAATACGAAGAGCTGACCGATCCGGGTCCGGCTCATGCGGCGCCTGCCTACCGGATGCTCGACGGTAGGCACGATTCGAGGTCTAGCTGATATTGAATGCGGTGATGTAGTCATGTCCGTTCACCTCCAGGATCGACATTTCAAGGTCGTGTTTGGTGTGCGCTTTACTGCGAAGAGTGCGAGCCGTGACGATGGGTTCCGGAGCAGAGGCATCGAACAGTTCCCGCAGCACCCGGCCATCGCACCCCGGGGAGCCAACGCCGTGGAGGCTCAGGATGGTAGGAACCACATCGACGATGCCCGCCGGCACTTTGGATGGCCCCGTGCCCTGCACGCCCGGACCACGAACGATCATTGTTGAGCGCAGTTCGTAGGGCGACAAACTGCCATGGCCGCTGTGGAACTTGCCCGCGGAGCCGTCGAGGAGATAGTGGACGCCTGGGACGCCGAACTCGTTGGGTGCCTCCGCTGACAAAGGGGCGAGCACGAGGTCAGGGGCCGTATCGGCCGGGTGGCAACGCAGGAGATCCACAGCGAAGTGGCCGCTATCCCCGCTTTCCTGTAGCCGTTTGCCGAGGAAGCAGCCAGCAAGCCATGGCTGTTGGTCCGCCCATTCCTGAATGCGACGGGCCGTTGAAATCTCTTCGCACCACACCATCGCAAGTCCTGTGGGAACGATCGTCACCCCGGTCAGGTCGATGCCGTCCTCTCTGAGGCGTTCGGCGACATCGATCGAACCGATGGTGCGAGCAAATCCGTGGTCCGAGATGACGAATACGGTCAGATCACGTCCTGCCGCGAATGACTCCGCGCCTTCCAAGAGGCGAGAGATCGCGGCATCCAAGTGAGTGAGAGCGGATCTTGCCTCCGGGGAGCCGACTCCGAACCCGTGCTGTGTCTTGTCGGGTTCGACGAACCAGCATACGAGCACATCCGGATCCACTTCGGGAAACACAAAATTCACGCTCGCGTCGACCGCGTAGTCGACGAGCTCGGCGGTACTTGCACCATCACGAAGGCTCGGTGCCGGGCCCATCTTCTCCAGAAGGGCGTCGTTGGCCCATGCCGGTTGTGCGTGGCTTCCGTCGGGCCCCGGGCGCAACGACAAGGTCACTCCATGGCCGAGCTCCACGCCAGGATTGAGCACGAGCGCGCCACCCGATGAGATCGTGGACACCACCGCCAGGGTCTGCCCTGCCTCTGCGAGGCGGTGGCCCAGGCTCTTTACACGTAAGAGCTCCTCGGGCTCAAGGCCTACCGCCGAGACGAAATCAGCCTCCAGTGTGTTGACCGCCGATTTCCCGTCCGCAGTCCGAAGATAGTTACCAGACAACCCGTGGTTTGCCGGGTAGCACCCGGTCACCAGGCTGGCGGCGTTCACTCGTGTCACCGTAGGGATCGAGCTGAACGACTGTTCCACCCAGCGGCCCTCGGAGCTTAGAGCTGAGATTGTGGGCGTGATGTCAGGATGGATCTGGTCTGGACGCAGTCCGTCAACGACAAGGACCATCGTCAGTGGTCTGGTACCCGTGTTCATAGCTGCTGCCCCTTGCTGATGTCTGCCATCTGGTCAAGTGCCTCGAATGACACCGGTCCGCGCCGCAACGCAACGGCAATGCGCAACGCGTCGACAACGGCTAGGTGAACGAGACGTCCAGCCGATGCTTCCAAGCGATAGCCGAGGGACCTGCCGCCCGAAACCAGCGCAAAGTCACTAACTTCCGTCAGCGGCGATTTTGCGAAACTCGTCACGGCGATAACGGTGGCGCCGGCTTCCTTCGCGATCCGGGCAGCATCGACGGTCTGCTTGAACGCCCCCGAATGGCTGATAGCGACACAGACGCCGCCCGCCGGTAGATGCCGCGCGGCAAGATGCTGGCTCATCGGGTCGCTCGGCGCGAACGCGAGCTTCCCGATCGCCGTGAACCAGTACGCCCCATCGGCGGCGACGCAGCTCGATGAGCCCCCGCCAAGGAACAGAATCTGCGGGCTCGGCGCCAACAGCTCGACGGCGGCCATGAAGTGCTCTTCATCCACGGTCATCTGAGCATCGACCAGCCCTTGCGAACCCGCACCCAAGATTCGCCGAAGGACTTCACCCGAGGAGGCCGACTCATCCAGAAGGCCAATGGGGCCCTCCGCCTCAGCCGCCCCCGTACGAACCAAATCCTGCGCGATCGAGATTTTTACATCCTGGAATCCCTCAAACCCGAACCGCCGGCAAGCACGTACAACCGTCGCGGCTGACACCCCGACGAGTTCAGCTACCTCCGATACAGACGAACGGACGATAACGGCAGGCTGGGTCAGCAACACATCCGCGATACGTCGATCGCTCGTGCTGAGTTGCGGGAACACGATACGCAACCGGGCAGCAACCTCACCCGCCCCGATCTCGCCCTCGCTCAAAAGCTCCAACTGATCCGACACACTCACTCCTCCTGGCACCCAACGACTTGTGGGTGCCCCTAAATCACAGAGTACATACGGCCCACAGCCAATGCAATGAAATTTCAGGTAAACATAAGATATACAGAAATTTCATTTCTTTGAGCGGGAAAAATGGCCCCGCCGCCGGGACTCAAGTCCCCTGATTAGGAGGGGTCTCGCTCCCCTGGACGACGGTGACGGAACCTGTTGCAGGCGCTCAGTGGTACCACCCATTTCCGCAAACCCAAACCGGTCACCGACGAAGTCCTGAACACCGTCATCGTCCTCGGAACCGAAGCCAGACTCGACCCACTTGCCGGGAAGCGCTTCGAAATCTGGGAGACCGACTAGGCCTCCGAACGTGGCATTGAAGGCATGGAACGCATGCGCCTGGTCCGCGACGACATCAAAACCCTCGTCCAAGCCCTCTACCGCGAACTGTCCGGCAACTAACCGGTTCTCATTTGCAGGCTGCCGGTGGGGGCCTATTGCCCGGGTGGTCTGGTGTCGGCAGACGTGCCGGGATTCTGGCGTCGGAGTTGGAGGATTTGGCCGTGGGCTGCCGCGAGGGCAGCCTCGAGTTCAGCGATCCTTTTTCGGTTGGTTGATCGTTCATGGGTGAGTTTTGCCGTGAGTGTCCTGACGATGCTGCTGGTGTCCTGATGCGTCGGCTCGCTCAGTAGGGCCTGCCGCGTTGATGCGGTGGCGGGCACAGTTTTGCCTCGTAGGTCCATGATCCGTTCGCGTAGATCTGTGGTTCGGTAGAGGAAGTCTTTGGAGACCCCTGCTTCTGCGGCCACAGTGTGGAAAGTGATCGGGCTGCCGGTTTTGAGGAGTCTCCGTAGTCCCTGCTCGGCGCGGGTGATGGCGGCTTCTCTTTTTGCCCGCGCGGCCCGGAGCAGGTTCTCTGTGTTGCCCTTGACCATTTAGTTGGAGGCCTGACGGGGCGCCCTGTGAACGTCGGAATCTGTTCGCGCTGTGGTGCCTGCTCCCGCTACTGGAGTGGCGCCGCGTGAGGGATCTTTGATGGCTTCGACGATGCTTTCCAGGGCACGCTGTTCTCTGCGACGTAGGGTCAGCCACACATGGTTTTCGCTCATTGGCTCACCAGTTCGCTGCCGGTGGGCGTCCTGGCGTTTCTCGACCAAGGTGTCCAGCGCGACCAGCTCGCCTTCATGAACGCCGAGGAAGCGTTCGTCCGTGACAAACAGGTCGCAGGTCAGGCATGCGTTGCCCTTGCCGCAGGTCTGCGCGGGAGGGAGCGTGCACCAACCATTGGGCAGGACACGGTCCGTGCGGGCGTCAAGTGCCATGAGATCGTAGAGGTCCTCCGCAGGCATGAACGACTGGTTGCCTTCCGCTGTGAGCTTTCGGTACTTGATGAATTCTGCTTTGGCGGTCGCGTCCAGGGTCTGGGCGTAGTGCATGGTCATTTCGGGGGTGGTGTGGCCAAGGTATCGCTGAACGACGTGGAGGGGCACGCCGGCGTTGAGCAGGTTCGTGGCCTTGGTGTGCCGGAAGTTATGGGTTCGGGCGAGCTTGAGTGGTTGATCGTTTTCGTCACGGATATCGGCGAGATCGACCAGCTTGCGCAGCTGGGTGCGGAAGACGTGGCTGCTATAGGGGCGTTGACCGTGGAGGTTGTTATGGTTTCGGATGAACAGGTACGGCGGCGGAGGGCCTTTAATCTGGTTCCTCTCAAGGTGGTCTTTGAGCCAGCGCCGCTGTTCGGCAACGATCTCGATGGCCTCCGAGTCAATGAAGATTGTTTCGGGTGCTCCTTCGATCTTGGTCTGCTGGTATCGCAATTTCGCGATCCGCTCCGATCCGGTGTCTTCCGCTCCGGGAACCGGGATCAGTGGATTCACGTCGATCATGCAGATTTCGCTAGCGCGGCGGCCGGTGGATAGAAGCAGAAGAAGGATCCGCATCGCTTGGGGATCTCCCAGTCCTCCGTCCGTCCTTGAGGCGCCCAGCAATGGTGCGTGCAGGGCGATTTGGGACATTGTGTGCTCAGAATAGAGTCGGGTTTCGTCGAGGGGTTTTTTCTTGGACTTTCGGGGGAGGTCACCTGGGCGTATGAGGCGAAGGTAGTCGGTGGTCACTGCTGCCCAGCGGGTATCGATTCCGGCCTGTAATGGGTCGTCGGCGTGATCGACCATGAACTCATAGAGTCCGCGGACGGCGGCAACGATCGACGAAGTGCCTGAGTGCTCGCGTCGGCTGCCGCTTTGTGTCCTGAAGGCACTTTCTGTGAGGAAGTTGAGCATCAGGGTCCGGCACTCCTGTGGGCTGTTGACCAGCAGAGGTGTATCGACATTTCGTCCGGTCAGGAACCTGCCGAAAATCTTGATTCCGTTGTGTCGCTGCAGTGCTGTTGCCCATGCGATGTCGCCTCGCTCGAGCTCAGTCTTGACGTAGAACATTGCGCCCAACCTCAGCCACGATGGTGCGACCTCATGCCAGTGAATTGCAGTTGTTTTGGGAGGATTGTCCCGCTCTCGCGGGATGCGGGAGTCCAATTCCAGAGACCAGACTTCGCGTTTCCACCATGGGCCGTCGTCATAGGCGAACCACAGCAACTTCGCCGCTCGGTCCAGCGTCCCGGCCATAGTTCTCAAAGTTGAGGGATTTGGCAACGCCCGGGTTCTTTTCACCCAGGAAATGCTGAGTTCCTTCCGCCACTGGGACGGCGTGCGGTCCATTAGGCTCTCCCAGTCTTTCCCTTCTGCCTTCAGCCGGCGGCAGGTTTCAGCGAGTTCCCGCATGAGCAGCCCGAGCCCGGCACACGGAACCCGGCCACCGCCTTTGACGATGGACCAGATGACGTACTGCATTTCCCGGTGCATCACCTGTGGGAGCCCATCCAGATGGATGTTGCCGATTTTAGGGTGGTAGAAAGCGAAGAAGGGCAGATACTGGGCAGGGATCGTGGTCCGGGTGTAGTGGAGCAACCGCATATCCTGTGGGACTTGATTCATCAAGCCGTGGTTGGCCTCGATAGTAAAAGGGTTCTTGTTGTCGAGGCTCAGTGCCTCCAGAGTTCGCGCGTCAGCCGACTTGATCCTGGCCCCTCCATCGATTCGTCAGTGTCCGCCAGTCCGCAAGAGATCGAAGTTCTTCGTCATCGGTGACCCAGGCATACAGATCCAGAGTTGTCTGGACGTCGGAGTGTCCGAGCCGTCGGCTCACCACGTGGAGCGGGGCTCCGGCCAGGAGCATTGCCGTGGCATGGGTGTGACGGAACCAGTGAGGTGTCCAGTCTTGCGGGACCGCGGGACCCAAGACCCGCCGAATTTGACCGACGCGTTTATAGACGGTCTCCGCCCGCAGAGGTTTGAACTCGTATCCCACCCTGAGATTTACGAACACGTAGGCCTCGTCCATGGAAGGCACGACTAGATCCATGCCCTTGTCGCACAGCTGCCAGACGTATTCGGCGTAGAGCCTGTCCAGCCTGTCCGAGATATGAATCTTGCGGTAGCGGAAGCCTTTGACTCTAAGCCCATGTGGGTGGTCATCGCGCGGGGTGACCTCAACGTAGGAGTTCTCCCCACGCCCGGCATGCCAGTCCCGATGCTGCAAACTCAGCGCCTCCCCCAACCGGAGCCCAGTCTCCTCCAACAGCGTGAATAGTAAGAGGTCTCGGACAGAGCCGCTCCACACCCCTGTCATCTGATCGAACCGACCACAATGATCCTTGATCGCATCGACCTGCCGGGCCGTCAAAATAGGGGCGCTGGCCCGTCGCTTCGGGACACTGACGGATGCGCTGCGGCGCAGGCCGCGGCCTGTATGCCCCAAGAAAGGGATGTAAGGACTTCGGGCAGGGCGGTCGGAGTAGACGATCGCTGCGAAGTCGTATCCTCGCCACTGATGAAATGCATAGAAAGATCGCACGCCCTGGATCCTCAGGGCAGCTGTTGAAGGGGCGATCAGTGACGGCGTGGCGGTCTCGCGTATTGGAGTCACGCTTGGAGGGTTACCAGTCCGAATCCACGCCAGAAAGGCGGACATGTCCTCGAGCTGCGCTTCGTCCCATGCTTTTCCGCGAAGGCCCAGGAACTCCCACCACAAGCAGAGAGATCGCGAGTAGGACTTGACGGTATTGGGTGAATGACCGGTCTGCCTCAAATGCTCAAAGTAGAGTTCTATCTCTGGAACCGGCAGGAAATCGTCCCCGAGAACAGTCCACGTGATCTCTGCGCCGTCGCTTTGAACCCGCTGAACTCGCGTCATATGTCAGCTCTCCGTTCCGCTCCCCTCAGGTTCGTGTGCGCAAACGAACTGAAGTGGTACTCCGAGTGAACGGTGCACGGAAGGACGAGGACTTTTCGATGAAGACGTATACCGGATAGCTCAGTCTTCAACAGGGCAAACCTGCGATCGCCCACCACTGAAGACGTTGAAGAAGGCCAGAAATCTATACCGGATAAGCCGGAACGATAGCCCTGCGCTTCACGGCGGCTGATCGGAACGAGGGCTTCTCCAGGATGCTTTCGCTACGAGCGTTGATCAGTTTGGAGCCGATCTTGATGTCCTTGGACCAGGATGGGACCAAACCCCATCGAGCGATCCGAAGCCGCCGGTCGATGGTGCCTTCATCCAGGCGTTCGGCCACGATCGGCACGTTCTGAGTCGGCGCAACATTCCAGCTCGGCCCTGGAGGGCTGCCTTCAACTTCCTTTGCCTCGAAGTGGCTCAGAAGGTCGCTCGTTGCTTTGGACATCACGTATCTGCCGCACATGAGCCCATTCTGCCCACAAAACCGCCAAAGCAGAGGCAGTCCGGGGCTTTAGGTTCTTGGGCGGAAAAGTGTCCGAAAAGATGCACGCTGGCCGCTACGCTGGATTTATCAGGCAAAAGCCTGTGTGCCGTTAAAGAACAATGGACCCGATTGCGACTCGGGTCCTTGTTCAGCGCGGTGCGCTTATTGGTGCGGTAAGAGGGTCATAGCCTCTAACATCACACCTTGAGTCTAGGACCCTCCGCACGTGGGGTGCAACGCTGTTATGCCCATCAACACGTACGGGCCGTGCCCTGTTCCTTCGGGAGGAGGTGCCCGGCATGCCTTCCAAACGGAAACGCGAGGAACCATGGGGCGCTTGGAACCTGGTGGTCAACATCATCCGACTAGTCGTTGATGTAGTCCGCTGGTTCTGGCACAACATCCCCTAAGGGGGAGCGGAGGCCGGCAGACCTGTCTGGCGGCCTCCGTCCGTAAGAGAGTTCCACTTCGTGTTGGCTTTAGGACTATTCGTTGGACTCACGGTCGCCAATGGATTTCCAGCTAAGTTAGTAGGCCGCCTGAGTGCATTAAGAGCCGACGAGCTTGCTCAGCCCGTGGGCTAGGAAGAATGGATCAGGGATCCAGCCTCTTGTTCCCAAATAAAACCAAAGGGAACGCGGGCTTTGAGCGCGACGCTGTACAAGTCTGGCCGGTGTCGTGTTACGAGGATTCCTTGTCCGCCGTGATCGCTGGCGCGCAGCCTTGCCAGCTCCACGGCGGCGTCGAGGCCGGTGTGGATCTCGTTGGGCGTCGTTCCGGTTACGTGGAAATGCCTGCCCTGTTCAATGGTCTTGATCATGGTTCATCGCTCCTCAAGGACTCCTCTGTGTTGCGGTTTTCGGCGCCGGCATCGAGGGAGAATGGTCTGTGTGGCTTCGAGTCCGCTTAAATGGCACCGGCGATTAGGCCCGATACGGTGCACGAGCCAGGTCCGTCGTAAAAGGGGCCGCTGGTCCAGTCATGGCTGGCTGCTTCGAGCACTTCAAGGTCGGGAGACGGACCTACTCCGCGGCTGCAAACGCCTGTCAGGTCAAGCGCCAGATCTTGAAATCGCCGGAGTTCAGAATTTGCCGATCTCCACTGGACTGCCTGCGGACCCAGAGCACACCCAGGTCCGGCGCTGTTTCTTCTATGCGCAACGGGTCCTTGGCATAGGTATCGTCCGCGATGGCCACCATTTCACCGGCCTTCAGAACAGACCAATCCTTCACTTCAACTGCATGTTTGCTCTGCTTCATGGGGTTCCTCGCTTCCTGGTGGGGTGGACTGCTGTGACTGCAACGGGCAAATGCGGCGGAAGTCTCGTCCCGTTGCCAGTGCAGGCGACACGACGGGCACTTGGCCCGCCGTGTCGTCCAGGTGTGTTCATTTAGCCGTTGATGACCTGGGGAACGCCGAGTGCCTTGAGGCCCTCTACGCCGAGCTCGAGGCCGTAGCCGGACTGC
>Ga0105246_10001095_pt1 | contig 15697 bp, 7 predicted proteins | sample KBSM64metaG_FD_99694 | JGI IMG/M metagenome (GOLD analysis project Ga0105246, IMG submission 99694) | Miscanthus rhizosphere microbial communities from Kellogg Biological Station, Michigan, USA - KBS M6-4 metaG | ecosystem: Host-associated > Plants > Roots > Rhizosphere > Soil | place: Michigan...
CTCGGCGTGCTGACCGCGATCGCACTGCGCCGAGCCTTGCCGCGCACCGAAGCGATCGTCCTCGCCATCCCGCCCGACCCGGCGGCGTTTGCCGAGCGCTTCGGCACCGCGCTGCCGTTCACCAACCGTCTGCACGATCGGCTCGGGATCGAAGAAGAAGACCTCGTCCGCCAGGCCGGCGCGAGCCATCGCTTGGTCATGCGCTATTTCGGAGGCGCCGGGCCTGATTGGCAGGGCGCCGCCGGCTACGGCGCGGCGATCGATCCGGCCATGAAGACCGCCTTCGCCCGCGAATGGGGCGGCGGGCCGCGCAATGCCGAGACCGCCGCGCCGCCGCGTTCGCTCGGCGAGGTCCTCGCCGCCGCCGGCCGCTTCGCGCCTCCCTCGGGCGAGGCCGATGCGCCGCTGGCCGAAGTCGATTACGCGCTGCGCTGGAACGTGCCCGCGTACCGCGCGCACCTGATCGGCATCGCCCAAGAGCTTGGCGTGAGTCACGAGCGGGGCCGGGCCACCGCGGTCAGGCCCGATGGCGCCGGCGGGATCGCCGCGCTGGCGATCGAGGGATCGGGCGAACTGGCCGCCGACCTTTTCATCGATTGCAGCGGTTCGGGAGCCTTCCTGCTCTCGGCCCTGCCAGGCACGAACTGGGTCGACTGGCGCCCGCGCTTCCCCACGAGCTGCCTGGCCATCGCGGCGCCGGGCCCGCCGATGGTCTCGCTGGAGGACCGGGCCACGTGGACTCCGCTCGGATGGCGCTGGGAGATCGCCGGGCGCGACGGGCGACAGGCGCTGCTCGGCGTGGCAGCGGGCGCGAGCGACGAAGCCATCGCCGCCGCCCTCGGCGCGGAGCCGGCGACCATCGTGCCCTTCGCTGCTGGGCGAGCGGAAGCCAGTTGGATCGGCAACGTGATCGCCCTGGGAACCGCGGCGGCTGAATTGGAGCCGCTCGGCGGCATCGCCCAGGATCTGGCGCATCGCCAGCTCGCGCTGCTGCTCGAATTGCTGCCCGGGCGGACAGTCGACGCGGCCGAGCGCGCCGAATTCAATCGCCGCGCCGGGCTGATGGCCGACCGTGCGGCGGATTGGGTGGCCGCGCACTACGCCGGACCGGCGCCGACCTCGCAGTTTCCCGCTCTCGAGCTGTCTTCGGAGCTATTTCGGGCTCTGGACCAGTTCACCCGCCGCGGCCGAGTGCCGTTCTTCGAGGATGCACCGATGCTGGTGCAGGAATTCAGCGCCTTGCTGCTGGCGATCGGCATTCCTTCGCGCGAGGGCGCGTTGGCGAGGGCCGGCGAGCAAGGCGGCGAACAGGCCGCGCGCGCGTTCGGGGCTCGCGCCAATACCGCCCTGCGCGCTGCGCCGCCCTATGGCGAATGGATGAACCGACTGCTGGCGAACTAGCCGACGATATCGCGCAGCGTCGCGCGGAGCTGGGCGAACAGCTCGGGCGTGGGCGGCCCCATCATGCCCTTGGCGTGCTCGGGCAAGTGCGCGGCCGGATCCCCGTCGGCTTCGAAGATGTAGTGATCGAGCATCGTCCGCCAGGCCGCGCGCTTGTCGGCGGGTAAATGGCGGAAGGCAAGGATCGCGTGGAGCATGGCGCCGTAAGGCCTGGCGATCCCCTGTGGCACGTCGTTCCACCAGTAATTGACCAGGATGCTGACCGGATCGAGCGATTCGACCCCGTGCCACCACATATAAGGAATGTAGAGCGCGTCGCCCGGCGCCAACTCGGCCTGGCTCGCAGTGACCCAGGCGTCAACGAAGCGCGGGTAGCGCTCGAGATCGGGCGACCGCGGGTCGACCATGCTCACCGGGGTGCCTGCCGGCGTCAGCTCGAACGGACCGGGATACAGGTTGGCGACCTGGTCGGGCGGGAACAGCGTGAACCGCCGCCGCCCGGCGACAACGCAACCGACGTTTTCCATCAGATCCCAGTGCGGCGCCACCCGGACGCGGTTGCCGATCCAGATGCGCGGACCGACGTCGGGCAACAGAGCCAGGCGATTGGCCTCGCCGAAAGTCGGAATCACGTCGGCGACGATCTCGGACTGCAACGCCATCGCTGGCGGGCGCGCATGATCGGCGGCCCGCAAAAGGTCGCGCAGAAAGTCCTCCAGCGCTCCGCCGCCCTGGATAAAATTAAACCCCGTCAGGTCGTCGTTGTAGAAGAAGCGCCCGTCTTCCTCCGGCCGCGCGGCGATCGCGCCGATCGCCTTGCGCGGCTCACAGCCAATCAGATAATCGACAATCGCCTGGTCGCTCGTTCGCGCGGCCGCGACCGCCGGCCAGCCCGTCACCAGCCCGCGCATCACCACTGGTTCGTTCGCAGGGCGGATCTCTTCGTGGAACCTCGCGAAGTCGACGCCCGCGACTTCGCGGATCGCAGGCGGTGAGGGAAGCTCGGTCACGCGCTGAGCCGCAGCGAAGCGTTCATCGCCGAACCGTTGGCGGCAAGGAACTGCTCCTGTCTCGGCATCTGCTCCGCGGTATGGGCGACAACCTGGCGGATGTGCGCCAGCCGTTCGAGCGTCTCAACGTCGGGCAGCAAGTCGGCGACCGGATGATAGCCCCCGGCCGGAATCCCCTGGCCGACCATCACCGAGAGCCAGCTGGTTTCGGTGAACAGCTCGTTGTGCTCGCGATAAACCCGTCCCGACGAGCGGAACATCGCGAGCTTTTCCTTCAGCCCCTCTGGCGGATCGAGGTTGCGGCAATAGTCCCAGAAGGCGGTATCGTCGCGCTCCGTTGCGCAATAGTGCAGCACCAGGAAATCACGGATATCGACGTATTCCCGCGCCGTTTCCACATTGAACCGGTCGATCTCGGCCGGGCTGCACCTGCGGGTCGGGAAGAGCGACAGCAGCCTTGCGATCGCCGTCTGGACGAGGTGGATCGAAGTCGATTCGAGCGGCTCGAGGAAGCCGCCGGCGAGCCCCAGCGCGACCACGTTCTTGTCCCATGCCCGCGCGCGGTGCCCGGCGGTGAAACGCAGGCGGTTTGGTTCGGCGAGGGGCTCGCCGTCGAGGTTGGCGAGGAGCAGTGCGATAGCCTCGTCGTCGCTCATGTGGGTCGAGCAGTAGACGTGGCCGTTGCCGATCCGGTGCTGCAGCGGGATGCGCCATTGCCAGCCGGCCGGGCGGGCGGTCGATCTCGTCAAGGTAGCGCGCTCGCCGGCGAGCGAGCACGGAATCGCCACCGCGCGGTCGCACGGCAGCCAATGGCTCCAGTCGACGAACGGCACCCCCAACTCCTGGCCGATAAGCAGCGCGCGGAAGCCCGAGCAATCGAGGAACAGGTCGCCCGCGACCTGCGCCCCGCTGTCGAGCGCCACCGCGGAGACGAAGCCGCTCTCGCCGTCGCGGTCCACGCCGACGATCCGGCCTTCGGTGCGCTTGACCCCCTGACTCTCCGCCCGGCCGCGCAGGTATCGCGCGTAGCGGCCGGCGTCGAACTGGAAGGCGTAGCCGAGTTTGGCCAGAGGCGACTTGGGATTGCCCGGCGTGGGCCAGGCCATCGCGCCCCCCTTCCCCGCGACCGCGCCGATCGCGTAATCGTCGAGCTCGCTGGCGTCGCCGAGCGCGCGCCCTTTCAGCCAGTGATGGTGGAACTCGATCCCCATCATGTCGATGCCGTGATGCCCGAACGGATGAACGTAGCGGTGGCCGGGGCGAGTCCAGTCGACGAACTCGATGCCCAGCTTGTAGGTCGCGTGCGTCTCGCGCACGAATTCGTTCTCGTCGATGCCGAGCATCGCGTTGAACAGGCTGATCTGCGGGATCGTGGCCTCGCCCACTCCGACGGTGCCGATCGCTTCGGATTCGACCAGCTCGATCTCGAGGCCGGGAAAGCCGCCCACGACCTTCGACAGCGCGGCCGCGGCCATCCAGCCCGCGGTGCCGCCCCCGACGATCACCACCTTGCGGATCGGATCGGATATCACGCAGCTATCTCCTCGGCCGCCCAGGCTCCGGCCATGCGCAGAAATTGTTCCTGGTTCGGCAGCGCTTCGGCGGCCTTGCGGTAATCTTCGCGCATCTGCGCCATCGCCTCGGCCACCTTCGCCTCGTCGAGCGAACCCGCTACCGTGTCGTAGGCCTCGGGCCACAGGTTCTGACCAAGCATCACCGCCACCCAGCTGACCGTGCCGAACAGCTCGTAACCCTCGCGGAACACGCGCCCGTGAAGGCGCCACAGCTCCATCTTGCGCCTGAGGGTCTCGGGCACTTCCATGTCGCGGACATAGCGCCAGAACTCGGTGTCGTCGCGCTGGGTGGCTTTGTAGTGGAGGATCACGAAGTCGCGCACATCGTCGTAAAGCTCGCTCATGCCGCGATTATATTCGTCGCGCTCGAGCGGGCTGATCGGCTTGCCGGGGAACAGCGCGAGGAGGCGCTGGATGCCGTTCTGGATCAGGTGGATGCTGGTCGATTCGAGCGGCTCGAGGAAGCCCGAGGAGAGGCCGAGCGCGACGACGTTGTGGCTCCAGCTGGCCTTGCGGCGGCCGGTCCGGAACTCGATGGTGCGCGGGTCGGCGAGCGCCTCGCCTTCGAGGTTGCCGAGCAGCACCTCGCGCGCCGCGTCCTCTGCCATGAACCCGCTCGAAAACACGTGGCCGTTGCCCATCCGGTGCTGCAACGGGATGCGCCACTGCCACCCGGCGCCGTGCGCGGTCGAGCGGGTGAACGGATCCGGTGGCCCGGCCAGCGCGGTCGGCACGGCAATCGCCCGGTCGCACGGAAGCCAGTGGCTCCAGTCGTGCCAGCCGACCTCCAGTTCCTGCCCGATCAGCAGCGCGCGAAAACCCGAGCAATCGATGAACAGGTCGCCCTCGACCCGCTCGCCGCCTTCGAGCTCGACCGAACAAACGTCGCCACTCTCGCCATCGCGGTGGACCTTGACGATCGTGCCCTCGCGCCGCTCCGTCCCCTGCCGTTCGGCGATCGTGCGCAGGAAACGGGCGTAAAGGCTTGCGTCGAAGTGGAAGGCATAAAGCAACTGGTTCAGCGGCAGCTTAGCGCCTCGGCCCGGCCGGGCGAAGCGCCGCAAGGCGGCGGCCTGCGCGCTCATGCAATACTGCGCGATGTCGCCCGGCTCCGCCCCGCGCATCTTCTCGCGCAGCCACAACTGGTGGAAAGCGATCCCGTGGAGATCGTGGCCGTAGAATCCGAACGGATGGAAATAGCGGTCGCCGACCCGGCCCCAGTTGACGAACTCGATGCCGGCCTTGAACGTGCCCCTGGTCGCGCGGAGAAATTCGTTCTCGTCGATGCCGAGGATATTGTTGAAGGCCAGGATCGGCGGAATGGTCGCCTCACCCACGCCTACAGTGCCGATGGCGTCGGACTCGATCAGCGTGATGCGCCTGCGCCCGTTATTGAGGAAGCGCGAGAACGCCGCCGCCGCCATCCAACCGGCGGTGCCGCCGCCGACAATCACCACGCGGCCGATTTCGGTATCGCTACCGCGCTTTCGATCGCCGTCAGGCAGATTCATCCACAACCCTCCCGGCAATTCTCCCCGCCCTCGCAGCGAGCCTCTTGCCAAAACCGAGCTTAGGGCATAATCAGCGTGATTGAAAAAGCAAAAGCGCGCCGGAGATTGGTAGCGCTAACATTGGGGAGGAAGGCGCGTGGCTCAGCCTACGTACGCTCACGAGTTTGATTCAAACGCGGCAAATGGACTGCGGCGATCACTGAGGGCCGGCGCTTCGCTGGCCGCAATCGGAGCCCTGCTGGCTTCGGCCGGAGCCTACGCGCAAGACAGCGCACCCGCCAATCCTCCTCCCGCCAGCAACGCTGCGACAGACGACAATGCGATCGTGGTCTCGGGTATCCGCCAGAGCCTGGCCACCGCCCAGAACATCAAGCGCGACTCCGATACCGTTGTCGACGCGATCACCTCGCAAGACATCGGTGCGCTGCCCGACCGGTCGGTGACCGAGGCCCTGCAGCGCCTCCCCGGCGTCGAGATCAACCGCTTCGCCGGCTCGAACGATCCCGACCACTTCTCGGTCGAAGGCTCGGGCGTGGCCATCCGCGGCCTCACCTTCGTCCGCTCGGAATTCAACGGGCGCACCTCGTTCGCCGCCGGCGTGAACGGCCAGGCTCTCAACTTCGCCGACGTTCCGTCCGAACTGCTCGGCTCGGTCATCGTTTCGAAGAACGCGACCGCCGAAATGATCGAGGGCGGGCTGGCCGGCACGGTCAACCTCAACACGCGCAAGCCCTTCGACAACAAGGGCTTCCACATCGCCTTCGACGGCGAGGCGAACTACGGCGACTTCCGCAAGAAGTGGACGCCAACCTTCTCCGGCCTGATCAGCAACACCTGGGACATGTCGAATGGCGGCACCTTCGGAATCCTGCTCAGCGGTTCGTATTCGGAGATCAAGAGCCGGGCCGACGGCGCGCAGATTTCCAACTTCCAGACTCGCGATGGCACCCGCGTGCTAGCTTCCAACACCTCCGACACTCTCGTTTGCCGGAACCCGTTGCCGAGCGATACCGACACGTTGACGCTGCCGCCGGCAGGCTCCGACTGCGGCACGCCCGAAACGCCGGGCGCCGATGGCTTCGCCGATTTTGCCAGCGTCCGTTATGCGCCGGTCGGCGGCCAGTTCCGCACCCAGCAGTTCGACCGCAAGCGTGACGGCTTCTCGGCCTCCGCGCAATTCGAATCGGCCGATCATGGCACCGTCGTCACCGCCGAGTACATTCGTTCGCACTCGGTCAACAACTGGGGTGAAAAGACCTTCGAAACCTCGTCCGACCTGTCGGACTACAACACTTATCCCCTCGGCTGCCGGCAGAACGCCAACGGCCCGATCTCGATCGACAGCTCAGGGCATCCGTCGGCCAATGCATCGCAGCAGGCTCGTGCCCAGTGCCCGGTCGGCAGTTTCACGAACTACGTTTATGACAGCAACAACCTGTTCCAGTCGGGCTACATCACCAGTCCGAACAACGGCTGGCGCGGCGCGACCAACGGGCCCGGCGATCCCTACGTGCCGATCGGCGGCATGCAATCGGCTCTCGTCAACCGCCAGGTCCACGAAGAGACACTCAACCAGGACTGGGGTCTCAACTTCAAGTCCGAGCTGACCGACAGGCTGACCCTGTGGGGCGATGCGCAGTACGCCAAGTCGCACGTGCAGAACCTGGACTTCGGATTGTGGGGTTCCAACTTCACCGATCAGGAGGTCGACCTTACCGGTGGCTTGCCGGTGATCATCCCGCACAAGCCGAGCACCCTGTCTTACACCTGGTCCGCGCCGAGCCCCGAACTGGCGGCGGCGACCGACGAGACTTACTTCACCGATCCGCACTTCCAGTTCTGGCGCTCGGCGATGGATCACATCGAAGACAGCACCGGCCACCAGTACGCGCTGAAGGCGGACCTCCAGTACAAGTTCGACGACAGCTCGTTTATCCGCAGCGTCAAAGCGGGCGCCCGGTATTCGGACGCCGATCAAACCGTCCGCTACACGACTTACAACTGGGGCATGCTGAGCGAGGTTTGGGGCGGCAATCGCCCGATCAACTTCGCAGACACGCCGGCGGATCGGACCAGCTTCTACGATTTCCCGAACTTCTTCCGCGGTCAGGTTCCCGCCCCGCCGGGAGCTTATTACTACAACGGTAATCTGACCAAAGATTACTCGAGCGGCGTCGATTTCGCCCACAGCATCGAAGACCTGTATTCCGCTCAGGGGGGAAGCTCGAGCTGGAATCAGCTGAGCGACCGGCAAGGAGTCATCAGCGGCACGCCGTACCTCCCATCCGAGATCCAGCCCGTCAGCCAGAAGGATTGGGCGGCCTACACCCAGATCAACTTCGCCAGCGACGGCCCGTTGCGCTTCTCCGGCAACGTCGGGGTGCGCTGGGTTTCGACCCATTTGCGGTCCTCGGGCGTCATCGGCATTGGCACGACGCAGGCGCTGGGCATCAATCAGCCGTATGATGATGTGACCAACCCGGATGGCTCGGTTACCCCAGGCCGCTGCGCAATTGCGACCCGGCCCTTCGGGTCGCCTTCGCGTCCCGGCGGCGTCTGCAACCTTGGCGAAGCGGGCTACAACGCGCTGGTGGCTTTCGTCGACAATAGCACCCCCATCGCCGAAACGGTGAAGAACCACTACGATTACTTCCTGCCGAGCCTGAACCTGAAGTTCGGCGTGACCGACGACGTGATCCTGCGCTTTGCCGGGTCGAAGGTGCTTACGCGGCCGCAGAACGGCTATATCCGCGATTACTTCACCGCCGGTCTCGACACCACGGGCAACCTGACGGCTACTGCCGGCGATCCGACATTGAAGCCGGCGACCGCGTGGCAGTTCGACGCCACGGCGGAATGGTACTTCGCCCGGGTCGGCTCGCTGACGTTCGACGTGTTCTACAAGGACGTGAAGAACTTCTTCTATCAGAAGGTGCGGACGGAACCGTTCGTCAACGATCTCGGCGACACCCGCGACATCATCATCCGCGGTCCGGCGAATTACGACGGCCACGGCAAGATCAAGGGCTTCGAGGTCGCCTATCAGCAGACCTATGATTTCCTGCCAGGGCTGCTCTCGGGCCTGGGGATGAGCGCGAACTACACCTACATCGACAGCTCAGGCCTGCCGAACAGCTTCCTCAACGGCGGCGGCATCGCCAACACGTCGCCCGTGCCGCCAGGCAAGCTGCCGCTCGAACAGCTCTCGAAGCATAACTTCAACATAGCGGCGTTCTACGAGAAGGGGCCGTTGAGCATTCGCGCCGCCTACAACTGGCGCTCGAAGTTCCTGCTCACGGCTTCGGACGTGATCATCCCGTACTTCTCGATTTTCAACGCCTCGACTGGCCAGCTCGACGGGTCGATTTTCTTCAGCGTCACCCCGCAGATCAAGGTCGGCGTCCAGGGTGTGAACCTGCTGAACGAGGTCACCAAGACCCTGCAGGCCTACACAGGCGACCCGGCTCTGCTGGCGCCCCGGTCCTACTTCATGAACGACCGGCGTTACTCGTTCATCGTTCGGGGCAGCTTCTAAGGATCGCCGCGTAGCTCCTTTCGCGGCTCTCTCGGGGCGCCGCCGTTCCTTCCGGGGCGGCGGCGCCTTTGTTTTCATCCTCCCCGGCACGGGGAGGTGGCAGACGCGTAGCGGCTGACGGAGGGGGCTCTTCGCACGGCGCGAGATCGCGTGGGGCCGCGAGCCCCTCCACCGCCTGCGGCGGTCCCCTTCCCCGTGCCGGGAAGGATTTCAGGCCGTCGCGAACGCCCGCGCCAGCGCTGCGCGCAGCGGTTTGGGGCGATAGCTGTCGTCGTAGGGGCAGGCGCGCCCTTCCAACTTGTCGTCGCGCGGGGCGAAGCCCTGGAGCCAACTGAACTTGTCGACCATGCCCCAGGCGAGCACGTCGCCGAGCGCGTCGTAATCGACCATCAGGTCGAAATAGCGCCGCGCGAAGTCCCCCACCCGCTCGTCGCGCAGCGGGACCGGGCCCGGCAGCGCCTTGTCCTTCACGTCGAACTCGGTGATCAGCAGCTTGTAGCCCATGCCGACGACCTCATCGAGGAAGCGGCGCCACTCGGTCTCGAGGTAAGGCCCGACCCCGCTCGCCGGGTCGAGCGAGAACATCTCGATGTGCGACTGGATGCCGAGCGCGTCGACCGGCGTGCCGCGCTTGCGGAAGCCTTCGAGCAGGCGCAGCACGCCGGCGCAGTGCTTGCGATAGCCCGGCTCCCAGCTCATGAAATCGTTATAGACCAGTTCGCCCTGCGGCACCTGTTCGCGCGCGGTGTGAAAGGCGAGGTCGAGCAGCGCCTCCCCGCCGCCCAGCGCCTGGGTGACATTGTTGACGCGTAAGGCCCCTGTACCGCTGTCGACCGCTTCGTTGACCACGTCGTAGCTGTGGATCGCCCCGCGATAGTGGTCGGTCACGGTGCGGATATGCGTCGTCAGCAGCCGCTCGGCCTCTCGCGCCGGGTTGGCTCCGAAGTCGTAGGCGCTGAGCCACTTGGGGAAGCGCTCCGGCCGGTCCCAGAACAGCGTGTGCCCGCGGATGGCGAGCTTGCTGGCCTGGGCCCAGGCGACGATGGCGTCCATCCGGGCGAAATCGAACTTATCGGGCGCGGGCCGCGTCGCCTGCCACTTTAGCTCGTTCTCCGGCACGATCACGCCGCACTCGCCGGCCACGATCGCCGCGTACGCGGGATTGAGGATGCCGCCACCCTTGCCGGTGTTCACGCAGCTGCCGAAGCGGCGCTTCTTGCGCATGGCCAGCGCGTTGAGCGATGGCGAAGGGACGGCTGGCTCGCTCGCGGCGAAGACCGGCCCGACGCCGGCAATGAGGGGAAGCGCGCCGAGGCTCGCCATTGCCCCGCGTCTGGTCAGCGACAGGTTCATAGCGGCGCGGGCTCCATTTTCGGCACTAGCAGGTGGATCACGGCGAAAGCCAGCAGATAGGCGATGCCGGCGTATAGCACGATCGGCACGTAGGAACCGGTCAACTGCAGCGTCCAGCCAGTCGCCTGGGCGATGAGGATTCCGCCGAGCGCCCCCGCGGCGCCGCCCAGCCCGGCGACGGTCGCGACCGCGCGGCGCGGGTAGAGGTCGGAGATCATCGCGTAGATATTCGACGAGAATGCCTGATGCCCCGCGGTGCCAAGCCCGATCAGCGCCACAACCACCGCGGCGTTGTCGATGCTGGCCACGCTCACCAGCGGCAGCGCGCACAAGGCGGCGAGGAACAGCGTGGTCTTGCGCGCGCGGTTGACGCTCCAGCCGCGCTGGATCCAGTGCGACGAGAGCCAGCCGCCGGCGATCGAGCCAACGTCGGCCAGCAGGTAGACCGCGATCAGCGCCGGGCCGATGGTCTTGAGGACGCTGCCTTCCCCCTTGGGAAACAGCTCCATCCCCTGGGTCTTGGAGAAGAAATCGGGCAGCCAGAACAGGAACAGGTACCACACGGGGTCGGTGAAGAACTTGCCGCAAATGAAGTACCATGCCTGCCGCTGGCCGAGCGCGGCGCCCCAGCCGAGCGGGCGGCCGGCGGCGTCCTCTCCGTCCTGCACGATATGCGCGCGTTCCGGCGCCAGGATGTGCGGATGATCCTCGGGCAGGCGGTACATCCTCAGCCAGGCGACGAGCACCAGCAGCCCGAGCAGGCCGGTGACCAGGAACGCCGCGCGCCAGCCCCATTGCCCGGCGACCATGATCCCGACGATCGGCGTCAGCAGCACGCCGACGTTGGCCCCGGCATTGAGGATGCCGACGCCGAGCGCCCGCTCCTTGCGCGGAAACCACTCGGCGACCGACTTCACGGCTCCAGGATAGCCGGCGCTTTCGGCGATGCCGAGAGCGGCGCGGGCGAGGATGAATTGCAGGACTGTACGCGCGACCGAATGGAACGCCGCGGCCACGCTCCACAGCGCGATGGCGAACGCCATGCCCCTGCGCGTGCCGATCCGATCGAGCCAGCGGCCAACGAGGATCATGCCGACGCCGTAGCTCGCCTGAAACGCGGTGACGATGTTGCCGTAGTCGACCTCGCTCCAGCGCATGTCCTTCTCGATGATCGGCTTGAGCACCCCGATCACCTGGCGGTCGACGTAGTTGACGGTGATCACGCAGAACAGCAGCGCGCAGATCGACCAGCGGTAACGGCCAATGGGGGCACCCTCGCCGATCATGCGACGACGAACCCCGCCGACTTGAAGTTGGCCGAGCTGTTGCCGACATGCACCGCCACCGGCCCCGGGCCGTTCACTTCCTTCATCGTCCGGTCCCAGTAAGCGAGCTGCGCAGGAGTCAGGGTGAAGCGCACCGTCTTGCTCTCGCCAGGCGCCAGCGTCACCCGCTCGAAGCCCTTGAGCTCGAGCACGGGCCGGGTGACCGGAAGCTCAGTGCGGGTGATGTAGAACTGGACCACTTCGTCGCCGGCGCGGCGGCCGGTGTTGGTGACGGTCGCCTCGACCTGCACCGGCTGGTCCGCGGCAACGCGCGTGGCAGAGAGGCGCGGTTCGGAAATCTCGAAACTGGTATAGCTCAAACCGTGCCCGAACGGGAACAGCGGCGCCGTGTCCGCGAACAGGTAGCCCCGCCGGGCGCTCGGCTTGCAGTTGTAGAACACCGGCAACTGCCCCGCGTCGCGCGCGACGCTGACCGCCAGCTTGGCGCCCGGATTGACCTTGCCGAGCAGCGCCTCGGCGATGGCGGTGCCGCCCTCCTGCCCCGAATACCAGCATGCGAGCATGGCGTCGGCCTTGGCGACTATGTTGGGCCAACTCGGCGGGCGGCCGTTGATCGCGCAGACCACAAGCGGCTTGCCGAGCGCGGCCAGCGCGTCGACCAGCGCGTTCTGCTCGCCGACGATGTCGAGGTTGTCACGGTCACCCAGGTGGTGCTCGGCGAAACCCTCGCGGCTGGTCTGCTCGGTGTCGCCGATCGCGAGGACGATGGTGTCGGCGGTCTTCGCAACACTCACCGCCTGCTGGATCAGCGAGAGATTGCGCTCACGCGGGAACAGCTCGACTTTGTCGACCGAACGGTCGTCGCTGGTGGTGATGAACACGCCTTGGGCGGTGACGAAATCGGCGTTCGGCGCCACCTCCCGCAAGCCCTCGATCAGCGTCACCGACTGTTTCGGCACGCTGGAATAGCCGCCGAAGCGAGTAATGGCGTGGTTCGGCCCGATAACCGCCACTCGGCCCATCTTCGCCGGGTCGAGCGGCAGCGTGCCGTTCTTGTTGGTCAGCAGGCACAGCGACTTGCGCGCCGCCTCCAGCGCCAGCGCGCGGCCGTCGGCGTTGCCGGTGACCGCCTCGGTCCGGGCCGCATCGCCGTAGGGATTCTCGAACAGCCCGGCGCGCATCTTGAAGGCGAGCACATGGGCACAGGCGTGGTCGATCAACGCCGGATCGACCTTGCCGGCGGCGACTTGCTCGGCCAGCGTGGCATAAGCCTCGCCCTCGGGCAGTTCGCTGTCGACCCCCGCGGTCAGGGCCAGCCGCGCCGCTTCGGCGTTGTCGGCGGCGACGTGGTGCCGGCCGGCGAGCTCGTCGACCCCGTTGTAATCGCTCGAAATGAGCCCGTCGAAGCCCCACTCGCCGCGCAGGACCCTCCCGAGCAGCCACACGTTCGAATGGTTCGGCACCCCGTCGATCTCGTTGTAGCTCGGCATTACCGCGCCCACGGACGTGCGCTCGATCACGGCCCGGAACGGCACGAAGAAATTCTCGCGCAGTTCGCGCTCCGAGGCTTCCGACGGCCCGGCGTTGGTGCCGCTGTCGGGCTGGCCGTGGCCGGTGAAGTGCTTGAGCGTGGCGAAGACGTGGTTCGGCGGCAGGCGCTCCCACTTGCCCGGCCCTTGCAGTCCTTCAACCGTGGCCACGCCCATCTCGGAAACCAGGTAGGGGTCCTCGCCGAAAGTCTCCTCGATCCGTCCCCAGCGCGGGTCGCGGGCGATATCGATCACCGGAGACAGCGTGTAGAACACGCCGCGGGCGCGCATCTCGCCGGCGATCAGCGTGTGCACCCGGCGCACCAGCGCGGTGTCGAAGGTGCCGGCCATGGCGATCGCCTGGGGGAAGCTGGTCGCCTGCGTCGCCATGTAGCCATGGAGCGATTCCTCGTGGACCAGCACGGGAATGCCGAGCCGCGTGCCTTCCATCGCCCACTTCTGCAGCGCGTTGATGAACTCGACCGTCTGGCGCGGGGTGCGCCAGTTGCTCGCTGCGCCGCCCGAGGCCTGGCCGACACCCGGCGTGCCGCGCTTGTCCGACGGCCGGCCAAGCGCGCCGATCCCGTCGGGGAAATTGGCCCTGGCCTTCACCGGATCGAACTCGAGCCCGCTGAGCATGGCGCCCTTGCCGGCCCACACGCCGCGAATCTGGGCGATCTTCTCCGCCAGCGTCATCCGCGCGAGCAAGTCGGCGACACGCGCGGGAATCGGCGCCTTGGCGTCCTTGTACAGCGGATTACGGGCCGCTGCGAAAGCGAGCGGCGCCTGGGCCACTGCCAAAGCGGCAGCGCTACCGCCGCCGAGCAGGCGAAGCGCCGCGCGGCGGTTCACGGGGTGACCGTCAACGTGGTGCTCTTGACGTCCTGCGAGTTGCCGCCGGCCATCACGCTGAACGTGCCCGGCTCGATCACGCGCTTCATATCGCGGTTCCACAGGGCGAGGCTCTCGGGCCGGATCGCGATGGTGACCTGTTTGGTCTCGCCCGGCTTGAGAGTGACCCGCTGGAATCCTGCCAGCTCCTTCACTGGCCGGGTGACACTGCTGACGTCGTCGCGCAGGTAGACTTGCACCACTTCATCGCCGGCCACGTTGCCGGTGTTGGTCACCGGCACCTTCACGCTGACGCCGTCGCCCGCCTTGATGCTGGCGCTCGACAGCACCGGCGCGCCGATTTCGAAGCTGGTGTAGCTGAGCCCGTAGCCGAACGGGTAAAGCGGGGTCACCTCGCTAAACAGGTAGCCGCGGTGCGCGCTCGGCTTGTAATCGTAGAACATCGGCAACTGGCCGACGTCGCGCGCCACAGTCACCGGCAGCTTGCCACCGGGATTGACCTTGCCAAACAGCGCATCGGCGATGGCGTGGCCCTGCTCCTGCCCGCCGTACCAGGTCTCGAGGACGGCGTTCGCCCCAGCGGCGACGGTCGGGTAGCTGGGCGGGCGGCCGTTCACCAACACCGCGACGACCGGCTTGCCGAGCGCCTTGAGCGCGTTGAACAGGTCGTTCTGCTGGCCGACCAGGTCGAGCGCCGTCCGGTCGCCCAGGTGGTTCTTGCCCCAGCCTTCGCGGCTGGTCTGCTCGGTGTCGCCGATGAACAGAACGATCGTGTCGGCCGTCTTCGCCACCTCGACCGCCTGGGCGATCAGCCGGGCGTTCTCAGCCGGATCGCCGAGTTCGACCTTGTCTTCCCACCAGTCGTCGCCCTTGGTGATGACCACGCCTTGCGCCGTGACCACGTTCGCCTTGTTGCCGACCAGGGCCTTGATCCCCTCCAGCGGCGTGACCTTGCTGCGCGGGATGCCGTAATAACCGCCGAGGCGGGCGACTGCCGCGTTCGGCCCGATCACCGCAATGGTCGGCTTGGAGCCGCCCTGCGGCAACGCCAGCGGCAGGGTGCCGTCATTCTTGAGCAGCACAAGCGCTTCGGCGGCGGCCTTGCGTGCCAGCGCGACTCCGTCCGGCCCACCGGACTTGCGCGCTTCGGCCAGGTCCGCCCACGGGTTTTCGAACAGGCCGGCGTTGAATTTCATCGTCAGGATGCGGCCGACGGCGGTGTCGATCGCGCTCATCGGCACTTCGCCGGCCTTCACCGCTTCGGCCAGATGCGCGTAAGCGTTGCCGGTCGGCAGATCGATGTCGACGCCCGCGTTGAGTGCCAGTTCGGCCGCGGTTTTGAGATCGGGGGCGATCTCGTGAATATTCATCAGGTCGGCGATCGCATAGTAATCGCTGACAACCGCGCCCTGGAACCCCCACTCCCCGCGCAGCACGTCGTGCAGTAGCCAGACGTTGGAGTGGCTCGGGATGCCGTCGATCTCGTTATAGCTCGCCATCACCGCGTCGATGCCGGTGCGCTTCACCACTTGTTCGAACGGGGGGAAAAAGAACTCGCGCAGCGTGCGCTCGCCGAACGGCGCCGGGCCGGTGTTGGTGCCGCTCTCCGGCTGTCCGTGCCCGGTCATGTGCTTGAGCGTGGCGAA
>Ga0105246_10001097_pt1 | contig 15692 bp, 17 predicted proteins | sample KBSM64metaG_FD_99694 | JGI IMG/M metagenome (GOLD analysis project Ga0105246, IMG submission 99694) | Miscanthus rhizosphere microbial communities from Kellogg Biological Station, Michigan, USA - KBS M6-4 metaG | ecosystem: Host-associated > Plants > Roots > Rhizosphere > Soil | place...
AACAGGCTGCGCGCGTCGACCGTGGCGCGGACCGAGCCGTCCTTCGGGCTCAAGAGGTTCCATTCCTCGCCGGCGCGGACCGCTTCCATGAACGCGTCGGAGACGAGCACGCCGTGGTGCAGGTTGAGCGCCTTCCTGTTGAAGTCGCCCGAGGGTTTGCGGATCTCGAGGAACTCCTCGATCTCCGGGTGGCTAATGTCGAGGTAGCAGGCGGCCGAGCCGCGCCGCAGGCTGCCCTGGCTGATCGCCAGGGTCAGCGAGTCCATCACCCGCACGAACGGGATGATGCCGCTGGTCTTGCCGTTGAGGCCGACCGGCTCGCCGATCCCGCGCACGTTGCCCCAGTACGTGCCGATGCCGCCGCCGCGCGAAGCGAGCCAGACGTTTTCGTTCCAGGTGCCGACGATGCCCTCCAGGCTGTCGTCGACCGAGTTGAGATAGCAGCTGATCGGCAGGCCCCGGCCTGTGCCGCCGTTCGACAGAACTGGGGTCGCCGGCATGAACCAAAGGCGGCTGATATAGTCATAGAGCCGCTGCGCGTGATCCTGATCGTCGGCGTAAGCGTCGGCGACACGGGCGAACAGGTCCTGGTAGCTTTCGCCGGGCAGCAGGTAGCGGTCGGTCAGGGTGTCCTTGCCGAAATCGGTCAACAGCGCGTCGCGCGACGAATCGGTTTCGATCTTGAAGCGCCGGGCGTGGACGGTTTTCGAATCGCTCTCGGGCTGCGCGGCCTTCATGGCCGCCGCCATCGCCTCGGCGGCGGCCTGTTCGACCACTAGGGTGTCGCCGCCGTCTTTCCTGTCCATCGCCAGTGCCGCCTGTTCGCCTTGCTTCGCCTTCGTCGAGGGCTTGGCCCTCAAGGTCTCCGCGGTCGCCGTGTCTGCCAGATCGAGGCCCATTGCCGCTTCATCCCCGCTGCGAAATTCCATGGTCGTCATGCCCCCCGATTCACTGCCCCGCGGAACGTGCCCTGTATAGGCTATGTTCCGCATCTGTTCGAATCAAAAGGGCGCCGGGCACCCTATCAACTCGCCGCTTCGTCGCGGGAAAAACTTTTCCCGCATTTGTCCCCAGCCGGACGTTGGAGCCCCGTTTTTGACCGGATTCCGGCTCCTTCAGCGACAGCATCGCGTGGGAGGGGGAATCTAGGTCTTGTGGGTGGCCCCCGCAACCCGACCACTAGCCATAGTGATTCAACCGGGTTTCATGCGCAAGAGGGTTAAGCACGTCTTAAGGCCGATCCCGGCCATCGACGCCGGGTGTCTTAGGTAACCAATACGCCGCGACGCGCGGCGAAGTCTCGGCTGGAGTGGAGCGCAAGAGTCAAAATCAATTTTCCAAAAAAATTTTTGTCCCCCGCGGGTTTGAATCAATCGAATCCGGCGGTGGAATCTTCCGTCACAGATCGGCCTTGGCCGGCAACGGACTTGCTGCTCCCCTCCCGCTTGCGGGAGGGGTCGGGGGTGGGCTCGGTTGCGACTCGGATCACGCCCACCCCTAGCCCCTCCCGCAAGCGGGGGGGGGAACTAAGCCTCCGCCCAGCGGCGCACCAGGTTGTGGTAGACCGCGGTCAGCCGCAGCACCTCGCGGTCGGCCTTGCCGCGTTCGGCGGTAAGCGCCTGGATGCTCTGATCGAGGTCGTAGAGCATCTCGCGCGCGGCGTGATCGGCGACCAGCGATTGCAGCCAGAAGAAGCAGCTGACCCGCTCGCCGCGCGTGACGGGAGTCACCCGGTGAAGGCTCGTCGAGGGATAAAGCAGCATGTGCCCGGCCGGCAGCTTGTAAGTGAGCGTGCCGAAGCTGCCTTCGATCTCGAGCTCACCCCCGTCGTATTCGGCCGGGTCGGTCAGGAACAAGGTCGCGGAAAGGTCGGTGCGGATGCGCGCGCCGGTGGGCCCATGAAAGCGGATCGCGTTGTCGACGTGGAGCCCGAACTCCTCGCCCTCGCCGTAGCGGTTGAACAGCGGCGGGAACACCGAATGCGGCAGCGCGGCGGAAAGGAACGCGGCGTTGCCGGTCAGCGCGGCGGTGACCTCGGCCTGCGCCGCCTGCGTCGCCGCGCCTTGCTCGGGCAGCTGGCGGTTGTTCTTGACGCTCGAGGCGCCCGCACCGCTGGTCGTCTTGCCGTCGACCCATTCGGCCGCGAGCACGCGTTCGCGCAAATCGCGCGCGGCCCGCGGCGAGAGGACCTCCGGAATGGTCAGCAGCATGGCACCCCCTACAAGGTGACCGCCACGCTCACCGTCGCCTGGCGTCCCGGGGCGACATAGCTGAACGGGGTGCCCGAGCGATAGATTGCATCGTAATAGCGCTTGTCGGTCAGGTTGGTCAGGTTCGCACGCAGCTCGACGTGCTCGCTCACATGGTAGCGGCCGACGAGGTCGAACTTCCAGTAGCCGGGGAGGCTGTTGCCGTTGGCGTCGAGCGTGCCGCCGAAGATCCGGCTGCGGTACTGCGCCTGCGCGCCGAGCATGAGCTTCTCGGTCACCGCGTAGTTGGCGAGCAGCGCGAAGCTATGCTTGGGCACGTTGGCGAAGCGGCTGCCGATCTTGGCCGGATCGGCGCTGGCGACGATCTTGGCGTCGAGGAACGTGTAGCCGCCGAACAGCGCCAGGCGCGACGTCAGGTTGCCGCTGACGCCGAGCTCGAAGCCCTGGCTGCGCAGCTTGCCGACGTCGACATAGACCCCGCCGCCCTGGTTCTCGCGCGCGTCGGTCTTGTCGATGCGGAACGCCGCCGCGGTCAGCAGCAGGTGGCCGCCGGCCGCCTCCCACTTGGCGCCGAGCTCGTAGGCCTTGTTGTGCTCGGGCTTGAGGTTTTCGGCGCCGATCACGCCGCCGTATTCGGGGCTGGTCGAATCGAGCTGCTCGCCGCTCGGGTTCGCGCTCGTGGCGAAGCTGGCGTAGAGGCTCAGCGCCTCGGCCGGCTTGTACAGCAGGCTGGCCTGGTAGTTGAGAAAGTCGACGTCGGACTTCACGTCGTAGGGCGTGCCGCGCGAAACGCCCGTCGCGTGGATATCGAAGGTGTCGTAGCGCGCGCCCACCAGCAATTGCCATTTCTCGCCGATCTTGAGTGTGTCGAGCGCGAACAGTGACCGGCTGTCGACCTTGGTCACGCCGGGCGCGACGGTCCGGTCGACCGTGGCCGGGATCTTGTAACCGAGCACCGGGTCGGGATCGAACAGGCCGCGAGTGAAGCCACTGGGCGTGCCGACCTGGTTACCGCTCGCGTCCTCGACAAAAGCCGGGAAGGCGTAGCGGAGGTTGGTCACCTTCTCGCTGCTGACCTCGCCGCCGAGCACGACCGCGTGGGTCACCGCGCCGGTGGCGAAATCGAGATTGAGCGTCGTGATGTTGCCGAGATACTTGGTCGTGGCATTGCGCTGCGGGCTGCCGGTGTCGACCACCAGCTCCCCGGGCACGAAACCGGCGGAGAGATCGGCCGCGCTGCCCGTCACCACGCGGGGCGCGCGCGGGACGCTGACCACGTAGCGGTTGGAGACTTCGCCGTAGCGCGTCTGGCTCCGCAGCTTGGCCACGCTCGACGGCACCCACTCCAGCGCGACGGTGCCGATGTCGGCGGCGTTCCTGTTGAAGTCCCGCCCGACCGCGCCGTAGAAGTTGTCGGGATCGACCTTGTACGGCTGGTGCGTGGTGACGTCGAACGGGTGGCCGTAGTCGCTCATCCCGTCCGAGCGGAAGTAGTAGTAGTCGGCGTCGAGGCTGACGGTCGGCGAGAGCTTCCAACCGAGCGCGGCCGAGGCGCCCCACCGCTCGTTGTCGACGAAGTCGCGGCCTGGGGTGTCGCCGGTGTGATAGAGGCCGTTGACCCGAAGCGCCGCGCCGCCGCCGACGTCGTAGTTCGCATCGACGGTGCCGCGGAGCATGTCGGAAGTACCGCCGGTCAGTTCGCCGACGACGAAATCGTTGCCGGTCTGCGCCTTCTTGGATTCGAGCCCGACCGCGCCACCGGTGGTGCCGCGTCCGAAGTAAGCCGCCGAGGGCCCCTTGACGATCTCTACCTGCTCGACCGCGAAGATCTCGCGGCTGGACACGCCGGGGTCGCGCTGGCCGTCGATGTAGACATCGCCCCGCGCTTCGAATCCCCGGATGAAGATGCGGTCACCGAAGGCGTTGCCGCCCTCGCCGGTGCCGAGCGTGACGCCCGGCGTGGTGCGGGCGAGCTCGCGGAAGCTGGTCGCGCCCTGGTCCTCGATGACTTCCTTGGGAATTACAGTGATCGACTTGGGCGTATCGCGCAGGGCCTCCGTGAAGCGCCCGTCGGCCGACTTGTCGACCTTGTAGGGAGCGGCGGCGTCGGCATTGGGATTGGCGTCGGCGGCGCGTTCGCCGTTGACGACGATCTCGGGCCCGGCGGCTGGGGGCTCATCGGCGTGAGCGACGGCGGGCAGAAAGGCTGAGCCGAGCACGGAGGCGAGCAGGGCGGTCTTGGCCGACGTCTGGCGCAGGCTGTTGGGGCTGTTGTGGTTCCTCATGTTCCGGCCGCTATTGCGACCTATTCTCAACAGGTCAACCGCTAATGAGAATAATTCTTAATTGATCGCGGACCGCTCCATAAGCCGGGCGGCGCAAGCGCGGACAGCGGTCGCCGCGAGCGGCTCACTTCACCCGGTAGAATCGTATGCGAACCGCCGGGCCTTCCGCCGCGGGGGCCATGCCCAGCGTGCCGACAAAGGCTTGGCGCCCCAGCCACGCGTATTTGCCGAGCGGCGGCTCGAACACGGGATGGGTGCGCACCGGCGCCGGCTTGCCGTCGGCACCAGGGCAAATTGCGCCGGTATTGACGACGTTGATGACCACGCCGTCGTCGGTCTTGAGGAAGTAGTCGGCCTTCACCTCCGTGCACCCGTCGGGACGGGTCAGTTGCCAGTCCCAGCCGCCCGGCAGCACTGCTCCCTTGATCTCGGGACCTTCGAAATGCCCGCCGGTGATCGGAATGATCCGGCGCTCGCCCCGCGCGGTCTTGCCCACTTCGACCACCTTGCCGAGCGAGACGGTCTCCTCGAAGACGAACTGCAGCCCCGGCTCGTCCGCCTGTTGCGCCAGCGCCGGCCCCGTGAACAGGACAAGAGCCGCCGAGTAAACCGCTTTGCGCATGCACTCCTCCCAAGATGCCTCGCTGGCATGCTGGAGCGGCAGCAGCCCTGCGTCAATGGCACCCTCAGGCCGCCGTTCCGCCGAGCGGTCATCCCATCGCCGGTCTGGATTGGCGGCGAGCGCGGGTAGGGTAATTGTCTCCTGCTTGGGCTATTCCCCAGCCATGGCGACGAACGGGCCTGGACGGCCGCCTCACGACGATCTCCTCACGCCGACCGAATGGGCGGTGGTCGAGTTCGTCCGTCATGGCCTGACGAACCGGCAGATCGCTGCGCGGCGCGAGGTCGGCCTCGACGCGGTCAAGTTTCAGGTGAGCAATGCCCTCGCGAAGCTCGGAATGACGAGCCGCGCAGAGTTGCGGCGATGGGACGGAGTGCGCCGCGACAGCGCACTCAAACGAAAGGATGGGGTGATGGACATGGAGCTTGGCCGCATCGGTCAGATCGCGCGGACGGTATCCGACATCGCCGCTTCGGAAGCCTGGTATCGCGACGTGCTCGGCTTGCCGCCCTTGTTCACCTTCGGCGAGTTAGCGTTCTTCGACTGCGCGGGAACACGACTCTACCTGCAGCAGGGTGAAGCGAAACCCGAGTCGATCCTCTATTTCGACGTCCCCGACATCCACGCCGCGCACGCCACCTTGGCCGACAAGGGCGCCGAGTTCGTCTCCGCTCCGCACATGATCCACCGCCACGCCGATGGCAGCGAGGAATGGCTGGCGTTCTTCAACGATCCCGACGGGCGGCCTCTCGCCCTAATGGCGCGCACCGGCGTCGCCTGAGACGAGCGCCGACCACGCGCCGTAGCTCGCGACCAGGAACGGCACGACATAGGTCAGCGCGAGCTTGCCCCAATCGGGCGGCGCGCCGGCGGCCAGGCGGTCGCCCTGGTTGATGACGTTGAGGATCGTGCCGACAATGAGCGCGACCCACGCCGACCGCCTGACGATCGGCGGACGCAGCACCGCCCGCAGCAGCGCCCCGCGCGCGCTCACGGCACCAGCACCGTGTCGCGCGCGACCAGGTCGGCGTCGGGATAATCGAGGATGAAGTGCAAGCCCCGGCTCTCGTGCCGCTTGAGCGCGCTGCGGACGATCAGGTCGGCGCATTGCAGCAGGTTGCGCAATTCGATCAGGTCGGTGGTCACGCGGAAATGGCCGTAATAGTCCTCGACCTCGCCATAGAGATTCCTGATCCGGTGCGCCGCGCGCTCGAGGCGCTTGGTGGTGCGGACGATGCCGACATAGTTCCACATGAAGCGACGGATCTCGGTCCAGTTCTGCTTGATAACTACTTCCTCGTCGGAATCGGTCACCCGGCTTTCGTCCCACTCGCGGATCGCCGGCGGGTCGTCGAGCTTGTCCCAGCAATCGAGGATGTCGCGCCCCGCCGCCTCGCCGAAGACGAAGCATTCGAGCAGCGAGTTGGAGGCCAGGCGGTTGGCGCCATGGAGGCCGCTCTCGGTGCACTCGCCCGCCGCCCACAGGCCGGGCAGGTCGGTCCGTGCGTCGAGCCCCACCAGGATGCCGCCGCAGGTGTAATGCTGCGCCGGCACCACCGGGATCGGCTCTTTCGTCATGTCGATGCCCAGGCCGAGCAGCTTCTCGTGGATCGTCGGGAAGTGCTCCCTCACGAACTCGGGCGGCATGTGGCTGATGTCGAGGTGGACGAAATCGAGCCCGAAGCGCTTGATCTGATCGTCGATCGCCCGCGCAACCACGTCGCGCGGGGCGAGCTCGGCGCGCGGGTCGTAGTCCGGCATGAAGCGGTGGCCGGTAACCGGATGCTTCAACTGCCCGCCTTCGCCGCGCACGGCCTCGGTGATCAGGAAGTTCTTGACCTCCAGGTTGTAGAGGCAGGTCGGGTGGAACTGCATCATCTCCATGTTGGAGACGCGGGCCCCCGCGCGCCACGCCATGGCGATGCCGTCGCCGGTGGCGCCGCGCGGCGCGGTCGAGAACTGGTAGACGCGCCCCGCCCCGCCCGAAGCCATGATCGTGGCGCGCGCCGTGTACACCTGCACCCGCCCCGTCGAACCATCGAGGGCGTAGACCCCCCACACGCGGCCGGAGCCCGAATAGCGCTCCTCGTTGCGGCCGGTGACGAGGTCGATGCAGCTATGATCGGGCAACAAGGTGATGTTCGGGTTCGCCTCGCACGCCTTGAGCAGCGCGGCCTGCACCGCCCAGCCGGTCGCGTCGGCGACGTGGACGATGCGGCGGTGCGAATGGCCGCCCTCGCGAGTGAGGTGGAGGTTGGGCCCGTCGGTGTTGAAGGGCACGCCGAGCTCCACCAGGCGATGGATCGCTTCGGGCGCCCGCTCGATCACGAACTCGACCGTTTCGCGCCGGTTGAGCCCGGCCCCGGCGACCATCGTGTCGCGGATGTGATCCTTGAACGTGTCGCCGGCGTCTAGCACCGCGGCAATCCCGCCTTGCGCCCACGCGGTCGAGCCCGAGGTCAGCGGGCCCTTGGCGAGTACGGTGACCGTGCGATCCTGCGCCAGCGTCAGGGCCGCGCTGAGCCCGGCGGCACCCGAGCCGATGATCAGAACGTCGGATGTGTGCGCGGTCATGCGCGCTTCCCATCTTTGGGCATCAAGCCGTTAGGAGATGGTCTGATCACGATGCCGCCGAAACGAGCCTCGTCGGCCCAGCATCGAAGGCCGTCCACGTAACAATCGTGAGCGAGGTATTTTTCACCTGTGGCGATAACTACGCCATAGCAACCGCCTGACAAACCCTCATTAAAGAACTCAACACGATGGCCTTGCTCATCCGTGACGCGATTGGCGCAGAGATCGCACAGGTAGTCCGGATACCGAAAATTTCGCCTGACTGTCGCACCGCAATTTGGACAGTTCTGCCCCATGAATCATCTCGCACTGGTCAGTTGCACGAAAACGTCCTCGAGATCCGCCTCGCGCGTCGTGACATCCTCGATCACGAAGCCCTGGTCACGCACCAGCCCGAGCACCTGGCCGGCGGTAACCAGGCTCTTGTCGTAAGTGACCTCGATCGTCCGCTCCGCGGTCTTTTCGCTCTTGAGGAAACTCTGGCTCACCGGCGGCTCGGTCACGTCGCGTTCGACGGTGATCGAGACGATCTTCTCGCCGATCGTGCCGACCAGCTCGCGGGTCGGCTTGTTGGCGATCAACTCGCCGTGATTGATGATCGCGATGCGGTCGCACAGCTGCTCGGCTTCCTCGAGGTAATGCGTGGTCAGCACCACGGTCACCCCTTCGGAATTGAGTTCGCCGACCAGCTCCCACAGCTGCCGGCGCAGCTCGACGTCGACGCCGGCGGTCGGCTCGTCGAGCACCAGGATCGGCGGTGAATGGACCATCGCCTTGGCGATCAGCAGGCGCCGCTTCATGCCGCCCGACAGCGTGCGGGAATAGGCGTCGCGCCTATCGGCGAGGTGCACCGCGCGCAGCAGTTCCTCGGAGCGGCGCAAGTGCTTGGCGATGCCGTACATCCCGGCCTGGTTCTCGAGCACTTCGAACGGCGTGAAGAACGGGTCGAAGACGATCTCCTGGGGCACGATGCCGATGTTGAGCTTGGCGTTGCGCATGTCGCGGTCGATGTCGTGACCCCAGATCTCGATTCCGCCGCCGGTCTTCATCACCAGCCCAGCCATGATGTTGATCAGCGTGGACTTGCCGGCGCCGTTGGGCCCGAGCAGGCCGAAGACGCCCCCCTGCGGCACGTCGAAGCTGACGCCCTTGAGCGCCAGCTTCGGCGGCGCGCCGCCTTGGCCGGCGTATTCCTTGACCAGATCGCGGATCGAGATGGCGGCGCCGTTATCGCTCATGGCGAGCGCCTTTAAGGTGCCGTTGCTGGCCCGGCAATGGCGGTGAGTACCGGCTAAACTTTACCGCCTTGTTTACCACGCGTCGCAACCATCCGCTCGTGCGTGAGCGGGTAAGACCGATCGTATGGGACCTGGGATCATCGGCTTCCTGCGCGCCAGCGCAGGTCGGGCGCACCGGCTGCACATCGCCGTCGTGGGCGCCTGTCTGGCGGCGGTCCTCTCCACTCCCGCCTTGGCCGCACCCCCGACCGCTACGGCAAATATCGGCGCCTCGATCATCGATTCGAGCTCGATCGTTCGGGTCGAGGACATGGTTTTCGGCAGTATCATTCAGCCGAGCGCGCCGGGGACGATAGTCCTGGCCCCGGGCGTGACCTCAACCTGCACGCCCACCGGCGGCCTTGTTCGCAGCGGCCTCTGCAAGGGCGCTCACTTCAGCATCAACGGTAAGAAGAACAAGCGCATCCTGATCCGCGAGAATAACGGCGGCACGATCACCCTTACCAATACCACTGGGGATACGATGACCGTGACCAATCTTACTATCGGGGTCTTGGACATGAGCGGCCGGCAGGGTGCGGGCGGCTGGGACTTCGGCAGCTGGAACATCGACGCACCGAGCGGGATCGCCGACTTCTGGATCGGCGGCACACTCAACGTCGCCACCAGCCAGGCGCCGGGCACTTATGTCGGCACGCTCAACATGCAGATCCAGGTGAACTGAGCGCGAGCCACCTTGCCTGCAATCGGCCGCCGCGATAACGCCGGCGCATGAGCGACGCCCCCGAAACCACCCTCGTCCAAACCCGCCATGTCTGGTGCGACGGCGCCGGCGACATCCGCGGCGGCGAGAACTATCGGCCTGCCGCGCTCGGCCACCCGCGCGTATACATGGAGATCGACGAGAAGGGCTATGTCGATTGCGGTTACTGCGACCGCCGTTTCGTCCTCCAGGGCCACGCCGACGAGCACGGCAACCGCGAGATCGGCCCCGGGGACCTGCCAGCCCCGGCAGACGGCAGCGTCAACTAGGTCCGAGCCTGCGGCCTTGCCGGGTCAGGCCCGGTTCACTAGCTTTCCTGTATGTCGTCGCCCAAGGAGGCATGACCATGAAAGCTCTTGCGACAATTCTTTCAGGCTCGCTGCTCGCATTGATCGCCACCGCGGCCGCGGCTTCCGGCTCGGGTCACAACGAGGCCGGCGAGGCCCGTCTGGCCCGGATGCTCAAAGGGCGCACCGCGGGCGCCCCCGTTAGCTGCATCAACACCATGCGCAGCAACAAAATGGAAGTCATCGACGGCGTCGCGGTGGTCTACGATGACGGCAAGACGATCTATGTCGCCCGCCCGACCGACCCGCGCATGCTGGGCCGCAATGATGCGCTGGTGCTCGATCGCTTCAGCCCAAGCCGGCTCTGCGTGCAGGAATCGATGAAGACCATCGACCGCTCCGACGGCTTCCACACCGGCGTCGTGTTCCTGAAGGATTTCGTGCCTTACACCAAGGCGGGCTAGGTTGTCGGCCGCCCGGCGCCGCTGGGCGGCAGAGCTGCTGCACTACTGGTTCCACACGCTAAATCCCGGCGATTGGTTTCGCCCGAGCGAATCCATCGACAATCAGTTGCGCCGCCGCTTTGCGCCGGACCTGGCTATGCTGTGCGCACGTCCGACGGGCGAGTTCCTCAGCGATAGAGCGACCGCCCTCGCCGCGATCCTGCTGTTCGACCAGGTGCCGCGCAACATCCATCGCGGGAATGCGGCAGCCTTTGCCAGCGACCGCCTGGCGCGCAAGATCGCCCGCGAAGTGATGCGGCGCGGCTGGGATCGCGGGCTCAGCCGCGCCGAGCGCCAGTTCGTCGCCATGCCGCTGATGCACAGCGAGGCGATCGCCGACCAGATCGCCAGCCTCGCGGCGTTCAGGCCGCTCGGCCCGCGCTACGGCCTGCCATTCGCCCGCAGCCATTACCGGATGATCGCCCGCTTCGGCCGCTTTCCGCATCGCAATCGCGTGCTCGGCCGCGTGTCGACCCCGGCCGAAAAGCGGGCGGTCGCCGCTGGTTTCGTGTGGTAAAAATGCCGCGCACGATGCTGTAATGGACGCAGTTCCGCCGGGATTCTTGACGATTTGACCGGAATCGCTCAGTCAAGCCGCTGAATTTTCGGCTCGGGTGGTTGTTCGTCCGGGTCACTCGATATCGAGCCTGTCAGGGAGAAAACGATGAGAATTGCCAAGTCCATGCTCGTGTCGGCAGCGGCACTCGGATTGGTCGTCGCACCGATCTCGGCGCAAGCGGCTCCGGCCCGCGCCGCCACTCCCGTCGAGCAGAACGAAAAGATCGCCGGCGGTGGGACCGTCCTCTACGTCGCGCTTGCCGCGGCCGCGATCGCGCTGATCGTCATTTTCGCCAGCGACGACGAGAACAAGTTGCCGACCAGCCCGTAGCGGCCCCGGTCTGCCAGAATACGCCACGGGGTCGCGATTGCGGCCCCGTTTGCTTTTGTGCGCGCGGGCTCAGCCGTCCCCGGTTTCGCGCGCTAGCCGCACGCTCGTCCGTTCGTAGCCGAGCCGTTCGTAAAAGCGATGTGCATCCGACCGCGTGAGATGGCTGGTCACCTCGACCAGTTGGCAGCCGACGGCACTCAGCGCGCGTTCCGCCGCGCGCACCAGCGCCGCGCCGATGCCGTGGCCGCGCAGCGCTTCGTCGACCACCATCATCGAAATCCGTCCGACCGGCGCCGGGCGATGCAGGACGCGCATGGTCGAGGTGCTGAGGCAGCCGACTACATTGCCGCCCATCTCCGCCACCAGCACCAGCCGCTTCTCCTGCTGCATCGAGGCCAAGCGCTCGGCGACCTCGCGTTCGCTGGCGGAATAGCCGAGCTGGGCGATCAGCGCCGAGAGAGCTGAGGTATCGGCCGCCGTCGCCGCGCGGATCGTCACGCCGGTCGCCTGGTCACCCGTAGCCATGAAGTCTCCCGAACTGTGGGCGGCTCAGGCCATCCATTGGCGGCAGGTGTGAGCCTGCGTTCCTTGCTTCCCGCAGACGTCATCCATCCGCGACTTGAGCGTAGCCAGCACCTGGGCGCCGCTGTGCGCCACGCTCCAGGCACTCAGCTTCTTGCCCCAGTCGGCAACCTTCACCCGCGTGCGCTGGTAGTAGCTATCCGGGCTCTTGGCCAACTCATCGACCACCGCGTTCGCCGCTTTGACCACTTGTGCCTTGTCGCCCGGCGCGTTGCGCAGGACCGCCTTCGAGTAAAGGATCGCCCACTGCACCCGCGTCGCCGGCCCTTGCGAGGCCTCGTAGGCCTTGCGCGCCCATTCGATCGCGCCGGCCTTGTCGCCTTCCTTCTCGGCGAAGTCGCTGAGGCTGCTCATGTAATAGTACGGCTGGTCCGAACGCTTGAGCTCGGCCAGCTCCAGCTTCTTTGCCCCCGCGTGATCGCCGGCATCGAACAACAGGTAGGCCGCGTCGTCGATGACGCCCTGGCGGGTCATCTTGTCGTGCGCGTTGGCGTCGGCCCATTCGACCCGCTCGCGCACCTTGGCGAGCAGCGCGGGCGTCAGCTTATGCTCGGCCTTCGCCAGCCGGACGTCGGCCATCGTCGCGTCGAGCCGGTCGGCGATCGGCAGGCTGGCATCGGCGTAAAGCGCATCCGTCGCCGCGATCAGCGCGCGGCCGAGCGCATCGTGCTGCCTGGCGTCCGCCAGGCCCGCGATCATCGCCGGAACGTCGTAGGCCAGCTCCTGCCGGTTGGACTTCACTTCGGCCGGAACGGCAAGGATCGGCGCCAGCACCGCTCCCAGCTGTGGCTGCTTCGCGGGCGCGAGCTTGCCGTCGTCATCGGCCCCGACCACCAGCGCCAGCAACGCGAAGCGCCGCTGCAGCGCTGGTTGCGGCGCGGCCTTGGCCAGCCGGTCGAGCAGCCCTTCGGCGGTCTTGGGTTCGCCGAAGTGCTTGGGATCGTCGCGCCAGTCGAACGTCGCCAGGATCTGCCAGTCGTCGGACGTCAGGCTCGCCGGATCGGCCTTGGCCTTGGCGAGCAGGTCTTCGGTCGACGTGGTGCGCCCTGCCGCGGTCTTCAGCAGGGCCGGGAGCTGGCCTGCCATCGTGGAGCTGGAAATGCGCGTGATTTCGGTCCCGTCGGGCCGCAGGATGACGACGGTCGGGTATCCGCTGATCCCGAACCGCTCACCCCACTGCTGCGCGCCCTTGCTGTCGCCGTCGAGGTAGACCGGGACAAAGGCCTGCGTCTCGCGGATGAAGCCGGCATCCTTGAACAGCGATGACTTCATCTGATTGCACGGCGGACACCACACCGCGCCCCAGTAGAGCAAGGCCGGCTTGCCGGTTTCCTTGGCCTCGGCCAGCGCATCGGAAACGTCGCCCTCGCGCCAGGCGATTTCGTGCGCTGAGGCGACGGTGGGGGCCTGAGCCTGCTTGCACCCCGCGAGGAAGAGGGCGAGCCCAAGCGTCAGCACTATGGTCCTGAATCGCATAACTGTCCTTTCGGGCCCGGATTTTGGGACGCACACCGTTCCGGCGCAACCTTTCCTTTCATGCCCGGTTGACCTTGCATATTTTCCTAATTAGGAAAGTATCTATGGAGAAGGCATTCCGCGCACTGGCATCGACTCCTCGGCGAAGAATACTCAATCACCTCGCCGGCGGCCCAATGACGGTGGGCGAGATTGCCGAGAAGTTCGACATGGCGATGCCCTCGATCTCGAAGCATCTCTCGGTGCTGCACGACGCCGGGTTGGTGCATCAGCAGAAGCGCGGCCAGCACATCATCTATTCGATCGCGGCCGATAACCTCGCCAACAACCTTTACGCCTTCCTCACCCCGTTCTGTCCGGAAGCTCGCAAACTTGCCATGGAGCGCAAGCTATCGCGACGCGAACAGCGGGAGGATGGAGAATGACCGTCCAAGGCGAAGCGGCGAGCGGGGCCTTCAAGGTCAACTCGCTGAGCGGGCTCGAGGTTGCAGACGCCGGAAGCGGCCACCTGGTGTGGGACTGGCCGCGCTCGCTGTGGAACAGCGCGATGTTCGGTGGAGCGCTGGTCATGGGACCGCTATTTTTTACCTGGAGCGCGTTCGCCGTGTTCCTGGTGCTGTGCGCGATCACGCTCTGCGCGGGCCATTCGGTGGGGTTCCACCGTCGCCTGATCCATCGAAGCTTCGAGTGCCCAAGCTGGGTGGAATACGTTCTGATCTATTGCGGCACGATGGTCGGCATGGGCGGGCCAATCTGGACCATGCGCCTCCACGATACGCGCGACTGGGCGCAGCGGCAGACGAATTGCCACTGGTTCATGCGGCACGGAAAGCCCTTCCTGCTGGAAGGTTTCTACTATCTCAATTTTCGGTTGGCTCTCGACCGGCCGCCTAGATTCGATCCTGGACCGGGTATTGCGGAAAACCGCTTCTATCGCTTCCTTCAGCGCACCTGGATGCTTCAGCAAGCGCCTCTTGCAGCGCTGCTTTTCTGGATGGGTGGGGCACCGTGGGTGGTATGGGGCGTATTTGTCCGTGTCGCGGCGTGCGTTTCGATGCACTGGTGCATTTCCTTTTTCGCCCACACTGGGACTTCGTCCGACTGGCACGTCGATGGCGCGGCGATCCAGGCGACCAACGTGCCGCTGCTCGCCATCCCGACTATGGGCGAGGCTTGGCACGAGAACCATCACGCCTTTCCGGCGTCGGCGCGGCATGGCCTCTATCCCGGTCAGATTGACCTCGGCTACCAGTTCGTGCGGGTGCTCGCCCGATTGGGATTGGCGTGGAATGTCAAGCTCCCGTCCAATCTCCCGCCGCGCTCGGGAATAACCCCGCTGACCACACGGGCGCTGGGCATCGCGGCGCCCGGCCAAGCCGAATTATGCCGCGATTCTGCGTCAGTCCGCGGCCGCTCGCAAGGCTCGTGGCTGTCGAGCTCGCCTCGATCGCCGGCCTAGTCCCAGGTCGTCGCGCCCTGCGGAAAACCGTCGCGCTGAACGCGCACGATGCAGAAGCGGTGCCCCGACGGGGCGCGCATGACCACCCAGCGCTCCATGCGCTTGTCGACCGTCGCGCCCAGCTTCTCGAGCCGCGACCTCGGCCGGAATGTCGTCGGTCTCGATATCGAGGTGCACCCGGCTATCGTGATCGACACGCTGGATCTGCACGCTCAGCTCACCGGGCGGGGTCTCGAGCATGACGTAGTTGCCGCGCGTTCCGGGATGGTCGGGGTCGATCGGCCTGCCGAGCGCCCCCGCCCAGAATTCCGCCGCCGCGCCGATGTCGTCGACGTTGCAGTCGATCAGGATGCCGTTGATGCGCGAGCGGTGCATTCCCTTTACTCCCACTCGATCGTTCCGGGCGGCTTCGAGGTATAGTCGTAGACCACGCGGTTGATGCCCTTGACCTCGTTGACGATGCGCGTGGCCACCCTGCTGAGGAACGCGGCGTCGAACGGATAGACGTCCGCCGTCATGCCGTCGGTGCTAGTCACGGCGCGCAGGGCGCAGACGCTGTCGTAGGTGCGGTAATCGCCCATCACGCCGACGGTGCGTACCGGCAGCAATACCGCGAAGGCCTGCCAGATCGCGTCGTAGAGTCCGGCGGCGCGGATTTCCTCGAGATAGACGGCATCGGCCTTGCGCAGGATGTCGCACTTCTCGCGGGTCACTTCGCCGGGAATGCGGATGGCGAGGCCCGGGCCGGGGAACGGGTGGCGGCCGACGAAGGCCTCGGGCAAGCCCAGCTCGCGGCCGAGCTCG
>Ga0105246_10001098_pt1 | contig 15690 bp, 11 predicted proteins | sample KBSM64metaG_FD_99694 | JGI IMG/M metagenome (GOLD analysis project Ga0105246, IMG submission 99694) | Miscanthus rhizosphere microbial communities from Kellogg Biological Station, Michigan, USA - KBS M6-4 metaG | ecosystem: Host-associated > Plants > Roots > Rhizosphere > Soil | place...
CGCCTTGGCGCCCGGCGCCCGCCAGAAAGCTGGTGCGGCATGAGGGACGTCCTGAGCCTGCACGGCAACCACGCCCTCCTCACCCGCGCCAACCCGCTGGCGAAGTTCGTGGCCGTTTTCGCGGTCACCCTGGTGCTGGCGCTGTCCATCGACTGGGTCTCCGCGTCCACCGCCCTGCTCGCCGAATTCGCCCTGTTCCCGCTTGTCGGCCTGACGCTGCGGTTGCTGTGGCAGCGCGGCTGGCCACTCATCCTCGCGGCTGCCCTGGGCGGCTGGAGCACAGCGATCCTGTCGGCGGACAGCGGAAGGACACTCCTCGACGTCGGCATCTGGTCCATGAGCGAAGGCTCGCTCGAGCTGGGGCTGGGGTTCATGCTCCGCGGCCTGGCGATCGCCCTGCCGGCGGTCCTGCTGATGAGCTGCACCGACCCGACCGACCTCGCCGATGCCCTGGCGCAGAAGGCGAAGCTGCCGCACCGTTTCGTGCTGGGGACCCTGGCCGCGATGCGCCTGGTGGGGCTCATGGCCGAGGAATGGCAGACCATCGGCATGGCCCGCCGGGCCCGCGGCGTGGGTTCGCACGGCAGTCCCTTGCAGCGCCTGCGGGCAACCCTCGGGCAGAGCTTCGGACTGCTGGTCCAGGCGGTGCGCCGGGCCTCAAGGCTCGCGGTGACCATGGAGGCGCGCGGCTTCGGCGGCTCCGAACGCACGTGGGCCCGGGAATCGAGCTACTCGCTGCTGGACATGTGGGTGTTGCTGGGCGGGGCACTGATCTCCGCCGCGGCCGTGCTGGCAGCCGTTGCGGCCGGAACCTGGAACTTCGTTTTCTAGGTAGGGGTTCCTGGCTCCAGCGTTATGCCAGTTGCGCCTAGAGTGAGGTCTTCCGTGAACCTTTTCTCCGGCATCGGGCAATACAAGTTGTGAACACAGACAGAGACATCATCCGGCGATCGCGGGACAGCCCCGCAGAGTTCGCCGCGCTCTACGACCGGCATGCCTCGGTCATCTACCGCTATGCGGCCCGGCGCGCCGGTGATTTCGTTGCCGACGACGTTACTTCGGAGACCTTCCTTGCTGCCTTCGAGGGCCTGGATTCCTTCGACGAGCGGTGGGAGGACGCGCGGCCATGGCTATTCGGCATCGCCACCAATCTGCGGCGCCGGCACCACCGCGCCGAGGCCCGTTTGCTGAAAGCCATGGCGCGCTCCGCATCGCGGGAAGCCGGGGTGGACAGCACCGAGGTCGTGGCCGCGCAGGTAGATGCCGCCACGGCAACGGCCCGGCTGGCCAAGAGCCTGAAGGCCATGCCCGCGATCGACCGCGAAACCCTCCTCCTCTATGCCTGGGCCGACCTCAGCTACGAAGGCATCGCCGGCGCCATGGGCGTCCCGGTCGGGACCGTGCGTTCACGCCTGAACCGCGCCCGGCGCATCCTCCGCACCGGCTTGGGGCCGGTCAAACTTGATGAAACGGAAAGTGATCATGGACGACTTGCAGCTGCTCCGCGAAATGCGTAGCGACGTCGGAACCCCGGCCCAGGCAACACTGGCGCGGGGGCGCAACAAACTCCTCGGCAGGATTGGTGCGGGGGCTGATTCAGGTACGATGCCCGACGGCGGTCCGCGCCGGCGGCGGGTTGTAGCCAGGCGCGTTGTACTCGCCGCGGCGGCCGCGGCGGTGCTGCTTGGCACTCTCGTCGCTGTCGACGTCGTGGCTCCCGGCGGCAAGCCCGGCGCTACTGCCGAGGCCGCAGAAGTGCTCAACAACGCGGCGGCCGCGGCGATCAAGACCTCCGATCCCGTGGTGAAGCCGGGGCAGTACTTGAAGGTCGACACGAAGGCTGTTTACGCCAGTTCCATGACGCGGGCCCAAGGAACTACGGTCTCTTGGTTGGAAACACAGGATGGTCAGGTTTACGTGCCGGCGGATAGGTCCGGTGAATGGGTGTGGAACCGTGAGGCCCGCGTACCCACAACGTTCTTTGGAAAGGAGTCCAAAGCTGAAGCCCAACGGTACGTCGCTTCAATGAATAGCGGTGCCGGTCCCCAGCTTGAGGGCGTCATCCGCGGGAAGGGCGGCGCCTTTTACGACAGCCCGCAGCAGATCCTGGGGTTGCCGCTTCTGGAGGCGATCAAAACCCTGCCACGCGAGCCGCGCAAGCTGCTCGACCTGATTTACAAGAAGAACGGGGATAAGGGACAGACGCCGGAGAGCGAGGCGCTGGTGACCATTGCTGATTCACTCCGTACCGGAGTCATTCCTGCCGACTTGCGGGCAGCAATGTACAAAGCTGCCGCGCTCATTCCGGGTGTCATCGTGGCGGATAAACAAGCGACGCTTGACGGGCGCAAGGGAGTTGCTTTGGGGATTCTGTGGGCCGAAGGGAAAGCGCGCCAGGACATCATTGTCGATCCTGAAACCGGGATGATGATCGGCGAACGAAATGTATCTCTCGCGGCATTGGACGGAATTCCAGCGAATACGGCTTTCGGGTGGACTGCCGTCAAGATCTCTGTGGTGGACTCGGCACCCTAGCCGGCCGTCCCTAACTGGTGCGGGCTGGGCGCGGGCGCCGCAGCGTCCGGGCCCAGCCGCCGTCGGGCTCTTAGCCCGGGCTATTCCCGACAGGAAAGATAGCCGCGTCAAGCCGCGGCCCGCCGTCGTCGCATATCGCACGACGTGACTATCGACACGCCGTATTGACGGGCCCGGCCGTAACGGGCGTCTAAGTAGATCATTTGTGATATTTTCTGGATATGACTCAGCCGACCGCAGAAAATGTTGGTCTCCTCCTCCGCGACGCCCGCGGAGAAAAGGGATGGACCCAGGGCCAGCTCGCAGCCGAGCTTGGCACCAGCCAGAGCGCGGTTGCCCGCATGGAACAGGGCAAGCAGAACCTCAGCCTGAAAATGATCGAGCGGCTCGAAGCGATCTTCGGCCGCAGCATCGTCAAGGTGGGCAAGCCGCAGATGACCCACCTGAGGGTGGAAGGCGGACGCACCTTGTCCGGCGCCGTCGACGTCAATAGCAGCAAGAACGCCGGCGTCGCGCTGCTGTGCGCCAGCCTCATCAACCGCGGCACCACTACGCTGCGCCGACTCGCGCGGATCGAGGAAGTCAACCGGATCGTGGAGGTGCTGACCTCGATCGGTGTCGAGTGCACCTGGCTCAACGGCAACGATCTGCGCATCCGCCGCCCCGAGGCACTGGACCTGGAATCCATGGATGTGGAGGCTGCCCGCCGCACCCGCAGCGTCATCATGCTGCTCGGCCCGCTGCTGGACCAGACTTCGGAATACAAGCTGCCCTACGCCGGCGGCTGCGACCTTGGCACCCGTACCGTGGAGCCGCACATGCAGGCGCTGCGCCAGTTCGGCCTCTCCGTGGAGGCGACTTCCGGCTTCTACGTGGTCCAGGCCCCGCCCGCGGATGATCACGACCGCTCCTTCGTCCTCACCGAGCGCGGCGACACCGTCACCGAGAACGCCATCATGGCCGCCGCCCACCGCCGCGGCACCACCGTGATCCGCAACGCCAGCCCGAACTACATGGTCCAGGACCTCTGCTTCTACCTGCAGGGACTGGGGGTGGTGATCGACGGCGTCGGGACCACTACGCTGCGGATCACCGGCCGGCCGGCGATCGACGTCGACATCGAGTACTACCCCTCCGAGGACCCGATCGAGGCGATGAGCCTCATCACCGCCGGCATCGTGACCAACTCCGAGGTGACCATTCGCCGGGTGCCGATCGAATTCATGGAAATCGAGCTGGCCACGCTGGAGCAGATGGGCCAGCAACTGGATGTCTCCGGTGAATACTTCGCGCGCAACGGCCGCACCCGCCTGGTGGATGTCACCACCAAGCCCTCCACGCTGCGTGCCCCCGAAGACAAGATCCACCCGATGCCGTTCCCGGGCCTGAACATCGACAACCTGCCCTTCTTCGCCGTGATCGCCGGCAACGCAGAGGGCCAGACGATGATCCACGACTGGGTCTACGAGAACCGGGCGATCTACCTGACCGAGCTCAACCGCCTGGGCGCCCAGGTGCAGCTGCTGGACCCGCACCGGATCTACGTCAACGGCCCCACCAAGTGGCGTGCCGCCGAGATCGGCTGCCCGCCGGCCCTCCGTCCCGCTGCCTGCCTGCTGCTGGCCATGCTCGCAGCCCGCGGCACCTCCGAGCTGCGCAACATCTACGTGATCGAGCGCGGCTACGAGGACCTGGCCGAGCGGCTGAACACCATCGGCGCCAAGATCGAGTACTTCCAGGACTAGGCGGCAGACAATCTGCTGGATCACCCGGGACCGGCCCAGGCCCAGGCCCGCAATCACCCGGGTAGGTGTGCTTTGCGGACCGGGTGATCCAGCAGAATGTGCTCACAGCCGACGCCGGCCCCGCTGCAGCATTGTGTGGATTTCCGCCAGAACGTGGCCCGGGCTGTTCCAGACCTGCTCCGGGGCGTAGCTCAGCGTCCCGTAGCCCAAGGCCTGTGCCGCGTTCAGCCGGGCCATGTCCTTCCGCCACGCATCCCGCGAACTGTGGAACTCGTAGCCGTTGACCTCCACGATGAGCCATCCATTGATCAGGAAGTCCACCCGGCCCACGCCCTCGATTTCGACCTGGCGCAGGAAATCCAAGCCGGCCGACTCGAACAGCAGCCGGGCACTGATCTCAGGCACGGACTCAGAAATACCGTCGGCTTTGGCCAGGCGCCTTCGCGCGTTTCCGTAGAAGTCGGCGGACAACTCGCTCGCCAGCATTGACCGCGGGATGCCGAAGGTTTCCATCGCCGACTGTGCGACCGCGATGGCATCCACCTCCGGCAGGCAAGTCAACGCGTGGATGGCCGTGTCCTCCACAGAAGCAACGGGCACCGCTTCCAACAGGGGGAACCGTGTGGACCCGTGCCGGATGAACCCTTTGCCGCGGCAATGGCGTGTGGCCAGGTGAAGACGTGCGGGCTTGCCCTTGAGCCAAAGTCCGTAGCGAAGGGCTGCGCTTGCGCAGGTGAGGTGCCCGTTGTTGAGGATTGCCCTGAGATATTCCGGGTCGGCCGTGGGAAGGGCCCACACTCCTTTTCGTGGTTGGCCCGCCCCTGCGGAGGCCAGTTTTCGGATCGCTGCTGGCGAGTGGCCATTGGCACGAAGCAGGCCTACACGTGCCACTCCGCCGAGTGAAACCAGATATTCGAATGCATCCATGGCTCCAGCTACCCACTGCTTCGCCGCCAGGCGGACGGGGAAAGCGCCGTATGTGGATGAATCCGGAGACATTCTGCTGGATCACCCGGGGGCCGGCCAGACCGAGGCCCGCAAATGCGCGCTTTGGCCGATCCCGAGGGGGGTGATCCAGCAAAATGTGCGCGGAGCCGGCAAGAACGCACCGGCAGCCGCTCGTCCGGCCTCCGGCCCCCGCAGCCACCTCCGCGCCCAAACCCGCTGTTCCGGCCCACAACCCCTGTAGCGCACAATTGTTCTGTGCGCACATTCGGTGTGGAAGAAGAACTGCTGATCGTCGATCCTGCGAGCGGCGAGCCGCTCGCCCTTGCCGATGCGCTCCTTGCCGGTTTCGGCGCCGCCGACGCCGAAGCAGCCGACGCCGGCGCAGCCGAACCCGCGGACACCCAAGACCCCGAGGACCCGGACACGGACGCGGACGAAGCGCACCGCGGCCTGCGCACCGGCCTCAGCCACGAACTCAAGCTCGAACAGCTCGAAACCCAGACCCGTCCCTGCCGCAGCCATGCGGAACTCCTGCGCCAGATCCGCCGCGGCCGGACTATGGCCAGCGATGCCGCCCGCAGCCACGGGGCGCGGATCGCCGCGCTGGCCACGTCACCGGTCGATTCGGCCACCCACACCACCCCGGACCCCCGCTACGCCATGATGCTGGAACGCTTTGGCATCACGGCCCACGAGCAATTGACCTGCGGATTCCATGTGCACACGGCCATCGAGTCCCCCGAGGAAGGCGTGGTGGTGCTGGACCATATCCGGGACAAGCTCGCCGTGCTCACGGCCATCAGTGCCAACTCCCCGTACTGGCGGGGCCTGGCCACGGGTTTCGAAAGCTACCGCACCCAGGCCTGGAACCGCTGGCCGTCCTCGGGTCCATCTGCGGTGTTTGGCTCCCTGCCTAACTACAGAAGGGTGGTGAGCCGCCTGATTGACACCGGGGTCCTCCTGGACGAGGGCATGATCTACTTCGACGCCAGGCTCTCGCGGAACAACCCCACGGTGGAGGTCAGGGTGGCAGACGTCTGCCTCCGTTCCGAGGACGCGGCGCTGATCGCGGTGCTGGTGCGGGCCATGGTAGAGACGGCGGTCCGGGAGTCCGCGGCGGGGGTCGAACCGGCTTCCGTGCCCACGGCGCTGCTGCGGATGGCATCGTGGCAGGCCAGCAACTTCGGCCTGCGCAACGACCTCTTGGACTTCGGGACGTTCCGGCCCGTTCCCGCAGCCGACGTCGTCTGGTCCCTTGTGGAGTACCTGGAACCCGTGCTTGCCGAACAGGGCGAGCTCGACCTCGCCCAGGCAGGCGTCGCCGAGGTACTGCGGCGCGGGAACGGTGCCACCGAACAGCGGCGCATCGCGAGTGAACAAAGCGAAAACGACGGCGGCCGGCCGGATCCTGCCGCGCTGGCCGCCGTCGTACGTCACGCTGTCCGGGAGACGATGCCGGAAGCCGCACCGGCATCCGACACCAAGTCCCTGCCGGTGCTCACCTGGGTGCGGCAGGACTGGCGCGGCGCCGATATCTAGGCCTGGCCGATATCTAGACCTGCTTGAGTGCCTGTTCCAGGTCGCGGATGAGGTCATCCACATCCTCAAGGCCCACGGAGAGGCGCACCACGCCGTCGCTGAGGCCGATGGCCGCACGGCCCTCCGGACCCATGGCGCGGTGGGTGGTGGTGGCGGGGTGGGTGATGAGGGACTTGGAGTCGCCCAGGTTGTTGGAGATGTCGATGACGTTGAGTCCGTCCAGCAGGGCGAACGCGGCGTCCTTCGCCGAACGCCCGCCCGACGGCAGGAGCTCGAAGGTCAGCACGGTGCCGCCGGCCTTCATCTGCTTCGCGGCGAGCTCGTACTGCGGGTGCGACTTCAGCAGCGGGTACTTGACCCAGCTGATGGCCGGCTGCTCCTCGAGCCATTCGGCGATCTTCAAGGCAGAGGCAGAGGAGTGGTTCACGCGCAGCCCGATGGTCTCCAGGCCCTTGGTCAGCACCCAGGCGTTGAACGCGGAAAGCGAAGGTCCGGTGTGCCGCATGAGCTGCTTGACCGGGCCGTCGATGAATTCCTTGGTGCCGAGGATCGCTCCGCCCAGCACGCGGCCCTGGCCGTCGATGTGCTTGGTGCCGGAGTAGACGATCACGTCCGCGCCGAGCTCGCCGCAGCGCTGCAGCAGGGGAGTGGCGAAGACATTGTCGACGACGACGGTCGCACCGGCCGCGTGGGCCAGCTCGCTGACCGCGGCGATGTCCACGATTTCCTGCATCGGGTTGGAGGGCGACTCGAAGAAGACGGCGGTGGTCGGCTTGGACAAGGCCTCGCGCCACTGCTCAAGGTCCGGCCCGTCCACGAACACCGTCTCCACGCCCCAGCGCGGCAGGATCTCGTTGAGGATCACGAAGCAGGAGCCGAAAAGCGAGCGGGCAGCGACTACCCGGTCGCCGGCGGCCAGCAGGGCGCCGAGCGCGGTGAACACGGCGGACATGCCGGACGCCGTCGCGAAGCACGCCTCGGTGCCTTCCAACAGGCGGAGGCGCTCCTGGAAGGTGGCCACGGAGGGATTGCCGTAGCGGGAGTAGACGAAGCGCTCGTCCTCGCCGGTGAAGGCGCGCTCGGCGGCGGCTGCGGACTCGTAGACGAAGCCCGAGTTCAGGAACACGGCCTCGGACGTTTCCTGGAAGTTGCTGCGGTCAAGACCGCCGCGGACGGCCTGGGTGTCGGGGCTCCAGGTGGCGGCGTCGGGATTGAAAGTCACTTAGATGTTCCCCAGGTTCGTAGGCAGTCCGCGGTTCTTCCAGCCGTTCACGGTGCGTTCGCCGTAGCGGTCGGGCTCCCCCTCGAAGCCTTCCAGCACGTTGTAGGCGGTGAAGCCGGCCTGCGTTGCGGCGATGGCGGCCGAGATGGAGCGCTGCCCGGAGCGACAGATGAAGATGAGCTCGACGTTGCTGTCCTCGGGGGCCTGCTGCTTGAGCTCCTCGACGAAGTTGCCGTTCGGGATCCCGCCGGCGAAGTTCCACTGGATGAACAGGGGGTCGTTATCCGTGGCCTTGGTGTCCGGGATTCCGATGTGCGCCCACTCGGCTTCGGTGCGCACGTCCACCAGGATGGCGCCTTCTTCGAGCTTGGCCCAGGCGTCCTGGGGGCTCAGGTCTCCGGCGTAGCTCATGCGTGTCCCTCGAATGCTTCCTCGTCGTCGTAGCCTTCGAGCTCGTCGACGGCGCTGGCCACCGCTGCGTCCGCGCTTGCGACGGCGGCAGGCAGGACGACTGCCTGCGCCACGATCACGCTGGTGCCGTTGAAGGTCGCTGCCGGGCCGCCGTGCAGTACGTAGCCTTCGGCGAGGGCGGTGGAAATCCGCTCGCAGAATTCGCGGGTGTCCGGGCCGGTAATGAGGCGGTAGGAGAGTTGTTCTTCGCTTGGTTCAGGCATTGGTGCTCCTCAGTCACGCTTGCAGTTCGAAAAGTGTCGATACGCCGAGTAGTCACCTGAGGCACCCCGCCGGGAGAGAGGGTTGCCGACCAGCAAGTCAGGGCTTCACGCTGGTGCTCATTACTCAATAAGAAAAATAACATCGGCGACGACGGCCCGCAGTTCGGCTGCCGTCATGTTCCGTAATCGGGCCGCAGCTCAGTGCAGTTGTTCCGTGCAGCTTAGGTAGGCAAACCGGCCCGGAGGGAGTCTCCGGGCGCATGGGTGCACGATGCCCTGGCAAAACGTTCGGGCAGATACGGCCGGGACGCCCGCGAACGCTGTACCCTGTGCTGGCACAATGGCATAATTTTCAAATCAGGTCTGCAATGCCGAATCCAGCTGGGGGATCGCATGCACGCTCTCGAAAACCTGCGCGCGGGTACCGAACGTCCGTCAGGTAGGGATACACCGCGGGAAACTTCGGCCTACACCAAAGCCGGTATCTCGGCGTGGGCGGCGCAGCTTGGCACACCGGCCCCAGAGGCGCCGCGGTCCCGCCGGATGGCACACATCGGCGGCATCAGCGCGATCTCCGCCCTGGTGCTCTACTTGGCCTGGCGCATCATATTCACCCTGCCGGCGAACGGAGCGAACCTCGTCGTTGCCTGGGTGCTGGTCGCCTTCGAAGCCCTGCCGCTTGCCGGGATCGTCCTGAAGACGATCACCATCTGGAACATCGACAGTGCCGCGCCGGAAGCGCCCAAGCAGAAGCTGCGCACCGCGGTCCTGATCCCTACGTACAACGAGCCCGTTGAGGTGCTCTCCCCGACGGTCGCGGCAGCCTGCGCCCTGCAGCCTGCCCATGAAACGTGGGTGCTCGACGACGGCAGCCGGCCCTGGGTTGCCGAAATGTGCCGCTCCTTCGGTGCCCGGTATGTGAGCCGGCCGAGCCACGAGCACGCCAAGGCAGGCAACATGAACCACGCCCTGAAGCTCATGGCCCGGGAGGAGGCGGCCGGCGGGGAAGCCATCGACATCATCGCCGTGCTGGACTGCGACCACGTTCCGCTTCCCACCTTCCTCACGGCCACCCTGGGATGGTTCAACGATGACCGGATCGCGCTCGTGCAGGGACCGCAGGCCTTCTACAATTCGGGCGCCTTCGACGACGACGGCATCGCCGGGGAACAGGGACTTTTCTTCAATGTGCTGATGCCGGCCCGCAATGTCGCAGAGGCGGGACCGTTCTGGTGCGGCTCAACGTCCCTCCTCCGCGTGAAGGCGCTCCGCGAAGTCGGCGGCGTGGCCACCGAGACCATCACCGAAGACCTCCACACGACGCTCAAGCTCATCCGCCACGGCTGGAGGACCGTCTACCACCACCAGACCCTCGCCGTGGGGCTGGCCCCGGCAACCGCCGAGCAGTACCTCCTGCAGCGCCGCCGCTGGGGCATGGGCGCCATGCAGATCCTGGCCTACGAGAAGCTCTGGAAGGCCAAGAGTTGGATGTCGTGGCGCAATTTCCACGAGTACCTCAACGGGACCCTCTGGTGGCTGGAGGGTCTCGCCACCCTGCTGGCCTTCTTCGTCCCCTTGTTCATCCTGTTTTCCGGTGCGCAGACCACCACCGCCGGGCCCATCGAATTCACCATCGCGTTCACCGCGATGTTCTTCATCCGTTTGTGGGGGACCAAGAGGCTCCTGCGGCACCAGATCCACTGGCCCACGGCGTTCGCGTTGCGGATCTTCCGCATCCCGATCGGGCTGGCCTGCTCCTGGTGGCTGCTTTCCCGCAAGACCCTCGAATTCCAGGTCACGCCGAAGGGCGCGTCCAATGAGCGCAACCGGGGTCGTGTGCCATGGATGATCTACGTGATGATTGCCGTCGTCATCGTGGCGCTCCTGTATGCGGCGGCCGGGGTCTGGGGCTGGGTCCCGTGGGCTTCGGGTCCGGGGTCGACAGTGGCGTCCGGGGTCTGGCTTGCGGTCGCCGGCATGGTCCTGCTGCTGGGCGCCTTGCGCATCCGGGCGAGCGAGTATGCGACTTCCAGGCGGGACGCCTACAGGTTCAGTGTCCAGGTGCCGGTGACGGTGGGCGGCTGCCGCGGTGAACTGGTCGATATCTCGATGGGCGGGGCAGCCGTGAGGGTGCTGTCCGGTGAGCTGCCGGAGTCAGGCCCGGTCCAGCTCATCCTGCCGGGCGCCGCTCCGCTGACCCTGCACATTGTGCGGGCATGGTCGACGCCGGACGGGTCCCTGATGGTCTCGCTCCGTGACCTCCGGGGGGAGTGGGCCATTTACAGCGCCATGGCGCTGTGGCTGTTCCACACCCCGCCCGGCGCCGTTCCCGGACTGCCCGACGGCGTCCCTGTTGCAGCCTTGAGGGGTGCGCCGTGAGGGTCCGTAAGCCTTGGCTTTGGTGGACGTTGATTTCCGGCGCTGTGGTGCCGGGACTTGCTGCGTGGTTCTGGTGGCATCCGGCGACTGCCGGGTCCCAGACCTTGGGCGATTTCGCGATCCTGTGCTGCGCCCTCGCCGCGGCGGCGAGCTGCGCCTCCGCTGCCCGTCGGGAACGGGAAAACGCCAAGGCTTGGTGGTTCATGGCAGCGGCGGCCCTTGTCTGGTCCGCGGGAATGGCCTTGTGGACTTTCTATGGACTGAGCCTGGACCACGTGTATCCCTTCCCGTCGCCGGCTGATGCACTCTTTCTTTTGTATGCGGTGCCCGCGGCGATCGGGCTCTTTGCCTTTCCCCGTCCTGCGACGTCCACCGCCCCGCCGGTGCGTACTGTGCTGGACGCGGCTGTCATTGCCAGCTCCACGCTTTTCATCAGCTGGGTGACTGTGCTTGGACCGATCTACCAGAACGCGGGACAGGACGCCGTCGCCTGGCTGACCTTGATGGGCTATCCCATCGTCGACGTCGGCCTGGGCTCCCTGGTGTTCGTGCTCACCATGCGGCGCGCCCGCCGGGAGCGCTTGCAATGGTCGTGTCTCGGTCTCGGCGTGGTGGTGCTGGCAGTCACGGACAGCATCTACGTCAGGTTGTCTGCGGAGGGAGTCACGGGTTCCACAGGGACAATCCTTGCGGCCGGGTGGATGTACGCCTTCCTGCTGATCGGACTTGCGCCTCTGATTCCCCACTGGGCAGGCGGGCGCAAGGAACCGCTGTGGAACTCCCTGGCCCTCGAAATGCTGCCGTACGCACCCGCGGTGGGTGCCGTCGTGGTGGCCCCGGCCCGGCTCAGGGACCAGGCGGACCCGGTCCTGCTGTTCACCGGGCTAGCTGCTTTCGTGCTGGTGGTCATCCGGCAGTTCTTCATCATCTACCAGAACGTCACGCTCACCAGATACCTGGAGGCCAAGGTTGCCGCGCGCACGGCGGAGCTTGAAGGTCTGGGTGCCATTGTGAGCTACTCTGCCGATGCGATTGTCGGCAAGACGCCCGACGGGGTCATCACGAGTTGGAACCCCGCGGCGGAGCGCCTCTACGGATACCACGCCGCCGAGGCCGTGGGCCGGCACGCGGACTTCATGATCCCGGAGCGTCTCCGGGCGCAGGAAAATGCCTTCCTTGCCGACGTCGCAGCCACCGGGACAACCCACACCTACGAAAGCGAACGGGTGCGCAGCGACGGACTGCTGGTGCCGATATCCCTGACGATTTCCCCTATCAGCGGTGCCGGCGGCATCCATGGCGTGGCTACGATCGCGCGGGACATTACCGAACGCCTGCGGAACCAGGCCGAACTGGTCGCAGCCCGGGAAGCCGCGGAAGAGGCCAGCCGCTTGAAGTCGGAGTTCCTGGCCACAATGAGCCACGAGATCCGCACCCCAATGAACGGCATCATCGGCCTGACCGGCGTGCTGCTCGATACCGAGCTCGACGAACGTCAGCAGCAGTACGCGAACGGCGTGCGGGTTGCGGCGGACGCCCTGCTATCGCTCATCAATGACATCCTCGATTTTTCCAAGCTCGAAGCCGGAAAGGTGGAGCTCGACCCCGAACCGTTCGATCCCCGGCTCCTTGTTGAGGAGGTCGCGGGCCTCCTGGCCGAAGCGGCAAGGGAAAAGGACCTGGAGCTCATGGCTTACTGCCGCCCGGAGGTCCCGGTCTCGCTCCTTGGCGACGCAGGGCGCATCCGCCAGGTCCTCCTTAACCTGGCCTCGAATGCCGTGAAATTCACCGAAGCCGGAGAGGTCGCCATCCGGGTGGGCGTCGCGGGACAGGACGCCGGGCGGACTACCGTCCGCTTTGAAGTCCGGGACACCGGAATCGGCATCGACGCGGCAGACCATGACCGGCTCTTTGAACCGTTCCTGCAGGCGGATGCGTCCACTACGCGCAAGTACGGCGGGACGGGCCTGGGCCTGGCGATCTGCCGGCGGCTCACTGAAGCCATGGGCGGCGAAATCGGCCTGACGAGCACTCCCGGCAGCGGTAGTACGTTCTGGATCAGCGTTCCCTTGCCGGTGACGGATCCGACGACGCTGCCGGCCCAGCCTCCCTACGCCCAGACAGAGGGGCTGCGCGTGTTGGTCGTCGACGACAACGCGAGCAACCGGATGATCCTCGAGGCGCAGCTGGCCGGCTGGAAGATGCAGGCCGACGCCGTCGGAGGCGCGCGGCATGCGCTGAAGCGGGCGCGTGAGGAAGCCGAAGCAGGCCATCCCTACGACCTTGCCGTGCTCGACATGTGCATGCCGGACATGGACGGCGTGGAGCTTGCCCGGCTGCTGAGTGCGGATGAAGCCCTGAAGTCCATGAAGCTCATCCTGCTTACGTCCACGATGCAGGTGGACCGGCAGGAACTGAGGGCGGCCGGGATCAGGGAATGGCTCACAAAGCCGGTGCGCAGCTCGGAGTTCTATGACCGGCTGATACGCCTCATTGCCGGGCCCGTGGTGCCTGCTGCGGCTCCCGCCCCGGCCACGATGCACGCGGAAGACCACAGGGGCGAAGGACTTGTGCTGGTTGTCGAGGACAACGAGATCAACAAACTCGTGGCCCGCAGCATGGTCGCGAAACTCGGGTACGGGGTGGACGTTGTTTCCGACGGCGCCGAAGCCGTGGCCGCGACCGCTTCAAAGCACTACGACGCCGTCCTGATGGACTGCCACATGCCGGTGCTGGACGGCTTCGAAGCCACCCGGATCATCCGGGCGAGGACCTCCAGCGGACCCAGGATCCCGATCATCGCCATGACGGCCGGCGCAATGGACGAGGACCGGGAGCGCTGCCTGAACGCAGGCATGGATGATTACCTTTCCAAGCCCGTGGATGAGGGGAAGCTGCGGTCCGTGCTGGCCCAGTGGATACCCCGCAAAGCGTCCGACGGCGGCGGTGCGGCGGACAAGGCCGCCCTCCCTCGGGCGGAAGCCGAGTCTGTCGGCGGACCGGAAGCGGAGTCCGTTAGGGAGCCGAAGCCCGGGACGGTTAGGGAGACGGAGCCTGCCGGTGCCGGTGGGGTGCTCCTTCCGGACCTCGTCGGTCCCGTCCTCGATCCGGCCAGGTTGGCGACCCTGCGCTCCCTTGGACCGGCGGATGGCCGGGGGCTGCTTCCCGCCGCGGCCCAGGCATTCAAGGGCGAGATCCTGCCCTCCCTCGAGGGGATCCGGGCTGCCGCTGCCCATGGCGGCGATGCCCTGGGCAGGGCGGCCCACAGGCTGAAGGGCGCTGCCGCCAACATCGGGGCCACGCGTGCTGCAGGGCTGTGCCTGCAACTCGAGCAGGTGGGCCCGGGCTCTTCCGGCGCGGGGCTGGAAACCATCGAGCTTCTGGAAGCCGAGCTGGCCCTCGTGGCGGAGGCCCTGGACGAGGCGCTGTTCACTGCGCCATGAGGGTCCTGGTTGCAGACGACGACTATGGCTCGCGGCTGGTGGCACAGGCCGCCGTCGAGCAATCCGGCCACGAATGCATCGCGGCGGCGGACGGCGCCGCCGCGTGGGAGCTGTACCAGCGTTACCGCCCGCAGGCGGTAGTGAGCGATCTGGAGATGCCCGGGATGGACGGGCTTGCCCTCTGCCGTGCCATCCGCGAGGCGGAGAGCGATTCGTACACCTACCTGGTTCTGGTCACCTCGCACGGCTCGAGGGAGGCAGTGGTGGCCGGCATGAACGCGGGCGCGGACGATTACATGACCAAGCCCCTGGATCCCTTCACCCTGCACACCCGGCTGCTGGTCGCCGAACGGGTCACCTCCTTGCACGCCGATCTTGCGCGCTACCGTGCGGCCCTGGCCGAGCAGGCCCGCACGGACCCGCTGACCAAGCTGCGGAACCGGCTGACATTGGCCGAAGACCTGGAACAGCTTCGTAAAACCTCGGAACACGCGGGCGAGCAATTCAGCGTGGTCCTGTGCGACGTCGACTACTTCAAGCGGTACAACGACCTGTACGGCCACCAGGCCGGTGATGCCGCGCTGCGGGCCGTGGCAGACGTCCTGGCGCGGCAGGTACGGAAGAGCGACGGCGTGTACCGCTTCGGGGGCGAAGAGTTCCTGATCGTGCTGCCCCGGCAGTCTCCGTCCGGTGCCCGGGCCTTCATGGGACGGGCATTCGAGGCGGTGCGCGAACTGGAGATCGCGCATTCGGGAAATCCGCCCGGGATGCTCACGTTGAGCGGCGGGATAGCGGCGTGCACGGACAGCCACCGGGTCAGCGTCGACACACTGCTAAACGAGGCCGATCTCGCCCTCTACGAAGCCAAGGCTTCAGGGCGGAACCGGTTGATGGTTTCAGAACCGCATGCTTCCGGACTGGCATTGCACGGCGGCAGTTGACCAGGACGCCGCAAACCGGGCCGCAGACCGCGTGCCACCAGGGGCCACAGGGTTGCCGCGCGACAAGTTTGCGGCACGGCCCTTTCTGAAAGGAACAAACGTAGTGAGTGGTGTGCCCTTTGCCGGCGTTGTCGGAGCCATTGTCCTTGCCGCAGCGCTTGCCGTTGCTCCACCAACCACCACCGCTGCGAACGCGACGCCGATTGTGGCGGGAACCATCCCTACCGGGACCGGCCCCGAATTTGTGGCGGTCGATACCGCAAA
>Ga0105246_10001099_pt1 | contig 15688 bp, 16 predicted proteins | sample KBSM64metaG_FD_99694 | JGI IMG/M metagenome (GOLD analysis project Ga0105246, IMG submission 99694) | Miscanthus rhizosphere microbial communities from Kellogg Biological Station, Michigan, USA - KBS M6-4 metaG | ecosystem: Host-associated > Plants > Roots > Rhizosphere > Soil | place...
CACGGCCGCCTCGATCTCGGCGGCCTTCACGGCCCGCGACAGCGCGCTGCACATCACCGCCGCGACCTTGTCGCCACGCAACCGCTCGCCCAGCTCGCGGGCCTGCTTGCGGCCGAGCGTGGAAAGGCTGCCGCCCGACGCGTTCATCTCGGGCGTCTCGTACTCGGCCTCACCGTGCCGGGCCACGATGATCCGGGCCGGGCAGTGCACGTCGCTCACCTCGCCAACCTAGCCAGGGACCCAGGAACCCGGTTCCACGATCGGGAGCGCGTCGCTCGGCCGTTGCCTGCCCGGCCGGCGTGGGGCGCGGTGCCGGCGGCCCTGGGTGTGGCCGCCCGACCCTTCCGCGGGGCAGGATGCCGGACATGCGGATCTACCATGTCGCCACCCTGGCGGACTGGAAGCAGGCGGAGGGCACCGGCACCTACACCACGTCGACGTTCGGGCGGAGCCTCGAGCAGGAGGGCTTCATCCACGCGGCGTACCACGACCAGGTCCCCACCGTGCGGGACCGGCACTACGCCGACGTGGCCGAGCCACTGCTCGTGCTGGAGATCGAGAGCGACCTGCTCGACGCGGAGGTCCGCGACGAACCGGTCGGCGACGCGACGTACCCGCACGTGTACGGGCCGATCCCGACCGACGCCGTCGTCGCCTGGCGCCCGGCAAGGATGCCGGCCATCGAGCTGGGGACCGACCGAGCCCCTCGCCCTCCGCTGCCCACGACCACGATCGCGTTCCGCGGACTCGCGCTGGTCCTGGCGACGGCCGCGCTGGGCGCCTTCGTCAGTGCCGTCATCGCCCAGTCGAGCACGGACGACGGAGATCTCCCGGAGGGAGTCTCGTTCGTGCTCTGGTCCTTGACGGCGGTCCTCGCGCTCCCCGCCCTCGTCGCCCTCGGGTACGGCGAGTGGGCGCGCCGCCAGGCGGGCGAGGGCGAGTAGTCAGGCGGACCGCTCGACCGGCTCCCAGCCCAGTTCGGCGAGACGATCGCGGCCGAGGTCGGTGGGGCGCAGGCCACGGTGGTCGTCGGAGCGGCGGACGAACCACGGTTCCGGCCCGTCGATGAGCGCGATGGCGAGGGCCGCCGCCAGGGACCCGGCGAGGTGCTCCCGGCGCTCGGTCCAGTCCAGGCACGGACGGGCGAAACGGCGCCGTGAGGCGCGGGCGGTCGTCACGTCGACGCCCCAGCCGAGCAGCCCCTCGACGCCGGGCTCGGACAGCCCGTAGCCGCCCGGCTCCGGCACCAGCCAGCCGCGCGCGACCAGACCGTCGTGCAGGGCGACGCCGCTGCGGCCAGCCACGTGGTCGTAGCAGGTGCGTGCCTCGGCCAGGGACCGGGCGCGGGTCGACTGCCGCAACGTGGTGACCGCCTGCTCGGGAGCGATGTGCGACAGCGACTCGAGCGCCGCGCCCACGTCGGGCGAGGCGATCCGGTGGTACCGGTGCCGTCCCTGCACGACGACCTCGACGAGCTCGCCCTCGCGGAGCTTGGCCAGGTGCTCGCTGGCCGTGGCGGGGCTGATCCCGGCGACCCTCGCGAGCTCCGAGGCGGTCAGCGCCCGACCGGTCATCAACGCGTCGAGCATCGCGGCCCGGCTGGGGTTCCCCAGCAGGGCACCTACGGCGGCGAGGTCGACGTCGTACATGCCGTCGAGCCTAGGGCGGGCACACTTCGGCACCCACCGAAGCATCTGCTCCCTAGCGTCCGACCATGACCCGGACCACTGAGAACCCCGGCAACGCCGTCGAGGAGGCGGTACGGCGCTCGCTCGCGCTCGTCGACACCTGGATCCACTGGGACGGCCGTCCGCACGTCAGCGAGGACGGTGACCGCATCTACACGCCGGCGAAGGCCGTGCGCCGGATCGCCGATCACCTGATCGACCACCTGGCCGAGGTCGAGGCGGTGCTCGCCGGCGCCGAGACGCAGCCCGACGCCTGGCACGCCAGCCTGGTGACGACCGAGGCCGACTGGGCGCGGTTCACCGAGCTGGACCGGGACGAGGCCCACCAGCGACTCCCGCGTCTCGCCCGCACGTTCGCGCTCCGGCTCGCCGCGGCGGGCCCGGACCAGTGGGATCGAGCGCGCGGGGACGGCTGGACGCTCAGGGAGATCGCCCAGCACCTCACCGGCGTGCTCTGGTACGCCGAGCAGGTGGGCGATCTGGGCCCCGGTGGTCAGTAGGTGCGCGGGACGAACGTCTGCTCGTGCATGGGCGGACGGACGTAGGGGATCTCCTGCATGGCCGGCAGCTCCACGACGTCGGGGGCGACGTCGCGATAGTCGAACTGGCTGAGCAGATGGCTGATGCAGTTCAGCCGGGAGGCCCGCTTGTCGTCCGACTGCACGACGTACCAGGGCGCCTGCTTGATGTCGGTGTACTGGAACGTCGTGTCCTTGGCCATGGAGTAGCGCACGTAGAGCTCGTGCTCGGCGAGGTCCATGTCGGAGAGCTTCCACCGCTTGAGCGGCTCGGCGTTGCGCGCCTCGAAGCGGCGGCGCTGCTCCTCGAAGGAGACCGAGAACCAGTACTTGAGCACGGTGATCCCCGACCGCACCAGCATCCGCTCGAACTCCGGGCACGAGCGCAGGAACTCCTGGTGCTCCTCCTCGGTGCAGTAGCCCATCACCCACTCGACGTTCGAGCGGTTGTACCAGCTCCGGTCGAACAGGACCATCTCGCCCGCGGCCGGCAGGTGCTCGACGTACCGCTGGAAGTACCACTGCGTCCGCTCACGCTCGGTCGGCTTGGGGAGCGCGACGACCCGCACGGTGCGGGGACTGGTGCGCTCGGTGATCCGCTTGATCACCCCGCCCTTGCCCGCCGACCCACGGCCCTCGAACACCACCGCGACCTTGAGCCCCTGGGAGGCGATCCAGTACTGCAGCAGGACCAGCTGCTCCTGCAGGCGGACCATCTCGCGCTCGTAGACCACCGAACGCAGGCGCCCGGACGTGGAGTAGTCCGCGCGGTCCCGCCCCGGCGGCGGCTCGACCGGACCTTCGACGTCGTCGGCTCCCTCTGGCGGCCTCGTACTCACGGCGCCCTCCTCGACGCCACCGTGCTACGCCGGGCGAATGGCTGGCAAGAGGCGTTCGGTCCGGCGAGCGGCGAGACGGGCTCGGCGATCGCCGGGATCGCGACGTCGGAGCCGGTACTCCACCCTGATCAGCGCCGTGGGCTTCTCCCTGCCCCTGGCCGTCCTGGACACGCGCGCACCGAGCCCCTCAGGTGACGCGCACCGAACGCGGGCGATCCGTCAGTCGAGGTCGTTCGCCTCGCGGATCGCGTCGACGATGCCGCCCATGATCTCGGTCAGGCCGAAGTCCTTCGGCGTGTAGACAGCCGCCACGCCGGCGTCGATCAACCGGCGGGCATCGGCGTCGGGGATGATCCCGCCGACGATCACCGGGACGTCACCGATGCCGGCCTCCTCCATCCCGACCAGGACCGCCGGCACCAGCTCCATGTGCGACCCGCTGAGGATCGACAGCCCGACACAGTGCACGTCCTCGGCGACCGCGGCGGAGACGATCTGCTCGGGGGTGAGCCGGATGCCCTGGTAGATCACCTCGAAGCCCGCGTCCCGCGCACGGACGGCGACCTGCTCGGCGCCGTTGGAGTGTCCGTCCAGACCCGGCTTGCCGACGAGCAGTCGCAGCCGGCCACCCAGCTCCTCCCCCGTCTCGCGGACGCGGCGGCGTACCTCGGCCAGCTCCGCGCCCGCCGGTCCGACCGTCGACGCGGCGCCGACCGCGCCGCTCACCCCGGTCGGTGCCCGGAACTCGCCGAACACCTCCCGGAGGGTCCCCGCCCACTCCCCCGTGGTGGCGCCTGCGCGGGCGGCAGCGAGGGTGGCGGCCATCAGGTTGGCGTCGGTCTTCGCGTCCGCCGCCAGCCGGGCCAGGGCCTCGGCGACCGCAGCCTCGTCACGCTGCGCCCTCCAGGCGCGAACGCTCTCGATCGCCGCCCGCTCGGCCTCGGGGTCCGCGGCCTGGATGGCGGCGTCGAGGTCGGCGGTGAGCGGCGACGGCTCGGTGGTCTCGAACCTGTTCACCCCGACCACGACCTGCTCGCCGGACTCGATCCGGGCGCGGCGCGCGGCGTGGGACGACACGAGCTCCTGCTTCATGTAGCCGGACTCGACGGCGGCGATGGCGCCGCCCAGCGCCTGGACGCGGTCGATCTCCGCCCTGGCACCTTCGACCAGCTCGGCGACCTTGGCCTCGACCACATGCGAGCCGGCGAACAGGTCGTCGTACTCCAGCAGGTCGGACTCGAAGGCCAGCACCTGCTGGAGCCGCAGCGACCACTGCTGGTCCCAGGGCCGCGGGAGCCCGAGCGCCTCGTTCCACGCGGGCAGCTGTACGGCGCGCGCCCGGGCCTCCTTCGAGAGCGTCACGCCGAGCATCTCCAGCACGATCCTCGGCACGTTGTTCTCGGGCTGTGCCTCGGTCAGCCCGAGACTGTTGACCTGGACGCCGTACCGGAAGCGGCGCATCTTCGCGTCGTCGACGCCGTACCGGTCGCGGGTGATCTCGTCCCAGAGCCGGACGAACGCCCGCATCTTGCACATCTCCTCGACGAACCTGACGCCGGCGTTGACGAAGAACGAGATCCGGCCGACCACCGCACCGAAGTCCTCCGCCGACACCTGGCCCGATGCCTGGACCGCATCGAGGACGGCGATCGCGGTGCACAGCGCGTACGCGAGCTCCTGCGTCGGGGTCGCCCCGGCCTCCTGCAGGTGATAGCTGCAGATGTTGATCGGGTTCCAGCTGGGGACCTGGTGGAGGGTGTAGGCGATCAGGTCCGAGATGAGGCGCAGCGAGTGCTCGGGCGGGAAGACGTAGGTGCCGCGGGACAGATACTCCTTGATGATGTCGTTCTGCGTGGTCCCGGCCAGCCGGTGGGCCACGTCCTGCGCCTCGACGCCGGGGTTCTGCTCCTCGGCGACGACCTGATAGAGCGCCAGCAGCCACATCGCGGTGGCGTTGATGGTCATCGAGGTGTTCATCTCGATGAGGGGGATGTCCTCGAAGAGGCGGCGCATCTCCCCCAGGTGCGCGATCGGGACCCCGACCTTGCCGACCTCGCCCCTGCTCAGGGGCTGGTCGGGGTCGTACCCGGTCTGCGTCGGCAGGTCGAAGGCGACCGAGAGACCGGTCTGGCCCTTGGCGAGGTTGGTGCGGTAGAGCGCGTTGGACGCCGCGGCGGTCGAGTGGCCGGCGTAGGTACGCATGACCCAGGGACGGTCCTTGTCGGGCATGTGCCGAGGGTAGGTCCGGCAGGCGACGGGGCGCCCGGGTCTGTGGGCTATTCCTCACGTGGGCCACTGCACACGAGGAGCCGTGCGGGACCGCTCGACTCTCCCGCGGGATCGCCCGCGATCCCTGCCGTCGTGATGCGGCACCGCCGACCCGGCCGCTGGAGCTGGCGAGGACGGCCAGGGTCGTGAGGGTCGGGCCGCCGCTCGCCTGGACGTTCTGCATCCGGATCGGGGTTGCCAGTGACGTCTGCTGGCCCCTGTTGTCGTGGTCGGTAGCGCGTCGACCAGGCTCTGACCGAGCGCCGGCGACGACGACTCAGGCGGTCGCGGCCGCGCGCTCGACCTCGATGAACCGGGCCAGCCGCGAGACCTGGAGCATCCGGCGTACGGCGGGCCCGCAGCCCCGCACCCGCAGGTGGTGTCCGGCCCGGCTGGTCTCGATGGTCGCGTAGGCCAGGACCCGAGCGGCCGTGACGTCGATGGTGTGCACCTCGGTGAGGTCGATGGTCAGGTCGCGCTCGAACCCGCCGAGGAGCTCGTGGATGGCGTTGCGGACCTCCATCGTGCTGCGCACGTCGAAGTCGCCACTGAGCCAGAGCGTGTGTCCGTCGTGGACGATCTCCATCGTCCGACCCCCGATCCCCGTGCCCTTGGAGAGGCGTGTGGTCCGGCTCATCGACCTGCTCCGTCCTCCGCCGACCCGAGTCCGCGGCATGGGTGCTCTCTGAGCAACGTTCCTGTCTCCACTATGACGCGCTGACCCAAGCGGAGGGTTGCGCCGGAACGGGGCGAATATCCGTGCGGGCGGCGCGCACTACGCTTCAGAGTCATGGTGAACCTGACGCGGATCTATACCCGCACGGGTGACGCGGGCACGACGCGGCTCGGTGACCTGAGCACGACGTCGAAGAACGACCTGCGACTCCACGCCTATGCAGACGTCGACGAGGCGAACGCCCAGCTGGGGGTGGCACTTGCTCATGACCTGGAGGAGCCGGTCCGGGCCGTCCTGATACATGTCCAGAACGACCTCTTCGACGTCGGCGCGGACTTCTGCACCCCGATCGTGGAGGACCCAGAGTTCCCGCCACTGCGGATCACCCAGGAGTACGTCGACCGACTCGAGGGCTGGTGCGACGAGTTCAACGCCGACCTGCCCAAGCTCCGGTCGTTCATCCTGTCCGGGGGCACCCAGACCGCAGCCCAGCTGCACGTGGCCCGGACCGTCATCCGCCGGGCCGAGCGCTCCGCCTGGGCGGCGTACGACGTCCACGCCGAGACCATGAACCCGATCGCGATCCGCTACCTGAACCGGCTCTCCGACCTGGTGTTCATCCTGGCCCGGTACGCGAACCGTGAGAACGGCGACGTGCTCTGGGTGCCGGGCGGTGAGCGCTCGTGAGCGACCACCCCGCCAAGGCGGACGACCGGCGCGAGCGTCCCGACCCGACCGACGACCTGGTCTCGACCAAGCACGTCCTGCGCGTGCGCCGTGGCGAGCTGCGCTACACGGCGAGGACCGGACGGGTCGTGCTGCGCGAGGAGGAGCTCAAGAAGGGTGTGTTCCAGGGCTGGAAGGCCCGCGCCGAGATGTCGGTGACGGCGTACACGCTCGAGGACGCCGACGTCACCACCCGCCCGATCACGTTCGTCTTCAACGGCGGCCCCGGCTCGTCGTCCGTCTGGCTGCACATGGGCCTGCTCGGGCCGCGCCGGGTCGACGTCGGCGACGTGACCGCACCGCACCCGCCGCCGTACCGCCTCGTCGACAACGCCGAGACGCTGCTCGCGGCCTCGGACCTGGTCTTCATCGACCCGATGTCGACCGGCCACACGCGAGCCGTCGAGGGCGGCAAGCCCCGGCGCTACCACGGCTTCGCCCAGGACGTGGAGCAGGTCACCGAGCTGATCCGGCTGTGGTGCACCCGCGAGGACCGCTGGATGTCGCCGAAGTTCATCATCGGCGAGTCGTACGGCACCGTGCGCGCGGTGGCGGTCGCCGAGCGCCTGGCGTCGCGGCACGCGATGGGACTCAACGGTCTGGTGCTGGTCTCGAGCGTGCTCGACTTCGGCAGCCAGGACTTCGAGCACCACCGGGCCGACGAGTCGTGCCTGAACTTCCTCCCCACGTACACCTCGATCGCGCACTACCACGGCAAGGTCAAGGGCCGGCCGGCCAAGCTCCGCGCCGAGGCAGAGGCGTTCTCGGCCGGTCCGTACCGGCTCGCGCTCGCCGCCGGACGCCGGCTCCCGGCCAAGGAGCGCGCCTCGATCATCCGCACGCTGGCGCGGCTGACCGGGCTCTCCGAGGAGTACGTCGACCGCAGCGACCTCCGCATCGAGCACTGGCGGTTCTGCACCGAGCTGCTGCGCGACCGGGGACTCACCGTCGGCCGGATCGACGGGCGCTTCAGCGGCCCGCTGCACTCGGCCATCGCGGAGAACATGGACCACGACACGTCGATGGACGCGATCGAGGCGCCGTACTCCGCGGCCCTGCACCACTACCTGCGCAGCGAGCTCGGCAGTCGCCAGGATCTGCCGTACGAGGTGCACGCCACGTCGATCAAGCACTGGTCGTTCAAGGAGTTCGAGGGCAAGCCGATCTTCGTCGCCGACAAGCTGGAGCGGGTGATGCGGGCCAACCCGCACCTGCGCGTGCGGATCGAGTACGGCTACTACGACCTGGCCACGCCGTACCACGCGGCCGAGAACATGGTCGCCCACCTGCGTCTCCCCGACGCGGCCTTCGACCGGATCGAGCACGAGTACTTCGAGACCGGCCACATGCCCTACCTCCACGAGCCGTCGCGGAGGCGCGAGGCCGCCTCGATCGCCGCCTTCGTCGGGCGGAGCTGAGCGTGCCCGTTCGGCCTCGCCCGGACCCGATGATCGCGCCGCCGGAGGCCGTGTCGGTGTTCACCGACGGAGCGTGCTCGGGCAACCCCGGTCCGGGCGGCTGGGCGTGGGCCGTGGACCGCACGACGTACGCCTTCGGCTCGGAGCCGGTCAGCACGAACCAGCGCATGGAGATCCGCGCCGCGCTCGAGGCGGTCACCGCCCTCGAGCGACCGCTCCTCGTGGTCAGTGACTCGACGTACGTCGTGAACTGCTTCCGCGACCGCTGGTGGGAGGGCTGGCTCTCCCGCGGCTGGCTGACCTCGGCGAAGAAGCCCGTCGCCAACCGCGACCTCTGGGAGCCGCTGGTGGCCGCAGCGGCCGACCGGGACGACATCGCGTTCCACTGGGTCAAGGGGCACTCCGGCCACGCGATGAACGACTTCGTCGACCAGCTCGCGGTGCGGGCGAGTCAGCGCGGCTGGGCTGGCTCCTAGCTCCGCTGCCGCACCAGCGTGTCCGCGACCACCGCGGCGTCGTCACCGACCCCCCACATCAGCGAGGAGCGGCGGTTGCGCAGGAAGTGCACCCCGCAGAAGAACAGGCCGGGCACCTCCGTGGCGAGGTGATCGTCCACCACCGGGAAACCGAGCTCGTCGAAGACCGGGAAGCCGACCCATCGGGCGTGGTCCGGCCTGAACCCCGAGGTGAAGAGCACGGTGCCCACGTCGGCCAGGTCGATCTCGGTCGGCGCCGTGGCCACGAACGGCTCCGGCTCCGGCAGGGAGGGTCCGTCGGGACCGAGCTCCGCGGCGAACAACGCCCGGAGACCGGCGTACCAGGCGTCGCCGAAGGCCACCGAGTCGGCCAGATCGTCGGCGAACGTCACGCGTCCGTCGCGCACACCGGTGAGCCGCCCGGCGAGCGTCACCCCCTGCTGCTGGAGCACCCGGAAGTGCAGATCGTGCCCTCCGCCGGCACCGGTCGTCTGCACGTTCGCGGCCAGGCGCGACCGCGGTGGGGGCAGGTCGGCGAACCGCTTGCCGAAGTACGACGTCCGCTCCATCCAGGTCACGATGTCCTTGCCCTCCGCGCGACGCGGCACCCACGGGGCTCGGCCGCAGGCGAGGGTCACCGGCCGGCCGCTGGCGTGGAGCTCCTCGGCCAGCTGCACGCCGGTCTGCCCGCTGCCGACGATCAGCACTCCGGCCCGGGTGAGCTCCCCGGGGCTCCGGTAGGAGGTGGCATCGAGCACGGTCACGTGCGCCGGGAAGGCAGTGGCGAGCGTGGGGTGGTGCGGGCGGCTGTAGGCGCCCGTGCAGACCACGACCTGGGCGCAAGACATCGTTCCCTCGCTGGTGTCGAGCACGAACCGGCCGTCAGGGCCCGGGTCGACCCGAGCGACGCGGACGCCGACCCGGATCTCGCCGGCGTGCGCCGCGGCGTACGACTCCAGGTAGCCGACGATCTGGTCGCGGGAGACGTGTCCCTCCGGGTCATCGCCCGAGTACGGCGCATCGGGCAGCGCCAGCGTCCAGTTCGGCGTGACCAGCGTGAGGCTGTCCCACCGGTGCCGCCATGCGCTGGCGACCCGGTCCGCCTCGAGCACCACATGGTCGACGTCGCGGGCCCGGAGCTCGTGACTCACCGCGAGGCCGGCCTGGCCCGCCCCGACCACGACGACGTCCATCCCTCATTGTTGCGGCTCGGGCGCGGGGAGTGCCATCACCGGCGGACCGACGACCGCGGGCGCAGGGCTGCCGGGCACGACGTTCAGGACATGGCGACGAGGCGGTCCATGGCGGCGACCAGGCAGCCCGGAGCCTCGTGCCACACGAAGTGGCCCGCTCCTGGCTCGACGTGGGACCAGGCTCCCGGGATACGGGATGCGCTGTCCGTGCCGGCCGTGGGCGGCATCGGGCTCAGCTCGCCGACCAGGACGCCGAACGGCACCCGGATCGACGGCAGCGACGACTCCAGCTCCGGGAGTCGGGCCATCAGATCGGCCCAGAGTCCCAGGCTCGCCGGTTTGGAGAACTCCATGTGCGGCATGGGTGGAGCCGATGACGGGTCGGCGAAGTAGGACGGCCAGAAGAGCGAGAACGCCTCGAGCGACTCCTCCGGCGTCGCCTCACCGGCCATGTCCTTCTCGTCCAGCTCGCGGGCACGGTCACGATCGGACTCGCGCACCCGCGCCACCATCTCGGCTCCGAACGCCACCCCGCCACCGTCACCGACGGCTCCCAGCGGGTCGACCGACAGCACCCCGGAGAGCCGGTCGGGGATGGCGACGGCGGCGTGGAACACGAGGTGGCCGCCCCACGAGTGACCCATCAGATAGGCGGAGTCCCACCCCAGTCCGTCGAGTACGGCGGCGAGGTCGGCCACCGCCTCGGCCACCGTGAACTCGCCCTGCTCGGTGGACGGCGCGAGACCGCGCTGCTGGAACGTCGCGACCTGGTAACGGGTGGCGAGCTCGCTCACGGCGTCGTCGAGATAGCCGGCGTTCATGCCGGGACCGCCGTGGACGGCGAGCACCCGCGGTCCTTCGCCGGAGACCCAGCCCGAGAGCTCACCGGACTCGGTGGTGGCGGTGAAGGGAGTTCGCTCCATCGCCGCAGCGTAGGGCAGTTGCTAGCGTGCGCGGAGAACCTGGACGAGGAGGCCGGCCACTGTGCTGTCGGACATCGAGATTGCCAATGCTGCGACACTGCGCCCGATCGGCGCGGTCGCCAGCGAGACCCTCGGGATCGACGAGCGGCACCTGGTGCCGTTCGGCCACTACAAGGCCAAGGTCGACCTGACCTATCTGGCCTCCCTCGCCGACCGACCGCTCGGCCGTCTGGTGCTGGTGACCGCGATGTCCCCCACTCCACCGGGCGAGGGCAAGACCACGACCACGGTCGGCCTCACCGACGCGTTGCACGGGCTGGGCAACCGGACCGTCGCCTGCCTCCGCGAGCCGTCGATGGGCCCGGTGTTCGGGATGAAGGGCGGCGCGGCCGGCGGCGGCTACAGCCAGGTCGTGCCGATGACCGACATCAACCTCCACTTCACCGGCGACTTCGCGGCGATCGCCGCCGCGAACAACCTGCTGGCTGCCCTGATCGACAACCACGTGCACCACGGCAACGAGCTCGACATCGACGTCCGGAGCATCACCTGGAAGCGGGTGCTCGACGTGAACGACCGGGCCTTGCGCCACGTCGTCGTCGCGCTCGGCGGTCACGCGAACGGGTTCCCGCGCGAGGACGGCTTCGACATCGTCGTCGCGTCGGAGCTGATGGCGATCTTCTGCCTGACCGAGTCGTGGGCGGACCTGAAGCGACGCATCGGTGACATCGTGATCGGCCAGTCGCGCGGGATGAAGCCGGTCACCGCGCGGGACCTCGGTGCGGACGGCGCGATGGCGGCGCTGCTGCGGGACGCCCTCGCGCCGAACCTGGTGCAGACCCTCGAGGGCGCCCCGGCGTTCGTGCACGGCGGCCCCTTCGCGAACATCGCGCACGGATGCAGCTCGGTGATGGCCACCCGCTCCGGCCTGCGTATGGCCGACATCGTGGTCACCGAAGCCGGGTTCGGTGCGGACCTGGGCGCCGAGAAGTTCGTCGACATCAAGTGCCGCAAGTCCGGACTTCGTCCCGACGTGGCCGTGGTGGTGGCGACGGTGCGCGCGCTGAAGTACCACGGCGGCGTACCCCTCGCCGACCTCGGCACCGAGAACCTGGGCGCTGTCGAGGCCGGCATGGTGAACCTGCGGCGCCACCTCCACAACATCCGCGAGGTGTACGGCGTGCCGTGCGTCGTGGCGATCAACCGCTTCCCGACCGACACCGACCTGGAGGTCGCCAAGGTGGTCGACCTCGTCGACGCCGAGGGTGTCCGGGCGTTCCCCGCCACGCATTTCGCGGACGGCGGCAGCGGCGCTCAGGACCTCGCGAAGGGCGTGCTGCAGGCGCTCGACGAGCCGTCGCCGTACACGTTCTCCTTCACCTACCCCGACGAGCTCTCCCTCACCGAGAAGGTCGAGGCCATCGCGACCCGGTTGTACGGCGCAGGCCTGGTCACCTGGGAGCCCAAGGCCCGGCGGCGGCTGCAACGGATCGAGGCCGACGGGTACAGCACGCTGCCGGTCTGCGTGGCCAAGACGCAGTACTCCTTCTCGACCGATCCCTCCTCGCTCGGCGCGCCGAGCGGGCACGAGCTCCACGTCCGCGAGGTCCGCCTCTCCGCGGGCGCGGGGTTCGTCGTCCTGGTCTGCGGCGACATGATGACCATGCCCGGCCTGCCCCGCGACCCGGCCGCCTCGCGGATCGACCTGGCCGACGACGGGACGATCCTCGGTCTCTCCTGACACCGAACCCGATCGGGTCGCCGGGCCGGCACCGGTTCGGCGGCCCTTGCCACGGTCGCGGGTGACGACCACACTCGGGTCGGGTGGGGGCGCGCTGCCGCTACCCGGCCCGGAGGGGGGCACAGATGGCTGACATGCTCATTCTCGATCTCGATGGTGTCGGCGAGGCCGACTACGCCAAGGTCAACGCCGAGCTCGGGATCGACGTGGACACCGGGGCCGGCGACTGGCCGGCAGGTCTCGTCAGCCACATCGCCGGCGTCGACGACAGCGGCCACGGGTACGTGGTCGAGGTCTGGGAGTCGCAGCAGGCGCAGGCCGACTTCATGGGCTCACGGCTCGGCGCCGCGATGGCGGCCGCCGGGATCACCGCCGTCCCGCAGATGACATGGGCACGCGTGATGGGCCACCGCAACCCGGGCCTCTGACCCTGCAGCTGTTCCGACCGTCACGTTTCGTCCGGCTGTCTCGACTCGGGGTGAGAGACAGTCGAGACGAGAGGTGAGTGCGATGCATGTCTACGTCGCAGGGGGTACGGGCGTCGTCGGACGGCGGCTGATCCCCCAGCTGGTCGAGCGCGGGCACCGGGTGACGGCGACGACACGAGACCCGGCGAAGACCGCCGGGCTCCAGAAGCTGGGCGCGCAGGCGGTGGTCGTCGACGGGTTGGACAGCGCCGCCGTCGGCGAGGCGGTGGCGAAGGCCGAGCCCGATGCCGTCGTGCACCAGATGTCGTCGCTCTCGGAGAAGCTGGATCCGAAGCACTTCGACCGGTCGTTCGCGATGACCAACCGGCTGCGCACCGAGGGACTGGACCACCTCGTGGCCGCCGCACAGGCCAGCGGGGTGCGGCAGGTCGTCGCCCAGAGCTACACGGGCTGGCCGAACATCCGCTCCGGCGGATGGGTCAAGGACGAGGAGGACCCCCTCGACCCGGAGCCGCCGAAGGCGCAACGGGAGTCGCTCGCGGCGATCCGGTATCTCGAGGAGACCGTGCAGAAGGCGGACGGCACGGTCCTGCGGTACGGCGGGTTCTACGGCGACGCCTCCGACCCGATGATCCCGATCGTGCGGAAGCGGCGGTTCCCGCTCGTCGGAGGCGGCACGGGCTACATGTCCTGGGTGCACCTGGACGACGCGGCGCGCGCGACCGTGCTCGCGCTCGAGCAGGATGCCCGCGGGGTCTTCAACATCGTGGACGACGAGCCCGCGCCGGCCTCGGAGTGGCTGCCGTACCTCGCCGACTGCCTCGGCGCGAAGCCGCCCCGACACCTGCCGCTCTGGGTCGCCCGGCTGGCCGCCGGAGACGTCGCGGTCTCGATGCTGACCCGCACCCGCGGCTCGTCCAACGCGCGTGCCAAGCGCGAGCTGGGGTGGGAGCTGCGCTGGCCGTCGTGGCGGGAGGGCTTCCGGCACGGCTTGGCGACGGAGGTGTAGCGGTGGGTGCCGAGGAGTTCGAGGAGCTGCGCCCGCTGCTGTTCTCGATCGCCTACCGGATCCTCGGCAGCGTCAGCGAGGCCGAGGACGCGGTCCAGGAGACCTGGCTGCGTTACCACGCGAGCGGCACGGTGCCGATCTCGCTGAAGTCCTTCCTGTCGGCGGTGGTGACCCGGGTGTCGATCGACGTGCTGCGGTCGGCGCGGGTGCGACGGGAGTCGTACGTCGGACAGTGGCTGCCCGAGCCGCTGCTCACCGACCGCGAGTCCACGACGTACCCGGATCCCGAGCACGCCGCGGAGCTGGCCGACTCGCTCTCGATGGCGGCCCTGTTGCTGCTGGAGCGGCTGAGCCCCGAGCAGCGCGCGGTGTTCGTGCTGCACGACGTGTTCGCGTTCCCGTTCAGCGAGATCGCCGAGGCCATCGGCAGGTCGGAGGTCGCGTGCCGGCAGCTCGCCTCGCGCGCCCGGCGGCTGATGGAGGACGGCAGGCCGCGGTTCGACGTCGACCGTCGCGACCGCGAGGAGCTCGCCGCGCGGTTCTTCGACGCGCTCACCGCCGGCGACGTCGACGCGCTGCGGCAGCTGCTCGCGGCCGACGTCGAGGTGTACGGCGACGGCGGCGGCAAGGCTCCGCAGTGGATGCGCGTCGTGGTGGGGCTGGACAACGTCGCACGGATGTTCGCCGGGCTGGGCCAGCGGTTCGCCGGCAGCGGACTCCAGGTCGAGCGGCACGAGGTCAACGGCCAGCCCGGCGCGGTCTTCCGCGACCCCTCCGGACGAGTGATCAACGTGCTCACGCTGGACGTCCTGGACGGCCGGATCCAGGTCATCCGTTCGGTGATCAACCCCGACAAGCTCCGGCACATCGGGCCGGTCGCGGATGCGTGGGCGCTGATGCGCCAGACACCGCCGAAGGCAGGCCCCTGAGGTCAGTCCTCGGGCATCGAGCGACGGGCACCGACCGGTCGATCGGCGGTCGGGAAGCCGAGCGTGCCGGCGGCCACCCACCACTCCATCACGTCGTACATGAGGCGTCCCGCCACGACGGACGGATCGTGGTCCGACAGCCGAGCCGCCTCGGCGGGGTCGCAGGCGAAGATCGACATCCCGCGGTACGACGGGTCGCTCTGCTCGCCGAAGGGTCCGTTCACCACGAGCAGGCCCTGCCGCCTCAGCTCGGCCCGATACGCGAGATGGCTCGCCTGGAGCTCCTCGAGCGCCTCGTCCGACATCTCGGGCACGCCGGCCGGCCGGCGCAGGACCACGAGTGTGTACACGTCGAAGGCGTCCGGGATGTTGGGGTCGCGTGCCACGCAGCTCACCCTAGGCGTTGCCGAACGCCGACCGCGCGCTCAGGAGTCGAAGCCGAGGCCGAAGCGGTCCAGGGTCCGCAGCCAGAGGTTGCGCCGGCCCCGGCGGCGATCGGCGGCGGCCAGCGACCTCCGGGTGAGCTCGATGCCGGTCCAGGCGAACGGCTCCGGCGGGAACGGCAGGGGCTTCCTGCGCACCATCTCCAGACGGGTGCGCTCGGAGTCGACCCCGTCGAGCAGGTCGAGCATCACGTCGGCCCCGAAGCGGGTGGCACCGACGCCGAGGCCGGTGTAGCCGAGTGCGTAGGCCGCGCGCCCGGCGTACGCCGTGCCGAAGAAGGCGCAGAAGCGCGTGCAGGTGTCGATCGCCCCGCCCCAGCGATGGGAGAACCGCAGACCCGCGAGCTGCGGGAACGTCGTGAAGAACTGCCGGGCCAACAGGTCGAACGTCTCGGGCCTCTGGTCGTAGTCGG
>Ga0105246_10001100_pt1 | contig 15684 bp, 8 predicted proteins | sample KBSM64metaG_FD_99694 | JGI IMG/M metagenome (GOLD analysis project Ga0105246, IMG submission 99694) | Miscanthus rhizosphere microbial communities from Kellogg Biological Station, Michigan, USA - KBS M6-4 metaG | ecosystem: Host-associated > Plants > Roots > Rhizosphere > Soil | place: Michigan...
AGCTGCTCCGATGAGCGCCGGGAAGTTGATCCGGCGGAGATCCGTGCTGTCACTTGCCGTTGTCTTAGGAGCCAGCGCCGGGATCGGACTCCCGGTCGCCGGAACGGTTCCGGCTGCAGCGCAGTCCCTTGCGAGCAGTTTCGGGCAACGAATCCCGCTCGCTACCGTCGGAACTGAGCAGTCCCGCCTTCTGCGCAGGTACCGCAACGTCTTCCTGGGCGTCCCCCAGGTGACCGCCAGGTTCTTCAGGACAGGGGCCGGCGTACTCAAGATTGCCGGCGGAACCCCGGGCCTGGCGGACCAGCTCCAGATCCTCGACGCCGCCACGGGAGTCCGGGAGGCATCCCTGGTGCCGTTTGCGGGGAACGGGGGCGGCGTAGGGAACTCCGCGATCGACGCCGGAACCGGGGACCTGCTTGCCTTCGGCGCGGACAATACAGTCAAACGGGTCACTGCCTCGGGAACCATTTCGGACGCCTACGATACGGCGCCCCTCTCGACCTACTCGTCGTTCGCCGTCGCCGTCGACTCCAAGGGCGGGGTGTGGAACGGCAACTATCCCACCGGGAACACCACGCGGTTCGATCCGGTGACCCGGACGACTTTGGAGACCCCCCGTGTCCGCCCCGACACCCAGTACGTCCGGGCGCTCGCGGTCGACGGCTCCGACAACGTCTTTGCCGGAACCGGGTCCCAGAACCCGAGCCTGTTCACCTGGCATATGGACACCCCGGAGGAGATCCGCGAAATCCCCCTGCCCGACGCCAACGCGTCGGGGTTCGTGGAACGCGTCGATGCCCACGCCGATGTGCTCTTTGCCTATTACGACGGCGCCGACGGAACCCAGAAGTTCAGGGTGTACCGGATCTCCACCGGCACGTGGCTCACCCTGCCGTGGACCTGGATTCCTTCCGCACGGACTTCTGCCTCGGCGCCCGGCTCCTCGGATGTCTACGCCGTCTGGAATACCGTGGGTGTCCACAAGCTCATGCGGATCGACACGAAGACCATGGACGCTACGTATGTGTGCCTTGTTCCGGATACTGCCCGGGCCATGGACGTGGAGGTTTCGGGAACGGACACCTTCGTGAATATCCTGTGCGGGAGCGACGGCCAGTACCGCTCTGTACGGGTCTCCGTCACCGATCAGGCGGTCCTCGCGGACGTGGCGGCCGGCTTCGCTGCCCAGACCTTCAAGGTGCAGGGACTCCTGGCCTCCGCAAGCGAAAACAAGGTCTACTTCGGCGGCTACAGGGGAGACGGCGTCGGGAGCGTCGACCTCTCGACCTGGGCCACGTGGAGGTCGCCGCTGGGGAGCGGGATCGCGCAGATCGAAGGCATCTTCGAATACGACGCGTCCACGATTTACATCGGCTCCTACACCGGCGGCGTGTTGCTCCGCTTCAACCCCGTCACGAAGACGATCAAAGAACTGGTCGAGCTGCGGAAAGCCTATTTCCAGTCCAGGCCGATCTGCTGGGCCCTGGCCGGCGGCAGGGTGGTCGCCGGAACCATCCCGGACTACGGGCGGAACGGCGGGGCGCTCGCCATCCTGAACCCGGCCGACGACGCCGACATCAAGGTAGTGTCCGCACCGGTGCCCGGGCAGTCCGTGCTGGGCCTGGTCGGTGAGGGCGACATCGTGTACGGCACCACCGGGATCATGGGCGGACAGGGGGCGGGCAACGACACCAAGCCCGCCTACGTCTTCGCCTGGGATGTCGTGCAGGGCAGGCTGTTGTGGGCCCGCCCCTTCACCGGCGAAGTGGAGATCAACAGCCCCATCCTGGTCAACGGGATCCTGTATGTGAGCACGAACAACGGGGTGATCCGGCTCAACAAGGCCAGCGGCTTGCCTGTCGCGACCTACCAGCTCCTCAACCGTTCCGTCGCCCCCGGGTACAGGACCAGCACTATCAAGTACCTTCCCAAGGCCAGCGGCATCCTTCACATCAGCGGAGGCACAGTCACGCTCCTGGACCCGTACTGGCAAACCCGGAAGGAAATCCTGAGGGGTGCCTACAGCGAAATGACGGTCAGCAAGGACGGCCGGTTGTTCGTCGTCGAAGACGGCACCAACATCGCCGAAGTCGACACCGTGCAGCGGCCGACGATCCGCTCCGCAGCGGACCTGGTCTCGGTGGGGCCTACCGGCGGTTTGAGTGTCTGCCGTTCCCTCGGCAACGGAAAATTCGGGGATCCGATCCGTGCGGACTCCGGTTTCGGCGGCTATGTACGGTCCGCGCACGTCGTGGACTGGAACCGAGACGGCGTCTTCGACGTCCTGACAAGCCACAGCGACGGGTCCCTGCAACTGCACCGCGGCCTGCCGCGGGGCGGATTCATGCAGCCGACCGTCCTGGCGAAAACGGGCTGGGGCGCCGTCGATCTCACCGTGGGAATCTGGGGCACGTCGTTGTCGGTCCTCGCGATGGATCCGGCCAGCGGCATCCTGCGAGCCTGGCCGGTCCTCAGCACCGGCGTGCTGGGAACGCCGGCCACGATCGGCACCGGATGGCAAGGCCGGAACTTCGTCCTCATGGTTCCGTCGCGGTCCACCAGTTCGTGCCTCATCGTCAACCAGGGCGGCTCGCTGTATCGCTACTCGCGCGTTTATGGGGGTAGGGTCACCACGGCCCCGGTCCGGCTCGGCGCCGGCGGATTCTCTGCGATGACGGCCTTCTCGCCCCTTTGCGGGCACCGCCCGGACCTGAACGGAATCGGCTGGATCGACGCCAACGGCGCGGTCAAGTACACGGACATCGCGCCCAGCTCAGTGGGCAGCAACATCAGCTACCCGTTCCTTCTCAAGGGCCACAAACTGGCAAGTACCTGAGACGGCCTGGATTGCCTCCCCGGAGGTCCTCCGGTTCCCTTTCGCTTGACGGCGGCGGGGGCTAGCCTATAACCAAACGCTCAACGGACGTCAAGCATGCTGGGTGCAGCAATGTCAGGAGAGCACGTGCACGGTGGTCTCATACCCTTCAGCCGTCGGCGGGCAATGCAGTTGTTTGCCGGCCAGCTCGCGGCGGTGCCTGCGCTCCTCCAGGGCGCCGGTTTCGCGCGTGCAGCCGAGACTCCGGGCCCCTACCCGTTCGGATTCAACCAGGCGCTTCTCGACAACTTCGTTGCGCGCCACGGCGGTGCGATCGGGACTGCGGGGCGGGCGGCTGTCGCTTTCCGCTGCGACCACCACCTGAACAGATTCAAGGCCGTACTCCTGCCCCTGCACCAGAAATACGCCATTCCGGTGACCATTGCGGCGATGTCCCAAATGCCTGCCGTGGAAACGGGCCCCGGAGGAAGCGAACTGATGTCCTTCCCGCTGCTCCAGAAGTGCGCCTTGGAGAACGGCTTTGAAGTAGCGAACCACAGCGCTACGCACCGTGACGCTGCTTCGGACCTGCGCCTTCGGGAAGAGATCGAGCAGGCCCGGTGGTCCCTGGCACGGTCATTGCCAAAGCTGCCAATCGAGCTGTTCGTTCCCCCCGGCGTCGGCGGCACGAACTATCAGGGATTCAACGGCGGGGCGACGTGGTCGTCGTTCGAGAAATACCTGGCCGGCCGGCTCATTACCCAACATCACGCGCTGTCGACCGGATACATGCCCGGGTACTGGTCCATGACGGGACAGCCGCTGCTTAACATGGGCCGGAGCCACATTCGAATCGATGATGCGGCCGTCGCGTGGCGCGGGAGGGACTTCGTCAATGCGGCCCGCAAGCAGCTCAAGGGTGTTTGTTTCATGTACCACCCCAGCGCTCTCGATGCTGCGGCCCTTGCCGCCCTTGAAGACTTTTTCGCCTGGTGCGCGAGCGAACGGGACGCCGGCCGGCTGGACATCCTGACCGTGGGCGGCCTGATGCTCGCCCGAATTGACAGTTCGTCCCGGCATGACCTGCTGGGCGGCGACCTGGGGTTCAGGAATGGCTGGAACGGTTGGAACGGGTTGTCCGCGAAGTGGTCCCTCCGATCGGAGCAGGGCGGATACTTTGCGCGCCGTGGAGCGGCTTCGACCGGGCTCTTCAAGGATTTCCTGCTCGGCGCCCACGCCGGCTCCACGAGGCAACTGCGGATGTCCGTGCGCTCCGGCACCGGGGTGCGGCTGAAGCTCGAGGTGATCGATGCCGAATCACCCACACGGTTCAGTGCTGCCAGATACATCACTGTGCGCGGCTCGGGGACCTTCACTCCGCTGCATCAGTACATCACCCTTCCGCTAACCGGGACGCGGACCGTCCGGGTTCGGATCACACCCGTGACCGGCGGCGAACTCCTTGTCCAGGCACCGCAACTGCTCGCGGCGTAAAGGCAGGACATGAATAGGTAGGGAAGTCATGAATGACCAAGAGGCGCACGGCAACAATCCTCCGCATATCCGCAGAAGGTCGGTATTGTCCCTCGCCGTTGTCCTGGGGGCAGGCGCAGGGCTCGGGCGCCTTGCAACGAGCGCCTCTCCGGCAGCGGCGCAATCCCTCGACACCGTTTTCGGTGCGGGCATTGGGCTGACAACCGTCGGAACTGAGCCCTCGGCAGTCCTGCGCCGGTACCGCAATGTCTTTTCGAGCATTCCGCAGGTAAACGCCGGATTCTTCCGGACAAGCACCGGAGCCCTCAAGATCGCCGGCGGAAGCTCGGGGCTGGCGGACCAACTTCAAATCCTGGATGCTGCCACGGGAGTCCGGGAGTTGTCCCTTGTTCCCTTCCCCGGCAGTGGCGGGGGCGTGGGAAAAACGGCCGTTGAAGCCGGAACGGGAGCCTTGCTGGCGTTCGGGGCAGACGACACAGTCAAGCGGGTGACCCTCTCTGGAACCATCTCGGATGCCTACCAGACAGCACCGATGTCGAGTAATGCGGCTTTTGCGGTCGCCGTGGACTCAAGGGACAGAGTATGGAACGGCAACTATCCAACGGGCAACACCACCCGGTTCGACCCGCGAACGGGTACAACGCTGCATACCGTTCGTGTCCGTCCGGACACTCAGTATGTCCGTTCGCTTGCCATCGATGATTCGGACCGCGTCTTTGCTGGAACCGGCTCGCAGAACCCAACCGTGTTCACCTGGCACGCCGACAGCCCCGAGCAGATCCGGGAAATCCCCCTGCCGGATGCCAGGTCGAACGGATTCGTCCACCGCATCAATGCCCATGGGGACGTCCTTTTCGTCCATTTCGATGGCGCCGACGGGATGCTCCGGTTCGAGGCCTACCGGATCTCCAGCGGCACCTGGCTCACCCTGCCATGGGACTGGATGCCCTCGGCAATGACCAGCGCCTCGGCACCCGGCTCCTCCGACGCGTACGCCGTGTGGAATACCGTGGGTGTCCACAAGCTTATGCGGATCGACACGAAGACCATGGAAACTGCGTATGTTTGCCTGGTTCCGGACACTGCCCGTGCCATGGACGTGGAGGTTTCCGGAACGGACACCTTCGTGAATATCCTGTGCGGGAGCGACGGCCAGTACCGCTCCGTCAGGGTTTCTGTCGGCAGCCAGTCGGTTATCCGGGATGTCGAGGCGGATTTTGCCGCCCAGACCTTCAAACTGCAGGCACTCATGGCGTCCCAGTCCGAAGACAAGATCTATTTCGGCGGGTACACGGGCGACGGCATTGGAAGTGTCGGGATCACGTCACAGGCCACCTGGCGGTCGCCGCTGGGGAGCGGGATCGCCCAGATCGAAGGCATGTTTGAATACGATGCGTCCACGATCTATGTCGGTTCCTATACCGGCGGTGTGTTGCTCCGCTTCAACCCGGTGACCCAGTCGGTAAAGCGGCTCATTGAGCTGCGCTACCCCTATTACCAGTCGAGGCCGATCTGCTGGGCTGCTGCCGGTAACCGGGTGGTCGCCGGGACCATCCCGGACTACGGGCGGAACGGCGGGGCACTTGCGATCCTCAATCCGGCCGACGACACCGACATCAAGGTAGTGTCCGCACCGGTACCAGGGCAGTCGGTGCTGGGCCTGGTCGGCGAGGGTGACGTCGTCTACGGGACGACGGGAATCATGGGCGGACTGGGCTCGAGCAACGACCTCAAGCCAGCCCACGTGTTTGCTTGGAATGTCGTGCAGGGTCGGTTGTTGTGGGCGCGGCCATTCATCGGTGAGGTGGAAATCAACAGCCCGATCATGGTCAACGGGATTCTTTACGTGAGCACGAACAATGGCGTGATCCGGCTCAACAAGACCAGCGGTTCGCCGGTGGCGACGTATCAGCTCCTCTATCGCACCGCGGCCCCCGGATACAGGACCAGCACCATCAAGTACCTCCCCAAGGCAAGCAGCATCGTCCACCTGAGCGGGGGCACCGTCACCGTATTGGACCCCTACCGGCAAACCCGGAAGGAAATCCTCCGGGGCTCGTACACGGAAATGGTGGTCAACAAGCAGGGCAGGCTCTTCTTCGTCGAAGACACCATGAGCATCGTTGAAGTCGATGCCGTCCAGCGTCCCACGATCCGCACGGCCGCTGATCTGGTTTCGGTGGGGCCCAACGGCTGGCTGAATGTCTGCAGGTCTTTGGGTGGCGGCAGCTTCGGCAACCCGATCCGTGCAGACTCCGGGTTCGGCGGGTTTGTCCGGTCCGCCCATGTCGTGGACTGGAATGGCGACGGCGTCTTCGATGTGTTGACCAACCATAGCGACGGGACACTGCAACTCCACCAGGGCCTCCCGAATGGCGGGTTCATGCCGCCGACGATCGTGGGCCTATTAGGCTGGGGCCTCGTGGACCTGACCGTCGGCGTCTGGGGCACGTCGCTGTCCGTTCTTGCGATGGACCCGGTCAGCGGCATCCTGAGGGCCTGGCCGGTGCTCACCACCGGCGCGCTGGGAACGCCGTCCACGATCGGCACGGGATGGCAGGGCCGGAACTTCGTCCTCATGGTTCCGTCGCGCTCCACCAGTTCGTCCCTCATCGTCAACCAGAACGGCTCGCTGTACCGCTACTCACGGGTGTATGGGGGCAAGGTCACCACCACGCCCGTGCGGCTCAGCACCGGCGGATTCTCCGCGATGACGGCCTTCTCACCGCTCTACGGACACCGCCCGGACCTGAACGGAATCGTCTGGATCGACGCAGCCGGGGCGGTGAAGTACACGGACATCGCGCCAAGCTCCGTCGGCAGCACCATCAGTTACCCGTTCATACTCATGAGCCACAAGTTTGCGAGTACCTGAGCCTGACCGGATGCCTAGCCGGAGACCGCAGGCCCGGCCGGCGTTCCCAGGTGCAAAGGAGTCTGGGCAAGGGGCTCACCCCACCCTGACAACGCAAGGTCAACAAACGGGTTCAGCACCGTCCTGTATGGCATGTTGTGGCCCTCGGCGAAGTGTTCGACGACGATCCTCACGTTGCCGTCGCTCGAGACCCCTGAGCGGGGCTCCATGCCAAGGGCGGCTGCGAAGGGACCCAGATGGTTGTCCAAGTGGTGGGGGTCGTCGTCGTTCTGGACGTACAGGATCTGGTGGTCAAGCTGCGGCGCCGCTGCGTACGCGGCAGCCAGATCACACCGCGCCCCGAGGCTCTTGAGCTGCTTCTCGGAGGCGAATTCAGGGTAAAGGCGCTTGACGTAGTTCCGCACCGACTTGAGCCAATACTTCCGGATGTTTGTCTGCGGATTGAAGACCAGGGCACGGCTTTCCGGGGTCCTGGAAGCCAGCGCGAGCGAGGCGAACCCGCCGCCCGAGCCGCCCATGAAGAGGATTTTCCTGACCCCCAGCTGCCGGGCGGCCCGCCGTACCAGTTCCGCGTACCGCTCGGTGAGGTCTTCCTGGGCGCTCCCGGTGAACCACGCCAGTTCCAGGTCGTCGTGCGGTTCGAGGGCGGTGTCGGCGAGGAACATCAGGTTCTCCGGCCTGCCTTCCAGAGTGGCAAGCCACTCGAACCGGGGGAGGCTGTACTTCTCGCGGTTCAGCGCTCCGTGGCTGATCACGAGCAGGGTGTCCGAGCCGTTGTTCTGGATGAGGCTGCACAGGCCGTAGGACTGGCCGGCGGCTGGCGCGATCCGATGGTGCGCCCGCCCCACCTGTGAGGCATCGAAGTCATCAAGGCCGGCCCAATCCAGGATCGGTGCCTTGTGCCTCCTGTCGTGGGCCGGAACGTCGGCGGGAGCTTCGAGGAGCCCGGCCGGCAGGCAGCCAAGCAGCTTGCCCGCCACTTCACGGTAGACGGCGTCGTGCAGGTTGTACGGTGCCGCGCCCCATTTGTGGGTGCGCGAAGTCCATGTCCTGGAGTGGCTCAGCACATTGACGCCGCGGCCGCGGAGGAATGCGGCGTAGCGGGCAAATTTGGCGTTTGCCTCCTCCGAAGAAAGACCGAAGGGCAACTCGGCGTCCAGGCCGTTCTCGTCGGCGTGTGCCCACGCGAGGTCCAGGACGTAGGTGCGCGGAAGGAGCGCCTTGCCCGCCAGGAAGCCGAGGAACTCTTCCGCGGCTTCGCACCAAAGACCGAAATGCTCCTCGGTGCCGAACGCGATGGTCTGCGTGGCGCCGGAACCAGCCGCGACGTACTTGACCCGCTCGGGAGAACGCGTCAGGTACGTCCCGTCGCCAAGCCGGTCCACACCGAAGCGTTCGTCGAAGAGATCCCAGAGCACGATGTCGGTGCTTGGGAGGCGCGTCTCGATGTCAGCCCGCAGGGAAGCGGCGATATCGGCCTGCAGGACGCGCACGGCGGCCGGACGGGTAGCAGTGGTTGCCAGCACCGCTTCGCTTGGACCGCCCATTGCGCTAATTAGGGATTGGCGGGACACCAGGCCCGCCTGCTGCAAAGCGTGGCCGGGAAAATGGTCAACTATGGCGGAGGCAGGGCCTCCGCCATAGGAGAAGACTTTCAGGGGACGCATCAATCAGACGCGGACGGTACGTTCGTCAAGGTCGGAGTGGCCGAATTCTTCGATGCGGCTGCCGATGCTCAACAATTCAGCGATGGCGGCAACTGTCCGTTCCGAAGCCTTGCCGTCCCCATAAGGGTTCACGGCGTTGGCCATCGCGTCGAAGTGGGCCCCATCGTGTAGCAGCCGGTCTACCTCTGCGACGATCCGGTCTTCGTCCGTTCCGATCAGCGCCACCGTGCCGGCGGCTACGGCTTCGGGGCGTTCGGTGTTGTCGCGCATCACGAGGACCGGCTTGCCCAGGCTCGGAGCTTCTTCCTGGACTCCGCCGGAATCGGTCAGCACGATGTGGGCAAGCGAGAGCATGCGGGTGAATTCGCCGTAGGCCAGCGGCTCCGTGACGACCACGTTGTCCTTGCCTTCGAGCGCGGGCAACACGGCTTCGCGGACCACCGGGTTCTTGTGGGCCGGGAGCACGATCACCATGTCAGGCTCTGCATCGGCGATCCGGGCGAGGGCCCGGCCGACGCCGCGCATGGCATCGCCTTGGTTTTCGCGGCGATGAGTCGTGACCAGGAGGATCTTCCGGCCGCTCGACGCGAGGTCTTCAAGCTGCGGGTCCGTGAAGGGAATCTGCTTCCCGACAGTCGTCAGGAGGGCATCAATGACCGAGTTTCCGGTGACGACGATATCTTCGTGGTTGACGCCCTCGGCGAGCAGGTTCGCCTTGCTGACACTCGTCGGCGCCAGGTGGAGGCTTGCAATCTGGCTGGTGATCTTGCGGTTCGCTTCTTCCGGGAAGGGCGAGAAGAGGTCGCCGCTTCGCAGGCCGGCTTCGACGTGGACCACCGGGATCCCGTGGTAGAAGGCTGCGATCGCGCCGGCGGTCGACGTCGTGGTGTCCCCCTGGACAACGACGGCGTCGGGCTTCTTGTCGGCGAAGAGCTTGTCCAGACCGTCAATGGTCCGCGTCATGATGGCGGAGAGGGACTGACGCTGCTGGAGGATGTTGAGGTCATGGTCGGGGACAATTCCGAACAGTTCGTTGACCTGGTCGAGCATTTCCCGGTGCTGGCCTGTCACAGTGACAACGCAATCGAAAATGTCCGACTGCTGCAGGGCCGCAACGATGGGTGCCATCTTGATGGCTTCAGGCCTGGTGCCGAAAATGGGCATGACAGTGGGCATTGCTTCCCCCGGGTGTTCGAATAATTGAAAACATCCTGAATGCTACTTGACATCCTGCTGTGACAGAGAATGCATGTCCGGCTGCCTAGTCACGGCAAGCCACAAGCAATCCGGCTATCTGATGAAGAGCAAAGCCAGTATCAAGGCCGGGACCGCGAGCGTTGTTGCGGCAACCACCGCCAAGGCAACCAGGCGTTTGCGGCCAAAGGCGCTGGGCCGCCGTTCAGGCTTTGCCGCACGGCTTGGCGTCTGCGGCTGCTGCGCGGGAAACTCCACAAACCTGCCTTCGGGAACCGCAGGGCGGAAGCGCCTCCGGTGCAGGTGGCGGGGTGCCGGAGGAAGCTCCGATGCACGTTCCTTGGGGGTGTCCAGCGCTTGCTCCTTTCGCTCCCGTTTCCGTAAAGGTCCGCAACGAGTCTAGCCGGGAGCCGCGGCGGATACCCGCAAGCGGGCCTTGTCGGGGAGGCCTCAGCCGCATTCAGGGCGCAGGTTCACGTCGATCAATCCGCCTTCCTCGATGACGAAACGCCGTAGCCATTGGAGCGAATCCAAGGCAGGTTTGGACGCCACCATATGCACTTCGGCCGAGGTGCATTGCCGCATCAGGGTCCCTGCGCGAAGCACGTGGTAGGAGGACGTCACGACGGCCACCGAGTGCCAGCCGTTCGCTTCCACAAGCTTCCCGACGGCGGCCGCCTCGCTGCGCGTGTCCATGCCTTCGGGCCGGAAACAGAGCAGCGATTGCTGCGGAAAGGAAGCCCCGTTGCAGAGCGAATCGATGGAGGCGTTTCCAGGCGTGCCGGTCCAGGAAAGAACCAACACCGGGGAGGCGCCTTGCGTTGCCGGGGAGTGCGCTGCCAGGGATTGCGCCGTCACCACGGCCTGCCCCAGGGACAGGCGCTCATCGCTGCTGCCGCCCAGGACGATGACGGCGTCGACGGCCGGGGGAGCCGGCGTCGAAACGAGGCAGAAAAGCTGGAGTGACAAGGCGAACCACAGAACAAAGAGGCCTATCGCGCCGGCTGAAAGGTACTTCAGCGACCTCCTGTTTTTCTGTTGCACCCTGCAAGTCTAGAAGCTGGCAGGCCGGCATCCGGCCCGCTCACTGAATGTCAGTCCGAGCGACTAGCGTAGAAGCGTGCCGGAAAAAGAACTGACTGTCGCCGACCTTTCGGAAAGCGGGCTCCTCGCCCGGATCTTCCCGCGCCTCGAGTCGAGCAGCAGCGTGCTGCTCGGGCCAGGCGATGATGCCGCTGTCGTGGCGGCCCCGGACGGGCGTGCTGTCATCTCCATCGACACCCAGACCCAGGACCAGGACTTCCGCCTCAGCTGGAACAACGGCTACCGGACCACGGGCTTCGACGTCGGATGGAAGTCCGCCGCCCAGAACCTCAGCGACATCAACGCCATGGGTGGAACCGCCACCTCCCTCGTCGTCAGCCTCACCATGCCTGGGGAAACCCCGGTGTCCTGGGTGGAGGATTTCGCCGACGGCCTCACAGCCGGGATCGCCGGGCTCGGCGCCACGGACTGCTCGGTGGCCGGCGGGGACCTGGGGCGGGGGCGGGAGATCGCGGTGACGGTCGCCGTCGTCGGGACAATGCACGGACAGACCCCGGTGCTCCGCTCCGGTGCACAGCCCGGGGACACCCTTGCGCTGGCCGGCACTTTGGGCCGGGCCGCCGCCGGCCTGGCACTGCTGGAGAGCACCGTGCCGCTCGGCTCACTGACCCCGGAGCAGCGGGAACTCGTGGACAGCCAGTGCCGCCCGGTGCCGCTGCTGGCCGCCGGCCCGCGGGCCGCGGCAGCCGGGGCAACAGCCATGATGGACGTTTCGGACGGATTGATGCGCGACGGCGGCCGCCTCGCCAAAGCGAGCGGGGTGATCCTGGACCTTGATCCCATTGCCTTGAAAACCCAGGCCCATGCCCTTGAAGCCGCGGCTTCGCTGCTGGACGTCGACCCGATGGAATGGGTGCTTGGCGGGGGAGAGGACCACGGCCTCCTGGCAGCATTTCCGGCCGGAGTTCAGCTCCCGGAGCCCTTCACTGCGGTAGGCTCAGTCAGGGCCGCTGCCGGGGGAGGACGCGGCCTCGTCCGGATAGCCGGGGAGTCCGCCGATACCGTGGGATGGGATCACTTTGCAGACTAAGATCGCCGCCAATGTACAGGCAATGAAGCGCTGGTTGGGCAAGGCAGAGACCACTCTTGGCAACCACAGCGACAGGCTCAACGCCATCAACATCTTCCCTGTGGCCGACGGCGACACGGGCACCAACCTGTATCTCACCGTGCGGGCCGCCGTGGCGGCCCTGGGTTCCGTGGAGAGCAAGGAAGCCGGCAGCCCCGAAGGCGGACAGGCCCAGCCGGAACACGCCAACGACGTCGGCGTGGTGCTGGCAGCGGCCGGCCGCGCAGCCATGGAACAGGCCCGGGGAAATTCGGGCACCCTTTTCGCGGTCTTCCTGTGCGCCATGGCCGAACCGCTGGCCGGGCACGGCAGGCTCAGCGCCCCGCTGCTGGCCTCCGCACTGCACCGCGCCCAGATCCGTGCGTGGTCGGCCCTGAGTGAACCCGTCCCTGGGACAATGCTGTCCGTGCTCGAAGCCGCGGCGCAGGCAGCCGGGGAAGTGGATGCCGCCCAGAACGGGGATGACAGCAACCACGCGCTCGGCCTTGCCTTGGACGCTACGGTGGACGCTGCCCTCCGGGCCGTCGTGCGCACCGAGGAGCAGTTGGCGCCCCTGCATGATGCGCATGTGGTGGACGCCGGCGGCGTGGGCATGCTCTTGGTCCTGGACTGCCTGCGCTCGGCCGTGCTGGGTGAGGAACTGCAGGACGAACTGCTGGACGGGCTGCACGGCTACGACGTCCAGGACCCGCACATCCATGCCGCGCTGCCGGACGACGAGGGCGTGGAAGTCATGTGCACCATCGAGCTTTCGCCCCTCGCCGCCGCCACGCTGCGGCAGAAACTCGATGAGCTGGGCGATTCCGTCATCATGAGCCAGGTGGGGAGCGTCCCGGCTCCAGGCAACGGACAGCCCGGCGACGACCACGATGATGATGACGACGCCGACGGCATTGAGGCAAGCTACCGCTGGCGTGTCCACGTGCATGTCCCCGAAGCCGGCCCCGCAGTGGCCGCTATCCGTTCCCTGGGCGAACCGAGCGACATCTCCGTCAGCCAGTTGGCCCTGCCCCGCGACCCCGATGCTTCCGAAAGCCACTATCCGCATGAATCCTGAGCTGGTGAATCCTGAACTGGGCTTGCCGCTGGACCGGAGGATCGGCAAGCGCTCGGCCTCCGTGATCACCAAGCACCTCGGCCTGGAAACCGTCGGTGAACTGCTGAACTACTTTCCCCGCCGCTACCTCACCCGGGGCGAACTCACGCCGATCGCCAAGCTCCCGCTGGACGAGGAAGCCACCCTGGTTGCCCGGGTGATCTCCAACTCCACCCGGCAGATGCGCGCCCGCCGCGGCTCGCTCACCGATGTGGTCGTAACGGACGACGCCGGCGGGAACCTGGCAGTCCCCGGAACTCCGGGAACGCTGAAGATCAGTTTCTTCAACGGTTTCCGCGCACGGAGCGAGCTGCAGCCGGGCCGCCGGGCCATGTTTTCCGGGAAGGTCAGCCGTTACGGCGGCGCCCTGGGCATGACGAATCCCGACTTCATGCTCCTGGACGAAGATCCGGACGCCACCGGCAGCATGGACCCTGAGAAGCTCGCCGCGATGCCCATCCCGGTCTATCCGGCCACCGCCAAACTCACCAGCTGGTCCATCCACAAGGTCATTACCACCCTGCTGGACACCATCGAGTTGGGCCGGATCCAGGACCCCCTACCCGCCGCCATCATGGACCGGGAAGGATTCGCGGAGATCGGCAGGTGCTACCAACTGATCCATTCCCCCGAAACGGCGATTGACTGGAAGCACGCCCAGGACCGTTTCCGCTACCAGGAAGCGCTCGTGCTGCAGGCTGCCCTCGCCCGCCGCCGCGTCCAGCTCGCCGCCGAAGAGGCAACGGCGCGCCGCCCGGCACCGGAGGGCCTGCTCGCGGCCTTCGACCGGCAACTGCCGTTCACCCTCACGGCCGGCCAGACCGCCGTCGGGAAGACCCTTTCACAGGAACTCGCGCAGAACTCGCCGATGAACCGCCTGCTCCAGGGCGAGGTGGGCTCCGGCAAGACGATCGTCGCCTTGCGCGCCATGCTGCAGGTGGTCGACGCCGGCGGGCAGGCAGCGCTGCTGGCTCCCACCGAAGTCCTCGCCGCCCAGCATTATGAATCGATCCGGCGCACCCTCGGCCCGCTGGCCCGGGACGGCATGTTCGGCGGAGCCGGGATGCTCGGGGAAGGAGCTCCGGGGGAGGAGAACGGAACATCCCCGGTCCAGGTGACGCTGCTGACCGGCTCCATGCCCACGGCCGCGCGCAAGCAGGCCATGCTGGACGCAGCCTCCGGAAACGCCGGCATCGTGATCGGCACCCACGCACTGCTCAGCGACAAGACCAGCTTCCAGGACCTCGGCCTGATCGTGGTGGACGAACAGCACCGCTTCGGCGTCGAACAGCGCGACGCCCTCCGCGCCAAGGCAAGCCGTCCGCCGCACCTGCTGGTCATGACCGCCACCCCCATTCCGCGCACCGTGGCGATGACAGTGTTCGGCGACCTCGAAACCTCCGTCCTCGACGAACTGCCTGCGGGCAGGGCCCCGATCAGCACCCACCTGGTGGGCCTGGCCGAGAACCCCGCCTGGGCATCGCGGATCTGGGCCCGTTCGCGCGAGGAGATCGACGCCGGGCACCAGGTGTACGTGGTGTGCCCCAAGATCGGCACGGACGACGACGGCGACTTCACCCCGGGCGAAGACGAACCGGACTCGCTGGACGACGAAGGCCCGGTCCGCGAACTGGCGTCCGTGACCGCCGTCGTCGACGCCCTGCGGCAGGAGGATGCCCTGCGCGGCGTCCGGATCGAAGCGCTGCACGGCCGCCAGGACCCGGTGCTCAAATCGGAAACCATGGCTTCCTTCGTGGCGAACCAGACCCAGGTGCTGGTTTCCACCACTGTGATCGAGGTGGGCGTGGATGTGCGGAACGCCACCTTGATGGTGATCCTCGACGCCGACCGCTTCGGCATTTCCCAGTTGCACCAGCTGCGCGGACGGGTGGGCCGTGGCGGTCTGCCCGGGACGTGTCTGCTGGTCACCACCCTGGAGCCCGGGCATCCCAGCCGCCGCCGCCTGGACGCGGTCGCGGCCACGACGGATGGCTTCGTGCTGTCCCAGGAGGACCTCAAACTGCGCCGCGAAGGGGACATCCTGGGGGCCTCGCAATCCGGCGGGCGGTCAGCGCTCAAGCTGCTCAGGGTCCTGGAACACGAGGACGTGATCGAGCGCGCCCGCAACGACGCCCAGCGGCTCGTGGCCGAAGACCCGGAGCTGCGCCGGCATGAGCCCCTTGCCGCGGCGATCGACGAATACCTCAACCCCGAGAAGGAGGCGTTCCTTGAACGCGGATAGCCCGAACGCGGACGGCCCTAATGCGGACGGCCTGAAGATGCCGCCGTTCCCCACGGAGCCACGCCGTTGAGCCGGATCATCGCCGGTGCCGCGGGCGGGAACCCGCTGCAGAGTGTGGCCGGAAGCGC